>Ga0315336_1000322_pt1 | contig 157602 bp, 155 predicted proteins | sample ASW5metaG_FD_204512 | JGI IMG/M metagenome (GOLD analysis project Ga0315336, IMG submission 204512) | Ammonia-oxidizing marine archaeal communities from Monterey Bay, California, United States - ASW #5 | ecosystem: Environmental > Aquatic > Marine > Intertidal zone | place: USA: California... | reverse complement strand
GCGCAGATCGGCCACCATCTGCACCGCCCGCACCTTCAGCTCGTCTGGATACCGCCTCGATGACTTCGATCCCACGTGCCCATCCTTCCCAACGGAAGAACTCTCCAGACACGCCGGGGCGGATCAAGGAGGTACCCCTTGACATTGACCGCGAAGATCTCATCGAAGGCGCTGCTGAGGTCGGCGCCGTCGAAACCTATTAAGGGGGCGAAGTAGTCAAAGATCCCAGCGTTACCGACGAACACGTCGAGCTTTCCGAACGCATCGACCGTTTCGCGCACCGCCCTGACATTGTCGTCATACGCAGTAACGTCACCTGTTACCGCGATGAGCCTGCCGTCGGCGCTGCCAATGGTAGCCAGGTCGCCTTCCGAGCGATCCAAGACACCCACGCATGCACCCTCGGCCAAGAACCGCTCGACCACGGCCAAACCGATTCCGGCTGCCCCGCCGGTCACAAGTGCGACTTGTCCGGTCAACCAACTCAAACTATTGCCCTCCGGTGATGTCGCCGTTGCAGCAGCGCTTCATTTGCTGATTAGCTTCCTCGTCGCAGAATGGGGGGTCTATCCGCACAGCGCGGTCGAAGCTCCGATTCACGCGGGTCTCACGACCAGGGTTGGAAATTGCGAACGACTGCGTGCGGTCCGCACGCTGAGCAATGCTCGGGCGAGGACGGTGCAGGATTCCTACGCCAGCGATTCGACGGGATTGGAAGCGGCGTCCCAGACCGCCCGCGGGCGATGGCCGTGAGCTCGTGGCCGCATGGCCCGCCAGTGGCCTATGAGGATCGTTTTTTGGAAGTGTGACGCGACGAACGATGGGTTTGGAGGCGTGCCAACTCGTGACGCCACGCGATGGTCTCGTTAAACGCATTCCCTAGGTCAGGCAGCTCTGCTGCATCATCGTCGGGCAAATCAGCCAGAGTGCCACCAGCAGAAGCGATCTGAAGCGACAAACGCGATATCGTGTCGACGCTGATGGCCTGTAGTACGGCCCGCTCAACGGATTCCGCAGCACTAGTGAGGCCGTGGGCCCGCAGAACGACAACCGGCCGGTCCGCCATAGCAGCAACCATTTCCTGGGCGAGTTGCCGATTGCGCACCAAGACCCCTCGCCGATAGACCGGCACGCCATCCGCGGCGAGCCTAAAACCGGGGATGTCAAACGCTCCGACGATCGGCCGGACGCCTAGACCGGCGAGATCGGCGGCAACTACCGCCTCGGGGTGCGCATGGACCACGGCATTGACATCGCGGCGGGTGCGGAGCACTTCGCTGTGCAGTGGCAACTCGTTCGGCGGCTGGTAACCGTCGTCGAGTTCTCCTGGGGCGCCCTCTTCACCGTCCAACGTGACCAGCCGGATGTCTTTTGCACGGGTGAACGCGAGTCCTCGCTCGTGCGGACCACGACATCGGATCAGCAGTCGATCTTTATCGACGCGCAGGCTGATGTGGCCGAGGATGCCTGGCGCCAAGCCGCGCGCCGCCAGGACGCGACAGGCCAGCGCGATGGCGTGTCGTTCAGTGTCTAGCCCTTTTGCCGAAGGGGTGGAGCTCATCGCGAACCTCGGCTGTCGGTGTCGACGCCGCCCTTGGCGGCGATGCCCAAGTTCGCGGGCGCCTGGTACGAACTGCGATGGGCGCTGCTGGCAGTGCAAATGGCCATCCGTATCGCCTCCTTCTTATCGGTCTCTGTGTGATTGGCCTCTGGAGGCCCCAGGCTGAAGCTGCACCTCCGCCACGGGCCAATTACTTCCGTTCCGTGACTAGATTCGATTCATCGACCGATAGATCCACTGGAGGATAGAAATCTTTTCTGTAAGACAGAGAGTATGGTGGCGACGCAGTCGGGTCAACCGGCAAAACCGTGCGCCCGCGTGCCTGACGCGATGCCCTAATTAGGGATCTCGGGGTGCGTCCAAGCGACGGCCATTCCCATTAGCGCGCGGGGGATCGGCTCGTAGACGCTGGCCCATGGAGTGTTGCCGCCGACGGCACCGACAGCACATATCCAAGATCTCAGCTCGATGTTGCCAGAGTTGAGCAAGTCTTCACTGGTCAGCTTGCTCAGCTCGTAGCCGTTTCCGGCGGCGAGGACCTTCAGAGTGCGGCGATCGAACTCGTCGTCGATTGAGCCGTGGACACGCGGCCCGTGGTAGGCAGCCCACGGAAAGCCGGCCGTGAAGTGTGAGAGCCCACCGGACGCGTAGACACCTATCCTCTCGCCTGCGGGGCGCCGTGACCGCACGGCGTCGCCAATCGCACATCCGAGCGCGAAGCACCGCTTAGGCGACAACGACGGCACATGAACGGCATTGAGGAAGACCAACACCACTGGGACTTCGTGGTCTCCGAGAATGTTGGCCACAATCTCGCCATGGGCGTGTGAGTGCAAGGTTGTCTCACGGAAATCGACGACGGTGGCGACGTCGAACCCCGCCTCGACGGTGTGCTCACTCAAGTCCTTACTGAGCTCGGGCGAGCTTTTCCAGAACCGCGCGGCGGGCAAGAAGCGGTCGGACACTTCGAACCCCGCTCCTGTGTGGATGGCTATCTGGGGCAGTGCAGAACCGTCGAAGTTCTCGTTTTGGTCATCGCCGATGATGATCAGGCAATCGAGTCGGTCGCGTCTAATGCTGTCCCGCAGCCGTTGAAGCCCGTTTTCAATATGCGTGTAGCGCGCCGCGGCGGCGTCGAATGGTTCTTCGTCTGTCTTTGGCGGGCAAGGTGCGTTCTTACCGCGTCGCAATGTGTAGTTCTTCCTGTTCTTTGTGCGGAAGAGTTCCCACCTGCTCGGCGGGATGAAAGTGAAGGCATGGGACGACGCGTAGCCCGCTACAATCTCACCCACGATTCCTCCTCCTCTGGAGTCACAGCGCTACCTGGTGGGAGAGAACGACTTCACGTTCTTCGTAGGCCGATTGCAGGATGGCGAAACATACTTCGAGCGTGGCGCGCCCCCAGCGACCGTCGTGCTGAACAGGGCGGTCCTGAGTGATCGCACGATGTAGTTCAGCCAACTCCGCGGCCCTGCCCCGCATCGTGCGCGCGACCGGTATTTCCTGCAGTCCGTCTTGCCCGTACACCACCAGGCCGTCGGGCGACTGCCTGATCGCGCCGCGTTCGCAGGACACCACGGTCAGGCCGAAGTAGGGGTGGTGGACGATCTCTCCCGGGGCGGAGTAACCCCAAAGTTCCTGAGATTCTTCGGTCGTCGTCGCAGCACCGTAGCGGCCCTGTTCCTTTTGAGCTTCCAGTGCGACTTCGAGTCGGTCGGGGTCCTGACTGAGCTGAGCGAAGTTGCTGGCCACCAGCTGGTTCGCTTGGGGGCTGCGGCGGCCGCCGTCTTCTGCCACCCACGAGTGCAACTCCGCGACATCGAAGAAGGCTCGGCCGTCATAGACGAGCGTGGCCGAAGCTCCTGATTTGAATCCAAGGTGACAGGTGTATCCCCCGACGCATTCCCGGACGTCGTCCCATATTGTCGACGCGCGTACTGTTCTGGCCAGACCGCCGACTATTTGCCGCACGATATCGACCTGGTGGGGTCCCTGGTTGAGAACTGGCCCGCTGGTCGAGCGCAATTCCGAAGTCGGCCACGGTCGCCGGTTGAAGTCATTGAAGTTCCAGGTGTTGACCATGAGCAACTCGCCGAGATCGCCACTGCCTACGAGTTCGGCCATCGCTCGCACCGGCGCGTCAAAGCTGTGTGTGTGGCCGGCCATCAGCTGTACGCCCGCCGCGTGGGCCGCCTCAACCATTGCGGTGCAATCGTCGATCGACATGGCCAACGGCTTTTCGACGATCATGTGTTTTCTGTAATGTGCAGCCATTAGCGCATGCTCCCGGTGCAGCTCGGGAGGGGTAGCGATGTAGACGACGTCCACGCTTGGATCCGCGCACAGCTGCTCTGCGTTCGTGTAGGTCTGGCCCGAGAACTCGCTCGCGAAGCGGGCGAGCGAGTGTGGCCGGGTATCTGCTGCCGCCACAACCCGATACGGCAGTGTCGACATGTCCGGGTACTGCTGGAAAATTCTGGCGACAGCCTGACCGATTCCGAGAAATCCGAGGCCGAGTTCGCGTGAAGCGACATCTGTCATGTGCGACCTATCTGAGGGCTATTGCTGGGCTTTAGAAGAAGATCGAAATCGCTCGTGGAAGAACGCTATGAGCCAGAGTGATGGCCCGGGCGGCCAGAAGCAGGCCCGAGTCTTCGTCCCGGCGTAGCACGTCTTGTCGTTTGCCGATAAAGAAGTTCTCGTGGCGTTCATGGCGTACGAGGAACACCAATACGCTGGATCGGACGCTGAGCTCTTGATCGGACACATCGGTGACCAGGATGTCGCTGACTATGCGCTGGGTGATCGTACGCGGAGTTTCTCCCGGGGCGAGCCCGGTAGCCAGACGGGCAATTCTGAGCTTCAACGATTCATAGTCGTCGTTGAACAGCAGAAACGGCGGTAGGTCGTCATCATCGCCGAGCGGATGCGTGCTGGACTCTGGGAATGGCATCGTGTATCTGACATCCGGTGCCAATAAGCGCAGCCACTCGTCCAGCCGCCCATCGTCGAGAAGCATGGTCTCCCGGGCATAGAATTCATGTATTCGCAGCCGCAGTTCCACGTCCAACTGGCTGGTCTCCATGGCTACGCCGGCTCCGTCATGGTTTGGTTCCAGTGCCGGTAGAACTCACGCTGGTAGGTTTCGCTGACCTGTGGCCTGACATTGCCGGGTAACTCCGCGATCAGCGACTCCACCGGTTCGACGTCCTCGCCAAGTGAGTAGTTGAACGGCACCTCCCGGGCGATTCCCGTCTCAAGGGCGTCGGACAGCCGTTCGAAGTTTTCGTGATCATCGGGCGTCACGAGGCCGGCCGCCGACTGCCGCTGGCTCAAGACGAAGACCATGCGTTCCTTGACCGAGCGGGGCGCGGAGCTTTCCACCAAACACCACTCCCAAACCTCGGTCAACCGCGGTCCCCGAGGCTGCCACATGATGAAACCCCGGCCATAGAAGGCCGTGCCCATGCCAATCATGCTGAAGTTCGGGAAGATATTGGCCACATGAAAGCTGTAGGGCTGCACGGAGTATGCCGCCAACCGCTCGTCTTGCAGACGCTGCCGCTCGGTTAGCCAGTCGACCGCTTCGGCACCGAGCGTCTCGGCCTGGGCGAGATCGTCTTGATAAAAATTCTTGCCGACTGCGAGTTGTAGCAACCCATGGGGTGCGCCGCCATCGAGAACCACGCTGTAGTGCTGACCCTCGTCAATCGAGAAGTCAATGCGGGCAGTCCGCCCCGCTTTCGACAGTGCGGCGACCGATCCATGAGTGGCCGCAAAATGGTACTGGTCGCCGCCGAAGTTCTCGGCCAACAACTTCCAGTTGACGGGCATGAGATAGCGGTGCAGGCCGGGAACGACCTGCAGGCCGTTGGGGTCGCTGTCGAGTAGGAAGTTGTCGAGGTACCACAGCAGGCCCTCACCCAGATATTCGGTCAGCGGCGGCGCCGACTGATCCCAGCACGCAAAGATAAGTCCTTTGTAGGTAGCCACCCGCGGCGAAACCAGACCCATACTGGACTTGTCGAACTGCGGTCCATAGGCGCTTTCGGCCAGCGGAACACCGCGCAACTGCCCGGCGGTGTCGTAACTCCAGCCGTGGTAGCTACAGCGAAAGATGTTGGCATTTCCCTTGTCGAACTGACAGACTTTATTGCCCCGGTGCCGACACTTGTTCAGCAGCACACGAACACCGGATTCCTTATCCCTGCAGACGATCACCGCATCGTCGCCCATATAGGTCGTGCGGAAATCACCGGGCCTGGGGATCATGGACTCATGGCCGACGAACAGCCACGAACGCTTGAAGATGACTTCGAGTTCCCGCTGGTACACCGCCTCGTCGTAGAAGGCCGAGGAGTCGACGAGCCCCGCCGAGCCTGTTATGGAAGAGATCGTCTCCATCAACCTTGCCCTCGGGATGCGCGATCACCGTTGAGGTAGTCGGTGATGATCTGGTTGAACTCCTCCGGCCGTTCCCATTGCGGCCAATGGCCACAGTCCTCCATCAATGCGAATTCGGCATCGGGAATCAGCTCGGCTGCGCGCCGGCCGAAATCCACAGTCGCCGAGGGATTGTGACTCGTCCACAGAACTAGCGTGGGCGTGCTCAAGCTAGCCAGCCGCTCAGCCGTGAGATTGTCCTGCGCAGTGGCCGCTGATGGCGGCGCCGTCGCATTGGTCATCGCCGACCGCGATTCTTCGGTCTCGTAGAGCGCCCACCGCAGCGCCACCAGTTCATCGGTCAGATCGCGGTCCGGCTGGTGGAAAAGCCAGGCCATTCTCTCCCGTACATTCGCCGGACTGGGGTCAGCCAGGAATTGCTGGGTGAGTCGGGCAAGCTCTGCGCGCCCGGCAGCGGTGCGAGCCTCGGCATCGGCGCCGACCTGCAGTGTCAACCGCGCGCCGCACACGTAGATCAACCGGTCGACACGGTCGCGATGTTCCAGCGCAGTCCACGCTGCGATCCAACCTCCCAACGACTCGCCCAACAAGTGGGCTCGATCGATACCTTCCTGGTCCATGTATCCGAGAAGGTGACTGACATAGTCCTTTCGCCCCGGGGCGACATCGCAAGGACCGGTGAGACCGTGACCCAACAGATCCAGCGCATGCACCCGGAAATGACGCGACAGCGTCGACACGTTGCGTGCGAAGGCTTCGGCGTGACCACCTCCCCCGTGCAAGAGAATCAGGTCCGGACCTTCGCCCGCCTGAATTGTCCTAGTTCGGATGCCATCGACATACACGAAGCGTGTCTCCGCCCCAAGCAAGCTCACACAAATCGAAGTGTCTTTGAGCAACCTCGGACGTCCTCTCAGCAAGTTCGGTAACAACGTTTTACCACAGCTTCCGAATATCTGCAAGATAGAAATTTAGGCTTCTGTGTAAATGGGCTTGTCAGAGAAGCCGGCGCAGCGGTGCGGCTTCGCTGCGGTCGTGCCGCGGTCGTGTCAACAATTCCCCTGTGTCACAATGTCATTCGACACGTTGCGACCAACGCTGAACGCCACACTGGAACTCCCACGTGACACGTAGGAGGACGCAACCTAGCCGCCGAGCGAATCTTCTTCTCGGGAGTGCTCATTACCTGAGTGCAGCCGATCTGACGGGCCATTTCGAGCCGTAGGTATGCGAGGCGAGGACTGCCAAGCGGGCGTCAGAGCGCGCTCCGAAACTCCATAGCTAAGTACCGAGGTAGTTGTGAAGGCGCTCAACGTTGTAGAAGTCGTAGCATCGCCCGGTCAGTTCGAGGATGGGGCCCAATCCATATCGGCGGTCACAATCTTTTATCCGGCTACCGATCAGGAGGTGCGCTGGCCGGTCGGATAACTCTCCAAGCAATCTATAAGTTCGTTCAGTCGTGCGAGGAGCTGCTGCCTGTGTCGCGGGTTGATACCGGCAAAGAGTCCCTCGAGGAAGTCGTAATGACCGGGCAGAAACTCGGTCATGAACTGATCCCCCTTCTTCGAAATCGCGACCACTACCGAGCGCCGATCGCGGGGATTCATCTTGCGCGTGACCAACCCAGCCTTGGTCAGGCTGTCCACCACGCTCGTCAGGCTGGCTTGGCGTACAGAAATCGAATCGGCCAGTGCGCCCATCGTAATCGGCCCGTCGGCCCGCTTGAGGACGGTGAGAACATTGAATTGGCTCATCGAAAGGTCAACAGGCGCAAGCTCATCGACGGCTACCCGGCCGAACGCCGTCACGGCACGGTAGAGCGCAAGCGGGAGCGCCAATGACGAAGGATCGTGATCGGGTCCCGCTTCGCGGGTCTTGGCCGCGACCTGTTGGGCCATCGTCAACTTCTCGGTAGTCATGACGTCCCTCGCAACGTTGATCAGCGGTTTGGCACATCTCCGGCGTATTGATCATGATCATACCGGCAAACGGCCAGTGGTCTTTCTATACGTTCGCCGATATTCGGCGATTTGCAATTCAGCTAGCTATACAGCGTGAGCGCCTTTATGTCACGGCGTGGAGGTCGACTTCGGAGGCATCGACCGGATTCGTTTAAGAAGTTTTGTGCTCTCGGGGTAGGCACGGTCGCGAAACTCCGAGGCCGCAACGCTTTGGAAGAAGTCGACGACGACCGCAAGCGTTCTACTGCGGATACCGGCGTTCGTCGCCATTCTCTCCACCAGCGCGGAGTCTTTTTCGATGGTGCTAGCGGGTGCGCGGCTACGAACGAACTCAGTGTCGTGACGGAAATACGCTGCCGCCGTAGCGAGACCCGAGTCCCCCCCGCTGCACTCCGCGATCGCTTCGGCAACCTCGCTGGCCTTCAACCCCATCGCCTCAGCAATTAAAAGCGCTTCCGCAGAGGCGAGGTACCAACTGTACTTGACATGCTGGTTGAGGAGCTTGGTGGCGTAGCCCGCACCTCGTTGGCCGCAGTACACCAAGGTGCGGGCCACGGCGGCAAGGACATCGGCATCAGGGCCGAGCACCCCGCGCGGCCCTCCGACCAGAACGGTCAGGTCCGGCGCCTTTCGGCTAACGGGACAATCGACGAAGCGCCTCCCAACCGCGTCGTAGGCCTGCCCGATGACCGCTGCAACCTCGGGGTTACACGTCGACATATCCAGCAGGGCGGCCCCTTCGGGAAGGCCGGCCAGCACACCTCGCTCCGACCCGAGCGCGACCTCCAGCACCTGAGTCGGCCCCGGCAGGACCGTCAAAACGACGTCACATGCGCCGGCCAGCTCACGCGCGTCCCCAGCTGACTGGGCGCCTAGCTCTACAACTGGGCGTAACACGTCGGGCCGAATGTCGAAACAAACTACCGAATGGTCCGTCGCGAGAAGTGACGCTGCCAGGGCGGAGCCCATACCGCCCAAACCGATCACGCCGACCCGCCTCATGACACCGACCCCCGAATGTCGGGTTGTAAACCGACTACCGACACAGTCGGCAAATGGCAACTGCGGCCCGATGATTCAACCGACGGCTATCCCAGCGCAGGATCGGCGAATTTGACATTGTTTCGCTTGGCCGCCTCAATAAGGGCCTTCACGTCGCCGGGGCCGTTCGAGGTTTCATCCACATCTGAGAAGAAATCCAGCGCGCCCCCCGGGAAAGACGAGGTGGTAAGCCACCGGGCGCCCTCAGAGAGAACGCGATAGGCGTGCACGACGCCAGCCGGCACCCGAATCGCCTCACCCACCTGCAGGGTCGTTTCTTCGCCGCCGCGGCTCACCCACAGTTCGCCCTCGAGCACCACATAGCTTTCATCCCAAGGGTGTTGGTGCGGTGGAGGTCCAGATGATTGCGGAGCGCGCACATCGAACATCTGATACCCGTCGCCGACGAGAAGCGGGCGCATTTCCTCTGTCATCACTCGCAGGGCGGTCACATCATCGGCACGCCGCTTCGGTTGGAGCGAAGTAGACATTCCAGCTGCCCCCTCGTTGGTCGCGCACCATTGCATAATGTTTAGAGAACAATATATTTTCGCGTACTGAAGGTCAAGAGTTCAAGGATAGAGTCCCGCTTCATAAGATGATCGAGAGGTTCTTGGCGAGCAACACCGATTGATCGAGGAGTAGCCGGCGACGGCACAGTTGCCAGTCACCAGCGACACGGCGCAACCGGTCCTTACGCCGACCGACGAGCAGATCAGTCTCATCGGCGACCCGGTTTCGATACACCAGGAACCGGCAACTCACATCGACTTCCGCGCCGTCGATCCCCTCGATGCGCACGTTGGTGACCAGGTGTGACACTCGCGAGACGGGTTCTTCGGCCCAGTGCAGTCCTGTCATCAGCTGCTTCACCCGCAAAGCGACGGTCTCCTTCGTCTCGTCGAACCAGCAGATGTCGTTACCTTCCTGAGTCTGCTCCAGCTCCGCGAGGTCGTCGTAGGCGACGTTCGCCCGCAGTGGAACGGAGTACTCGTAGTCGTCGGTGAGCAGACCAAGCCACTCGGAGTAACGCCTTTCGTCGAGCAGGTCGGCTTCCCGATTGAGGAAATCGGCGATTTCGGCCTGGAGCAGCAACTTCTCGACCGCATCCTGCCTCGTGGCAATTTCATCGCCCGTCGCTCGGCTCACGACTGTGCGGCTCTCTCGTCGGATTTGGCGAGCTCGGTCAGTTGAGGCCACGAGAGGTTGTCAATGAACTCGGCCCATCGCCGGTAAAAGGCGCGTGCATTCACCTCTCCGGCGATGGGCTGGTGGGAATGAACAGCCTTGTCGAGCGCACTGGGAGTTTCCTTACCCAGTCCCTGCTGATAGTTGTAGGGATAGCGTCGGGCTATCACGCCCTGGCTGGCCTGCGTCGCGTAATTCCAGTTCTCCATATCGTCTTGCTCCGTCATCCCTCCGGGACCGGAGTAGCGCATGTAATAACGTCGCAGCCAATCACGTACATAATCGGGTGCGCTCTTGTCGATGAGGTACCAGCGCCACACCTCGGTTTCGGTCGGGCTGATCGGGTGTGACACCAGAATCGTCCTCGGAAAACCGGCGGAAAACGACATGTTGGGGAACATCGTCGCTGGTCCACGACCACCGAGCTGTCTGCCCTGCGCCTCCAACCGCTCTTTACGGAGTGCCCAGGCCTGGGAGAAGTACTCACTCAAGGCCGGTTCTTCGGCGAACTCAGGATAGGCGATCTCATACGCCAGGTTGTCCGACGCACCGTGACCCGTACGAAACGACGTCTTCACTCGGCCTTTCGAAAAACCACCCTGATCCTGTCGTTCACCGTGGCGCCGCGAATTCCTGCCGCCCGGGCCAATACCCACCTGCTCAACCGAGGCATGAGTCGTCGCCCCGTGATAGGTATCGCCGAGAAAATTCTCTGAAACGAACTTCCAATTCGACCTGATGCGCCACTTCTGCACTCCGCGGAACACCTCCGTAGCGCCCTCGGTGCCATCGAAAGCATCGGCCAGGTTGTCCAGCCAATAATGAAAGTCACCGACATACTCGTCGAAGTCCGGGGCAGCGGGATCCCAGCACGCGAAGATCAGGCCCTTGTAATTGTGGACCTTGGCAGCGCTGACAAGCCCCCAACTCGCTTTGTCAAGGTCATTACCGTAGGCCATGCTCTGCTGCGGCACACCGTGCAAATCTCCTGGAGTGGACACCAGCGAACCGTCCATCGAGTACGACCAGCCGTGGTAAGGGCAGGTGAACTGAAGCGCACGGCCCTCGTCATAGCGACACACCGCCATACCCCGATGACGACACGAGTTCAGCAGGACATTCACGCCACCCTGCGCGTCACGGGTCAACAGCACCGGATCCGAACCCATCCTCGACGAGAAGAACTGACCCGGCGCAGACACCTGCGAGGCATGACCCACAAACAACCAGGTCCGCGGAAACAAACACTCCAGCTCAAGGTTGAAAATCGAAGCATCGACGAAGATTTCCCGACTGATCTCCCCGCGATCGACATCGACGAGACTACGAGCGGTCCGATCCGCACCGCCTGAAGTACTCATTTCTAACGTCATCGGTACCTTTCCTTTGCTGTAATGCCCGAGCCACCCGTAGACAGCCGTAACTCAGATCGCCACAAACCGTCACGCCGTCTGCCAAGTGTCGATTTCACGTCGTACCTCGTAGGTAAACAATATTCTGATCGGTCTGTAATACATGAGAGCTCATATCGGTTGAGCGGCAAGCACATTCGGGAAACGACTCGTCTCCACCATGTATTGACGCATTGACCCCCTGGTATTTGCGCCGTTCACGGCCGTCTCGCTCACACCATTTCGAGACGTAGAGCCGAGACGGGGCAACTGCGAATTGCTGTGACGATCCGTGCCTCATCGCTCTCGGCTACCGTGTCATCAAGAATGACAACGGTTCCCGCATCACCGATGTCAAAGATGTCGGCCGCTGCGACGACACAGTTCGCGTAACCCTGGCAGACTTCCTCGTCCGCCTTGATGACACTCAAGGGAACCCTCCTTCTCCTACAGAACTCTGATTAGCATTGCTTTTCCCATCGAGCGTGATGGTTGCAATCCCTTGCACCGCTTGCCGATCCCCAGCGAAGACGCCGAATTGGAGATCAACGGCTTCTGCGCCCGCCTGCGCATGCTTGCCGGTCACAGTCCATCGCGCCTGCACCACATCGCCCGGGTGAATCGAGGCACTCATCTTGAATGGACCGAGGTGCACCAACCTGCCGCCAAGGCCCATCCAGCGACGAAGCCCGGTCTCGAAAAGGGTTTCCAGGCCACGAGTATTGAAGATGATGTCCGGCAGCCCCGCGGCATGCGCGGCCGCGGCGCTGTGGTGTATCCCGGAAAACATGCGATCCGCGGCAATGTTCATCACAATGCGTTGGTAGGTCAGGGCCAAAGCCGGTCCGCGCACTTCAGCACCGACCTCAACGTCGTCGAACTCAAGTGGCGTGGTCCAATCGACACGGATATCGGTATCTTGCACTTGAAGTGGGCGGGGACCTCGGTCGCCCTGCTGGGTGCGTGCGGAAGTGCCGGGCTCATGCCGAGGCGTGGAGGCGTCGTAGTTGAAGACGGTATTTCGGTTGAGCGCGACAAGTTCTCCAGAATCCTTCAAGTACTCTGATTCGTATTGCAGGAAGATTCCGGTACCGACCCGGGTTCGCTTCTGCTCTACCGAGATTATCGTCGTAGTCCCATGCAGCCTGTCCCCGAGGTATAGCGGTGTGTGGTACTGCCACTCGCTACTGACGTTGACCGATCGGCTGAACGGCAGAGCCAACGTGTCGGTGATATTCCCTGTCATTTCCTGCCCGTCGGCCAGATAAGGACTGGGCTGGCCGGGTGCCCAATACGGCGGTAGTCCCCACAGCGGAGTCATTGTCACCGGAGCCACGACGCCGAGGTAGCCGTGTGACTTCGCTGCCGCCTCGTCGTCATGCAGCGGGCAGGAAAAGGTGAAAACCTCTAATTTGCGGCGGATATCATTTTGCGTCACCGAGTCGGCGCCGCGGAAGCGGATCTTCTCACCGACACGATCGCGTAACTCGTCAGCGGCGGTCATTGCCCCGCGCTTCCGCAGTGGACAGCCGAAATGCCGGTAGCACAACATTATCGGCGACGTGCACGTAGACAACCTCGACGGCCGCATCCGCCAGCGTCGCTGTCCGGTCGGCAACTTCGTCCACTATCCGTGCCACCATCCGCACACCCTCATCCATTTCGACGACGGCACACACGAACGGGACGTCCTCGTCGAAACCGGGATGCAGCGCGCGGTGAATAACCGTGAAGCTGAATACCACTCCCCTACCCGACGACCTCTGCCAAGACCATGCGTTACTGCCGCACCCGACGCACGCCAGGCGAGGAACATGACGCCAACGACCGCAGCTTGAGCATCGCTGAAACGACAGCTCTTGACGTCGGCAGTGGCCGTAAAACTCCGCCGTGAGACCTTCCAGGGATGGCAGTGGCGGTGTTGCGACATCCGCTCCCATTCGCGTCACACCGGGCCTCTCGTGAACACGCCGGTCACGACGCTGTCACCGACGCAATATGGCGAGAGCACCTGAACCCCATCCGCCGCCCATACCGGTCACTACCGCTAATTCCGCATTGTGGACCTGCCGCTGGGCTAAACCCCCGCGCAGCTGCCGCACCGCCTCGACCAGATTGTTCATCCCCTGCACGTGCGCTTCGGACAGCAAACCGCCGTTGAGATTCGTCGGCAACGAGCCGTCGGCGGCTATATGGCCGTCGAGCACGAAATCCGCTGCTTCGCCGGCCTTACAGAACCCGGTCGCTTCGATCTGACGCAACACGTTGATCGTGAAACTGTCGTAAACCTCAAACAGATCGATATCAGACGGGGCGACACCAGCGTCGGCAAATGCGCGCGGCGCCGCCTCGGCAAGCCCGATCTCCAACGGGTCTGCCCTGTTGGCGAATTCATCGACGGGAAATGGGCGCCCTTCCGCCACACTCATCACAAACACCGGCCGGTGCGGACCGTCCGCCGCACAATCGGCCCCTGATACCACCACCGCAGCTGCCCCGTCGGTCTCCAAACTGCAATCGAACAAACGAAACGGCGTACTGATCGGTGGAGAGTCGAGATATTCCTTCATCGTCAACTCACGGCCGCACATCACCGCATTCGAGTTGAGCTGCGCGTTAGCGCGAAACGCAACTGCCACGGCCCCCAACGCTTCAGGCGGCACGTCGTACTTCCGGACGTATCGGTCGGCCACGAGCGCATACTGGTGCACAGCCGACACCGCGCCCTGTGGGGCGTAATAGTCCCGAACAACCTTGCCTATCGCCATCTCCGCGCTCGACGCCATCCCGCGGGCACGCGGACCGGAGTACCCACACCAGCCCGCGGCAATGAGGACACTACGCGCGACGCCCGACCACACCGCCATCGCCGCAGTGGCCAGACCCGCCACACTTGCCGCCCCTCCGGTATGGGATGTCACCGCGTAACGAAGTTGTGTCAGGCCGAGATTCGCTACGAAGTCTTCGGCCGTGCCACCGTTGATAGGGCAGATGAGGCCATCGATCTCACCAGGCGACATCCCGGCATCCACAATCGCGGCACGGGCTGCTTCAAGTTGCAGGCCAAGGTCTGTTGCCGACTCAGTACCACCACGACGATAGACCGTATGACCAACGCCGACGATGCAGGCCTTGTCGCGCAGCGCAGTCAATGCCCGGGATCCTCTCCGTCGACGTCGACCGCTCCGACGACACCCCTAGATACCAGGGCCTCGTACTGCGAGTCGGCCAAGCCGAGCCACTCAGTCAGCACCCTTTTGCCGTGGATCCCGAGACGGGGCCCGGTGCTGCGTACGGATCCGGGAAAGTTCGTCAGCCTCGGCACCACCCCGGTGACACGGACCGGACCCAATTCCTGATCAGCGACCTCGACGAGGCTCTGGCGAGCCGCGAACGTGGGACTTGAGAACATCTCTGCCGGCGTGAATATGCGCGCAGCAACGACGCCCGCACTCGCGCAGGCCTTTTCGACAATATCGGAGTTGTTTTCGGCGAACCACTTCCGAACCATCTCGCCGAGCTCTTCGCGGTGCAACATCTGCAGCTCCTGAGTCGCGTACCTCGGATCGTTGCGCAGAGTCGTGCCGCCCAACAGGTCGAGAAGGCTCTGCACTGACCGCACGGTGCCGGTCGCCACGGTGTACCACACCCCATCGGAACTGAGATAAGTATCTGACACCGGTGACGGGCTGACCTGGAACTGGTTGCCCTGACGCTCGGCAACAAAGTTCAACTGGTCGTAGAGGATGACCTGCCAGTCGATGCCACGAAACAGTGATTCGTAGAGAGCCAGATCGATACATTCCCCATCGAAGCGAGTCCCGATCACTTCACGTTTGAACAGTGCTCCGGCAACAGCGAAAGCACCCATGATTCCTGTCGTCACATCGCCCAGGGAGAAACCGAAATGTGTCGGTGGTCGGTCAGGGTGGCCGGTGATGTGTACCGCTCCGCTCATCGCCTCCCCGACCCGTCCGTATCCCGGCTTCGCACTCTCCGGGCCGATCTGGCCATACCCAGAAATCCGCAACATGATCAGCCGCGGGTTGGCTGCGTGCAGTTCCTCCCATCCCAGTCCCCAACGCTCGAGCGTTCCCGGACGGAAGTTTTCGATCACCACGTCTGCGCGTTCGACCATTTTGCGCACCAGCGCTTGCCCCTCGGGTAGGCGCAGATCGATAGCCACGCTTGACTTGTTCCGGGCCGCGGACTTCCACCAAAGGTGCACTCCGTCCTTCGTGGGACCGGACCCGCGCAACATGTCGCCCGAGCCGGGGTCTTCGATCTTGATGACCTGTGCTCCGAAGTCGCCGATCAACGACGCAGCGAAAGGCGCCGCGATCACGTGCCCCAGCTCGAGGACCGTGAGACCGTCGAAAAGGCTCTCCATATTCGCGGACACTTAACTCCTTTGGTGCGGCGGCGTGATATCCACTGCGGGTAGCGATCGCAGCTATGCCGATGGGTCGATCAGTATTTTTATGTGTGCATCGCGGTTGATGCGCAATTCCTCGAAACCCTGACTGACCACGGCGTCCAACGGGATCTCATCGGTGATCAGTTCACTTAGGCTGAGGGCCCCAACAGAAAGTAAGGTGAGAATTGCCGGAACCTGACTTTGGGCTTCGTAACAAAACGAGAAGCCGATATTGGCTTCGCGCATGATGCTTCGATTGATGTCGATACCAGCCGCGGCCTCCCATATCGCCACGACCATCAATCGACCGCGGGGGCGGAGAACGCTCAACGCCGCGTCAAGCGCGGGTTGTACGCCCGCGGCGTCGAAGGAGACATCGACGCCGTTTCCGTGTGTCAACGTCTGAACCACCTCGACTGGATCCTCGACCAGAGGATCGATTACGCGAGTAGCCCCGACCCGGTGGGCGGCGACGCGGCGCGATGCCGAAACCTCACTGACGATGATCTGAGTCGCACCTTGAGCAATGCAGAACTGCACAAGGGCAAGGCCGATCGCGCCGGCACCGGCGATGAAGACGGTCTCACCCGCTGCCAGCCGGCTACGGCGAACAGCGTGGTACGCCGACGCGATCGGTTCGACGACGGCAGCCTCGACGAGACTGATGTCATCCGGGATGCGAAACAACGCCTTCGCCGACACCGATGCGTAGCGGGCAAGTGCCCCATTGAGAGCGAAGCCGATGAAACCGACTGTCCCGCAGAGTGCTTCAGCGCCCTGTTTGCAGGAGCCGCATTCACCGCAGCCGAAAACGCCGACGCCGCAAACCCGGTCACCTTCGGTGAACTCGTGCACGCCGGGCCCGACGCCGACCACCGTCCCGGAATATTCGTGCCCCATGACGACCCCTGGTGTAGCATGCATCGGACCGGCGATGTACTCGTGCAGGTCTGTGCCGCAGATCCCCGCTCGGGCCACCTCGATGACCACTTCTCCCGCACGTGGACTCGGATCGGGAAGTTCTTCGATCCGCACGTCTTCGCGACCGTGATAAACAGCTGCGCGCACCTACCGGCCTACCTTCAGGACGGACCCGGATTCTTTCGGCAGCACCGACTTTCGTTGGCCGGAGTCTCGGCGGAGGTGCCGCCAGGTTGATGTCAAGCTCACCGGCACCTTAGATCCAGAATGACAGGTTGTGCGTGGGCAACGTGGTGTGATCCAGCAGGATCTCGCGCTGGACCAGTTTCCAACCCCCCTCGTCGCGACGAATAATGTCTCGGCGCTCGGCAGAGACTGTCTCCGCCTTGGCCTCGTCCGCGCGCGTGCGCACCAGCAATGCATTCGAGGTGACTCGGTACCGACCGTCGCCGTCACCAGACCTGACCCTGACGTTGGTTATGAAGTGCCGGATCCGCGAGGGAGGATCCTCAGCCCAATCCGACGACGTTCGGTGCCGCTGAATACGCATCTTCAGGCTCGTGTAGTTATCGTTCAAATGCATGGAGCGCTCAGAAAACCCCCGTCCCCCTGCTCTTCGAAGCGTCTGACGGACGCGCGCGAAATAGTGCACATCCGGTGCCAGCAATCCCAGCCACTCCTCGAACTCATCGCGATCCAACAGATCAGCCTCGTCGAAAAGGAAGTCTTCGATTTCCTCACGCACCTCCCGCGAAACCCTCGCAGCTTGAGGTGGATCCTGCGGCAGCGTTGTCGTCATACGTTCTCATCCCTTCTCGGGGTGGCCAGATAGTCGAAGTACTGCTTCCAGTACTCGCGCTGATTTTGTTCGGCGTAGCCACTGGCCAACGGTCGTCCCGGACCCAGCCACGTTGGATCAGGGGCCAAGTTGTCCAGTCCCATCTCCACGTTCAACTCCACACCACCAGCCAACTCGCCGCGGGTTCCCTTGGTAATAGCCTGGAATATCTCGGCGTCATCCTGCTCGAAGACGCCCCCAACCCCGAACGTCCGAACATAAGTCTCAAACGATTGCTGCTTGAATTCTTCGGGCGCATTGCGCTCCACAAAGAACCACGACCACACCTCCATGCGCGCCGCGTCCAGAGGACGCCATTGCCGCAAGGTCAGAATGGGCACCGGCATAGACTCGCCGTCCTTGGCGATGAAGGCGTTCAAGAAGGACAAGTTCGGGAACACATTGCCATGAATGAACATTGTCCGTTTCAGCATCTCGCCATGGACGTCATCGCCGTAACCTTCGCTGAGACCGGAGACGATCTCCTCGGGATAGCCCATATACGGTGGTGCGGGTATGCCGGGGGGTGCGCCTAAAACGCCCGCCCCGTGCCCCCCCGATAGGCTGACGTGCGCCGGCGAAACGGCCACATTATCGGGCGGTAACAACCCCAACTCGCACATGGAGCGGTGCGTCATGACCGTGTGATAGCCGTCCCCAACAAAATTGTCAGCGCCTGTCTTCCAGTTCGCGTCAATCACCCAACGCTGCGGAGCCCCCCACACCTGAATGCCGGCCGCGCTCTTACTCATCATCAAGTCGAGATACCACCGCATATCCCCGAGGTACTCATCCAGCCCTGGGGCCTCATCTGACACACACCCGAAAACGAGGCCCGCGTACGAGTCGAGCATCGGCAGAGCGCGCAACCCTAGCCGACTCTTGTCGAACGCAGCACCGTAGACGGCCTGCTGCGCAGGTATCGCGATGAGATCACCGTTGTTTCGATAGGTCCAACCGTGGTACGGGCACTGGAATGCCGACTCATTCCCCACCTCGGTTCGGCAAAGCAGCGTGCCGCGGTGCCGGCACGAGTTCGACATCGCCCGAATCGTCATATCCTGCTGCCGCGCAACAATAATAGAGTTATCAGCGATGTAGCGGACAACATAATCGCCTGGATTAGGGATCTCGTCTTCGTGGCAGAGAAACTGCCATGTCCTGCCGAACACTCGCTTTATTTCAAGCTGGTAGAGCGCCGCATTAGCAATGAGAGACGCAGGGAGGCGGCCCTTCAGGATGGAGCCGCGCGCATTCTCTAATAGTCGCATTGTCGTCGCATCAGGCGCCATCGAATTCACCAGGCGCACCTTCCTGTCGATTCCTGCCTGCAGAAACATGAGCACTTACGTGAGCTACACCACTGCGAGTTTACATAGGATAGCAACTGTTTGCAAGCTATTATTTAGGCTACCGTGGTACCTGCAGTGCTAGGTGGCATCCCTGCAGACCCACGCCGGGGCACGCCAGGATTAACTGGGTATTCCTGTATTTCATTTGGCCCCCTGGAAACTCGGCGACGAACAACGCGCAAACTTCGAGGATGATCGGTGGGCTCGATGGCCGAAGTCCATCACCACCACGAGGCGCGCGCCTAGTTCAAGCCGTCTATGCGCCGACTGGTGGACTGACAGCCGTTCGTTCAGCGTTCACGCCGCGGTGTTTGGCGGGAGCGCTGATTTTGGCTATCGCGTCTCGCAAAGCCTTTAGCTCGTTACTATCAAGTGCCGCAAGCGCTTCGGGAGCCGGGTCGTCGATCCCATGGATCGCGGCCACCATCGACCAGCCGCGGTCGGTCAGTGAAACCACTTTGCATCGCCGGTTGGTGGGAATAGTCTGACGCATGACTAGCCCGCGGTCCTCCAGATCGTTGACCGCCACCGTGGCCGCCGGGGCATCGATTGTCACGGCTTGCGCGACCTCTTTGACGGTCATCGAACCACGGGCCAGCCGGAGCAGGATTCGGATGCGACTGAATGGCAGCCCCGTTTGGTCGGCGGTCGCTCGCCTCCAGCTGTCGCGGTTGTCGGTGACCAGTGTGGTCATCACGCGCCAGACCTCGTCCGCTTCTGGATTATGCGACACCGGCAGCCTCCCGTCGCGGATCGGTTCCTGCGATCAGCGGCGCCAGGTGCTCTGCTGAGCGCAGCGCACGCTTCGACGTCGAATAGACACCGAGCGCGATAATTAGCACACCAACTCCGGCGAACACCAGCCAAAGCGGCCGGGCGGAGACCGCGAAATCGACGTTGGTGTCGCCCAGTGCCGTACCAGCGACCGAACCGCAAAGGGCCACACCGATTCCCACGCCCACCTGGCGGCTGGTGGACGTGATGGCCGCCGCCGCACCGGCACGGTCGATCGGCATACCGCTGACGGCCGCGTTGGTGATCGGTGCGTTCACCATCGAAGTACCGATGCCGAAGACCGCGAAGGCGACCAGCATCTGCCATTGCGGGGTAGCGTCGCTCAACTGCGCGAACATTAGAGTCGCGGCGGCAATCAACGCCCCGGCGATCATCAGCGACGGTCTGGCACCGAATCGCCCCACCAGCCGGCCAGACAGAGGTGAGAAAATGAGTGCGCCGACGGCGACGGGCAGAAACATCAGGCCCGTGTGCATCGCGGAGAGCCCCCGCTCCCCTTGCAAATACATCGACATCATGAATACGAACGCGCCCCATGCAGCGAATGCGCACACCGCGATGGCCGTCGCCGAAGCGAACGGGATGCTGCGGAAGAATCGCAGCTCGACGAACGGGTCGGGGCGGCGTGACTCGTAGCGCAGGAAAATCGCGAACGCAATGGCTGAGAGTCCGCATGTGACGACGACACGCGTGTCGGTCCAGCCCATTCCTGGCCCCTCGATGAGCACGAAAACCAGTCCGAACAGGAAGGCCATGCCCAGGCCCAAGCCGATCAAGTCGACGTCGCGCATGGTGACCGACTTGGATTCGGGAACGAAGACAGCGGTCAATAGTACGGCTACTGCGCAGATCGGCACGTTGACCCAGAACACTGCTCGCCAGTCGACGTACTCGATAAGTATTCCGCCCGCGATCGGACCCAACGCCATCGAGATGCCTACGACGCCCCCCCATATGCCGATCACACGCGCGCGCTCCACTCTGCCGGTGAACACCTGCGTGACGATCGACAATCCAGCAGGGGTGAGCATCGAGCCGCCGATAGCTTGCAGGAAGCGGGCGCCGATCAGCGTTTCGACGTTGGGAGCCACGCTGCAGAGTAGGGAGGCCGATGCGAAGACCATCAACCCGATCTGCAATGTGCGCCGCCGGCCGAATCGGTCGGCGGTGGCACCCGACAGCAGCAACAGCGAGGCCACCATCAAGGTGTAAATGTCGACGAGCCATTGCATTTGCGAAGGCGACGCCGAAAACTCGGCGCGGATGCTCGGGATTGCAACGTTGACGATCGTCACGTCAGTCGACACAATCAGCACGCTCATGCAGCAGGACGCCAAGACGAAGGCCTTACGTCGGCGGCTTAGCTGTCCGACAGCACTTTCATTCACAGAACTACGACCCCTTCGCTGCGGTGTCCGGCGGTCACCGCTGCCCGACTTCGGTGCGGTGGACCTCGAACGCGTCGCGTCACATTGAAGCTTCGGTCACCTACTTACTAGGTCTGGGAGGCGACTAGACGGTGCTCCGAATCCACTGCTACGCATTGACATTCGCCGATCCGTGTCCGACCGGGGATGGACGCGCCTTATTCCATGGTGACGGTTACCGCCTTGACTTGTGTGTAGGACAGCAATTCCTCCGTAGATTCTTCCGATCCAACGCCTGATGACTTCCAGCCTCCGAATGGCAACCCCCAGTAGTGGCGTGCGCTGCCATTAATCCAGACGTAGCCGGCATCAAGTCCCGCAGCCATGCGGTGACCCTGGCTTAAGTCGTTGGTCCACACCGCGGCGGTCAATCCGAACTCGACGCTGTTGGCGACTTGAACAGCCTCGGCTTCGTCGCGAACGGTTAGCACCGAAAGAACGGGCCCGAAGATCTCGTCGCGGGCGACGGCGGCTTGTGGTGCCACGTCGGCCAATACGGTCGGTGCGACATACCAGCCTTCGGGCCCAACACCCTGCGCGCGTCCCCCACCGGTAAGCACGCTGGCGCCGGCCGCCCGTCCTGATTCGATGGCCTGCAGCGACTTTGAGTATTGCGCTTGGTCGATGACGGGTCCCATGTCTGTGCCGTCAACGAGCGGGTCGCCTACCTTGATGGCAGCGACTTGATCGACGACCAAATTAATAACCTCGTCAGCGATCGCTTCGTGCAGCAGCAGTCTGCTTGTTGATCCGCATGATTGGCCGGCTGTGGTGGTGAAGTTCATCCCTATGACGGCGCTTTTGGCAGCCGCCTCCAGGTCGGCGTTGGGCATGACGATCATGGGGTTCTTGCCGCCGAGTTCCAGCGTGACGTATTTGACGCCGTGCTCGGCGGCCAAGCGCTGAATATGGCGGCCCGTGCCCGGGGAGCCGATAAAGCCGATTCGCCGGACTAGTGGATGAGCGACCAACGCGGCGCCGGCAGTCGCCCCATGTCCGGTTACCACCCCAAATAGGCCTTCGGGCAGGACCTCCCCGGCGAGCTCGGCGAGCCGGATGGCCGACAACGGTGTCTGATCGGGCGCTTTGAGCACCACGGCGTTTCCCGCCATCAGCGGAGCGGCGATCTTGGCTCCTGCAAATAGGACAGGATGATTGAAGGGCACGATTCGAGCAACCACGCCGTACGGTTGCTGCAGCGTGTAGTGCAGGTTCGCCGAGAGAGGGATAGTCCGCCCGCCGAGGTTGAGCGCGCCGTCTGCCATCAGCTCCAACACGTCGGCCGCCCAAGTGACATCGTCGCGCATCGCAGGCAATGGAAAGCCGCCGTCAACGGCGTCGAGCAGCGCGAGTTCTTCGGAGTGATCGCGCATGAGTGTCGCCAAAGCCCGCAGCGCGGTGGCGCGCTGGCGAGGCGTCCGCAGCGCCCACTCGCGTTGAGCGGCATGTGCAGTTGTCACCACCCTGTCGACATCTTCGCCGCTGCAGTCGGGCACCTGGGTCAGCACGTTGCCGGTGCACGGGTCCTCGACGTCGTAGACGCTCTGGCTCTGCAAAGTCGCGGCACCTAGGGGTAGCGTCCACGTTCTCATGACTGCACTGCGTGCGTCGTCTACCACTCGTAGCCTCCTTGACAGTTGACACGTGCCCCTATGTTCGTACGTGTCCTCTTGCTAGCAGATCGGATCTCCGCAATGCAGAGAGTTTAGCTCATCGCAGGTGTGCTACCAAGGCTTCGTGGCCTGCCAACTGGCCGTATCACCGCACGGTTTCGAAGAATTCGCGGACGTCGTCGACAAAGAGACCCGGTTGTTCCAAAGCGGCGAAGTGCCCGCCGCGCGGCATGGTCGTCCAGTGGGTGATGTTGTAGATCGGTTCGCACCAACTTCGTGGTGAGCGCAGGACCTCCTTGGGAAAGGCAGCAATACCGGTGGGCAATTCCACACGAGTTGTCGCGTCCAGGGTCTTGAAGCTCTCCCAGTACAACCGGGCCGACGAGGAGCCACTGTTGGTAGCCCAGTAGATCATGACGTTGTCGAGGAGCTCATCGCGGCTGAGCACGTTCTCGGGATGCCCGTCGCAGTCCATCCACGCTGCGAATTTCTCGACGATCCACGCCATCTGGCCGACTGGCGAATCGGCCAGTCCGTAGCCTATGGTCTGTGGCCGGGTGGATTGCTGCTCGGAATAGCCTGTCCCCCAACGCTGATGAGCCGTCAGGGCGGCCAGGGCCAGCTGTTCTTCCTCGGTCGGATCGGCGATGCCGCCCGCGGGAGGGTAAGCGATCGGCATGTTCAGATGGATGGCGGCGCAGTGGCCGCGGTTGCGGCCCATTTGTGTGGTGATAGCTGCTCCCCAGTCGCCGCCTTGGGCACCGTAGCGCTCGTAGCCAAGTCGCAGCATGAGCGCCTCCCACGCCTGCGCGATTCTTTCAACACCCCACCCGGAGTGGGTGGGCTTGCCGGAGAAGCCGTAGCCGGGAAGCGCCGGGCAGACCACGTGGAAGGCGTCCTCGGCGCGTCCGCCGTGGGCAGTCGGATTGGTCAGTGGCTCAATCACGTTGCGGAACTCCACGATCGAGCCAGGCCAACCGTGGGTGATGACCAGCGGGAAAGCCTCTTCGTGCGGAGATCGCTGGTGAATGAAATGGATGTCCACGCCGTCGATTTCGACGATGAACTGATCGAATCGGTTGAGGGCGGCTTCACGGGACCGCCAGTCGTATACGTCGGCCCAATACGCGGTCAGGTCGCGGGTGTACCCGAGTGGGATGCCCTGGGTCCAGTCCTGTACACACTCGGCTTCGGGCCAACGGGTCCGCGACAGACGCGTTCGTAGATCATCGAGAACGTCATCAGCGACGTCGATGCAAAACGGTCTCACCGCCGGCAGACCACTCAAAATCCCACCTCCTCACACGCTGCCATCGGGCTGACGAGGGAGACACCAGCAGACCTTGAGGTTGGGATGGTGCTCATTTCGGCTCGAAACCCGATATCAGCCAGCGGGATCCGACTTTGTCGAGGCTGACCTGAACGACGGAGTCGGTGTCTGTCGGCGCGTCGTTGCCCACGGTGGTGGTTTGGTCGACAAACACCAAGACGATGGCACGGTTCTTACCGGCGGACACGGAGGCAGCGGCTGACACCCTGGCGGTGGCCGAGATTCGCTTCTGCTGTGCTCCCGGAATTACGACATCGTCGGTCAACGATGTATATGAGTCGCGAAGCGGTCCCGTCAGTCGATCGCGCGCATCCTTCAGTTTCTCGGCTGCCGTTTCAGGCGTGTAGGACAGCATCGCGACCGTCGCTTCGGTGGCGACCTGAACGGTTTCCGCGCGGGCGCGGTCCGTGCCAGCGGCGGTCCCCGCTTGATACTTGAAGTAGGCCGCACCCAGCGCCAACAACAACGCGATAAAGGGCAAGAGCCAGAATGCGAGCATCCGCACAAAGGTGCCGCGACGATCGTCTGTCGAGTCGACATCGCCAGGGTCCTGGCATTCTGGCGCGTCGCCGGACTCACATCCCGACGAGTTGCTCGATGCGTTCCCGGGTGATGGCGGTGGATCGTCGACTTCGGCGGAGTGGACGGCATCATCCTGTTCATCTTTCGCTGGTGAAGTCCTCACGATACGAACTCCACGTCGGCGACCTTCACATCGTTGCCAACCTTCTGCACCGTGACGCGCATTCGCCATGCTCGGGGCTCCTGTTCGGGCCCATCGCCGACAGTGGTCTTCACGCTGACCGCGACCAGCACTTGGGCCGTGTCATGAGACTGGGACTCCAAGCCCGCCTCAGTAATGGTGCCGACCGATTTGGACTTCACTTTGTTGACCACGTCGATGAATGGTTGTGACCGCTGGGAGAACTCGTCGTAGAACGTGCCAGTCGCCGAGTCGAGAATGCGCTTAGTGTCGGCATCGGCGTGCTGCCAGTCGATCGTGGTTAGATCCAGTGCTCCTTGACGTCCGACCTGAACAAACAGCTGCCGTTGTTCGGAGGACTCATGCGTTTGGCGGGCCTGGTAGCCCAGCCAACTGGCTAGTGCGGCCATCGTCACGGCCGCCAGCAACCCCATCACAAGCGCTAGTCGCTGCGGCGGCATCGGGGTTCGCGAGGGGGGCGCGGTGTCCCCATGTTGTTTTTCGTTGGCGACTTCGGGGTCCCCGCCGTCGGCGCCTTCGGCCGAACCGACATCGACGGTGTCATCAGGGGCCGTCCCACTCGCTGTGGGATCGTCGGCCGGGTCGTCGGCGGTGTGGATGGTCACCGTTCACCGTCCTTTGGCGGAAGCAGCATGTCCTGCCAGGTCTGATCCCCGGCAGCATTCCGGCCCAAATCCGCCTGCCTGTACTGTTTTCCATCCGGTCCGATGTAGCTGCCTGTGCTCGGGTCGTACTCGGCGACCGGAATCGGGGCGGTCGCCGGCACCGGGGTGGGCGGTGGCGTTCCTGGCGGCAGCTGCGGAACCGCCTGACCGGACAGCGTCGCATTCGGATCGCCTTTCCAGTTGGTGCCGTCGTTGAGTGGTACGTAGTTTTCGTCGCTTTCGCACATCTTCACCGTGGGCGCACGCTTTCCCGGCCGAGTCACACAGGGCAGGTTGCGCGCTCCGCGGACGTTCGTGAGGCCGGATTCCTGCGGTATCCGGCAGTAGAAGTCACCGGCGGGCTTCGGTGGGTAATCCACTTCAGACGGTACGCGTTGCTGTTGGGCGGGTAGGTATCCCGTTCTGCACGGCGGGGGCACATTGAGGTTCAGGTTGAAGGACAAGAACACACCTTTGTAGTCCTGTTTGGTGTTTCGGTTGGCCAGTGCGGCACCTTGGAGGCCGGCGATCTCAATCGGGTAGAGGGCGAGGATCTGCTCGAGATTAGGTTGATAGGTCAGGGCCACTTGCCCGAGGCTGACCATATTGGCCAGCAGGATGGGCAGAGTGGGCCGTACGCGGTCAAACAGCTGACGTACCTGGTCAGCGGCGGGGGGTCCGTTGACCAGTAGGCCTTTCACCGATTCGTCGTGCAGCTGCAACTGATTGGTGATTTGAGCGAGATTGGCTGCCCAGGTCTGGATGGAGTCGGAGGTTTCGGTCTGGGTATCAAGGACGGGCTTGGATTCGTCGATCAGGGTGGTCAGTGCAGGCAGGTTGTTGCGCGCATCGATCGCGAGCGTGGTGGCACCCCGGGTCAGCCGGGAAAGTTCAGGCCCCAGACCACCGAAAGCCGTGTAGGACTCGTCGATCACCGTTTTGAGGTTGTTGCGCGGGATCGCTTGGACACCGGTGTTGACACCCCGCAGCAGTGCGTTGATGTCGGCAGGGACCGAGGTGCGGTCGGCCGATATCACGTCGCCGTTCTCCAACGGCGCGCCGTCACCGCTTCGCGGGACGAGGTCGACGAACAATTCGCCTACCGCGGTCTGGCTGCCCACGTGAGCGTCGAGGTCGGCCGGGATCTTGATGTCTGACTGCAGCGACAGCACGGCGTCGACGCCCGTGTCACTGAGGCGGACATCTGAGACCCGGCCTACCGTCGCGCCGCGGTAGGTCACGTTGGCGTTGTCGTACAGGCTTGCTGAGTCCTGAAGCTTCATGGTGACCTGATAGCGGCCGACACCGAAGAGCAGGCTCGGCAGCCGAAGGTAGTAGAAGCCCATGGTTCCACCGGCCAACAGCGTCACCGCTCCGAACACGGCCAGCTGCACCCGAACTCGTTTACTCAGGTACATTACGGTCCTTGGTCCAACCGGTAGGGGACAATTAGCGGATTTCGCGCGGTGTAGGGGCTTGGCAGTTGCCCGATCGTGCGGCCCCACTGCAATTCGAGTTCGGTGAGGTTGCCTTCGAACCGGGTACCGGTGAATAGCGCCGCGTCGATGCGACTTAATGTCAAGTCGACGATGGTGGTGATATTGGCGTAATCACCCCGCCACCACTTGGTCAGGTTGTCTTTCACAAACGGAATCGTGGTGAACAGGTTCAGTGAACGGGTCAACGCGGGACCGGCGTTCGCCAGTGATTCCAGTACCGGTCCCAGGTCGTTCAAGATCTGGATCAATGACTCCTGCGACTGGTTGACTGTGTCGGCGGCCAGTGCGCCGAATTTGCCGAGCTGGTCGACCGCCTCCACGAGCTGGTCGCGTTCGGCGTTAATCACCGCCAGCGCGTCGGGAATCGTTTCTAGCGCCTTGTCGATGACCGGTTTTTGTGCGGCGAACTGGGCGGCCAGATTGTTGAGGCTCTCGGTGGCCGCGATGATGTCGTCGATTTGACCGTTGACGTTGGCGGTGAAGGTGTCCAGTTGTGTGAGCAGGCTGCGGAATTCGTTTTCGCGGCCTCCCAGCGCGGACGTGAGTGCTGTGGTGATGTCCTGTACCTGCCCCACTCCGCCGCCGTTGAGCAGGAGGGAGACCGACGCCAGGGTCTGTTCGGTGGACGGGTAGGCCCCAGCCGAGGACAACGGAATCAGCGAACCGGCCCGGAGTTTTCCCGCCGGGCGAACATCGGTGGGGGGCGCCAACTCGATGTGTAGCGAGCCCAGCAGGCTGGTTTGACCCAGCGACACGGTCGAGTTGGCGGGAAGGTCGACGCCACCATCGAGTGCGAGGGTAAGCAGCGCATGCCACCCTCGACGCTCGATCTTCGTGACCGTACCCACATTGACGTCACCCACTCGGACACGCGAGTTCGGCTGAAGGTTTTCGACATCGGGCATTTCGGCTTGGATCGTGTAAGAGCCCTGCCCGTGGCCTTGCGTCCCGGGCAGCCGAAAGGAGTTCAAGCCGCGAAAACCGCATCCCGGCAGCGCGGCGATGGTCAGCGCGATCACGAGCACCGCGGCGGCACGAAAGCAGCGCTTCCCCGTCATGAGCCGCCCCCGGGTGGAATCATCATGCCGGGCAGCCCGGCGGCCGGATCGGTGGGCTGACCCGACGGGCCAGAAACCGGCACCGGGGCTTCAGCAGGCAGCGCTGGCCCGGCAAGCGGTGGCGGCGCATTCGGGTCGGAGGCGGTTGCATCGGGTGGCGAAATCGGTTGCGGCGGAACGTAGTCCGGCCGCATCCAGTCCTCACTGTACGTCACTTCATTCGGCCGGGCGCTGGCCTGGACGAACGGGTTCACCCCGATCGGGGGGAAGTTATATTGGCGGTTCTTGATGATCGGCGCCAAGTACTGCACGCATAATTTCGCCGATTGTTCGCTGTTCAGTCGCGAGGCGGCCTGTACTGCGCCGCACAAAAAAGTAATTGGATCCGAAAAGTTGGCGACGTTGAGCACTCCGGTGAGTGTGCCCTGGGCGGGCTTGTAGAGGTTGGCGGCGTTTGACAACGTCGTCGGCGCGATATGCAGCAGCTGTTTGATGTCGTCGATGCTGCCCGTCAGTGCATCGGAGACCGACGTCAACTTGTCCGACGTGGCGCCGATCGTCTCGCGGTTTGCGGCGACGAAGGCCGTCAGGTCGCCCACCACGTCATTGAGGTTCTTCACAGCGTCCCCGACTTCGGTCGGGTTGTTGGTCAGGAGCCCGGTTACCGCCGCCAGGTTCTGATTCAGCTGACGTACCAGCACAGTGCTGTCCTGCAGCGCAGACACGAGTGTCGAAAGATTCTTGACGCTGCTAAAGATGTCCGGGCTGTGATCGGCTAGCGCGGACACCGACTGTGACAACTTGATGATGGCGTCGCGTATTGCCGGGCCTTGGCCACGCAAGTTGTCGGCGGCGGTGTTTACCAGGGCGCCCAGCGTGCTGACTCCGCCGGGCTCGGTTGGCTGCAGCAGTGTCGTCAACCGTTCGAGCTGTTGCCGGAACTCGTCGAACTCCACTGGAACAGCGGTGCGTTCTCTGGGGATGACGGCGTTGTCCTGCAGCATCGGGCCACCGGTGTAGCCGGGGGTCAATTGGATGGCGCGAGAGGTCACCAGCGTCGGCGACAGGATCACCGCTTTGGCCTCGGCGGGCACCGTGTATTTGGCGTCGAACCAGAACGCGATTTTGACTAGTGTGGGCTGCGGTTCGATGGCCTCGATCCCGCCTACGCGAACGCCCTTTATACGCACATCATCGCCGACGAACACTCCGTTGCTGTTGTCGAAGTAGGCGACGACGTGCACACGATCGACCTGGTGTGCCGCACGCGTCACCGCAATCGCGCCGCCCACAATGAGGCTGACCAAAACGATTGCCAATGCGAGTTTGGTCCGAGAGTTTGTCATGGTCTGCCTTGGGGGATCGAGGAGTCTGTTGGTCCGGGCGCGACTTCGTCGGGCGCCGGCACGAAGACCGGGCTTGGCGTCGGCGGCTGTGGGAACTGCTGATCGGGTGGCGGGGGTGCCGGCGGACCTGGCGGCGGGCCGCCTGGCGGCGGGGCCGGTACGGGTTCGCGGTACGGGTAGCGGGGATCGCCCGGGTTTCCAGTGATCGCATCCGGCAGAGTCAATTTGGGGTCGCCGCCCTGGCCGGTCCTCGGATATGGAATCGGTAGCGCCGGGGTGCCGGGCTGGCCCACCTGGGGGTCGGTGCGCTCGGAGGGCAGCAGCACGTTGGGATCCAGACCGAGATCGGAGAATGCCGCATCGACGAACGGTTGAATGAACTGTCCAGGCACTAGGTTGGCGAGGTAAGCGTTGAAGAAGGGACCGGCAGCGACGGTCTCGCCGAACTGCATTGCATAGGCCGCCAGTCCTTTGATGGACTCTTGGATCTGAACTTTCCGGTTGTCGAGGATCGCGAGAACCTCGTTGAGTTTGTCGAGTGCAGGTTTGAGCGTCGTCTTGTTTTCCGCAATGAACCCGGCGATCTGCCGACTGAGCTGAGTGATGTTCGTCGAGATCTCATCCAGCGCAGCGCTTTGCGAACGCAGCTGCGCCAGCAACGCATTGGTGTCGGAGATCAGACGCACGATGTCGGTAGTGCGTTCGCCCAGGACGGTGGTCGCCTTGGCGGCGTTCGCGAGCAGTTCGCGCAGCCGGGCATCGCGCTGGTTGAGAGTTTCCGAGAAACGTGCGACACCTGCGACGGCGAGGCGCAGGTCATCGGGGGTGTCTTGGAGCGTCTGGGACAGCACTGTTAACGACGTTGACAGCTGCTCGGTGTCGAGCCCGCTGATGGTAGTCGTAAGGTCTCCGAGGGCGTCCGGCAATTGATACGGTGAGGTCGTCCGCTCGACAGGGATGGCGCCGGAGAGTGTCCCCGCGCCGCGGGTGGTGAGATCAAGGACCTTATTGCCAAGCACACTGGTCGTCTTGATCGACGCCTCGCTGCGGTCCCCCAGCCGGATACCGTCGGCCACCGTGAACTTGACCAGTACCCACTGCCCGTCGAGCGTGATGCTCTCGACTTGGCCGGCGGGAGCGCCCGACACCCGCACCGGGGCTCCGGTGGTCAGTCCACCAGCCTCGTCGAAATATGCCGAATAGGTCTTGCCGGAGGAGACGAACGGCAGCTTGCTGTAGTTGAGCGCGCCGACTACGAGCACGGCGGTGGCCAATACACCGATGGTTCCCATGAGAACGAAGTTGCGCTCCGCGAACGGCTTCATTGGGGTGTGCACCTGCCGCTACTTTGTCCGACCAGCTTGATGTACACGGGTTGTCCGCCCTTTCCATTCACTTTCAGCAGCAGATCGCACAGGTAAAAGGCGAAGTAGTTGCCGTAGAGCCCTTGCCGCAGCAGTACTCGGTAGGCGTCGGGCAATGTATTGAGGAGGTTGTCGAAGTAGTCACGATCTGCGAGCACAGCGGTCGCGGTGCGATCGGTCTCGTGCACAGTTTTCTGCAGCGGTGGTCGGGCTTGTGCGAGAAGGTCGGCGATCGAGCGGGCAGCCTCGTTGGCGTAGGCCACTCCGTTGCTGATGTCCTGCTTGCGGGCTTGCAGCCCGTGTACGAGCTCCGACAGCGAGTCGATAGCCTTGCCGAATTGCTCGCTGTGCTCGCCCAGCGATCCCAGCACCGCGTTCAAGTTGACGATGGTCTGCCCGATCAGCTCGTCTCGGTCGGCCAGAGTGTTCGTCAGCGCTGCGGTCTGAGCCAGTATGGAACCGATTGTGGCGCCTTGACCCTGAAAAGCTGCGATGAGTTGGCTGGTGAGAGTGTTGACCTGTGTGGGGTCCAGGGCGCGGAACAGCGGCCGGAACCCACCGATCACCGCGTCCAGATCCAGTGCGGGCGCGGTGCGATTCAACGGAATTGTGTCGCCGGGCCGCAGTTTCTTGGTCCCGCCCGCGCCTTCCTCGATCGCCAGGTAGCGGTCTCCGATCAGGTTGTCGTATTTGATGACAGCGCGGCTGCCGTCGGTGAGTACCACCGAGTCGTCGGCCCCGAACTCGACCTGGACCGTGGAGTCATCGCGGACTGTGATTGTTTGGACCTTGCCGACCTCCACACCGGCGATGCGGACGAAATCCTCGCTCTCCAGTCCGCTGACGTTGGTGAAGACAGCGGTATAGGTCTGTTCGCGCTCGAAGCGCAGCTGCGCGAAGACGGCAAAGAGGGCAAATGCACCCAGAGCGCACACGAGCACGAAGATGCCGAGGCGCCACAAGACAGCCGACACTCTATTGGTCACGGCTATGCTCCCCTCCGACATTTGCGGGTATGTTTCGAACCATTTGCGTGGCGGGCGGTCACGGTGGTGTGGGTCCCCGTGACGGCGGTGGCGGGACCCCGGGATATAGGGGCGTTCCGTCGGGGCCGTACTGGGGTGCGCCGTAGGGCGGCGCACCGGGGTAGGGCATGGGACCGGGCGCCGGGCCGCCCGGGTAGCGGATACTCGGCGGTTCGGGGACCGCCCGAGTCACCGGGAAGTAGTTGGCGTACCCGGGGAATCCGATGCCGGGATTGGGCCGCCAATCCAATCCGGTGCCGAAGCCGGTGTTGGCGATCAGCTGTCTCACCGGGAAGTTCTGGGCGACGTCGGGGAGCGAGCCGCACCCGGGCTTGCCTCCTTCCCCGCCCTTAGCAGCGTTGATGGGCAAGTTTTTCGGATACCGGTACGGGTCGTATCCCGGCAACAGCTCAGCGTCCATGATGAGAGACTTGCCGTTTCCGCCAAGCATGTCGGCATAGCCGGAGTCCAGAGTGGTCTTGGCGCCGACGATCAAGCAGGTGAGCTCGGGGTTGTACTTCATAAGCAAGTTCGTCGTGGGTTCCAGCAGGTTGACCGCAGTCACCAGGTTGTCTTTGCTGGCCCCTAGCAGGTCCACTCCGCTGCGCGACAGCCCCACTACGTTGAGCAGCAGCGCATCGAGTTGCTGGGCATGGCTGGTGACTGTCGCGCTGGTGGTGGTCGCGGCGGCCAGGGTGTCGATGATGTTCTTTGCCGCGGCGCTGTAGGTGTCGCTGACACCTTTAAGCGCGCGGAAGTCCTCGCGCAGAGTGTCTGTGCGCGGATTCAGCTGCAGCAGAACCTGATTGCTCGCGGTGATCGCTTCGCCGATCCTGTCGCCCTGTCCTCTCACGCCCTCGGCAAGCGCGCTGAGTACAGCATTCAGCTTGAACGGGTCGATCGCCTTGATCAGCTGCACCGCGTTTTGAAACACGGTGTTGACCTCGGTGGCGACGTTCAATGATCTCAGCACCGCTCCCGCGGACAGCCGCTGTGGGCTTGGGTTGGGTGGGTAGACGAGGTCGACGTACTTCGCCCCGAACAGGGATATCGATTGGATTCGCGCCTCGACGTTGGCCGGGATGTATTGAATCTGGGCAGGGTCAATGTCCAGCTGGATGCGGGTCGAGTCTCCGCCGCCGACAGAACTGACGCGGCCGACCTGCACCCCGCGCATCTTCACGCGGGAGTTGGGCTCCAGCACCAGACCGGAGCGGTCCGCTGTCAGAGTCACCGGCACGCTTGGGGTGAACGTCCTGTTGAACATGGTCAGACTTAGCACCACCGCCGCGACGATGCCCACGACGAGCAACATCGCCCACCATTCAGGGGAGATCCGACGAGCGCCCATACCGTCTGCCATATGCGTCACCCCGCGTAGTTGAAGTTGCCGGTCTGGCCGTAGAGAGCCAGGGTGACTAACAGAATCACCATTTGAGACGCGATCAGTGAGGTCCGGGTCGCGCGCCCGACCGCTTCGCCCACGCCCGCGGGCCCGCCGGTGGCGTTAAGTCCGTAGTACGTGTGGATCAACATGATCACCAGCACTTCGGCGACCGTGACGGCGAAGGAGAAGAACACAGCCTGCGGACTGAGAAAGGTGTCGAAGTAGTGGTCGAATACTCCGGGCCCTTGCCCGTAAAAAGCGGTGGTGATGACCCGTACCGAGAAGAACGACATCAACAAGGCCACGCAATACAGTGGAATGACCACGATCATGCCGGCGAGCAAACGGGTGGAGGCCAGATAGGCGATGGGCCGGATGCCCATCACCGCTAGCGCGTCGACCTCCTCGTTGATTTTCATTGCGCCCAGCTGCGCGGTGGTACCAGCACCGATCGTCGCGGCGAACGCGAAGGCGGAGCTGGCCGGGGTTACCAGCCGAACGTTGACGAAGGCAGAGGTGAAGCCCGCCAACGCTTCCACGCCGACTTGAGACATCTGGTTGTAGGCCTGACTTGCGAGGGCGCCGCTGGTCGATATGTTCAAGAAGGCAACGACCGCCACGGTGCCACCAACCACCGCTAAGGATCCCGCTCCGAGACCGATCGCGGCGATCTGGCGCAGCAATTCAGCCCGATAAATACCCACCGCCTGCACTATCGAGGCGACCGACTGCCCGTAGAAGTGAGCCTGATCGCCGAGATCTCTCCACTTGGCCCTCCACTGACTCAAAGAGCGGGCGGTGCCGGGAAACCGCTGCCGAAAGACAACGCCGGCGCTCATTTCGTGACCTCGAACCCGACCGCAGTGACGATGGCATTGACGACGAACAGCAACAAGAAGGCAATGACAACGGTTTCGTTGACCGCGTTACCCACACCGGCCGCGCCTTTTTGCACCCGCAAGCCTTGGTAGCAGGCGATCAGACCTGCCACGAAACCGAACAGCGTGGCCTTGACGAGAGACACGAGGACATCGCTGAGACCGGTGAGCAGCGTCATACTGGCAACGAATGACCCGGGAGTCACGTGCTGGAAGTACACCGAGAACAAGAAAGCGCCCAAGAGACCAGTCACGGTCACGACAGATGACAGGAGCACCGCGACCGTCGTCGTCGCCAGCACCCTGGGGACGACAAGGGAATGGATCGGGTCAAGCCCCAGGACCCGCATCGCATCGACTTCCTCGCGGATGGTGCGCGACCCGAGATCGGCGCACATCGCCGAAGCGCCCGCACCCGCCACGACGAGAACGGTGACGAAGGGGCCGATCTGGTTGACCGCGCCCAAGGCTGCGCCGGTTCCTGAGAAGTCGGCGGCGCCGAATTCGCTGAGCAACGTGTTGAAGGTGAATGACGTGAGGACAACGAGGGGAATCGACAACGTCAGCGCGGGAACCACAGAAACCCGCGCCACGAACCATGTTTGGAAGAGGAACTCGCGCCATTGGAACGGTGGCTTGACCATCGCGACGAGCATGTCCAGCGTCATCGCGTAGAGCCCGCCAATAATGCTGAGTGGTTTCAGCGCTTTGACGTCAGCCGCTGTCGGGAAGGCTGCGACCGTGTTACGGAGGGAAAAGCGCTTCACTCGAAGACCCCATTACCGTGCTGAGGTGCGCCTCCGGGACCGTCGGCGTCGCCGCGGCCACGCCGACGCCAACAGCATCGCCAGAATGCGTCCATGACAGCCGGTACGGCGAGGCCGCATCGCCCCAAAACGTTCACGTCACTGCTCCCTGGCGCGACTCATCAGAGGTTTCAGCCGTCACGCAAATTGCTGGCCGCAGTGTGATGTCGAAACGAAGTCCGATGTCGTCGCGGGTCGTGATAAGGGCTTGCCGCTGCTCGGCGGGCAAGCGGCGCAGCAGGGAGTCTTTGGCGAGATGGCACCCCGGAAGGTAGGCGCGGGTGATCAGCCGATCGAGACCCCCCCGGGCTTCTACTGATACCGCTATGAACGGTGCTGATCCGTGCTCAGGTGCTTGAGGCGGCACCATTTTCACGCTGTATCGACCCTGCTGGTCGGTGATGACGCACGTCGGTCGAGCATTAATCCAGCCGTCGCTCCGAAGCAGTCCGGTCTTTTCCACCGCGTTGTTGTCGTCGCCCGCGGAAAGCCAGGTCTCGATCAAGGCGTCAGGAACTGGTCGACCATCTTCACCGGTGATCACCCCGTGAAACTGAATGGCCCCGGAGGCGCCGGCCCTCCGGTCCCAACGCCACCGCGAAGCAGCTGCCATCCTCAGTCTCCCCAGACGAGTCCGTCGACCTGGCCTACGAGGCGGAGTCCGGCGCCGAGCACCGCCATGTTCGCCATCGCCACCTTGATCGGGCCCACGAATTTGATCTTGCGCGTTGCGATGGCGTTCGCTATGCCTAGCTCGCCATCCGCGACCCGGTGCCAGACGCTCGCGGTTGCAGTCAGAACAAAGTCCGGCTTTCGCCCTTCGATCTGCACCCCGCCGTAGACGGCCTCACCATCGGTGATCTCCAACTGTGAGACCTGATCGTCGGCGTCCTGAACTCGCCATTCGATCAGCATGCTCAACTCTTTGGCACCCTGCCGGATTTCGGCCGAGTCGTTCCACAGGTCGCGGTACGCGCGTGCCCACGCGGGCGACATCAACGCAACGGCAGTCATTTTCGAATCCTTTCCTTCGGTCGACGAGTCAAACGGGGTACACCAGATAGCGCGGCGGAGTGTTGTCCACCACCACGAATTTCTGCTGAAACAGCGCGGTTTCGTCGTCAAGGACCACGACATCTTCGCTGTAGCCACTGACCAAGATCCCGGGCTCGCCGGAGGAGCCGGTGTAGGCGACGAGGACGTTGGACCGTACCGCCCAGCGGTCTTCGCCGAGCTCACGCATCGCCGTACGCTGCTGAACGTGGCGGGTGTCGTAAGGTTCGACCGTGCCCGCCCAGACCTCCTGGATCATCTTCACGCGGTCGGTCAGCCGTTCTCGGCAATCGTCCATCATGTACGCCAGCGGCAGCCCCTCACGGACGTTCTCCATCGCGCGCACCTCGTAGGCACATTCCGGCGCGAACAGCGCCAGCCACGCGGTGAAGTCTCGCTCGTCGACTGCGCGCGCGTAGGCTCCCAGCAGTTCGTCCACCAGGTAAGCGGCACGTGCCCGCCGATCTTCGATGCTCGATGTCAACAAAACTCCATCACCTCCTGGTAGTGCGCCCACCAGCCGGTGTTGGCGACCTCATCGTTCTGCGACGACTCCGACAATGGTCGGCCGACGCCGGCGACAAACCGCTGATAGCCGCCGTCACGCGCGGTCGCCTGCACGCGGTTGTAGACGGCGGCGTCCTCGATACTGATGAAGCCGCTCGGCCCGAGGAGGTTCGACGACTGGCGTACTCGGTGGCGTGCGAAATCCTCGCTGTCACTGGCGTGGCCAAAGAACGTGTATCGCACCTCGGTTCGATCAACCCCGAGTGGGCGGGCGTACCGGATGTTGATCGTGTCAACGTGACGCACGATCCCCGTGACCGGCCGTAACGCGATCACGCGGGCTCGGCTGTCGTCGCCCTTCCGCGTGACCACACTCGGGTCTGCCAGGAAGCCGTTGTCCACGTAGGGTTGCGCATCGTACAGAATCGACATGTGCCCGTAGGGCTCGCTGACCAGCACGTTTCCGCTGCCGCCCTGCCAGTTGAGCAGTTTGAACGCGCTGTGCAGCAGCGGCGCATGGTAGGGATCGTTGTCGATGTAGGTCTTCCAATTACTCTGAAACACCACCGTCTGGTAGCCCAGCAGCGTCAAGTCCCCGTCATCGAGCATGCAGTCGCGCAACGGATTAGCGCTATCGCCGAGGTAATCGTCGAACGGCGGCGGCTCATCGGCCATGCTGACGAAGATCAACCCCCACGACTCGACTACGTGCAGCTCTCGTAGGCCGTAGTCCTCCTCGCGGAAGTCGGGGCGAAACTGCATGCGGCGTGGCGCGCCTGCGAACCGGCCGTCATTGTTGAAGAGCCACCGGTGGTACGGACACTCGAATCGCTCCGCCACCCCGCACCGGCGCTGCTCCAGCAGCGTTCCCCGATGGGCGCAGGAGTTGACGAACACGCGGATGCGGTCATCGCCGTCCCGCACCATCAGCAGCGGCACGTCGGCTAGCCATCTCGTCCGGAAGGCGTTGCGCTCGGCCAGCTCGGCCCGGTGCGCGATCGGATGCCAGTAGGGGCCATAGAAGATGCGGGTGAGCTCTTCCCGGTAGACGTCGGGGTCGCTGAACACCTCCTTGGGAATGTCCGCGGCAGAGGTGAACCGTTTCCGGATCGCCGGCTGTACATGGTCGAACTCCAGCGTCGGTCCAAGCTTCACTGCGCTGTTCCTTTCTTCGGCGTCGCGATGTGGGTGATCGCGCCGAGCCCGTCGGCGAGGCACTTCCAGGTGTGGCCCTCGTCTTCCGACACGTAAAGTCCACCCGCCGTGGTGCCGTGGTACAGCAGCAGCTCGCCGCCATCAGTGAGCTCGCCCTCCAGCGCCCAGACCATGTCGAACAAGCCGCGGTCGTCCGCGCTATCCAGCCGTACCCAGGAGGCGCCACCGTCGTTGCTGCGGAAGAATCCCACGTCGGCGCCGCGGCGTCGGCGCAGTTTGGACGGCGACAGGAAATAGACGTTGCCGTTGAGCACGCCCATCACCAGCCGGCGCACTGCGGCCCACTTCGGTGGGATGCCGTCGGCCGCGGCGAGGAACACCACGTCGGGGTCGGCGGGATGCACCACGATCGCGTCTTCGGTGTAGTTGCGCTCGCCAAGTCCGGTGTTGGACTGCACCCAGCTCGATCCGCGGTCGGTGCTGCGGTAAATGCCCTTGCCGCCGCGGTAAGGCTTCGTGTCCTGGCCGGTGGTGACGATGAGCCGGTCGGGAGCATCCGGGTGCAGGACCACGCGGTGGATGTCGTGACCGAGGCCATCGATCTCCTCCCACGTCTGTCCCCGGTCCCGGGTGACCAGGAGGGAGCCGACTTCAATGCCGGCGTAGACGACGTCGGCTTCGCGTGGGTGCACGGCGATGGTACGGACGTGCGCGATTCCCGGGCGGATGGGAAAACTCCACCTTTTCGCTTCCGGTACGCCGAGTAGGTCTCCGCACTCGGCCCAGGTCCCGTCTTGCCACCGCAGCAAGTGCGCTGGTTCAGTTCCGGCGTAGAGCGCGTTGGGTGTGTGCGGGTCGAACGCCAGGGCGCGCACGTCGCGGTGGGCGAGGCCATCGCCGAGGTCAGTCCAGTGGTCTGCGCCCGCGGTGGCCAGAAACACGCCGTGCTTGTGGACGGCGACGGCGACGCGCTCGTCCTGAACAGCCATGGCCATGACCTGCCCCGGCAACTCGGGCCAGGCCCGGGCCTTGCCGTCGCCGGACACGGTGAACACACCGCGGCTTGTCGCGGCGACGACCATCAAGCCTCCCTCACTCACGGCTTCACCAGCACCTTGACCAAACCCTCCCGGCCCTCTAATAGCCCACCCAATCCATCCTTGACGGCGCGGTCCAGCGGGATTCGAGCGGTGATCTGCGGCGTTAACGCGAGTTTTCCGTCAGCGATCAGGGCGAGAACAGCCGGGAAATCGTCGAACATGTCGTAACCGAAAACCATCCGGAGCTCTATCTCCTTGAGCAGATGGCGGTTGACATCCAGCGTGGCCGCACCGGCCCATGACGACATCTCCATGAAGCGGCCTTGTTTGCGAAGGCAGTCCAGGCCTTGTGTGAATGCCTCCGCGCTGCCCGCCACATGGAAGACGACGTCCACCCCGACGCCCCGTGTCTCCTCCAAAATTCGCGCGGTGGTCCCGGGGTCATTCGGATCGAGCACCAACGTCGCACCGAGGTCGCGCGCCAGGCTGCCGCGTACGCCGCTTGGCTCTGTGACGTAGATTCGCGCAGCTCCGGCTGCGCGTGCGCACTGGATCACGGTGAGCCCGAGTGCCCCGGCGCCGAGGACCATCACCGTTTCGCCGAGGAGCAGTTTCGCTCGCCGCACCGCGTGGAACGCCACCGCCGTCGGCTCGGTCAGCGCCGCCACCTCGAGGTCCACCACGTCCGGCACTCGGACCGCGAGCCGAGATGGCACTGCGACGTAGTTCGCCAAGCCCCCGTTTCGGGTGAAGCCGATCCACCCTGGGCGCTGGCACAAGTGATAGAGCGCCCGGTGGCAATAGTGGCAGCTCCCGCAGAAGTCCATCGGAATCACCGCGGCGCCCTCGCCAATGCGGGATTGGTCGATGCCCGCTCCAACCTCAACGATCCGGCCCGAGATTTCGTGGCCGAGCACCACTGGCGGCTGCGAGAAGGTAGGCCCCGCGACAAACTCGTGGAGGTCAGTTCCACACAGTCCGGTCGCCGCCACCTCGATGATGACCTCACCGGCCTGCGGCGCCGGGTCTGGCACCGATGTCAGCCCGACGTCGTTGTTGCCGTTCAGAACGATCGCTTCCATCTCAGCCCGCGGCGCTTTCGTGGGTCCGGCGACGATTCCAATGGTTAGGGACCATGCTCATACCGCCTCGAACGCCCGGAAAGTGACGCCGGCGGTCATGCCTCCGTCGACCGGCAGCACGGCACCAGTGATGTAGGACGCCTCGGGCGAGGCAAGAAACACAGCCGGTGCAGCGATCTCGTCTGGTCCTGCGAAACGCTGCATCGCGCAGAGGTCAACCATCATCGAGGCGTGTTCGGGGTGCTCGGCCAGGAACCGTTCGATCCTCGGCGTACGGGTGCCCCCAGGGGCGATCGCGTTCACGCGGATGTTGTCGCGAGCGAAGTCGAGGGCCATGTTTTTCGTGAGCAGCACGACCCCGCCTTTGCTCGCGCTGTAGGCGGAGCACCTGTTCTCGGCCAGAATCCCGGCCGTCGATGCGACGTTAACGATCGATCCGCCGCCACGCTGGCGTAGCAAGGGGATTACGGGTTTGGACATCTGAAAGACACTGCCGAGGTTCATGTCGATCTGGCTGCGCCACTGCTCCTCGCTGATCTCCTCAACATTGCGGGCCAGGCTCCCGCCGACGACGTTGAACAGTGAGTCGAGCCGCCCGAACTCGGTCATTGTCCGTTCGACGACACCGTTGGCGACCTCGCGGAGGCAAACGTCGCCGGCGACGCCGCAAACTGCCGCGCCGGACTCGGCCAATTCGGCCACGGCGGCATCGAGACCCTCGCCGTCGGTGTCGGCCATGACACAGCACCCACCTTCGCGGCACCACCGCATGGCGATCGCCTTACCGATCCCCGCCGCGGCGGCGGTGACGATCGCGACCCGGCGGTCCCCCGCCGTCACGGCACTCACGCGGCGCCGATCGTTGGACGGGCGCATTTCGCGCACAGCCTGGGTAACAGGTTCATCAAGCACGCCCACCGAATGCGGCAGGTTGGCCCATGTATTCCAGCCATCTCCCCCAAAACCGCCGCTGGTTCTGCTCTGCGTACCCGCTCGGGAGAGCCTCTCCCGGCCCTGGCCAGTCGGTGAGCGGAGTCAAGTCCATGCCCATCTCGTAGTTCAGCAGGCCTGCACCGGCGAACGGACCCTGGACAGATTCGGTGATGGCCTTCCATGCCTCGGCGTCGTCCTGTTCGAAAACACCGCCCGGGCCGAAGTTGTTGACGTAGGACGCCTGGGACGCATCGCGCAGCCATTCCGGAGCGTCGCGTTCGACCAGGAACCAGGAGAGGATCTCCATCCGATCATGAGAGAGCGGATGCCACACCCGGAACGTGATGAAGGGGGTTGGGGGCGACATATGGTCCGGCGCGATGGTCACGTTGATGAACGACAAATTCGGGAACACGGTGCCGTGAATAAAGGCCGAGCGTCGCATCATGTCCTTGTGTGCCGGCGACGGATAGGACGCCGCCATCTGGTCGACGACTTCGTCGGGGTATCCCTCGTACTCGGGAAAATCGGCGAGCGTGGGCGGAAAGCCGAGTACGCCGACGCCGTGGCCGTTCTGCAGCGAGATCTCCGCTGGTGCGCTCGCGAAGTTCGGGTCACCGGGCGCCATTCCCAGCTCGACCATGGAGCGGTGAGCAAAGAGGGTGTGGTAGGAGTCGCCGACAAAATTGTCGGCGGCTGTCTTCCAGTTCGCCGACATCACCCATCGATGCGGTGCCCCTATCACCTCCAAACCGCCCGCCGTCTTCTTCGCAATGAGGTCGAGGTAGAACGTCGTGTCGCCGAGGTAGTCGGTCAGACTGGGCGCTTTAGGATCGACGCTGCCGAAGATGAATCCGGCGTACGAGTCGACATGGGGGATGTGACGTAATCCCCACTGCGACTTGTCGAAGCCGCCGGGATAGGCCTCCCTCATCGCCGGCACACCGACGAGCTCGCCGGTGTTGCTGTACACCCAGCCGTGGTACGGGCACTGGAAATGCGCGGTGTTTCCCATCTCCGCCCGGCACACGAGCGCACCACGGTGTCGACAAGAATTGGACAGCGCCTGGATCCGGCCGGAGCTGTCCCGGCAAACGATCACCGAATCGGCCCCGATGTGCCGCACGACGAAGTCGCCGGACTTGGTCAACTCCGACTCATGTCCGAGGAACACCCACGCTCGTCCGAAGATCCGCTCCATCTCGATCGTGTGCAGCGCAGGATCGCTGACGACGCGGGCCGGTAAGCGCCCGACCTTGAGCCCGTCCGCTACGTCGCGCAACGCGAGCCGCAGGTAGGGATCGGTCGCGTCAGCTGTTCCGGTTGTTTCGGTGGTCATATGGTCGGGCCCTTTCTGGAATTGGCGATATCCACGAGGAGGTGGTGAGGGGAGCTGGCCCTACAGGAATACCGACAGGTTGTCGATGGGCAACGTCGAGTGGTCGAGCAACACCTCGCGCCGAGCCAGCCGCAGCGAATCGTCGGTCCGGCGCAACACGTCGACGCGTTCGGCCGAGAGCAACTCCCAGCGGCCGCTATCTCCGCGGCTGCGAAAGAACAACAGGTTCGAGCGCACGGTCAACTCATCAGTCCCCGGTCCGGCAGTCGTGCGGATGTTGGACACGAAGTGCCGGGTCCGCGACCGAGGTGACTCGGCCCACGAGAAGTCCGTCTCGCCGCGAAGAACCCGCATCTCCAAACCCGTGTAGTCGTCGTTCCAGTGCGCGATCGCGCCCACCCAACCCGCGGAGTCCTCCCTCGTGGTGCGCACCGGAACCACATACCGGATGTCGGGGTCGAGCAGACCCAACCATTCCCGGAACTGCCCCCCATCGAGTAGCTCCGCCTCCCGGAACATGAACGCCTCGACAGCCTCACGGGTATCCCGATCGACCCCGACCGCATTCATCACACCGAACTCCTCGATCAACCCGTCAACACTCACTCTCTATTCTGCTGAACAGATGCGTCCTCCGCTGTAGAGAATGCTAGATACGTCACACCGGCCCGTCAAGACGCCATGTCGGAATGAACCACGACCAAAACGGCTCCCACAGCAAGCCCCACGGCGCTCCCCGAACCAGCCCCACGGCACACGTCATTGACGGCCAGCGAACCTGCAGACGACAACCGGATGTATCGCCCGGTCGTCGCCTTGCCCGGCGGCTTGACAGCGGCGGCGGCCCTTGCAATGTGCGCACTGTCGGTGAGAGCGCTGCCGGCGTTTTCCTCGTCAACGCGCGGCAGCACACGCACGTCTATTGGCCGGTCCCTACGTTATGAGGGTCGAATCGCCGCGATTAGAGGGCTGGAATGGATCATTAATGGCGGCAGCCTGCTAAAGCACGCGCCGCTCATGCCTCCGCACCTTCGGCGGAGTTATCCCTATGCATCGATACCGCCGCGTCGTCGTCGCGGATCTACGCCCGTGACGTTTATGTGTCGGTCAGGCTCCCGGCCGGACTCAGGACAGCGGAGGGCCTGGCGGCCCGATGCGACGGCTGATTGTTTGTAATTCGGTGTAGGAATCCAGGCTGGCTGGAGAGAATTCGCGTCCCAAGCCGCTTGCTTTCGCCCCACCGAAGGGTGCGCGGGGGTCGAGGGAGGTGAAGGTGTGGCTGTTGATGAAGACGGAGCCGGTGTCGAACCGACGGCCAAGCAGGAACGCCCGCTCTTCATCTGACGTCCAGATCGAGGCGGCAAGCCCGTATTGCGATTGATTCACGAGCCGGATCACGTCGTCCAGTTCGTCGTATTTCAGCACGGGCACTACCGGGCCGAACTGTTCCTCTTCGACGATTGCGAGGCGGGGATCAGCCGCAGTGACCACGCTGGGCATCATGAAGTGGCCGTGGTCCCAGGCCGCCGAATCGAGCCGCTGCCCGAGGGTGGTGACGGTCGCGCCGCTCGAGCGCGCGTCGTCCACGATCTTCTCGACGAGGTTCTTCTGCTGAGCGTTGTTCAGCGGCCCCATGGTGACTCGGGGGTCGTCGCCGGGCCCGACGACGATTTCATCCACGGCGGCTGAGAACGCTTCCACGAAGCGGTCGTGGATGCGGGTCGGCACGTAGATACGTTTGAGACCGAAGCACACCTGGCCGGTGGTCGCGAACGCGCCTTTTACGATCTGCCGCATAGTCTCGGGCGAGAGGTCGACGTCGTCGAGGAGGATCGCAGGGTCGTTTCCGCCCAGCTCGAGCGTCACCCGCTTGATGTCGCGCGCGGCCGCGGCCATAACTTTGCGCCCGGTATCGATGCCGCCGGTGAAACCAATCTTGCGAATTCTCGGGTGAGCGACGAGTGCTTCTCCGACCGCGTCGCCTCCGGTGACCATGTTGAGCACGCCCGGAGGAAAGTGCTGTTGAAGGGCTCGGATGACTTCAGCGAGAACCAACGGGGAGTTTGCCGCCGGCTTTAACACGACTGTGTTGCCGGCGACGAGCGCGGGCGCCAGCTTCATGAATGCCAGGACCACCGGGAAGTTCCACGGCGTGATGGCGGCCACCGGCCCGATTGGGCGGCGGCGGATGAGGGTCGTGCCCCCGGTGTCGCGAATCTGTTGGTCTGCCAGGATTTCAGCCGAAATGCCTGCGGTGTAGCCGCAAATGCCCGACGCGAATTCGAGGTCGACGTGCGACTCTTCGAGGATCTTTCCGTTCTCCCGGCTCAGGATCGGCGCATATTCCTCGATCATGTCGTGGATCGTGCCTGCGGCGGCAAGTAGTGCTCCCTGGCGTTCTTCCAGGGGCCGCGACGACCATTCTGGGAACGCCATTGAGGCCGCTGCAACCGCTTCGTCGACCTGCCCGGGTGCGGCGTCTGGGACCGAACCGAGCAGTACTCGGATATCAGCCGGGCTGACGACGTCGATCGTCCGGTCGGATGTTTCCTCACGTCCGTTGATGATGAGGTTTGCGTTGATCATGCCGAAGTCCTAACTTTCCTGCGGGGAACGGTTGATTTGTGGGAGCCATGTCTGGGTCATCGGAGGATCGCCCGGCGACCGCCAGATAAGTGCCGAATCCGGCGCCGGCCGCATCGGGCGACCATCATCGCCTGACCCCGCAGCCTGGACCTTGCCGAAGCCGAACACGTCCCGGCTTGCGCTACTCCGAAGGACATCAAGTTTTATTTTCGTCGGGCGGAGAGTCGCCGCTGCCGTCGAGGGGCTCTACGCCCGGGAGGAAGGGGTCCGGGATCACTAGTGCGTGGCTGACAACGATCGCGTCCACGTGGCAATCGATTGCGCACAACCGACAGGAATGACAGTCGTTGGGGTAGATGATCTTGGCTCGCCACTTGGTCGTGGCCCACGGTTCGTCGCCCTCCACCAGCCGGATCACCCCGGTTGGGCAGCTGTCGATGCAGACGTTGCACCCGTCGCACGTTGTCTCGTCGATGCTTTCGATCACTGAACCGCCGCCTCCTCGCGGTAGCCTTGCGGCACGGTATATGGACTTGGATGGCGGCCGGGCGGGGCCTGCACCGGCCACGACTGGATCGGCAGGTCGCGTTCGCTGAACTGCAGGTCGAACTCACCGCCGCTGCCCCGGCGCACGAGCAGCCACTTCAGCCACTCATCGTTGTCGGCGTAGGGGTAGTCGATACGAAACAGCTCCCCGCGACTTTCGGTGCGCCGCTTCATCGCCTCACAGGTGATGATCGCCAACGTCAGGTATGCGCGCACCTCGTGCGCCTTCTTAAGTTCTTGATAGTCCGGCGCGAAAACGTAACGCAGTACCCGATCCCGGATCCGGTACAGCTCAGCGAGCGCTGAATCAATCCGTGCCTCCGACTTGAACAATGCGAATGCCGGATTGGCCGTCGCCTCGCCGATGGCTTTCCACACATCAACCGGCCGGACCTGCCGCAGCCGACGCATCGGCGCGAAATACTCCGCGAAGCTCTCCTTAGCCTGGTTCTCCCAGACACTGCGCGCTACCGCGTGACCGCCGCGCGCCGCCGCCGCAGTGCCCGCCCGGTACCCCGCAACCGCGGAGAAGCTCGAGATCCCGCTGCCAGAAATTCCCGACATCAAATGCGGACACGCCGTGCCATACCCGGCCGCGTACAGGCCGGGCACTGTGGTGGCTCCGTCCAAGTCGATCGTGGGACCGCTGGTGCTGCTCGTGCCGAGCACGATGAACGGGGTCACCTCCAGCAGGTCAGTGGAGGGATCGACCTCAAACTCGGTAAAGGCGCGCCGCACCGTCGGAGACACTTCATACAGCACCTCTAGATCCGCCTGTGGTACGTGACGCAAGTCGAGATAGCACGGCCCTCGGCCCTCCACCATCTCGGTCATGATCGCGCGCGCGATGGTGAACAGCCCGCCCTTATCCCCCCAGATCGGGTCATAGCGGTCCATGAAGTACTCGCCCGCCACGTTGCAGAACTTGCCACCGATCCCCTGAATCTTGGCTTGACCCGGTGTGAAGAATGAACGATTGAAGTAACTCCAGGCGGCGAACTGGCCGAACTCCATGCCGGCGAACTCGGCACCCACTCGCCACGCCGCCACATGCCCCTCGCCGCTGCAATGGTCGGCGAACGCGTAATGCAGCTTGGGATACCAGGGGCCGGTGTTGAGGATGACGCTGCCCGCCGTAAAGACATGACACTGGCCAGTGACAACGTTTACCCCCACCGCACCACACACCGCACCAGCGGTGGGCCGGCACCCGTCGGTGGTCAGCAGATCGATCACATCGACTCGCTCGAACAGACGCACCCCCGCCGCCTTCATCCTCTCCTTGAGGATTTCCATACACACGCGACCATCCACACCCAGCGTGGTGCCAAGGTTATGGCCGCGGACCGTCACATACTTCAGCGACCCATCCTTATGGGTGGAATAGGGCACACCCCACCCGATCTGCTCGTTAACCCTGTCATAGGCCTCGGCTATGTACTGCTGCACCCAATCCTGATCGGCCAAATAATTGCTGCCCACTACGAACTCGCGCGCCCACTCCGTCATCTCCTCACCCTGCACCCGGTGATCAGGGGCGTATTGGCTGTGGACATACGTCATCGGCCCTGCCCGAGACACCACCGCCTTCTCCACCAGAATCACCGACGACCCCAACTCGGCGGCCCGTAGTGCTGCCCGCACTCCGCCAATTCCCCCACCCACCACCAAGACGTCGCATTCTTGGACCGACACATCCAGGTCACTGCCCATAACGTCAGTCACGCCTTCACCAACATCTCGATCACGTCCGTCTCGGTTGTTTCGGTGGTCATATGGTCGGGCCCTTTCTGGAATTGGCGATATCCACGAGGAGGTGGTGAGGGGAGCTGGCCCTACAGGAATACCGACAGGTTGTCGATGGGCAACGTCGAGTGGTCGAGCAACACCTCGCGCCGAGCCAGCCGCAGCGAATCGTCGGTCCGGCGCAACACGTCGACGCGTTCGGCCGAGAGCAACTCCCAGCGGCCGCTATCTCCGCGGCTGCGAAAGAACAACAGGTTCGAGCGCACGGTCAACTCATCAGTCCCCGGTCCGGCAGTCGTGCGGATGTTGGACACGAAGTGCCGGGTCCGCGACCGAGGTGACTCGGCCCACGAGAAGTCCGTCTCGCCGCGAAGAACCCGCATCTCCAAACCCGTGTAGTCGTCGTTCCAGTGCGCGATCGCGCCCACCCAACCCGCGGAGTCCTCCCTCGTGGTGCGCACCGGAACCACATACCGGATGTCGGGGTCGAGCAGACCCAACCATTCCCGGAACTGCCCCCCATCGAGTAGCTCCGCCTCCCGGAACATGAACGCCTCGACAGCCTCACGGGTATCCCGATCGACCCCGACCGCATTCATCACACCGAACTCCTCGATCAACCCGTCAACACTCACTCTCTATTCTGCTGAACAGATGCGTCCTCCGCTGTAGAGAATGCTAGATACGTCACACCGGCCCGTCAAGACGCCATGTCGGAATGAACCACGACCAAAACGGCGCGGAGCTAACGACGATGCTGCACAACCGATCTGGACGCGAGCTCACGTGGCGGCTCCAGCCGATGCGCGATACCCGGGCGCCTGACGCGTCACCTTATGTCGGCGAGATCACGCTAAATCCTGACGAATCAGGCATTTACGACGCGCTCGGCAGGCTGCGGCAGTTCAAGCAAGATCGAGACCGGGACGTGTTGATCTCGTTGACCGACTTGCCTTTGCGCCGGGGCCGCCAGCCGGTCACGGCGGAGGTTTTGGCGATGTCGTCGTGCTGCCGGTGCCCTGCTGGGAGCTTTCGGCCGCGGGGCTCGGGAACAGAAAGCGCTCGCGGCGGTCGCTGCCGCTACTGTCCGCGGCGAAGCCGACAAACACCCCGGTTGCGGGCGTTAGCCGGCTTCTCTCCCCGGATCGCCCGGGTCGGCAGGCGATGATGATTGTCGCACCTATGGGTTCGGACATCTCCGAGTGATCGCCGGCGTGGTCCCTGGCAGACCGCCCGTGGCGCTTGTGACTTGTGACATGCTCGCTGCGGCCACGGCGGCGAAAACGCTTGTTACGCCGAACATCTGGGTGCTCGGCGACGCGTTGGGTCGGGTGCGACTTCCTATCCTGACGCTGCTCTCGATCACAATCCTGACTGGCTGACCCATCATCGTGCACGGGCTCTGGAGAAGCCCACCAGGTCGGTGGCCGCGAGCAGGCGGCATTGTTCAACCTCGCCACCGTCGCAGTGCTCGGCTTGGCAGTCCTTCCCGAAGTTCAGCCGGTGCTGAGTGGGCTGGCGACGTTGGCTACAGACCTAGACGCCTAGGTGGCGGGCGTGGTCAGCAGGTCGCCCTGAAGGTTCTTTCCCGGCGTCGACGACGAGGCGGGGGTGCCGTTCGCCGCGGCAGGCGGCAGCCCAGCGGCTTCCCTTGACCGGTGGTAGCGCTCCGCAAGTCCTGCCCAGCGTTCACCGTAGCGGTGCGCGGAGTCGACGACGGTCTGCGGTATGTGAACGAAGGGCGGCCGAGCAGCCCCAGCACGCCCATAGCCCGCAGTGTCGATTGCGATCTTCCACCAGGCGGACTGCATGGCTTGGAATTCCTCCATAGTCAAGCCCAGCGTTCGAAATGGCGCCTGCATCTGGTCGGCGATGGTCGCGGCCTCTGCCCAGTCGCCACGCTGGCATGCATCGCGCAGCGAAAGCGCGGGCCAGGGACCCATGCATACGTCGATGCTCCACGCTCCGGCAGCACCGAACATCATTGCGGGGTACATCAATTGGTCCAAGACGAGGACCGACATCTTGTCCTTGACCGCTTTGATGGCGCCGATCACATTGAAGATGTCCATCGAGGTCTGCTTGAGCGCAACGATATTGCGAATCTGGGCCAGCTCCCTGAATGCACCGGGCGGCAATGTGATGCGGAACGCGTGCGGGTTCTGGTAGATCATGATCGCCAGCTCCGGAACGGCCTCGGCGAGGTCTTTGTAGTACTGGACCGCGTTCTCGGCAGTCTGCGGCAAATACATCGGCGGTCCGCTCATGATGCCGTCCGCCCCGAGGTCGGCGATGACGCGGGCGCGTCGGATCGAGTCGCGCGTGTTGAGCGTGCTGGCACCAACGAACACCGGAACCCGGGCGTTTACCGTCTCCACGACCGCGGTGATGAGCGTGCGGTATTCGTCGTCGGAAAGGGTGTGCGACTCGCCGGCGCTGCCGGTCGTGACGATGCCGTCGACACCATCACGCACCAGTCGATCCACCAGAGACGCGAGCGCATCGGTGTCGATCGTGTCGACCGCGTTGACATCGGCGGCGTCCGGCGTCGAGCAGGCTGGCACGAATCCCCACAGCCCCTTCATGTCGCTGGGAACGAGTTCGCTGCTACGTGTTGTCATGAGCCGTGTCCAATCTGGTTTGAGGATCTTCGGAATGGGTTTTATTGGCGGTATGGTCGCGCGAGACCGCCCAGGGTGGGACTTGAGTCGATGGTCGGTGCCGATGCATACCCGTTCGTGGAATCCCGTCCCTCGGGCGAAGTCAACTTAGGCGCCGCGATCCGTGCTAGTAGTCGATGTCTAAGCCGCTCTCGAGTTCAGCGAGCCGATCCTGGGCTTTTCCGATCGACATCATCTTCATCATGTTGCCGACAGCTTTCATCTGCCCGGTCATGGCCGCAGTCTGGCCGTTGAGCGCTCCCCGAGACAGCTCGACGTTCGTTTCGTAGCTGAGCTCGGCCTCAACGTCGGGCGTGCGCGGTGGCGACCCGATACCCACGATGAGTGACCCGTCAGAGAAATGCATGTAGTAGTCATCGCTGGCCGGGCTCTGCGACACGGATACGCGGAGCACCACGTCATGTCCCTTCGCTGCAATGCGGAACCTCTCGTCGGCATTGGCAGCGTCGGTCACCGCAGTCGCCCAGTCGTCGGTCAGGAACTGGATCGCCATTTCACCTCCATATGATCGTTTTTCGCCGTCTCGTCTGTCGAGCCGTTCATGTTGTTGCGGCTTCGAGTGCTCCTGGTGGTGTTTGGGCGACCATCTGGTGGCCCCACACACTGGGTCGGTCGTACTGGGCGACGGTCCAGGTTTCCTCGTCGACGGTGGCCCCATCCCAGCCGTACTCGAGATCAAAACCGCTCGGTGTTCGGACGTAGAACGACACCATCCGATCGTTGACATGGCGCCCCAACGTCATGCTCAGCGGAATGTTGCGCGACATGCACAGGTCATAAGCCATCCCCACATCATCAAAACTTTGCACCTCGACCATCACGTGATGCAGCCCCCGCACACCCGGCATCGGAGTCAACGCGATGCTGTGATGGCGCGGGTTGCAGTGGTAGAACCACAGATCGATGAAGGTGTAAATCTCATCACTCTTCTTAAACCCCAACACCCCCCGCAAAAACCGGTCGGCCTGCGCGAGGTCCGGCGTCGCCAGCACCACATGACCCAACCCCTGCGCCCCGGTGACGAACCCCGACATCGCACGACCGGGCCGGAAGGAACCCGGCACCACCTTCTGACCGTAAAACAACTCATGACGCAACCCCGAAGGATCCGACAGCGTCAAAAAGCCCAACACCCCGCGGGCCGCGCAGTCCTCCTCGGTTCCCACCTCAAACCCAATACCCTGCCGATGCAACAACTCCCCAGCAGCCTCAACCGCCTCCTCGCTGCCCACATCCCAACCCGCATACAACATCCGGTTGCGCTCCCCGTGATGCACAGCCAACCGGTGGTCCGCGTCATCGATCCGCAACAGAACCGACCCACAGGCCGCCTCCACCGCCTCCATCCCCAAAACCTCCGGACCGAACTCCAACCACTCCTTCGCATCCGGAGACTCCACACCCACATAACCCAACGCCTTCACCAACATGTGCTGTCCTCGGGCGATTCAGTGGTTCGAGACGGTAAGTGACGCATAGCGCTGCTGGAGTGCGGCCCAGTTCTTGCCGGCCTCGCGCCCTCCAGCCAAGTAGGACTCCGGCACTTCGGTGTACGGCGGCCGGGTGGGCCCGGTGCGCATAAAACCGGCTGCTTGGAATTGGGCGTTGTCGATCTGGATGCTGTATTTGAGGAATTCGGCGAAGTTGCCGCCCGGGTAGAGCGTCTCGAGAGCGGCCTCGAGTTCGTCGGTGAGCGTTTGACAGTCGTCCCAGCGGCGGGCTCGGATTAAGTCGCGCAAGTGGGTTACCGGCGCAGGGCCGCAGGCCACATTGCCCGACCAACAGGCGGTGACCTCCTCTGGGAATAGCCGGGCAAAGTAGTACCAGTCGGTCTCAAGCGGCAGTAGCCGCACACGACCGCCGACGGCGCGGAGGTCGGAGAGGAAGGCGGAGCCACTGAGCAGTCCGAGATGCTTGGCAGCGACAACCTGCGGTATCTGGCTAAGCGCCTCGTATGCGGGGGTCCCGATCTTTCCCTTGAAGGCGCCTGGGTTGTCGTAGACAACCATTGCCAGGTTCGGCACTGCCTCGGCCACATCGCGATAGAAGCGCACAATCCCGGCGTCGTCGAGGGGCAGCCACATCGGACGACCGACGAACAAACCGTCGGCACCGAGCTCGCCGAGCCGACGACCTCGAGTGATCGTATCGCGGGTGTTGAGCGTCGTCGCTCCAGCGAAAACCGGGATTCGCCCCGCGACGGCATCGACGACGGTGGCGACGAAGCTTTGCAACTCGTCCCATGTCAGCGAAGCACACTCGCCGAAGGTGCCTGTGGTCATAAGCACGTCGACCCCGCCGCGGACCATCGAGTCGGCAAGCGTCGCCGCCTCGTCGAGGTCCACGGAGAATGTTGTGTCGGGCTGGTCGGCCGTCGGGATGGAGGGCGTAGGAATGATGCCGACGACCCCGGTGATGTCATCAACGGTCAACTTCGTGTCAGGCACAGGCATTGCCTTTCTGGTGAAACGTCAGCGGGCTCGGAGGTTGGCGGGTACTGGGGGAAACGGGTGCGCCCCCAATGACAGCTCGGGCTCTTCGTAGTAGAGATTGAGCGCCTTGAGTGTGGGGATGTCGTTGACCGAGAACAGCACGGCATCTTCTGTCGACCGGTTGACGAAGTGATGGGTGCTCCAGTTAGGCACCGCGAAACTGTCGTGGGGCCCCCAGTCAAGCTCCACGTCGTCGACGACCGTCGTCCCTTCGCCACGCACGACGAAATACACGGCACTCGACGTGTGGCGATGGGCGTCGGTCCGCTGGCCGGGCCGCAGCAATTGCACCCAGCAATCGAGCGTTGGCATGGTCGATCCGCCTGTGACGGGGTTGGCATACCGCAGGACGACGCCGTCGTAGGGACTGCCCGCAAGGCCCGCCATCCGCTGGAGCTGCCGCTCGACGTCGCGCCAGGGATAGCGGAATGGAAAGTTCGCCGTCTTGACCTGCTCCCACGCAGGGCGGAGTAGGCCCCCGCGGTCGGCGAGATGCTCTCCAGGCTCTTCGCGTTGAGGTTGGCGCTTCTCGCCGTAGGACTCATAGAAGGGAACATTGAGCCCGAGCACCAATCCGATATCGAGCACGTCGAGCCAAACGACGTTCTCCGAAGTGGCATTCTCGTGGTCGTGCCACGTCCAGCGAGGGGTTAAGACGAGGTCGTAGTCCTCCATTTGGCACGGCTCGCCGTCCACCACAGTAATCAGGCCGGGGCCGCCTTGAATAGCGAACCGCAGCGCTGCCATGGTGTGGCGGTGCGCATAGGCAATCTCGCCGGGCTTGAGCATCTGCATGCCCATGTTCATGGTGTGCGTGGTTCCCCGGGCATCCGGATTGATGAACGAGAGATTGCGTCGCGCCGTCAAACTTTCGGGCATCACGTCGCACGACTTCAGAAGCTTCGCGTGAACATCGTGCCATCGCCACAGAAAGGGAACACCGGCGGGCTTGGGGCCGCCGACGACGCTTTCCAGCATTTCGTCGTATATCCATTGCCCACGTAAGTTGGCAGCCTCGAGCTCGACGTCGAATTCGCGGAGCTCTGAACTCTCGGCGGTGGACATTGGCTACCTTCTCTGGTTGGCAGAATGACACTCTGTCAATTAGAGATTATCGGCACCCGCCGGTCGCGTCAATAGCGCACGGGCAGCACTGAGCTGACCTCTTGGGTCAGTACCCCTAACGGGGCGAAAGGTCGAGTTATGCAGCACGCTAGACGAATTCGACTCCGCCGCCATCCAGGTCATCCGGTGCCGCAATTCGTGGTGTCGCGGGTGCTCCCGGATGGACTTGCGAGCGTGTTCGTTGAGCTGCTCGCGCGCCGATCTGCGGAAAGACTATCTATCTTCAGCCAACACGTCGGCGGCCCCCCGTGCCGACTCGCGCCAGCTCCGCTAGTCATCTCGGATCGGCGCACAACACAATGACGACACTGTTGCCGCTGGGGAGCAACTCGAGATCGGGTGAGGCGAGATAACGGCAAGGCGTTGATCTTGAGGGCCGTTTTCCCCGCTGGTGAGACGTTGTCGAATTAAGATTGCGACGCCGCTGCGAGCGTCTTCGGTGCACGTACAGTGCCACGTCCAATGGGGCGGGCAACCACGTGTGGCCGCACTATGGTGATCGCGTCGCGGCAGTGTCGGGTGGGTTCGTCAACAGTTCGAGCCTCCCCCGCACAGTTTCGAGATCGCTGCCGGCCTTCAGTGCACGCCTGCACTCGATCAGTGCTCGAGGCCAGTTCACGATCGCGGCGCCGCTCAAACGTTGCTCGCCATCGGGGTAGAGCGCTGTGAATCGATTGTCGGACAATCGATCTCCGACGACGAGTGGCTCACTTAGGTGAGTTGTTTGGCCGCAAAACTGGATCTTCCAGTCGTACTGGTCGCTCCATACGTACTCGACGGGCTCGTAGCAGCGCAGATGGTCGGGGTGCGAGATATTGTGCGCGACGCAAGACGCCTGGTCGACCGCGTTTGTCCAGTGTTCGATGCGCATCATCACGCCGCGGGCGCGATGAAACCAACGCGACACGTCGCCGACTGCGTAGACGTTTTCTGACGTGACGGCACGACAGAACTCGTCGCAGACCAGGCCGTCATCGACGACCAGTCCGGACGGCATCAGCCAGCCGTCGTTCGGCACGGCGCCGATGCCCACCACCACCGTGTCGGCTTCCACGACGGTCCCGTCCGTGAGGCCGACCTCCAAGTTGCCGCGCTCCCCCTCAATATTCTCGACACCGACGCCGAATCGCGTGTGCACTCCGTGGTCTCGGTGCAAATCGACGAACCACCCACCGATCTCTTCGGTAAGCACCCGGCTCATCGGCACCGGCACCGGGTCGACAACCGTCACTTGCAGCCCCAGTGACCGCGCGGTTGACGCGACCTCGGCCCCAATAAATCCTGCCCCGATCACCACGAGGCGGGCACCGGCAACGAGGTCGGCCCTTAGCCGCAGACAGTCCTCTAGGGTGCGTAGCACATGAACGCCCGGTCCCTGGCCCCACGGGGATGGTCGCGCGCTCGCTCCGGTGGCCACCACCAGGTGGTCGTAGTGCAGGGGCTCATCATCGGCGAACTCAACCTCGCACGCTGCGACATCCACTCCGATCGCGCGGCGGCCGAGGCGAAGCTCGATGGCGTCGGCGGCGGCAGCGTCTCTGGTGAGTAACGTCGCAGCCGCGATGTCACTCGTACCCGCAAGCAACGCTTTGGATAGCGGCGGTTTGTCGTAGGGCAGTGCAGTTTCCTCGCCCACGAGGACGATGTCGCCGTCGTAGCCTTCCGATCGCAGCGCCTGGGCCGTGCGGACCCCGCCGACAGAACTGCCGACGATGACGACCCGTGACGTCATTCGTCTACGACTTCCAACGCTGCCACCGGACAGCTGCGCGCAGCCTCCTCGACCCGGGTCCTGTCCGCGGAAGGGACCTCCGTCTTCCGGACCAACACGAGTCCCCGGTCGTCGATGTCGAAGTAGTCCTCGGCGGCTACGACACAGTTCGCGTATCCCTGACATACCGCGTGGTTAGCCTTTATGACTCCGTCCATGTGCTTTCCTTCCCTATGTTCGTCGGGTTCAATTGCGCTGGGGTGCAGGTCCGAGGCCGAAACCGCCGTCGGGGCGGATCGTTTCGCCGGTAAGCCCGCGGGAGCGGTGCGAAGCGAGAAAGACGTAACTCCACGCGTGGTCGTGACCCGATAGGGCCACGTTGAGCGGTGTGCGAGCAGCCAATTCGCGGGCCCGGTCGGGTGCAGCATCCAGACGGCGGGCGCCAAGGTCGAGACTGTCGAGTCCGCGCAGGTCGGTGTTCAACGTTCCCCCTGGGGCAACACCGTTCACACGGATCCTCGGCGCGAGTTCGTGAGCCAGTGCGGTGACGAGGCCACGCACCGCGAACTTCGACGCGACATACAGCAGGCCGCCACGTCCTGGATAAAATGATGAAGCGGACTCGGTGAGGATGATCGAGGCGCCGTCCTGGCCCATCAATGCCGGCACTGCAGCCTTGACTGAGTGGATATGACTCAGGACGTTGATACGAAACATCTCGTCGAACGCCTTGTCGATTCGCTCGGGGGGGATGTCCTGAAGACGACGGTAGAAATCGAAGATCCCCACGCAGTTCACCAATGTGTCGAGTCCGCCGAACGCGTCGGCAGCGACCTGCACAGCTTCGTCGTTGGCGGTGTGGGTGGTCCCATCACCCTCGATTACCGGGATGTCGGGCAGCTGATGGCGCAGCGCCGAGCACTTATCGCTGTCGTACTCGAGCACGGCGACCTGGGCATCCTCGTTCAGGAACGCGTCGACGGTGGCCCGACCGATACCCGAACCTCCGCCGACGATCAATGCGCGTTTGCCCGCCAGCCAGCCAGTCATACCTCGTCGCCCAGAATCAAGGGAGTCCCTGCGTTCCCCACCATGGCCGCTAAGGTGGCTGGGTTCTGCCAGGTCAACGCCTCGATCTCCAAGGCATCCAGCGACACCCACTGCGCCGATTTTGGCGCCTGAATCAACAGCCGAGCTCCGTTGCGAGTGGTCACTCGGCGCACGACGACCTCTGCGAACTCGTTGGCGATGTTAAGTGCATCGCCGGTCGCCCCGGCCAGCAGCGTAGCCAGTTCCTCGCACGCCGATTGTGGTGGTGACTGCGCGCCCTCGCCGGGTCGATTCGAGCTCATAGGAATACCGCCAGATTCTGCATTCGAAGCACTGATTCATCGACGGCGATTGTGCGCCGGGCGAGTTTGAGGGCGTTGCCATCGCGACGTAGGAGATCCTCACGACCGCATGAAAGGAGCGTGGACTCATTGACGTCGCCGCGGCTGCGGAACAACAACTCAGCGCTGTCGACCGCGAGGTAGTCGGCGTCGTCGGTGAGGAATGTGCGCACGTTGGTGATGAAGTGACGCAGGCGCGACGGCGGATCCTCAGTCCAGGCGTGCTCGGTGGCGAATCGCGCAACCCGACGACTGAGTGAGTATTTGTTCTCGTCGAAATGCGCCATTCCTGCTGAGCTATCGAATCCGGCGCCGGCGGCGGTGGTGATCCGCACCGGCATGTAATAGTGAATGTCCTCGGTAAGAACACCCAGCCACCTGTCGTAGTCTTGGGCATCGAGAAGGTACGCCTCGTTGATGAGGAAGCGATGCGCCTCCAGATGGCGAGAATCGTCGAACGGCAAGGCTTCCCCCACACGTTGGGCGCGGGCTGCGTGCGCACCAAGTACCGATGGGGCCATGGGTCGACCAGTGCGCTGATCCTCGACGGTCACAGCATCACCGACGTCGGAGCCGACTCCGAGTCGATACCGGCAACGGCCCGGCCATTGGTCTGCACCATTGGCTCAATACCTTGCGGGTTGTCGGTGAGCACAGTAGCCGGGTCGACTCGCAGCGGCGGCATGTCGAGGTAGTCAGCCCAGAGCCTCAATAATTGCCGTTGATTGTTCTCGTTGTAACCGAGCTGAGCGTATCCAGGCCCGTGAAACTGAGCGCTGCTTAGGGTGTCGACCACCCGGGCATCGTCTGCGAGCAGCCCCATCCGGCTGTTCAGCCGCAGTCGGCGGGCCATCGAACCCCCCGCGGTGTTGGTCAGCGACACCCAATTCTCGACATCGTCTTGTTCGAACATTCCCGTCGAGCCGAAACACATCAAATAAGCCTTGTATGAGGCCGCCTTAAACGCTTCCGGGGCATCAGAATCCACCGCAAACCAGGACAGCACTTCAGTCTCGTTCTCGCTAATGGGCTGCCATACTCGAATCGAAATGAACGGCAAGACGTGCTCGCCGTCCTCGACTTTCGGCCAGTTGTGCACGAAGCTGATGTTCGGAAAGCACGTCGCCGCCGAGATCATGAACCCATCGGCGCCCACCACCTGTCGCTGCTGCTCGGTCCAGGTCGCCTTGGCACGACTGATCATTTCCGCCGGGTAGCCGACATAGCTCATCCGGTCTTCGAAACTCCCCTCAGGCAGCTTGTATGTGGTCCCCCCACCTCTGCCCGCCCAATAGGTTGCGCCGTCTTTGCGCTTGTGAGCCTTCGGCTCTCGGAACAGGCCGATCTCGACCACCGACGTGTGCGTCTGCGGCGTGTGGTACATGTCCCCGGCGAAATTCTCAGCTGCGATCTTCCAGTTCGCTTTTACCCGCCAACGCTGGGGACCCTGCACCTCGAGACCGTTGGGGCCCTGCTTGGTGTAGAAATCGAGATAGAACCTGAAATCACCCAGGTAATCTTCAAGCGATTCTGCGTCAGGATCCATCGACAGGAAGATCAACCCGTTGTAACTGGCCACACTCGGCGCTGGCAACAGGGTCTGACCCGCCTTGTTGAACCCCGCCTCCCCTCCGTAGGCCTCTTGGTGAAAAGGCAGTCCGATAATGCGGCCGTCGTTGCGGTAAGACCACCCGTGGTAAGGGCATCTGAAATTCGACGCGTTCCCCATCTCCGCCCGACAAATCTGCATACCGCGATGGAGGCACATATTGAACATCACCCGGACCTCGCCTGCAGAATCACGAGCGACGATGAACGAATCCTGTAGCACTTGCCTGACCACGTAGTCGCCCGGCTGCGGAATTTCGGACTCGTGCGCGACGAACAACCACGCCCGACTGAACAGCCGCTCCTTTTCGAGCGAGAAAATCTGCTTGTCGTTGTACACGTGCGCCGGAATCATGCCAGTGCGTACTGCCGCCAACACCTCACCGTGATCCTGCATCTTCAACTCCATGACTCAGCGACGGGACCCAATCCTCGACTGAGGCGCCTTCACTGTTATGTAGAACACGACTCTGTCTAGCAGAGAGTATGCCGTCAATTTGCCGGTGTAGTCAACCGGCCTCGCTGAGCTGTCGAACTGTCGCGCAGCCCGCTTCGTTGCCTTCGACGAAACGTCCACAACGGCATTCACCGCCCGAGGCAGTATGTCTTCCTTGCCCACGCGATTTGCGACGAGTGGGCACAGGGCCCGTAACGAAAACGACCGGCCCGGTACTGCTGCGCACGGGCAGGCATGCGTGGGATGCCAGCAGCTGTCAGCGGTACTGGCCGAGCAGATTTCGTCGGAGATTTTGCGCCGCCTACGGATTGGACTGGTCACCGACGACGACGCCGCGGGAAGCAAGTCTGCGGACCGCCCGGGCCGACGGCGGTGCCAGATGTTGTGCGGTGAGGCGACATTACGCCGCCGATGCCTGAGCGTCGCGATTCTTCGAGCTGCATTCGGCTTTCACCGCGGTAAGGTCTCTGTCATGCAGAAACCTCCTGTCGCGGGCATGGAGCATGACAGCACCGGAAAGCTCCCGCAATATCCGATCGAGTCTGTCGACAATGCTCTTCGCCTAATCCTCCTCCTCGGAGACCGCTCTGAGATCCGGCTCACTGACGCCAGCGAGTACCTGCAGGTCGCTTCGTCGACCGCGCATCGCCTGTTATCCATGCTTCAGTACCGCGGTTTTGTCCGCCAAGATCCGATCAGCAGGGCATACCAGCCCGGACCGTCCTTGACGAACGTGGCGTTCGCTGTGCACTCCAGGATGGACATACCGCGCACCGCCGCGCCGATTCTGCGCCACCTCGCGGAGACGTTGCAAGAAACCGTGCACGTAGGAACGTTGGACGGCAGACTCGTTCGCTTCGTCGCGGCACTCGAAAGCCCTTCTGCTGTTCGAGTGATTTCGCGTTTGGGTACTACACGTGCTGCCCATTGCACGTCGACAGGTAAAGTCCTACTCGCCGGACTATCCGATGACGAGCTTGACCAGTTGTATCCCGACCCACATTTGGAGCCACTCACCGAGCATTCCGTGCGTACCCTCACCGAACTGCGCGCTCAATTGGCAGAGGTCAGAAAGAGTGGGTTTGCGACCAGCAACCAGGAAAGTGAGGAAGGCGTCGCGTCTGTTGCCGTGGCCGTACCCGTAGGAGGTTCCCAGATGAGGCTGGCACTCAATGCGTCAGCGCCCAGTTATCGATTCGGGCCCTCAGATATCCGCAAAGCTCGCACTGCCCTAACAGACGCCGCCGCCGAGCTAGCCCGCAATCTCGGCTGATGACGTCCAAAAAAGTGGAAGCCGACAGTGAAATGCTCAGCGGCGCCCCAGATTTGCCTGGCTTCATTGCCACCCTCGACGCGTTCCTAAGCATGGAGAAGCAACGGAATGCCGAACCGATGTTCGCGGCGGTCCTCACCGACGACTTTCAGATCGGTTTTCGTGGTGGTTACCAGTGGAAAGGCCGCGATGGTCTGCAGACGTACCTTGACCAACGGGCCGGGATCTTCGACGAACGCCTGGAACTGCGCCACGTACTTTCCTACATCCCGGCGAAGGAGGGTGTGGTCGAGCTGACGACCCATCTTGAGTTCTACTTTCGACGCTGGAAAGCACCCTCGTTGGTCAGCGAAGAATTCACCGGGTCGGCCTTTCGCACGTGGCTGATTCGCATAGCTGACAACGAGATGCGCGTGAAGCAGGTGATTATCGATGGATTTGCCAATCTCAACGAAAACGCACGGGCGGTGTTTGCCATCCCAGGTGAAGGGTTCGACGAATAAGCGCTACAGCGACGAAGGCGGTAGACGTCCACCGACGCCGAGGCGCACGATCAAACCTCGCTTCTCCATAGCACGATGTCGATCTCGTCGAAATGAGACATCGCAATCAGGCCCTGTAGGCCCTCACGGGTTATTGGAAACCGACCTCTCCCCCTTGGACGCCGGCTAGCGGGATCTATGCCCACCATCCCGGCGACGTCCAGTACCGCGGTAATGCGCAGATGTTCTGCAGTAGGTCGGTGCCAGGTTCCCCGAACCGATGATGGCGACTTTCGTCATTGCCATCATGCCTCTGAGAACGTGGCGGAAACCGATCCCAAAGGCTCGATCTCCGCTTCGACATGAACTCCGGGCCTGACCGCGGCCATGGGTCCAAGCGCTCCTGAAAGAACGATCTGGCCAGCGCGAAGTGGCTGCCCGTACGCAGCAGCTGTCCTGGCCAACCACATCAATGCAAGGATCGGGTCACCCAGACAGGCCGCTCCAGAGCCGGCTGATACCGGAACGCCATCGGCCGACATTCGCATGACGACGTCCCGGGGCTCGAATTCGTCGATTTCGAGCCGGTTCTTCCCCAGAACGAACAGCCCGCTGGAGGCGTTGTCCGCCACGGTGTCAGCGATACTCAAGTCCCAATTCGCTATGCGGCTGTCCACGATCTCCAGTGCCGCAACGGCGTAGCGAATCGATCCTCGAATTTGATCTTCGCTTGACACATCTCTGTCGATATCTTCCGCGAGTACGAAGGCGACTTCGGCTTCGACCTTGGGCTGCAACAACTTTCGATAAGGAACGGGCGTCTCGCCGGATGCGTCCATGTCCGCAAATAGGACACCGAAATCCGGTTGGTCGACGCCGAGTTGTTGCTGTACTGAAGGAGCAGTCAGGCCGATCTTTCGACCGATTACCACTCCGCCCGCCGCCACCCGGCGAGCGTTGAGCTCCTGCTGAACCGCATACGCCGAATCAATGTCCTCCGCGCCGATCAGCGTGCGCACCGGAAGTGCTGGTTGCCCTGTCACGAAAGCGGTTTGGATACGGTCGACGGCAGCTCGGATGATGCTGATGTCGCGAACTGTGGTTGTCATATGTGACCTTCCTTTTTGGGCGGCAACGTCATCGACGTTATGGACAGGGTTAATGGGGTTCGCGCAAGTGTTGCCAGGCAAAGCCTTCTTACTGCCGAGCGCTTTTCGCATGCCGGTCGACGTCGGCCACCCCGGCAATGGACTTGAGTCGAAGATGGGAGGAGATCTCGAGCGAGCCGCCGACTCCGCTGTCTTTGTATCCCTCGGCTGGGTCGGAGACACCGTGGCTCCGCGCGTTAATCGAGATGCGCCCGGTATGCATTTTGCGCGCCACCGCCGTCGCACGCTCGACGTCACGACTGAACACCGCACCGCCAAGCCCATATGACGAATCATTGGCCATTCGTGTCGCGTCCTCATCTCCGTCATGAGGAACCACGACCAGCACGGGCCCAAATATCTCTTCGCGGAACACGCGCATCGTACGGTCGACGTCGACGATCACCGTGGGCTCGACGTAGAAGCCGGTCGCAATGGACGGACGGCCACCTCCGAGGGTCACCCGAGCTCCTTCGGCACGAGCCGAGTCGATGTAGTCCTCGACACGTGCACGCTGCGCCGCGCTGACAAGCGGACCGAAGACTGTCCCTGGATCCAGCGGGTCACCCACCTGAGCACTGGCCAAGCATGATGTGACGACCTCGAGTACATCGCTGAAGCGTGCGCGAGGCGCGATGACACGCGTGCACGAGTAGCAGACCTGCCCCGTATTCGGCAGGCAGGTGGTGACCAAGTTGTCGGAGAAGAGCTCGAGGTCCGCATCGTCGAGCAACACGGCCGCCGACTTCCCACCCAGCTCCGCTACGACCGGCTTCAACAAATGCCCTGCACGCGAGGCGATTACGCGACCGGCATCCGTGGAACCCGTGAAGGACACCATGTCTATGTTCGGATCGTCAACCACCGCGGACCCTGTCGTGCGGCCACCGGTGACGACGTTGATCACACCGGGAGGGAATCCGACTGCCGCAGCGAGCTCCCCGATGAGCAATGAGTCCAAAGGTGTTTCCTGCGCAGGTTTCACGACGACCGTGCACCCTGCGGCGAGAGCCGGAGCCAGCTTGTGGGCTAATAGTGACTGGGGCGCATTCCACGGGATGATGATCCCGACGACGCCCACCGGTTCACGTCTGACGATGTTCTTCCCGTCGGCACTAGCAACTTCGGGCTCGAACGATTCGGCTTCCTCGGCATAGTGACGGTAGAGAGCTATGGGACGAGTGCCATTGGTACGACGTGACCTCGAGATGACGGCTCCATTCTGGGCCGTCACGAGGTGCGCGATCTCCTCGCGTCGTTCATCGAAACGGTCGGCCAGCGCGGCGATCAGGGCTGCACGATCTTTGGATGGCGCTTCGGCCCACCCCCGCAGCGCGGCGTGCGCCGCCATCGCCGCTGACGCTACATCGGCGGGGCTCCCGTCTGGAACGCTCCCGACCCAGTCCTCGGTGGCCGGATCGGTGAGGTCGATGAAGGCATCGGAATCGGACTCTTGCCAGACACCATCGACATAGATATGGCTGTGGCGACTGCCGATCACGCCGTTTCTCCGGAAAGTACTGGATTCTTGATCGGAGCGGGCGTGAAAGTCGCAGGGACACTATGGAATCCACGCAACACGTTGTTGAGCTTGCGGATGGGCTCGCCAATCGTGATCGTCTCGACGCGCTCGATCATCGATTCTAATACCGCTTGGAGCTCGATCCGGGCCAACACCTGACCCGCGCAGGCATGAAGACCGGTTCCAAAGGTCAAATGACCCGCGGCGTTTCGGTGAATGTCGAATTTGTCTGGCTCCGGATACTGGCGCTCATCGCGATTGCCGCTTCCATAGATGACAGCAACCCGCTCACCCGCGGCGATCTCAATTCCGCTTACCTCGGCGTCCACCGCTGCGACACGGGAGAAGAGCTGCGCAGGTGCTTCGATCCTCAACACCTCATTCACGACGGCGTTGACCCGGTGCGGTAACCCGCGGAGTTCGTGCCACTGCTCAGGATGCGTCCCGAGCAGCCACACCATCGCCCCAAGCGCATTGACGGTCGTGTCCATCCCCGCCGTAAGGTACGCCGAAAGTAGGTGCAGGCAGTACTCCTCGGGGATGATCCCAGCGTCGGCCGCTTCGTATACCGCGGCACCCATGCTGCCCGGCGCCAGTTGGTCCCTCGTTGCGACGGTGCGGATGTACTCGAACTGCTCGGCGATGTCGGCCAGGCCTGCGGAGGTGCGATCACTTGGCGGCCCAAAGGCGTTGAACGCACCGCTGGCCCAGCGCAGCAACTCCGAGCGAGCATCAACGGGGAGGCCGATCAGCTCTCCGACGACCTCTACGGGAAAGACCTGACTGAAGTCGGTCACCGCATCGAAGGAGCCTCTTCTGGTCATCTCGTCGACAAGCGATTGAGCTCTGGGCCGAATGATCTGCTCCACATTGCGAATTGAGCGAGGCCCCAAACGATCCTGGAGAACACCGCGCAGCATCTCGTGGCGTGGCGGGTCGGACGCGATGACGCTATGTCTACGGACCTCGTTGAACTGATTGTTGAAGCCGACACCTTTGCCGGATATGAATCGCGTGTGGTCAATGAGAACTGCCCGCACTTCGGCATACCGCGCCACCGCGAGCACGCCATTAGCGGTCAGGCGGACGACCGGCCCCAGCTCACGCATGCGGGCGTACGTGGGAAACGGATCACGCAACACCTCGTCGGAGAAGATATCGACGTCGAACTCTGGGATCGTGCTCACCGACTCTCGGCTCCTTCTGTTGTATTGGGTTGCCCCCCGCTTGCCGTGCGAGACCTATCCATGTCGCCCGTCCCCTCATCCGAAGCGGACGTCGGCTACGGCGGATCCGGTGCCGGCGAGATCTTTACTGGCCAAATGCCGGTCCAGCCGGGGATACACCCGGCGCGCGTTACCCTCCACCACTGCGTGGTGTTCTCTCTCACTCAAATCGAGTTCGTTGATGTAGACCAGCGTGTCGTCCCATGCGACTCCGGTGTCCGGGTCAACTCCGCGAACCGCGCCGAGCATTTCGGACGCGAAAAGCAGGTTCGCCGGACCGATCACCCGGTGCAGCAGATCGATTCCAGCCTGGTGATAGACGCAAGTGTCGAAGTACACATTTTCCAGGAGTTCGCTTGGGTCTGGTCTGCCCAGCCGAGCCGCCAAGCCGCGGTAACGGCCCCAGTGGTACGGGACGGCGCCGCCTCCGTGCGGGATCACAAAGGTCAGCTTCGGATATCGCTGGAACAAGTCGGACTGCAAGAACTGCATGAAAACGCTCGTGTCAGCGTTGAGGTAGTGCGCGCCGAGCGTGTGGAAGTTTGGATTACACGAGATCGAAACATGCACCATCGCAGGCACTTCTAACTCGATCATGGCCTCGTACAGCGGGTACCAGTATTCGTCTGTCATCGGGGGTGTCGTCCAGTACCCGGCCGTCGGGTCCGGGTTGACGTTGCACCCGACGAAACCGAGTTCATCCACGCAACGTCGTAGCTCGTCGACCACCGGACGCAGGTCTCCACAAGGTGTCTGTGGCAACTGAGCCACTGGCGCGAAAGCGTCGGGATAAAGTTGCGCCACACGGTAGACCAGGTCGTTGGACGCACGGGCCCACGCGGTGGCGGTGGCCTGGTCCGCTATGTGGTGCTCCATCCCGGAAGCTTTCGGCGAGAACAGCATCAGATCACCACCTCGCTCGCGAAGCACGCGCAGCTGATTGTTCTCGACGCTCTCTCGGAGCTCGTCTTCACCGATCCTCGGCGCTGCCGGTGCCGCCACGCTGGGATTTTCCAACGCCGCGAGCTGTTGGTCACGAAACGCCTGATGCGCCGGCGGTGCCGTGGTGTAGTGACCGTGGATGTCAATGATCACCGCACGGCGTCCTCGTAGTCGACATAGCGCAACCCCGCGCTGGCAAGGTCGGCACGCATGTTGTTGACGTCGAGGCTGAGTTCACCACGCATGTAACGCTTCCGGTTCGCGGCTTCCTTGGTCTCGCGCAGCTTGGATGCCGCTGCGACGGCAGCGGCCTCCGTGCGGGGGACTACTACGACACCGTCGTCGTCGCCGACCACGACGTCACCCGGTTCGACCCATGCGCCGGCGCACGTGATCCCAATATTGACCGAACCAAGGCGTTTTTTAACCGTCCCCTGTGCTGAGACACATTTTGACCAGACCGGGAACTTCATGGCGGCGAGTTCAGCGACGTCCCGGCATCCGGCGTCGATCATCAGACCACCGACACCCCGGGCCGCGAGTGCCGTGGCCAGCAGTTCACCGAAATACCCATACTCCGAGGGCTCTTCGGGAGCGATCACCAAGACATCGCCTGCCTGACACTGCTCCACCGCCACATGGACCATCCAGTTGTCATCTGACGGGACACTGACAGTCACCGCCGATCCGCAGACCCGTGCACCGGTGTAGATCGGCCTCATGTACGCAGCGAGCAGCCCGGTGCGGCCCTGTGCTTCATGAATGGTCGCAACTCCGAACTGGGCGAGTTCATCCCGCACCGCGGGATGGGCGCGAGGCGGATTGCGGATGACGACAGACACCGTCAAGACTCCCTTCCCAGCCAAGGCATCAGCGAAATGTGGATCACGTCGGCGTCCTCTGTGTCACCAGCCAGCGCTCGGATAGCCCTGTCGACCTGATCGAGCGGGAATTTGTGCGTCGACAGCCGCTCCAGCGGAAACCTGTGCGATGCAAGCTGTTTGAGTGCAAGCTCACACGCGCGGTAACTATGGCCACGTGCGCTTCTGATCGTGATGGCCTTCTCCGTGAGCTTTTTCACCGGGAAATCAGGGAACGCGGCAAGTTCCCCCTGGATGAGCATTGTGCCCTCACGGCGTTTCAAGGCGTCGATACCGAGCAACACCGGTTCCACACCAGCCCGCGAGGTGCAGTCGAGCACGAAGTCGACGCCGCGCCCGTTGGTCAGATCCATGATCCGGTCGTAGGGAGCTTCTGCGTCGATGTCGATGACCTCGTCTGCACCGAGCTCCAACGCGAGGTCCAGGCGAGCTTTGTCCCGAGAAGCGCCCGTAACGATGATTTGGGACGCGCCGGCTTGCTTGCAAGCCACGACTTGCGACAGTCCCTGCTGGCCCGGCCCTTGAATCAGAACAGTGTCGGCGTAACCGACACCCGCGGCGATCAGTGCCCACTCGATGCCGTTCGACAAGGGAGTAACGAGACCGGCCAGTTCAGCATCGACACTTTCGGGCACCTTGTGTACCACGGCATTCCACGGCAAGTACATGTATTCGGAGAAGCCACCCCACAGCGTTCCGGCGTTGTTGGCTGAGGTGTAACCGTATCTGCGCGCATCGGCGTTCGTTCGCCAGTCCGTTGCCTCGCAGTGGCGGTACTCGCCGATTCGGCACCATTCGCACTGATAGCAACCAACGTAATGCTCGACGAAGATTCGGTCGCCTTCGCCCACACCGTGCAACCGCGTGAACTTCTTTCCCGCCGCGGCGATGATGCCGACGTTCTCGTGGCCCATAATCACCGGCTCGTCGAACGGCGGTTTGGAATACATCTTGACATCCGTGCCGCATATCCCCGCGACCTCGACCTTCAGCAGCGCGGAATCATCGGACAGTTCCGGCCGGGGCAACTCCCGCAACTCTGTGGTGTTCGGCGCCGTACGTACAGCAGCCAGAACGCGCTCGACCAACTCATCCTCGCAATCACCTTATGGCACGATGGTCATGCCAATTTACCATCTGCAGCGTCGGCCGCCCTTGCCGGTAACTGCCCGTTTTCCAAGGCGTTGCCACGCCGCCTGTCCTTCGACCCTCGGGAATGATCGTTTCGGCAACACACTCCGCGACACGATCCGGATACGGTGCCTCAGCATCAGCGCGATGTGCTCAAACCCGGCGCCTAAGACTGCCGCGCGCGCCGCAGGGCGATCCGCAAATCGCCTGTTCTGCCGCGGTGATGCTTCCGAATAATGGCATGACTTGCTACTGCCCACAGCGACCGTGACACAATGGTCATGCCAATTTACCAATTTGCTATCCAAGCCGCCAGTGCCCGGAGACTGATGCCCGAAAACCGCCGCGTGCTGACCACGCTGACGCGCTCTCAAGGAGCCAACCAAGCCGTCAAGGACGGCTCGGTAGCTCCTGCAGGATTTCAGCTGAAGTTCGAGGAAATACCCGTGTTGGTCAAGGGGTTCCGCCGAATGGTTCGGCACCTGGAGTTCGACGTCAGCGAGATGGCGCTCACGACCTACCTGACCGCACGTGAACACGGTGTCGCCTTCACCGCCTTACCAGTCTTTCTCGTGCGGGGGTTTCACCACGGGGCCATCCTGTACAACCGGCACTCGACGATCCGACACCCGAAAGACCTCGAAGGCCGGCGGGTCGGCGTCAACCGCGGGTATACCGTCACCACGGGTGTGTGGGCGCGCGGCATTCTCGCCTCGGAACACGACGTCGACCTCGACCGAGTGACTTGGCTGCTTTCCGGCGACGAACACGTCGAGTCGTACGTCCCTCCGTCCAACGTGGTCTCCGCCGGCCCCGACGCAGACTTGGCCGATATGTTGATCGCAGGCGAAATCGATGCGGTCATCGGCGTCGACGTCGACCATCCTGATATCGCGCCGTTGATCGCCGACCCCCACGGTGCCGCAATCAGCGCCTTGCGTGATCGTTCGTTCTACCCCATCAACCACCTCATCGTCCTCAAGGACGAGGTGCTGCAGCACTACCCGGACGCTGCGGCTGCAGTGTACGCAGCATTCAGTAAAGCTAAGGAGCGCTATGTCGCTCGGCTCTCCGACGGACGGGTGACCAGCCCAACCGATCGGATGTACGCCGAGGTGATGAAGACGACGGGCGCAGACCCGCTGCCCTATGGTGTTGAGCTCAACCGGCCAATGTTCGAGCAATTGTTGGAGTTCGCACTGGCGCAACACATTTTGAGCCGACCGATCAAGATCGAGGATGTATTCGTCTAGCATCCGCGGGTGCGGGACGGATCAGCTCGCGAAGCGAAACCGAGACATCGCGGGCATCCTGGGCCCGGATTGTGGATCCTTGGGTGAGCGCCTTTTGTACTGCCATGTAGTCACCTGGCGCGTTGACGGAGTCAACCGCCATCAAAGCGTCGTCGTGGTAATAGAGCACGGAGAATGACTCACGTTCGGGAGCGCCGCGAACCAAGTAGTAGTCGTGTCCCCTCGACAGGCCGGCGATGCGAAGCTTGAGATCGAACTGTTCGGACCAGAACCGCGGCACCGGCAGGTCTGACTCCACCCTGCCCGCCAATGTCGCGGCAGCCGCATTGGCCTGAATTATGGCGTTTTGAACCGACTCCAAGCGTACTTTGCCGCTGCCGGTACGCCAATCGGGTTGAACAGTGCAATCGCCCGCCGCTACGACGTTCGGATTGCTGGTACGCGCGAAGCGGTCGACAACAATGCCACCGTCACAAACGAGATCCAGTTGGTCCGCGAGTTCGGTCCGTGGCACGACTCCGATACCGATGATTACAAGATCTGCGGGAAGGCTGCTGCCGTCTGACAGTTCCACCGATTGCACGCGGGCATCCCGCCCGGTCAGCGACACTACTTCCGCGTTCAGACGTATGGTGACACCGCGGCGCGCGTGCGCATCGAGGTAGAAGCCGGAGACCACGGGTGCCACGGCTCGCCCCATCAACCGATCGGCGGCCTCAACCACGGTCACCGTTTTACCTTGGGCACGCGCAACCGCCGCGGCTTCGAGTCCGATGAACCCGCCGCCGACCACGACGACGGATTCTGCTTCGCCCTGGAGCTGGCGCAGCTTCGCGGCGTCATTCGCTGTCCGGAGGTACATCACCCCGTCGAGATCGGCGCCCGACACGGCCAGTCGCCGTGGACTGGCGCCAACGGTCAACGCCAACTTATCGAACCACAGCGTTTCTCCTGACGCTGTAAGCGCGACTCCTGACGGCCCCTCCCCCTCTAGTTCAACCCAATTGACAAGCTCACCCGTGAGTACCGAAATGTCCTGGCCCGCCAAATACTCCGGGGCACGGAGTAGCAGCTGTTCGAAGCCGATGTCACCCTGCAAGTAGGACTTCGACAATGGGGGCCGTTGGTACGGCGCATGCGGCTCGTCGCCAACTAGTGTTATTGGTCCGCCTTCTCCTGCATCACGAAGCGAAAGAGCCAGTTGGATTCCTGCTTGACTGGCGCCGACGATTAACGTCCCTGCGCTCACCCTCACTGCTCCTCTGGAATGTGAACGATCAGGCCGTCGAGCGACTCGATCATCGTGATCTGACAAGACAATCGGCTCGACTCACGCCGTTCGGCGGCAGCACCGAGTTCGAGTAGGTCCTCTTCCATTCCCTGAGGCCCACCAACGTCAACTGCAAACTCTTCATCGACATAGATGTGGCAGGTGGCACAGCTGCAGTTTCCGCCACACTCGCCTACGATGCCGGGAACGCCGTTGCGTACGGCGGCGGACATGACCGGCTCGCCGAGATGCGCATCCACCACGCGCTGCGAACCGTCCGGAGCGATGAAGACAACCTTTGGCATGTGGTACTCCAGTCAAGAGATTAAGGCCTGACCATAATACCTTGAGGTTGGGGACCTACGGGATACGGGACGAGGAAGGATGCGCATCGACGCGAACGGCTGTGAATCGCACGCATTCGTGGCGAGCTGGCACGGGGATTTCCGCCGCTGCTCGCGGCGGATCGACTGATGACGCGGGTTCTCCTCTAGCCGACGTGCGAGCACGGGTTCTGCCCTATTGGACTTCCGCGATAGCAGTCGATTGGCGAACCAGCCAGTCACATTAGTTGTGGCACATGGAAATCCACTGCGAATGATTCGTATGATTGTGGAACAGATGATGCCCGCGCAGGTACGTGCCCTGGACATACCGACCGGAGCGGCGCTGCGTTACGACAAAGGCGATAAGCTAATGCCACTTGTTACGAGGAGGCGTCTACCTCTAAGCGGCCACGCCACGCCGGCGCTCAAGTGGCGGATGGCCGCCATACTGCCGGGGCGATCTTGGCCTTATCATTGGTCCATGCCTGCATCCGAGAGTCCCGCGACGACCCCACCGCCGGCTGATTCGATGTTCAGCCCGGTCAGTCCGGGCCGGGCCTCGGCGATGATTGTCGACCAGATACGTGTGTTGATTCGGGAAGGTCAGCTGCGGCCGGGCGACCGCCTGCCTGCCGAACGTGAACTCGGTGACAAGCTCGGGGTGAGCCGGGTTACGGTGCGCGAAGCACTGCGCGGCCTCGAGGCGAACGGCATGGTGCGCATCAAGGTCGGCGCCCACGGCGGCGCGTTTGTGACGGCACCAACGAGCCAGCGTATCGGTGAAGGCATCGAGGATCTGCTCAGCTTGTCGGGCCTGACCGACAAAGATGTGACCGAAGCGCGGCAGGTTTTCGAGATCGGAATCATCCCGCTCGTGTGCGAGCGTGCGACTGAACAGGACATCGAAGAACTGACAGAGATCTGCAACCGGGGCGACGCGGCTTTGAAAGAAGGTTTCTATCCGATGGAACTGTCAGCGGAGTTCCATACACGCGTCGCCCAGGCCAGCCATAACAAGGCAATCGCGATGCTGGCTGAATCTTTCCACGGACCCACTCTGCTCTCGATGCGCCACGTCCAGCAGTCACACCCGGAGATGGGTATCCGAGGCATTCGGGAGCACCGCCAGTTTGTGGCGGCGATCAAGAAGCGCGATGTCGACAAAGCGACGTCCGTGATGCGTACCCACATCGGCCGAACGGCAAAGCACGTCTCAAAGGGCAACTGACCCCAAAAAACGGATCACCCGCGCAGGCGCAGTTTCGGCGGTCTGCGCCGCGACCGGAACGTCCCAATACTCGTTGATGGGAAGGCACTCCTGTAGGTAACGCGCCGCCGAGGGTGCATGCGACGCATCTTCACCCGGCACGATGAGCGCGGGCACGTCCGACACCAGTAGGTCATCAGCTTCAGGGCCAGGCACGGTGTCACGGTCGAACAACAGAGTCGCCATCGCCGCGACAGTGATCTGGTATTGACGGCTGCCGAGATCACGGTATTGCGCGGCGAAATCAGGGTCGGAGCGCAACACGCTGACCCAAGGACCCAGTCTGGCGTCTGAGGAGAAGTTGCCTTCGGTCGTTGCCGCCAGGTCGACAACACCGGCCAGCCCGTGCTCCGCGGCGTAGGCGAGGTGGGCTCGGAACCGTTCGAGCTGCTTTCGCCGGTACCGTACGCCGCCGGCCGGCGAATACAGCACCATCCCCCCAACCCGCCCGCGATGAGCGCTCGCCATGCACGCCGCGATCGAACACCCAATGCAGGCACCCATGATATGCACTCGGCCCAGCCGGAGATGGTCCAACAGGCCGACACCCTGTCTCACGTAATCAGCCCATGAGACACGCTCGACGCGCCCGCCAGACTCGCCGGCCTCACGCTTGTCGAACGTGATGCATTGGAACCGCTCCTGCAACTGTGACAGCATCCGCGTTCGACGATAGAGGCCGTGCTTCTCCCACGCGTCCATGGATGCGGCGAAGCCGCCGGGCGAGAACATCAGCAGCGGCGGGCCCGAACCTGCTACCGCGTAACGCGTTTCAATGCCATCGATCCTCGCCGAAGCCACGTTCAACGTCGAAGACCTCCCCTGATCTGGCGAGCAGCCCGCACGTCATCTGCATACGCCGTGATGGCGTCCAGCGCGATCTGGGCGACGTTGGCATAAGTATCCGGTGGGCTGTCGAGCCCATCGGCGCTGTAACCGATGGCGGCCGTGGCCATCCGGATCCGGCCGTCCAGCCACGGGCCGCCACCGAACCCACCGAGCACCGGGATGGACACCGCCTCGGCCACTGCCGCTCCAACGACGGGTCCCGAATTCGTGAAGTTCAGCAGCACCGCGCCCGCATCAGCGAGACGACGAGCCTCACAAACCATCTCGTCGAGAAGTTCGTCTGAAACCGCATCCTTGGCGCTCGGTGTGGCGCTATACATCACACCGTATTTGAGAGAAGTCTGCGGTGTGATCCCGAACTGAGCAAACACGGGAATCCCTGCACGCGCCACCGCCGTCACGGCATCTAGATGATCGCATGCCCCGTCTAGCTTCACCATGTCGACGCCGGCTTCCTTGGCGAGACGAATTGCCGCCCGCACAGCACTCTTTCGCCCGTCCTGCAGCGGACCGAACGGGAAATCACAGGACAGCAAGGCGCGCCGGACACCGCGGCGCGCTGCCTGACACACCACGACCATCTGATCCATGGTGATTTCAAGTGGATTCGGCTGACCCCACAGGTTGATTCCCACAGTGTCACCAACCGACACCAAGTCGACGCCGGCACGATCGACTATCCGTGCCATCTGGTAGTCCCACGCCACCACACCGACGATCTTCTGCCCTCGCAGTTTCATGTCCTGCAGGTCAGTGAGTTTAACGTTCGTGCCCACGACGGATCCTTTCAGGCTCGCAGCGCTGAGGGCAGATCGGAAACGTCTTCTTCGTGAGCGCTGACGACGAGTACGCGCGTGTGAGGCCGCAACACAGCCACGGTCTCACTCGCCGCTGCGCCTTCCCCAACGACGATGCCAGCGGTCATGATCGCGCGAACCGTGCTCGCCGCACTGATGATGTTGCTGCAGCGGCATCCCCACCGGTGGGGGAGACCATGACGACCGCATCGGCGTCGGCAAGTTTCCTCCGCAAGACTGGTGACGGCGCCGTCGGTGTCGAGCAGCGAAACCCAACGCCGCTCCCCCGCATGGCCTCTCGGTTCGGCTACCGACAGGAAGCGTGCATGTGCCCGCGACTGAGGTGAAGCCCGCTCGATGATCGCTCGTGCACCACCGTCGAGCGCAATGACGCGCACGTCCTTCCGCCCGGCGATCGGACGGTTGATCCGATATCTCATCTCGGCAGCAGATGTCGGCCGCGCACAACTACGACCGAGAATTGGCTGGAGCGGACTGGTCATACCGATGTCTGCCGCACGCCTTCGCGCACCCTGAGATCTTCTCGGCACGACTCGCTGAACGATGCGTCACGCGGGAGGACGACGGCGGCAGACCGAACACGATGATGTTCAGGGTCAACACCTGGAGGAGTCGTACCCTTGTCGCGCAACGCCTCAGCCGCCCGCTTCAACTTTTGACGCGCTTTGATGATGCCACTGTCGGCAGACACCAACCGCTCCTTGGTCCGATCGACGATCGGCCCCATACTCTCCTGCAGCGACGAGTCTTGGATCGCGATACCCCGCACGCCCGAGTATGTGTCTCCACGCTTCTGCGCCGCACGATCCATCAGATAGTCGTTGTCCTTATTCGCCTGCGGTCGGTACGTGCCAGGGATGTTGGCACTGTGCACCCCGTGCCCGACCTTCATCGCCTGAACTTCCTGCGAAGTCAACGGTCTCACGGGGTGATAGTCAAACGAGTACGCCCAACAGTTCTCATCGTCGATGGGAATCCAAAAGTGGCCGTGGACAGGATGATCCCCTCGTGGCGGCACCATCGTGAAGCACGGCATCACCCACGGCGTGATGCGCCAGTAAAAGTTGTCGGCGTCAGCGTTGCGGCGGGCACCAACGAACAAACCACCCTCGGAGTCCGCGACCTCGAAGAACGGCTTGAGGTCCGCCATGTTGTACTCGTTAGCCTTGCTGCCTTTGAACAGCGGGTCCGACTTAAGGCCCCCGGAATGCAGGAACGACACATGGCTGGAATCGATGCCACCCTCGAAAGCTTGCAGCCAATTGCATTCCTGCCATCGTTTGGACGTGAAGGTCTGATCGGCCGGCACGAGAGCAAATTCGAATTCCGGTAACGGCGGCTGCTTCGCGGGGTCTCCCATGTAGGTCCACATCACGCCCCCGATCTTCCTCAGCGGGTAGGACGTCAGTTTGACGTGCGCGCAGAAGGTAGACCCGACAGGTTCGGACGGCACATCGACGGCTTGCCCCGTGACGTCGTACTTCCAGCCATGGTAGGGACATCGCAGACCGCCCTCTTCGTTGCGGCCAAACCACAGTGAGGCGCCACGGTGCGCGCAGAACTCATCGATCAACCCGAAGTTGCCGTTACTGTCACGAAAAGCGATCATTCGCTCGTTCAGCAGCTTCACGCGTACCGGTGGGCAATCATCCTCCGGCAGCTCCTCGGCAAGCAAGGCTGGAATCCAGTACTGGCGGAACAACTCCCCCATCGGCGTCCTCGGCCCGGTCCTGGTCAAAAGCTCGTTGATCTCTGCGCGTAGCACCCTTACCTCAGCTAGTTCTCTCCCACCATTCGGCGGTGACGCCCCGATCACATTGTCCTAACTGTAATACCATTAGGCATTCACGAGCAACCAGCCGCCAAGCTCGAAATCATGGACGTTGGTCGAGCCTCACGCCTTTGGTGCACGGGTCGTCCCGCGACGGGCCGCCAGACGCCCGGACCTGAATTTGCCGTCGGCGGCGTGGGTGAGCGCAGACTTGCGCCGTGGAGGGGATCATCGACGGCGATTCACTTAGTCAAGAGCTCACGGTACGTCGGAGCTCTCAAACAAATACCCCTCCGCCATCGACGATCAGGACTTGACCGGTGATGAACCCGCTGCCGCCGCTGCACAGAAATCGCACCACGGACGCGACATCCCCGGGTAAGAGCGTCCGCTTGATCGACCGACGGTTCACCGCCTGCGCGACGTAGATGGGATCGTTGAGTTCGTTTGTGGCCTCGTCGTCCACGAGCCCTGGGGCGACTGCGTTGACGGTGATTCCGCGCGCGCCCAGCTCTCGGGCTGCGGCGCGGGTGAGGCCCTCGACCGCAGCCTTGGAGGCGACGTAGTGCGGAAAACCGAGTGTTCCCGTCCGCGCAGTCGTCGAGGACACGTTCACAATGCGACCGCCCCGCGCTGGCACCGCCGGCAAAATGGCTTTCATCGCTTGCCACGTACCCCGCACATTGATGCGTAGAACGTCGTCCCATTCTTGGATGGTCAACTCTTCCAAGGTCTTCTTGGCCCCAAGCGCCCTATACATCGCAGCGCAATTGACCAAGCCGTCTATCTGGCCGAAGCGCTCCACGGTGTCTTTGACGAGTCCAGCCAGCGCGTCTTCGTCGGTGACGTCGAGACGGTGATAGATCACCGTCGGCCGGCCGGGCGGTGGCGCGAGGTCGGCAACCACCACGTTGGCGCCAGCGTCCACGAGATCTGCAACCACTTCATCGCCTATGCCACTAGCGCCGCCGGTTACCACGATGACGGTGCCGGCCACGTCGAACGGGTCCCGGTCAGCCACGGCAGCGGATCAAAGGCGAACGACGGGAGGGGTCGGCATCAGTAAGGTCCGCCGAGCTAGATGCGTAGCGTCCGTTACCGAGGACAACCGCATCTGCGAACAGGGCCCTGTCTTCATTGCCACTCATGCCCTGCTGCGCGCAGGTCGCATATTTCATCAGTTTCTCTGTCTGCGCGGTGTTTTCGAGACGTGCTAGTGGTCGGCCGCGGACATCTGCTCGAGTGCGAAGCGCTGCAACCGGATAGCTGCGCGCGGACTCATCGACATGCTCACGCTCGGAGCTCTCGATCTCATCGCGTAGCAACATGACGATGCCATCATCGTCCAAATCAAACACATCCGGCGCAGCGACAAAGTATCCCTCGCGCCGTTCCTGGTCTGCATGGATCTTGATCACGGGAATCCTGGTTCAAATATCTGACGGGCTGTTTCTGCTAAACAGAGCTTTGTTCTGTAAAATAGCAGTGGATATTACCTGGGTCAATCGACAACGACTGGTCAAACCACGAGCATTCGAGGAGCCAATAAGTCCTTGTGCGGCAATTTGTTCGGCTATATTCGCGCCCTTGCGCCTCTTGGAACAGCTGGGTGGGCGCGAGCGTTTCACTTGTGTTGCGGAGGCGGGACGTTGGAGGCGAGTCAATGGCGTCGGTGACAGCGTACGAGACCAAGGCCGGCCGAAGGTGGCGCGTGCGTTACCGGACACCGGACCGACGGCAGACCGATAAGCGCGGGTTTGCGACTAAGCGAGACGCCCGAGCGTTCGCCGCAACTATCGAAGTACGAAAAGCGATGGGCACGTTCGTATCCCCGGCAGCCGGACGTGTGACTGTGGACGAACTTGCGGCAGCGTGGCTGGAAAAAAAGAAGCACTCCGCGGCCTCGTCTCACTACCGCACGCTGGAGTCATCCTGGCGGACCCATGTTCACCCGGTCTGGGCGACGCGGTCCATCGTCGAGATCACCACGATCGAGGTCGAGGGCTGGGTCACCGCGATGGCACGTCGAGGACATGGGACGACCACAGTGCGTCGCGCGCACGCCGTGCTGTCAGGAATTTTGAGCGATGCGGTGAAGTCCCACCGGCTGGCCGTCAATCCAGCTCGCGGTGTGGAGAACCTGCCGCGCCGGGTCGCGCGCCGACACCGCTACCTGACTGCGTCTGAGGTTCACGCCTTGGCTGTCGAGGCGGGAGAGCACCGAGTGTTGGTGCTGCTGTTGGCGTTTTGTGGTCTGCGATGGGGGGAGGCCATTGCACTACGGGTCGGCGACGTGGAATTCCTTCGGCACCGAATCCTGGTCTCGACCAATGCGGTGCAACTAGGAGGGGGCCATCAGATTGGGCCCACAAAGGAACGCCGTTCGCGAACGGTGCCAATTCCGCAATTCGTTCTCGACGAGCTCTCACGCCTTTGCGTGGGCAAGGCACGCGACGCCCTGATCTTCCCGGGCCCTAATTGCGGCTACCTCCCCCGTCCGCGCTCCTCTACTGGGTGGTTCGCCGCGGCGTTGCGACGAGCCGGGTTGCCGTCGATCACTCCGCACGATTTGCGACACACCTGTGCTTCGTTGGCGGTATCGGCCGGAGCCAACGTGCTCGCGCTACAGCGCATGCTTGGGCACCGCAGCGCAAAAGTGACACTCGATGTATATGCCGACTTGTTCGATTCCGATCTCGACGATGTGGCGTCGAACTTGGACGACGCATACGCGCAGAAAAATGTGGGCACGACGTGGGCAGGAAGCGCGGGAATCAGTACGAGCTTTCACGCAAAAAGCCGGTTGATCAGCGAAGACGCCGACGACATACCGCCCTCGGTGGAGGTAGGGTAACCCTCCGACCGATAAAGCACCTGCACATATGTGCTGCCGTCCTTGCGTGTGCCGGGCCTTAGAGACGCGATGCCGCCGGCGTAACCGCAACATGTTGATGAAATGTTGATGGGGAACAGAAAACAGGCCAGGGATTTTGTCCCTGACCTGCTGTTACTTCGGTGGAGCTGCCGGGAATCGAACCCGGGTCCTACGGCATTCCCTCGAGGCTTCTCCGTGCGCAGTTCGCTATGCCTCTACTCGGATCTCCTGATCACGCGAACAAGTCAGGATGACGATCCCAGTCGCTGTTTGATGTCCCCACGGATTCCGCGACCGAACCCGTGGGTGGGTCCCTCTAGCTGATGCCAGGGTCCGGGCCGAGGGCGCTCCCGGTCTGACAGACTCACAGTCGCTTAAGCAGCGAGTGCGAAGTCGCGCTGATTGGAATCGGCGCTTAATTGGTTGCAACGACGCTTACGGTGGTCTCTTGCCTGCACCGGCACGCTTCCCTTGATTCGATGCGCGAAGTCGAAACCGTTCAGCCCCTCGCACCCCTGCCGACTTTCAGCAGGACATTTCATTCTACCTTTGAGCACAACACCCGCCAGCGAATAAATAGTCCCAGCTAGATCACGTAGTTCAAGTGCTCGACGACACGCCTGCCCACGGCCTCGTCACCGCCGTACTCGATCGCATCCGCGTGCTCGGCCAGCGGCACTCGCCCGCCGGCCAGGCGGGTGAACAGCAGGCCGTCGAGCTGGATCGTCGTCGTCGGATCGTCGTCACCGAAGTCATCGACCACCTTGGCCCTGCCGTCGACCGCCAAATTGATCGTGCGGCCCAGCGGTCCCGTCAGCTCCAACGAGACCCGCGACCCGTCGGGGGCGCCGGCCAGCTTGCCGACCACGAAGCCCATGCTGGTCGCCATCTCATCCAGCGCGAGGTCGCCCGCGGGCCCGACAAGCTCCCCCGTACTCGCAGGCGCGCCGATGGCGTCGCGGATGTCGTGTTCGTGCATCCAGCAGTCGAACGTGCGCACCCGCATGAACCGCCCGTAACTGTCCGGCCCGGCCGGGGTGAAACCGACCTCGTTCCACTGGGTATTCGACAGATCCGACAACGCCTGACGCCGCTGCGCCGTCGTCGAACGGAACGTCTCGAGCAATTCCGCCCCACTGAGGTCGCGCAGCGAGCACACCCAACGCTCGTTCATTACGCCGATGTCGTTGCGCACATGATCGAGCGTCGAGACGTCGATGTCGACCACCGGGGTGTCGGCGCCCTGCAGCATCGACTCGACACCGATGACGTGGGCGATCACGTCGTGCACATTCCAACCGGGTAGCGGCGTCACCGTCTGCCACTGGCTGTCGTCGAGGTCGGCGACCAGCGCGTCGAGGTCCCTCCACACCTCGAAGAGGCCGGCGAGGACGGCCGGCTTGTCGAGCACGGTCACGGGGCGCGAGGGGCTGCTCACGGAGCCGACGCTAGCCCTCGTGGCCCACGAGCGTCCGCGAAATGCTCGGCGCCGTCAGACGGCGGTGCCATCGGCCACCCACGGCACCTTGTCCGCGGTCGAGCCGTCGAGCACGATCGACGCGACCCGGTCCCGATGCTCCTCGGCGCTACCCAGCAGCACCGCATTTGTGGTGGCGCGCTTGTAGTAGAGGTGCGCCTGATGCTCCCAGGTGAACCCGATGCCGCCGTGCACCTGGATGGTGTCGGTGGCGACGTGACTGAGGGCCGCCGAGCAGACCGCTTGCGCGATGCTCGTCGACAATTCCGCGTCGTCAGATCCGTCGCTCAGCGCCCAGATCGCGTGGTAGGCCGTCGATCTGGCGTGCTCGACGTCGACGAGCAAATTCGCGAGGCGGTGCTTCACGCCCTGGAACGACCCGATCGGCCGACCGAACTGCAGGCGCGTTTTCGCGTACTCGACCGACAGGTCGAGCGGATGCTGCGCGGCGCCGACCTGTTCGATCGCCAGCAGCGCCGCGCCGACCTGCAGTGCGTGGTCGAGGACTCGCTGAGCCGCGTCGGGCCCGGCGATCAGCGTGGCCGGTGCGTTGGCGAAGGTGACGTTGGCCGCCGAGCGCGTGAGGTCGAGTGTCGCCAGCGGGGTGCGGTCCACTCCGTCTGCCGTGGCGTCGACGGCGTACAGCGCGACCCCGTCGGGTCCGCGCGCGGCCACCAATAGCGCGTCGGCGAAACCGCCGTCGACGACCTGATTGACCGTGCCCGACACCGCGTCGCCCGCTGCGGTCACCGAAACTGCCTCAGGGTCGAAGACGCCCACACGATCCACGACCGCGACCGCGGCGGTACGGCGTCCCTCGACGAGGTCGCCGAGCAGCTCGTCGCGCGCGGCTCCGGACTCCGCCGCGACCAATGCCGGGATCGCGAGGTAGACAGTGCCGAAGAACGGGCCGCACGCCAGTCGCGCGCCGAGCTCCTCGATAGCCACCGCCTGATCGACGAGCGTGCCGCCGACTCCCCCGTCGGCTTCGGGAACCGACAGGCCGAGGACCCCAAGCTCGCCGCCGAGCCGCGCCCACACCTTCGGGTCGAACGGCGGGTCGGACTCCATCAGCGTTCGGATCTTGTCCTCGGCGAAGTGGTCGCCGCTGAACTTGCGCACCGCATCGCGCAGCTGATTCTGCTCGTCGGTGAACTTGTACTCGCGTTGGACGTCGGGCTGATCCGCAAGCTTCTCAACCACGCGGAATCTCCTTCCAGGGCATGCCGGCGTCGGCACGCATGTCGCCGGGCAGTCCGAGAATGCGCTCGCCGAGGATGTTGCGCATGACCTCCGACGTGCCGCCCTCGATGGTGTTCGCACGGGCGCGCAGATACTTCTGCTGGATCGGCCCCTGCCAGTCCCGTTCGCCAGTGGGCGTGCCCCCGTGGTAGCCGCGATACAGAAGTCCTTCTGGCCCAAGGAAATCCATGCACCACTCGTAGATGTGCTGGTTCAGCTCGGCGCCGACCAGTTTGCCGATCGACCCCTCCGGACCCGGACCGCCGACCGTGGCGGCGGCGCGCGAGCGCTCCGAGGTGAGCCGCTGCGCCTCCGAGCGCAACCACAGCTGCGTGAGCCGATCCCGCAACACCGGTGTGTGACGCTCGGGGCGCGACGCCCACAGCGCGGTGGCGTCGGAGATGGTGCCCGCGCCGCGCCGGCTGCCGCTGCCGCCCAACGCGGTGCGCTCGTTCATCAGCGTCGTCATCGCGACGTTCCAGCCGTTGCCCACCTCGCCGAGGCGATGCTTGTCCGGGATGCGCGCGTCGGTGAAGTAGACCTCGTTGAACTCGGCCTGCCCCGTGATCTGACGCAGCGGACGCGTCTCAACACCCGCGCCGTGCATGTCGATGACGAAGTAGGTCAACCCCTTGTGCTTGGGCACATCGGGGTTGGTGCGGGCCAGCAGCAGACCCCAGCGGGCGCGATGGGCCAGGCTCGTCCACACCTTCTGGCCGTTGATCACCCATTCCTCGCCGTCGGGCACAGCGGACGTGGCCAGACCCGCCAGGTCAGATCCGGCGCCGGGCTCGGAGAACAGCTGACACCACAGGTCCTCGGTGGTGGCCAGCGGACGCAGCCATTGACGCTTCACCTCCTCGGTCTGCGCGTGCTCGCGGATCGTCGGCGCGGCCATGCCGTAGCCCATCGGGTTGAGCCCGAGCGGCACCGGTCCGCCGGCGCCCTGCAGGATGCGGTCGGCGACGGCCTGCAGACCGCGGGACACCCCGAGCCCGCCGAGGCCTTCGGGAAAGTGAACCCACGACAAGCCGGCGTCGTAGCAGGCGCCCAGATACTCCTGGACCGGAGCCGTTTTGGGATCGTGGTCGGTGACCACACCCCGTGCCAGATCGGCGACCTTTTCGGCATCAGCGTCGTTGCTCATAACCAGTCACGATAGGAACTCGACACCCGTCGAGTTTCACCGGCCCCCGATAGTGCCGCCGGGAGGGTTCTGGGCCGTTGCCAGCCAAACGATCGTTTCGTATTCGTTATTAAGGTTTGTCTCAGTTGTCACACGGGTAACAGGAGTAACAAGGGAGGCGTGGCTCGCCACACTCCATAACAAAGAAAGAGTGGAATGGATTATCCGAATGCACACTGTCCTGTACTGCAGCCCCAATGGCCTCGTATATGAAACCCGCGCCTATACCAAGGCCGATATCGACCAGCTCGTTCAGACTCAGGGTTTGCACTGCTTGAGCAGTGCGGATCGACAGTTCGATTTCTGGTTCTCCGCGTCCCCGCGCAAGTGCCAACGCCAAACCAACACCATCGCCACCGAACTACTGATGGCGACGACGAACTTCTCCGCCAGAACCGTTCCGCTGCTGCGTGGCTGCGTGGTCATCGCCACCCATGACTCAGACGGCGACCTCGACGGGCTCAGCTGGCAACAACTCGACCTGCTGGCCGCGAAGAACCGCGCGATCACCAATCGTCAGGCGCGCGTTCTCGCCCGCCGCATCGCGCGGGATGCGCGCAAGCAGCGTCCTGAGGCCGACCGCATCGCGGCCCGCCCCGCTCCCGCCGCACCTGCCCAACTCGCGTCCACTCAATAGCCGCTACGAGCCGGACGACTTCGGACTCGATGCGGACGAGCTACGCGAACGCTTCGCCTTCCTCCCGCAGTTGTGACCTGGCGGTGGGTGCCCGGAATTCACGCCGGACGTCTCTGGTTGCCGTTACCGAGCACAGGGAGGAAGACGATGACTGGAACAGAGGTGTCAGGCCACGACGAGGCTGAGGCTCTCAAGTCGGTGGTCAGGCGCAACACGGAGCAGGTGCAGGGTCAAGGCGATTTCGCTCTGTTCGAGGAGTTGTTCGCCGACGACTTCGTCGATCACACTCCCCAACCCGGTACCACGCCTGACAAAGCGGGTGTATTGGTCCTGTACAAGCGGTTACGCGGCGCATTCCCCGATTTCAGACCCGAGATCCATTGGCAAACAGTCGATGCCGGAATCGTCACCACGTTCAAGACGTACCACGGAACCCATCTCGGTGAGTTTCTCGGCATCGCCGCGACCGGCAGGGTCATTCAATTCGAAACGGTCGATGCGATGCGAGTTCGCGATGGACGAATCACCGACCATTGGGGTGTAGCCAACCTCTACTCCGTCTTGCAGCAACTCGGCCAGCTTCCGAACCCCTGACCCGTCACTGCGGAGGCGGGGCAAATCCCGACTGCGCCACCGAAACGGATGTGCTGCTGCCGATCTCGCCGTCCTCGTCGAAAAGGATGGCGGATCCAGTCGCGATTCCGTCCTGTGTGGAATGACTGTGCGACGCCATACCGATATGCACACCCTCCGCGAGCCGGCTCAGCGTCAGCGTGTAGTCGGCGTTGATGAACTTCAGACCCTCTGAACTCCAATTCACCAGGGACGCCGTCACATCCGCCGCCATGGCTGCACGCGTGAAGGGTGTCAGCGGCGTGTCGTCGAGCAACGGCTGCGTCAACCGCAGCCATGTGTACTTCTGACCGCCGTCGCCCGGCCAGTCTTCGTCCGGATTTTGAATCGACAGTCCCCAGCCATAGGTGCGGACGAACAACGGATTCTCGTGTGGCTGCGCATCCGCTGGAAATGACGGCATTTCGACATGGGGTGACCAGATGGTCCCGCTCGGCTGGTCGCCACGACGCAGGAAAAGACCCGTCGCCTGGCCGACGATCTTGCCCTCCTGGCGAACGACGGCCTCCACCAGACGTAACCGCTTTCCGCCGCGAATCTCGCGGGTGTGCACCTCCACGGGTTCAATGGCGGCCGGTCTCGGCAGGTCGACGGTGAGCCGGGCTGGCAAAAAGTCCGGATCGTCAACGAATTTCTCGACCGCCCAGCCCAACAGTCCGCCGACCACGTGTCCGCTGATCAGTGCGCCCCAGCCACCCCTGGCGAAGGCACGAGGGTGGAAGGTGTCGTCACGACGCTCGAAATACGCGGTGCCCGGCGTGCTCGTCGACTCGGCCAACGGGCTGCTCCTACAATTCGGCAATCTAACTAAATCGCCACCAGTATCACCTAGAGCAGCAGCGCCCTGGCGAACCGCTCCCCGATCAGTCGATGCGTCGCCGCGTCGGGATGCAGGTTGTCGGGCAACGGATGCGCGTCGGCATCTGCCGGACCGTAGAGGGCCAGACCGTCGAGGTAGCTGATCGCAGGGTCGTCGACCTGCCTGCGCGCGACGATCGCGGCCAACTGATCGCGAATGTACGTGAGCGTCAGCCTCCCCAGCCCGCCTGGCCGATCAGCCTGCGCCGGATCACCCGTCGCGACGAAGCGGACCTCGCCGCGGGCCAGCGCGGCGACGTCGAAAGCGCCTGGCCCCGGGGTGGTTTCGTGGATCGGGCAGTACAGGGGGCCGACAACGATCAGCGGCGTATCGGAATGTCCGTCGCGGATGGTGTCCAGGAAACCGTGCACAGCGGGACCGAAGGCACGCTGGGACATCAGATCCGCGTTCACGAGGTTGATGCCCAGCTTGACGCTCACGATGTCGGCGGGCTGGTCCCGGATGGCACGGGCGACGAACGGATCGAGCAGCGCGCTTCCGGAGAATCCCAGGTTGACCAGATCCACACCCGCCGACCCGGCAGCGAGCGCAGGCCACGTCGTCGTCGGACTCGAGGCGTTCGACCCCTGGCTGATCGAACTGCCGTGGTGTACCCAGCGCCTTCGCTCCTCCGGTAGCGCGCCGATCGGGGCGTCGGCGCGCAGCGCCACCAGCTCGATGCGCTCGTAGTGCGGCAGCCAGATCTCGACGTCGTTGTCTCCGGCGGGCAGGTCGAATCGGACTGTTGCGACGGGGCCCGGGTCCACCCGGGTGTCCCCGGTGGCCGGGTCGACGCGCACCACGTCGCCACCGCTGGTCGCCGCCTGCCGGGCCAAGCGGCCATTGACGACGAGATCGACTGTGCCGTCGGGTCGTTCCGGTACGCCGACCAGCACCACGCGCGTACGGATGACGTCGAGCTCGATCGCACTCGCGGCCGTCCGGAGCGCGAAACGCACTCCGGACGGCTGTGATTCAGCACCGAGCAACTGCGGGTCGTCGCACTGCGCGCGGGCTCGAGCAGGGAGTCGGTGCGGCAGCCAGCCTCGCCCGGTGCGCTGGAGCTCGGCGAGTCCGCGCAGCAGGCCGACCTCGATCTGGTGCTGGATCAGCTTCACGCCTCCACTGTTTGGCCGACCATCCGCTCGTTGGCCTCATCGTCGACGCGCCGCCGATTGGCGCGGCGCACCGCCCAGTACACCACCAGCAACGCCAGCGCCAGCAGCGGATAGCCCATCGCGATCCGCGCGAACGCCAGCCACCCCGCGGACCCCGCGTCGTACAGCGAATCCTGGACGACGAACCGCGCGGCGAAGACCGCGGCGAACGCCAGCGTCGCCATGTCGAATGCGTGTAGCACCGTCTTGTCACTCCGCCACGCCGGATCCGGGCCTGCACTGCGCATTAGATTCCACGCCACTCCTATCAGCGGACGTCGCACGATGAGGGACGCGGTGAACACCGCGGTCATGGCCAGGCTGAGCCAAATCCCCGGCAGGAAATAGTTTTCGGCGGACCCCGTGTAGTACGCGATCAGCGCCGCGACGACGACGCCGAGCAGCCCCGACACCGCCGGCTGCAACGGCTCCTTGCGGAGCAACCTCACGACGATCAGTCCTGCGCCGGCGCCGACGGCCACCACGACGGCCGCTGTCAACCCCGCGATCGCATCCACGATCACGTAGGCGATTGTCGGCACGCTGGCGTACACCAGTCCCGACACACCGCCCATCCGCTCGAGCACCGTCGGGGTGTGGGCGTCGGTCATGCGTTTTTCCGCTTGCCGAGGTGCCTGGCCAGGAATCGGTCGACGGCGTTGAACATGTCGATCACGTTGTCCGGGTTGACGAATCCGTGGCCCTCGTCCTCCTTGACCATGTACTCGACCTCCACCCCGCGACTACGCAGCGCCTCGACCAGGTTGTCGGATTCGGCCTGCACGACACGAACGTCGTTGGCGCCCTGGACAACAAGCAGCGGCGTGCGGATCTGGTCGACCTTCGTGATCGGGGATCGAGCCAGCATGTCGGCCAACTGCTCCGGGTCGTCGGGGTTGCCGACGAACAGATGCCAGTTGTTCGCCAGGTGCGGACGCGCGATCTCGGGCAGCGTCCGCATGAAGTTGGACAGATCGGAGATGCCGACGTAGTCGATCGCTGCGGCGAACACCTCCGGGGTGAACGTGACACCGACCAGCGTCGCGTAGCCGCCGTAGGAGCCACCGAAGATGGCGACCCGATCCGGGTCCGCGTAACCCTGTTCGACGGCCCAGTTGACGCCGTCGATCAGATCGTCGTGCATCTTGCCCGCGAACTGACCGATCGCCGCCTTCTGGAAGGCCTTGCCGTATCCCGCCGACCCGCGGAAGTTGACCTGCAGCACCGCGTATCCGCGATTGGCGAGCAACTGGACGGCCGGCGCGTACATCCATCCGTCGCGCGCCCACGGTCCGCCGTGCACCACCAGGACGAGCGGCAGGTTCTTCGACGGCACCCCGACCGGCAGCGTCAGATACGAAGGCAAGTCGAGCCCGTCGCGCGAGGGAATCGTCACCGGGAGCATCGGCGCCAGCTGCGCTGGATCAAGATGCGGATAGGGACGGTACAGCTCGCGGCTTTCGCCGGTTTCGTGGTCGTAGAGGAAGGTGACGCCGGGTTCGCGGTCGTGATTGAAGCTGACTACCCAGTTGCGTCCCTTGAGGTCGGAGGACAGCGCGCCGATGTCACCGTCGGACAATTTCTCCAGACCCGAGAGCACCTCGGCGAAATGCGGGTCGAGTGCCTGAATGACCTGTCGCTCACCGAGATAGCGGACGCCGAGCAGCTTGCCGGTGGCCCGGCTCTGGATGAGCGGCTCCGGTAGGCCGGCCCACACCTGGGCCCGGGTGTCGACGTCGAACGTCGGGTGGCTGTCGACGGCGTACTGCTTGCCGTCGGCGACGTCGAGCCGCACGAGCCGGGTGCGGTCGGTGCCCTCGTTCGACCCCATCCAGATCCCGGTGCCGTCGGGCGTGACCACCATGGGATACATGCCCATGGTGTAGTCCTTGCCGTCGTAATGCGCGATGGAGCGCAGCGATTCGGCCTGCTTGTCCCACTGAAGGACTTCCAGATCGCCTTCCCGGTTCAGCTTCGTCGCGAACAGATCACCGCGACGGCTCGCCAGCCAGCCGATCACGTCACCGGGGTTCTCGGCGAGCATCGTCAGCTCACCCGAGGCGATATCGAGCTCGTAGGCGTCCATCTGCGTCGGGCCGCGCTTGTTGGAGTGGACGAGCGCCTTGCCCGGTTTGTCGGGCAGTAGCTCGAAGGCCGACATGACGCCGGGGAACGGGGTGAGGTCGACGGCGGGGGCGGCCGGGTCGTCGAGATCGACGCGAAGGATGTGCCAGTTCTCGTCGCCGCCGGTGTCCTGGAGGTACAGCAGCCAACGCGGGTCATCGGTCCACGAGAAGTGCAGGATGCTGCGGGTCTCGTCGGCGGTGACGCGGCGCGCGTCCGCGCCGAAGTCACCGTCGAGGGATGCCACCCAGATGTTCAGGCGGTCCTGCCACGGCGCGAGGTAGGCGACGCGAGTGCCGTCCGGGGAGATCGCCGCCCCCGCTCGGACAGGCGACTTGAACAAGTCTTCGACGGAGATGCGCTCGGGTTTGTCCATGTCTCCATCGCACACTCGGACGTAACGGCATAGTCAACTCGCGCTGATCAACCATGATGGAACCCGTGGCGTGGAGCACCCGGGAAGTCGCCGAACTCGCCGGCACCAGCCTGCGGGCGGTGCGGCACTACCACCAGATAGGCCTGCTGCCCGAGCCGGAACGTCGCAGCAACGGCTACAAGCAGTATGGCGTCGCGCACCTCGTCCGGTTGGTGCGCATCAAACGGCTGACCGACCTCGGCTTCTCCCTCCCCCAGATCGCCGCGATGGGCGAATCCGACGATCATCCCGAACAGGCGCTGCGCGAGCTGGACGCCGAACTGACCGAGACGATCGACCGCCTGCAGCGCGCCCGCGACGAACTCCGCGAGCTGCTGGAGCACGCGGCGCCGACGGATCTGCCCCCCGACTTCGTAGCGCCAGACACCGCGGCGAAGATGACCGACGCCGATCGCAAACTCGTCGTCGTGCTGAGCCGTGTGCTGGGACCGCGCGGCAGGCGAACCTACGCGGACATGATCCGTGAGACACCGGATGACCCCGCGGCGACCGAACTAGACAATCTGCCTGCCGAGGCCGACGAGGCGACCCGTCGCGACCTCGCCGAACGACTCGCCCCCTACATCCGGGCGATCAACGACGCGCACCCCGAACTCGCGGAGTTCCGCTCGGATGCACCGCGAGGAGAACGATTCGCCGAGGAGGCGATCGGTGCCGCAATGGTCGACCTGTACAACCCGGCACAGTTGGACGTGCTGCGCAGGGCGGGCGAGATCGTGCGCAATCTCAGTGCGCGAGAGGATCATCCACGCGGATGAACACGCTCGGTCCGCGACGAGCGGCCCCAAAATGCACGCAGTTGGCGGCGTGTCGCGGGGCAAACACGGCCGCTCGCGGAAATCGCGTCGTCAGAACTCAGACCCGCCCGACGCGCGCCGGCGTCACGCTCAGTTCGGATATCGGCACCGGATACCCGTACAAATGGCCCTGGGCCAGGCGGCCACCCGCGCGGTACACCGCGTCGGACTGCGCGGCAGACTCGATGCCCTCGACGATCACGGTCAATCCGAGCTCGTCGCACAGTCCGATGACCGAGCGGTACAGCGTCAGGTCCCGTGCCTGATCGGCGGTGGCCAGGCCGCGGTCCAGCTTGACGATCTGCACCGGCAGGGCGTGCATGTACATCAGCGAATTGAACCCCGCACCGAAGTCGTCCAGCGCCACCTTCACACCGAGCGCATTCAGTCGTTTGATCTGCGCCGCAGCCTGGGCGAGGTCGACGATGGGCAGCGTCTCGGTGATCTCCACGACCAGGCGGTTCGGCGGGAGGTGATGTCGCGTCAGCGCGAGTCGCACCTGCTGCTCGAAGGTGGGGTTACCCAGCCGGCCCGCGCCGATGTTCACGTGGATGTCGAGGTCCAGGCCTGCCTGCTGGACGTCACGACATGCGGTGTCGAGTACCAGCGCATCGAGGTCTGCCGCCAGCCCCGCCGCCTCCGCCGCGGCAACGAACGTCTCGGGTGATATCTCGATTCCGGTCGGTGTGGTCCACCTGGCCAGAGCTTCGACGGCGACCGGGTTGCCCTCGGGCAACTGCACCACCACTTGATAGACGAGCCGGAAGCCGGGCGGGGCCTCGCCGTCGGCATTCCGCAGTGCCGTCGGAAAATCGATGGTCGAACCCGAAGACGGTTGATAGACCACGGCGGTGTCCTTGCCGAGCCGCTTGCCGGCATACATCGAGATGTCGGCCTGCCTCAGCAGATCGTCGGACGTTTGGGGCACGCCGTCGGCTCCCGGCCTGACCAGACCCATGCTGGCCTTGACCCGCACCGCAGAACCGTGCAGCGCGAAGGGATCCCGCAGCGCGACGCGCAGGCGCTCCGCGGCATCTTCCAGCTGTTCGGATTCGCCGTCGATCAAGATCGCGAACTCGTCTCCGCCGATCCGTGCCAGCGTGTCGTTGTCGCGCACACAACGTTTGAGGCGCTCCCCTATCGCGCGGAGCAATTCGTCGCCGGCCGCGTGACCGAAGCGGTCGTTCACCTCTTTGAAGTCATCGAGGTCGACGAAGATCAGCATGAAGCGGCCGTCGCGCATGGCGTCGTCGAGCCGCTCGGTGAACAGCAGGCGGTTGGGCAGCCCGGTCAACGCGTCGTGGTACAGCTGGTGGGCCAGTCGACGCTGCGCGTCGTAGAGGCGTCTGATCAGCAACCACTGTGCGCGCGTCTCGATGAGCTGCCGGGTGGCGACGAGTGCGACCATCACGACGGCCCCGCAGACGAGAAAGACGTTCAGCCGCTGTCCGATCAAGACGTGGAAAGCGAACAACGTTGCGGTGCCGAGAAATCCCACGTACGGCAACAGGAGCCGCAGCCAGTCCAGGGCGTCGCGGTTGACCTCGATCGGCCGTGGCGGTGTCAGCTCCAGCATTCCGTACGCGATCAGCAGGAGCCCGAGAACGAATCCGATCCCCACCCACAGGTCGCCGCGTTCGAAGCCCACGGTTCGCAGATAAGCGACCAGCCTGTCTGAACTCACCAGCATGACGGTGCCTGCCGCCAGCAGAAGAAAGTTCGCACGATAGGGGCGATCGCGCCGGTACCACGTCGCGATCAGGACCGCCGCCGCGACAACCACCAGTTGGATCGCGGCGTACACGATCACCGCGACGGTGTTGCCGGATCGAGGTAACGACGCTCCTGTCGAAGCACCGACTCCCGCCGCTACCGCCAGAATCGCGAATGCCAGAGCCGCCACCAGACCGTCGATGACTGTGACGATGCGCGTCGTGCGCACCGGGTCGCTGCGCCATGCGGTCTGGCCGACCCCGGCGAACGCAAGCAGCGCGAGCGCCCCCAGAGCCAACAACGCGGACAGGAAATATGCAGCGACGGCCGGCCACGGCGCGGTACCGGTCGGTGTTGCGCCATTCGACCACCAGATCACGTCGCCGACCAGGTTGCACACGATCGTTGCAACACCCAGCAGCCGCCACGCCCGCGCGATGCCGGTCACCCGCCGCGCCACCGCCACACCGGTGACCACCACCGCAATGCCGGCTATCACCAACAGCGCGAAATGCACCTGCCGCGCTGTGGCCTCGCCCCACAGTGCCAACGCGTTGACACACAGCAGCACCAGGACGCCGGCAAACAGTCCGAGGCGCAACTGGCCGTTCGTCACCGACACCCGGTTCATTTCATCCCGCTATCTCGCGAAACCTGGATGCAATGATGCCCTACCTGAGCAAACTGCATACATCGGTTACCCCGCCGCGATCATCGCGACGGCCGCCAACGCCAACGCCATGCCGACCGCCTGCCAGCGGGTCGCCCGCTCGCGCAGCACGACAATCGCCAACACCACGGTCGCGGCCGGATACAGCGCGATCAGCACCCCCGCCAACGACAGCATGCCGGACTGCAGTGCGAGCAACGTAGCGACGTTGGCGACGGTGTCGAGCGCCGCCGCTGTGAGCGCAAGCCGCAACGGCACACCCCGTTCAATGGTCAGGTTCGCGGTGAGCACCGCTGCCAGCAGCACGATCGCTGTGGCGGCGAGCCTGCCGAATACCAGGGGCCACAGCTTGGCCTCGACGGGCACCTGGTCGAGCAGGACGAAATTCATTCCGAACGCCACGCCGGAACCCACCGTCAGCCACGCGACCTTCACCGTGAACTTGTGCCGCGTGTCGTCCTCATCGGTTGCATCCCGGCTGACGAGCACCACCGCCACCAACGCCACAACGACACCGACGATCGCCAGCGGGCCCGGCCGCTCACCGAGGGCCAGCCCGACGCCGACGGGAATGCCCGCGACCAGAATCGCCGTGAGGGGCGACACGACGGAGATCGGGCCTGCGCCCAGCGCGGCGTAGAACCACCAGACGCCGAATGCCTGCGCAACACCGGAGGCCAGCCCCCACACCACCGCGGGGGTCGAGACCACTCCTCCGAATGGTACGGCGATCACCGTCAGCAGGATCAGCGCCACCGGGTAGGAGATCACCACCACGCGCAGTGCGGCGACCCGGCGCGAGGCGATACCTCCCACGAAATCGCTTACGCCGTAACCGAACGCTGCGATCAGCGCGGTGACGAAGCTGATCAGGTCATGCCCTTGGCCCGGCGGCCGAGCTCCCGGGTGATCTCCCGCTGCGCGTCGCGCTTGGCCAGGTCCTGCCGTTTGTCGCGGGCCTCCTTACCGCGTGCCAGCGCCAACTCGACCTTGACCTTGCCGTCGGAGAAGTAGAGCGACAGCGGCACCAGAGTGAGGTTGCCGTCGCGGATCCGGCCGATCAGATTGTCAATCTGGCTGCGGTGCAACAACAACTTGCGATTGCGCCGCGGCGTGTGGTTGGTCCAGCTGCCGTGGTGATACTCGGGGATGTGCAGGTTACGCAGCCATACCTCGCCGTCATCGATGGTGGCGAACGCGTCGGCCAGCGAGGCCTGCCCATCACGTAGGCTCTTCACCTCGGTACCCACCAACTGCACCCCGGCCTCGAACGTCTCGAGCACCGAATAGTTGTGCCGCGCTCGACGATTCGTCGCGACGACCTTGTTGTTGGCAGACCGTGTCGGGTCAGCTTTTTTGGCCATGGCTATCTTCGGACGTACAGCCGCAGTGTCACGTACGAGGTGACACCCGACATTGCCAGACCGAGAAACAGCATCCACGGCGCACTGAAATACAGGACGTCCGCATAGTCGACCTTGGCGATCAAATTGGCCCGATAGAACTGGTCGAGAGCGCTTTCCAGGAACAAGGCGCGCACCAGAATGAGCCCGACGATCGCGATCACCACACCGACGAACGCCGCCAGCATCGCTTCGACCAGGAACGGCAGCTGCGTGTACCACCGGCTGGCGCCGACCAGTCGCATGATGCCGATCTCTGTCCGCCGGGTGTAGGCGGCGACTTGAACCATGTTGGCGATCAGGAGAATTGCTCCGATCGCCTGAACGAACGCCACGGCGAACGCCGCGTTCCTGACGCCGTCGAGGACGGCGAACAGCCGGTCGATCAACACCTTTTGGTTGAGAACCTGCTGCACCCCCGGCTGACCGGCCATGGCCTCGTCGAACGCCTGATGCCGTTCCGGGTCGTCGAGTTTGACGATGAACGACGACGGGAACGCGTCCTGCCCGGCGAATTCCTTGAACTCCGGGAACTTTTTCACGGCGTCGGCATACGCCTCTTCGCGGTTGAGGAACCGCACCGAGCGCACATCGTCGCGGTCCTCGATCTGCTGTCGCAGCGCCTTGCACGGATCGGCGTCGCAGGTGGGGTCATTGGCGGAGACGTCGTTGGTCAGAAAGACCTGGCTCTCGACACGATCCAGATAGATGTCGCGTGACTGGTCGGCGAGTCGCACGACCAACAGGCCGCCGCCGAACAGGCCGATCGAGATCGCGGTGGTGAGAATCATCGCGATCGTCATCGTCACATTGCGACGAAAACCGGTGAGGACCTCATTGATGAGGAATCCGAAGCGCACTAGCGATCCATTCCGTAGACGCCGCGCTGCTCATCGCGAACCAGCCTGCCCAATTCCAACTCCACGACACGCTGGCGCATCGAGTCGACGATGTGGTGGTCGTGAGTGGCCATCACCACCGTCGTCCCGGTGCGGTTGATGCGCTCGAGTAGGTCCATGATGTCCTTGCTGGTCTCGGGGTCGAGGTTGCCGGTGGGCTCGTCGGCAAGCAGCACCAGCGGCCGGTTGACGAACGCCCGGGCGATCGCGACCCGCTGCTGTTCACCACCGGACAGTTCGGTGGGCAACCGGTTGGCCTTGCCGGACAGGCCGACCATCTCCAACACGTCGGGCACCACGCGATTGATCACCTCTGAGCGCTTCCCGATGACCTCCAGCGCGAAGGCGACGTTCTCGAACACCGTCTTCTGCTGCAACAGCCGGAAGTCCTGGAAGACACAACCCAGCACCTGCCGCAGGCCCGGGATGTGACGACCGGCCAGCTTGTTGACGTGGAACTTCGACACCCGGATGTCCCCTGATGAAGGGGTCTCCTCGGCAAGCAGTAGCCGCATGAACGTCGACTTGCCCGAACCCGAGGGCCCGATGAGGAAGACGAACTCACCCTTGTCGATCTTGACCGACACATTGTCGAGCGCGGGCCGCGCCGACGACTTATACATCTTCGAGACATGGTCAAGGGAGATCATCACGGAGCGCCAGTGTAGCGGGGGAAGTCCTCGGGCCTAGCTCTGCGGAGCCGTGGTCGCGGGTGCCGGACCCGGCGCGGCCGGTGCCGGTGACACCTGGGTCGGCGTGACGATCGTCTGCGTCGTCGGCGGCAGCGGCCCGGATCCGTCGGGATCCACGACGGTGGTCGTCGGCGTGGTCGGGGTGGTTTCTGTCGGTGAGGTCGGCGACGTCGGACTGGTGGTGTCCGTCGGGCTGGTGGTGGTCGGTGTCGTGGTGGTCGTGGTTGGGGTCGTGGACTCGAAAGTCTCCTTGGGCCGTCTCACGTTGGTGCGGGGCACCCACGTGTAGTTGGGGTCGGGCACGAAGCCCGGTGGCACGACCGCAGGCACGGGCGGCGCTGGCTTCGGAGCGGGTTCGACGTTGTGATACACCCAGAACAGGGCGAAGAAAGCGACGAGCAGCACCGCCGTCGACACCCGAATCCGGCCGCCGAGCTTGAACTTGAGCCAGGACGTCATTTTCGGTCCTCCGGCGGGCCTTGCGTTTCGTCCGCCGCGCCGACCGACGTCGCCGGATGGACGAGGGCCTCCACCGTCGGTACCCCATCGGTGGGCGACACGATGCCGGCACGCCGCAGCGCACGCACGACGAGGACACGTATGCGGCGGCCCACCTCGAACTGCTTGCCGGGCAGGGTGCGGGCCACCATCCGCAGATTGACGGTGTCCAGTTCGATGCTCTCCACACCCATCAGCTGAGGCGCGTCGAGGAGGAGCGCGTTCAGCCCGGGGTCCTCCATCGCTTTTTCGGCGACGCCGTGCAGCAGATCGTTGACGACGTTGAGATCCGCCGCCGTCGGCACCGGGATGTCGATGACCGCACGCGCCCAGTCCTTGGAGAGGTTGACCGTCTTGACGATCTGACCGTTGGGGATGGTGAACATCTCGCCCTCACTGGAGCGCAACTTGGTGACGCGAAGCGTGACGTCCTCCACCGTGCCCTCTGCGGGCAGCGCGATACCGGCCACGGTGAGTGACACCAGATCGCCGAAGCCGTACTGCTTTTCGGTGATGATGAAGAACCCCGAGAGCAGGTCCTGCACCAGCCGCTGCGCACCGAAACCGAGCGCCGCACCCAGCACCGCGGCGGGCGCGACCAACGAGCCGACCGGGATCGCCAGGATCGAGGTGACCTGCATGATCACGATGACGAACAGCAGGGCAACCGTCACCCAGGAGATCACCGAGGCGACGGCCTGACGGTGCTTGGCGCTCTCGGTGCGCACCAGCTGGTCGCTTTCCTGGTATTCGGCGTCGATGCGCTTCACGACCCGGCGTGCGCCCCAATTGATGAACCGAGCGGCCAGCAGGCCGCCGATCAGGTACAGCGCGATGGGCACGCCGCGCTCGAGGATCCAGACACCGATTGCGCCCTGCCAGAAACCGGTCCACCGGTCTCCCAAGGCGAATGCGATCAAGTTGCTATTCGTCATCTCGTCTATTGCGCCAACGGATTCCGGCCTCGAGGAACCCGTCGATGTCTCCGTCCAGCACTGAGGTCGGATTGCCGACCTCATACTCGGTGCGCAAGTCCTTTACCATTTGATACGGATGCAAAACGTAAGAACGCATCTGATTTCCCCACGAGCTTCCGCCGTCGCCCTTCAGGGCATCCATTTCGGCGCGCTCCTCTAAACGCTTGCGTTCCAACAGCTTTGCCTGAAGAACCCGCATTGCCGAGACCTTGTTCTGCAACTGCGACTTCTCGTTCTGGCAGGTGACCACGATACCGGTCGGGATGTGCGTGAGTCGAACCGCCGAGTCGGTGGTGTTCACCGACTGACCGCCCGGTCCACTGGATCGGTAGACGTCGACGCGCACGTCGGCCTCGGGAATGTCTATGTGGTCGGTGGTTTCGGTGACGGGCAACACTTCCACTTCGGCGAAAGATGTTTGACGCCTGCCCTGGTTGTCGAACGGACTGATCCGCACCAGCCGGTGTGTGCCCTGCTCCACCGACAACGTGCCGTACGCGTACGGCGCGTGCACCGCGAAGGTCGCGCTCTTGATGCCCGCCTCTTCGGCATAGGACGTGTCGAACACCTCGACCGGGTAGTTGTGCTGCTCGGCCCAGCGGACGTACATGCGCATCAACATCTCGGCCCAGTCCGCCGCGTCCACCCCGCCCGCGCCGGACCGGATGTTGACCAGCGCCTCACGCGCGTCGTACTCGCCGGACAGCAGCGTGCGGACCTCCATGGCCTCGAGGTCCTCGCGCAGCTTCTTGAGCTCGGTGTCGGCCTCGGCTGCGGCTTCCGCGGCGCCCGGTCCCTCTTCTTCGGCGGCCATCTCGTAGAGCACGGGCAGGTCGTCGAGGCGCTGGCGGAGTTCCTCGACGCGGCGCAGTTCGCCCTGGGTGTGGGACAGCTCGCTGGTGACTTTCTGCGCCCGCGACTGGTCGTCCCACAGGTTCGGGTCGGAGGCCTCGTGTTCGAGCTTCTCGATCCGGACACGCAGGCCCTCGACGTCGAGCACCCGCTCCACCGTCGTCAGGGTGGAGTCAAGTGCTGCGATATCGGCTTGCCGGTCGGGATCCACGGGAATTCAGGGTACCTGTGAGAGATCCCGACACTGTTATCCCTGACTGGCGGCAATTCGGCAGGGTTCGCCTTTAGCATCGGAGATGGCAACCAGCCCTGCCGCGACGCGACAGCCCTTTGCGTGCGGCCGGGTAGCGACAACCTTCAACAAAAGGTATTCATGCGCCCCTACCACGTGGCGATCGTCGGCTCCGGCCCCTCGGGCTACTTCGCCGCCGCTTCGCTCCTGAAATTCGCCGACGCCTCGCAAAAAGAGGGAGTCGACGCCGATGTCCGCGTCGACATGCTGGAGATGCTGCCCACGCCGTGGGGGCTGGTGCGCTCGGGCGTCGCACCCGACCACCCGAAGATCAAGTCCATCAGTGCCCAGTTCGAGAAGACCGCGCTGGACCCCCGTTTCCGGTTCTTCGGCAACATCGTGGTCGGCGACCACGTGCAAGCTGCTGAGCTGGCCGAACGCTACGACGCGGTGATCTATGCCGTCGGTGCGCAGTCCGATCGATCGTTGGGTATTCCCGGCGAGGATTTGCCCGGCAGCGTGCCCGCCGTCGACTTCGTGGGGTGGTACAACGCCCACCCCCACTTCGAGGAGATGGCACCGGATCTGTCGACCGGGCGAGCCGTGGTGGTCGGCAACGGCAACGTCGCGCTGGACGTGGCGCGCATCTTGGTGACCGACCCCGATGTGCTGGCTGCCACCGACATCGCCGACCATGCGCTGCAGTCCCTGCACGACCGCGGCGTCGAGGAGGTCCTCATCATCGGCAGGCGCGGTCCGCTGCAGGCCCCGTTCACCACACTGGAACTGCGGGAACTGGGCCACCTCGAAGGCCTGGGCGACGTCGACGTGATCATCGACCCCGCCGACTTCGCCGATATCTCCGACGAGGATCTGGACGCCGCGGGCAAGACCGTCAAGAACAACATCAAGGTGTTGCGCGGATACGGCGAGCAGACACCGAAGGGCGCCAAGCGCCGCATCGTGTTCCGGTTCCGCACGTCGCCGATCGAGATCAAGGGCACCGACAAGGTCGAGTCCATCGTGCTGGGCCGCAACGAACTGGTCGAAGAGGATGGCCGCGTCGTCGCCAAAGACACCGGCGAACGCGAGGAGGTCCCGGCTCAGTTGGTGGTGCGCGCGGTCGGCTACCGCGGGGTGAAGCTGGAAGGTCTGCCGTTCCATGAGCGCAACGGCACGATTCCGCACACCGGTGGCCGGATCGAAGGCCGTCGCAACGAGTACGTCGTCGGCTGGATCAAGCGCGGCCCCACCGGTGTCATCGGGAGCAACAAGAGCGACTCGCAGGAAACCGTCGACACGTTGGTTGCCGACCTGTCGTCGGCGTCGCTCTCAGACTTCGGCAGCGATCATGCCGAGCAGCTGGCGGAATGGCTGGTCGAGCGTCAGCCCAAGGTGATCACCGATGACCACTGGAAGCTGATCGACGAACACGAGCGCACCTCCGGTGAGCCGCACGGGCGGCCGCGGGTGAAGCTGACCAGCGTCGCGGAGCTACTGCGCATCGCCCACGGCTGAAGCCGCTAGTAGATCTCGGGCCCCGGCGGGGGTGGCTGCGGCGGAGCTTCGGTCGGCGCGAATCGCCAGTTGTCGGGGTTCTTGGGCGAGTACACGACGGGAAACAGCGAAGACATCGTCGGCCACTGGTCGACGTCGACCGCCATGCGCTGGTAGATCACATGCTCGTTGACCGTCGGGCCGTTGATGACCCCGGTGATCGTCACGAACTGCTCGCCGGTGACGTCCTCGGGTCGCGGACTGACGCCGGTGACCAGCAGCTGGCCGTGCACCCAGTCGCTGCCCGCACCGCGCCGTCTCATGATCCAGGGGGCCGCGATGGCGACGAGCACCCCGAGCATGACCAGGACCATCGCGATTTCCCACACACCGACATGGTAGGACGTGTTGCATGACGACCGTTGGCGATGACATTGCCTTCGCGCTGCAGATGGCCGACGCCGCCGACGCGCAGACGCTGGCTCGTTTCGGCGCGCTGGATCTGCGAGTCGAGACGAAACCGGACCTCACTCCCGTGACGGATGCCGATCGCTCGGTCGAGGAGCTGGTCCGAGAGGCGCTGGCGGCGCAACGGCCGGACGACGTCGTGCTCGGTGAAGAGTTCGGCGGTACAGCGGTTTTCAGCGGCCGCCAGTGGGTCGTCGACCCCATCGACGGTACGAAGAACTTCGTCCGCGGCGTTCCGGTGTGGGCCACGTTGATCGCGTTGCTCGACGACGGCGTGCCCGTGGTGGGCGTCGTCAGCGCTCCCGCGCTGCACCGGCGCTGGTGGGCCTGCGGCGGCGAGGGTGCCTTCACATCGTTCGGCGGGCAGACCCGGCGCATCTCCGTGTCCGGCGTCGACGACATCGCCTCGGCAAGCCTGACGTACTCCGATCTCACCACCGGGTGGGACGGTTTACGCCCACGATTCCTGGAGCTCACCGACGAGGTGTGGCGGGTTCGCGGCTACGGCGACTTCTGGTCCTACTGCTTGGTCGCCGAGGGCGCCGTGGACATCGCCGTCGAACCGGAGGTGAAGCTGTGGGACCTGGCCGCCCTCGACATTCTGGTGCGGGAGGCGGGCGGCACGTTCACGAGCGTCGCGGGGCAGCCGGGCCCTCACGGTGGAAGCGCTATCGCCACCAACGGGAAGCTGCACGACGCTGTGCTCGCGCGTCTCCGATAGCCGATATCTGAGTTCGAATGGCGTCATCATGTGATGACGCCGTCGCGTCGAGCAATTCTGCTCAGAGGGGAGCATCCGTGCAGCAGCTGAGCTGGACCGACGACATGATGTTGCGCGCCGAGCGTCCCGAGACTCCGATGCAGATCCAGATGCTGCTGATCTACGACCCGGCGACGGCGCCCGGCGGGCGGGTCACCTTCAAAGGCATCCTCGAAGAGGTCGACAGCCGGCTGCACCTCGCACCGACATTTCGGCGGCGGCTGACCGAACTCCCCGGCGGCCTGCACAAGCCGTATTGGGTGGACGACCCCAACTTCGATCTCGAGTACCACGTCCGCCACATTGCGCTGCCGCAGCCAGGAGACTGGCGTCAGTTGTGCATCCAGATCGCGCGCATCCACGCCCGGCAGATCGACTTGCGTCGTCCGCCGTGGGAGATGACCGTGATCGAGGGACTCAACTCGGTGCCCGGTGTACCGCCGGGAGCGTTCGCGGTCGGCGTGAAACTGCACCACTGCGCCGCCGACGGCATGGAAAGTGTCGAGCTGCTGGCCGCCCTGCACGATCTCGCACCCGACGGTCCTCGCCCCGCACCTCCCGAAACACCCTGGGAGCCAGACGAACTGCCGTCAACGTCCACTCTGGTGTCCAAGACCGCGGTCAATATCGCGCAGTATCCAATGCGCGCGGGCAGCGTCGTCGTGCCAAGTGCGCTGAAGGCGTTCCGCCAGGTCGCCGGGCTGCCCGCCAAGGTGGCCGGTGGCGTCGCCGCGGCGCTCGGTGGCGACCCGCCGTCCTTGTTCGCCCCGACCACTCGGTTCAACGGGTCCGCTTCTCCCCACCGGGTTTTCGAGGCTCGGTTCCATGACCTCGCCGACTTCCAGCGCATCAAATCGACCGTGCCGGGGGCGACGATCAACGACGTCGCGGTGGCTTATGTCGGCGGGGCGCTGAGGCGCTACCTCGAAGACCATGACGAGTTGCCGGAAGAGACACTCCTCACTGCGTGCCCCGCGTCGATACGGGATTCCAGCGAGAAAGGGGCGGGCGGAAACCGGTTGTTCGGCAGACTGCAGTCGCTGCAGACGACTATGTCGGATCCACACAAGCGGCTCGTGTCGATCGTGGCCGAGGCATCCGCGTTTCGTGAGAACTCCGATACGTCCAACACCAACCGGCTGATGGAGCTCGTCGGCCTCGTTCCCACCACGCTGCTCGGTCTGACCATCAAAGCGGCGTCGGCGCTACCCTTCAGCAGTCCGCCGATCGCCAACACCAACTTGAGCAATGTGCCCGGCCCTGAAGTGCCGATCTATTTCAACGGCGCACGCCTGATCCGGGTCACCGGATTGGGGCCGTTGATCGCGGGCTTGAACCTGTTCCACGTCATTGCGAGCTACAACGGAACCGTCTCGATGGGCGTCACCGCGGACCGCGACGCACTACCAGACCCCGCGCACTACGCCGAGTGCATGCAGGCCGCATTCGACGAGCTCCTGGCCACGGTCTGACGTGTGAACTACGCAACATTCCTACCGAACTTACTGGTGAGTCAGTTCGCATACCTTACTCTGGAGTCAGTTCCGGAAATGTGAACGTCAATCTTCCTAAAGCGAGGCAGTTGAAATGTCCGAAAGCCTGCCGTCGAAAAGCGGATCTTCACCGCGGCCCAAGCGCAAAGGCAAGGAAAGCGCGGTTGGTATGCGCAGGCGCAAGCGCACCGCGACCGAGCTGGGTCTGGCGCTGGTCACCCCACTGGTCGGTCAGGAGTTCCTCGACCGCTACAAGCTGCGCGAGCCGCTGAACCGCGGTCTGCAGTACGGCGTCAAGCAGGTGTTCTCGGTCGCCGGCGCCGCGAGCCGTCAGTTCAAGCGCGCATCCGGCGCCCAGGGCGGGCCGACCCGGCTGAAGAAGAGCGGCTCTGACTACTTCGACCTGACTCCCGACGACGAGCAGAAGATGATCGTCGACACGCTCGGTGAGTTCGCCGAGGAAGTGATGCGCCCCGCGGCCCACGACGCCGACGAGTCCGCGACCTATCCACCCGATCTCGTCACCAAGGCCACCGAACTCGGTATCACGGCAATCAACATTCCCGAGGACTTCGACGGAATCGCCGCCCATCGCGCAGCCGTCACCAATGTGCTCGTAGCCGAGGCGCTGGCCTACGGCGACATGGGACTCGCGCTGCCGATCCTGGCGCCCGCAGGCGTCGCGTCGGCTCTCACGCACTGGGGCAGCGCCGACCAGCAGGCGACCTACCTGAAGGAGTTCGCCGGCGAGAATGTGCCGCAGGCGTGCGTGGCGATCTCCGAGCCGCACCCCCTGTTCGACCCGACCGCGCTGAAGACGACGGCGTTGCGCACCCCGAGCGGCTACCGTCTCGACGGCGTCAAGTCATTGGTGCCCGCCGCCGCGAACGCCGAATTATTCATTGTGGCAGCACAACTCAACGGCAAGCCCGCGCTGTTCATCGTTGAATCGTCGTCACGCGGCGTATCCGTCAAGGCGGACCCGAGCATGGGTATCCGCGCCGCCGCTCTCGGACAGGTCGAACTGGAGAACGTCATCGTCCCGCTGTCGGCTCGTCTTGGCGAGGGCGGGGCCAGCGATCAGGACTATTCGGAGGCCATCGCGCTGTCCCGCCTCGGCTGGGCCGCGCTGGCGGTCGGCACGGCGCACGCGGTGCTCGACTACGTGGTGCCATATGTCAAGGAGCGGCATGCATTCGGTGAACCGATCGCGCACCGGCAGGCGGTCGCGTTCATGTGTGCCAACATCGCGATCGAGTTCGACGGTCTGCGATTGATCACCTGGCGCGGTGCCGCACGTGCCGACCAGGGTCTGCCGTTCGCCCGGGAAGCAGCGCTGGCGAAGCGACTCGGCGCCGACAAAGGCATGCAGATCGGACTCGACGGAGTGCAACTGCTCGGTGGCCACGGCTACACCAAGGAACACCCGGTCGAACGCTGGTACCGCGATCTGCGGGCGATCGGCGTCGCCGAGGGTGTCGTCGTTATCTAGTCTTCTAGCGAAAGTCGAATCATGGCAATCAATCTGGAACTGCCGAAGAAGCTCGAAGCAGTGATCGACATGGCGCACAACGGCGCCGCCGAGATGCTGCGGCCGATCTCACGCAAGTGGGATCTGCGCGAACACGAGTACCCGGTCGAACTCGACACGCTGGCCACACTCTTCGAGGGTATCTCGGGCGCCAACGCCATCGCCTTCGCGGGCGCCGAAGCGTTCGCGGCCGGAGAAGCCAGAGACGTCAACCACAATGGCGCCAACATGTCGGCCGTGCTCAACGTGATGGAAGTCAGTTGGGGCGACGTGGCTTTGATGTTGTCGGTGCCGCGCCAGGGCCTCGGCAACGCCGCAATCTCCAGCGTGGCGACTCGTGAACAGCTCGACAAGCTCGGCAAGGACGTGTGGGCGGCGATGGCGATCACCGAGCCGGGCTTCGGGTCCGACTCGGCCGCGGTGACGACCACGGCGAAGCTCGACGGCGACGAGTACGTCATCAACGGCGAGAAGATCTATGTCACCGCGGGATCGCGCGCCACCCACATCGTGGTGTGGGCGACCCTGGACAAGTCGATGGGCCGCGCGGCGATCAAGTCGTTCATCGTGCCGCGCGAACACCCCGGCGTCACCGTCGAACGCCTCGAGGACAAGCTCGGCATCAAGGCCTCCGACACGGCCGCCATCCGGTTCGACAACGCGCGCATCCCGAAGGAAAACCTGCTCGGCAGCCCGGACGTCGAGGTCGAGAAGGGCTTCGCGGGCGTCATGGAGACCTTCGACAACACCCGGCCCGTCGTTGCCGCGATGGCCGTCGGCATCGCGCGCGCCGCGCTCGAGGAGCTGCGCAAAATCCTCACCGAAGCCGGTGTGGAGATCTCCTACGACAAGCCCTCGCACGCGCAAAGCGCGCCCGCCGCCGAGTTCCTGCGGATGGAGTCCGATTGGGAGTCGGCGTATCTACTGATGGTGCGTTCGGCGTGGCAGGCCGACAACAACATCCCGAACTCCAAGGAAGCGTCGATGGGCAAGGCCAAGGCCGGCCGCGTCGCCAGTGACATCACGCTCAAGGCCGTCGAATTGGCAGGCACCGTCGGCTATTCCGAGCAGACGCTGCTGGAAAAGTGGGCCCGCGACAGCAAGATCCTCGACATCTTCGAGGGCACCCAGCAGATTCAGCAGCTGGTGGTTGCCCGTCGGCTGCTGGGCCTGTCGTCGTCCGAGCTGAAGTAGGTTTCTTTTCGCCGAGTGTGGGCTCGATACACACCCTGGGCGCATTTCGCGTGCGGGTAACCCACGTTCGGCGAGCTGAACTCAGAATCCGTCGTGCACGACCACGCGCGTGCGGCCGGTGACGCCGCCGCCGATGATCGTGCGCAGCGTGTGCGGCGCCTCGAGCACCGAGACGTCCTTGGTGATGCTGCCCAGGTGACGCGGCTTGAGCTCGCCCGCGAGTTGACGCCACACGTCGCGACGCGCCCCGATCGGCAGCTGTACTGAATCGATGCCAGCCAGGGTTACGCCGCGCAGAATGAACGGCATCACCGTCGTCGGTAGGTCAGCCGACCGGGCCAGACCTGAAATCGCCGCAGTCCCACCGTAATTCAATGTGCTCAACGCGTAGGCCAGGGTGTCGCCGCCCACGCTGTCGACGACGCCGGCCCACTGCGACTTGCCGAGCGCCCGCACCTTCTCCCCCTCTGCGGGTAGCCGACCGATCACCTGCGTGGCGCCCAGTTCCATCAGCCAGTCGTGGGCTTCGGCCTTACCGCTGGACGCGACCACCTCGTACCCGAGTCCAGCCAGCAGATCGACGCTGACGCTGCCGACCCCGCCCGTCGCACCGGTAACCAGAATCGGGCCGTCGGCCGGCTGTATGCCCGCCGCACGAATCGCGTTGACGCTCATGGCCGCAGTGAATCCCGCCGTGCCGATAGCCGCGGCCTCGGCGGTGGTCAACTCGTCGAGCTTCACCAGATAGTCGGCGGGGTAGCGCGCGGTGTCCGCGTAGCCGCCGTGGCGACCGGTGCCGATGTCGTAACCATGGGCGACGACGCGGTCACCCACGGCGAATTCAGGGGACGAGCTCGAGGTGACCGTTCCGGCGACATCGATGCCGGGAATCAGCGGGTACGCCCGCGCGACTCCGCCCTTCGGCGTGATCGCCAGGGCGTCCTTGTAGTTGATCCCCGAGTATTCGACGCCAATCTGGACATCGCCGTCGGGCAGGAAGGACGCGTCGACGACCTCGTGCTGCAGCGTGATGGATCCCTCGGCGTCCTGGTGCGCGACCAACGCATTGACTTCAGACATGGAACCCATTCTCATCTGGGCCCACACCGAAGGTAGGGGAACGCAAAAGTCCCCGATCACCCGGGCAAGTCCGAGTGTCGGGGACCTTTGCGTCGGCGCTACGAGCCCAGGGTCGAGATCAGGTCGGGCTTCATCTGCTGAAGTTGCTGGCCCCAGTACTCCCAGCTGTGCGTGCCGTAAGGCGGGAAGTTGAACACGGCGTTTTTGCCGCCCGCGGCGATGTAGTTGTCGCGGAACGTCTCGTTCGTCCGGATCGTCAGACCCTCGAGGAAGGTGGCGGGGAGGTTCGCGCCGCCCAGTTCGTTGGGCGTTCCGTTGCCGCAGTAGACCCACAGGCGGGTGTTGTTGGCCACCAGCGCGGGGATCTGAAGCATCGGGTCATTGCGCTTCCACGCGCTGTTCGGGTCTTCGGTCGGGCCCCACATGTCGTTGGCCTTGTATCCGCCGGCGTCGCCCATCGCCATGTTGATCAGGAACGGCCACTGTCCCTCGGACGGGTTGAGGAAGGCCGACAGCGACCCGGCATAGATGAACTGCTGTGGATGATAGACCGAGAGGATCATCGCCGAGTTGCCCGCCATCGACAGGCCGACGGCGGCGTTGCCGGTCGTGGACACTCCGCGTTCGGCGGCCAGCCAGTTCGGCAGCTCGCTCGTCAGGAAGGTCTCCCACTTGTAGGTCTGGCAACCGTTCTTGCCACAGGCCGGCGCATACCAGTCGCTGTAGAAGCTGGACTGACCGCCGACCGGCATGATGATCGACAACGGGGTGTCGAAGTACCACTCGAACGCCTGGGTCTCGAGGTCCCAGCCGTTGAAGTCGTCGCGGGCACGCAGACCGTCGAGCAGGTACACAGCCTTCGACCCGGTGCCTTTCTGGAACTGCACCTTGATATCGCGGCCCATCGACGGCGAGGGGACCATCAAGTACTCCACCGGCAGACCGGGCCGCGAGAACGCCTCAGCGGTCGGAGACTGCCCCGTGAGGCCCACTACGCCGGGCAGCAGGGCCGCCGCTACGGCAGCCATGGTGAGCCGGCGCGCCCAGGGACGTCGAATCTTGTCAATGAAGCTCATACTGCAAACCCATCCATCTTCCGATTTCCGCTTTTCCCACGATCGAGCAATCGTCATCGACAGCGCAGCGGATTGCTGCGTTGTCGTGCCCGCTCGACTGAGCCCGGTGGCCCATGGAGCGGACCGAGAAAATTTCAGTTGTCGCGTGTGCAGTAAAACATGTGACCAGCGCGAGGAGAAAGTCCGAACGGCGGCGTCGGCGAGATTCCCGTGAACAATCTGTCTGGTGTCGATGCCGACGTGACCGGCCGTGGGCACCGTAGGCTTCGGGGTATGGCAAAGGCTCGCGCCACTCGCCTGGCCGTGGAGGACTGGATCCAGGCCGGCTATGCGGTCCTTGCCGAGGAAGGCATCAAGTCGCTGAAGGTTGACCGGTTGTGCACCCGCCTCGGCGTGACCAAAGGCAGTTTTTACTGGCATTTCGCCGATATCGCGAGCTATCGCGTCGCGCTGGTCGACGCGTGGGGCGCCTCCAGAGACGAGGAACGGCGCCACTTCGGCACGTCGACTGACGTGCCTGCCCGGGAGCGGCTCTCGCAAATGATGACAACGCTGGTTGACGCTCGGCATTGGACACTGGAGCGCGCAATGCGGGAATGGGCCCGCACCGACGAGAGAGTGGCCGCCAGCGTCCGCGCCGCGGACCGGCGTGTCGTGGCCGCGGTGCGCCAGGCATTTCTCGACTACGGGTTCGATGCCGAGGAGGCCGACCTGCGCGCAACCGCCACTTTTGCGGTCGGAATAGGGTTCCTGCATCTGTCCGGGGCGAAACCCAGCGCCCGGGGAGCCGCGCGGCGGGAACGCTTCCTCGACATCATGCTGACGCGCTGAGACACACTTTCCATACTAAAAGGTATGGTAGCGTTGAGGATCGTGACCGCGGTTTCGGCCACCCCGGCCATCACCCCCGAGTTTGTCGCCCGGCTGGCCGAGCGCGCGCCAGAAGCCGAGCGGATACGCCGCTTACCTGCTGAAACGGTCGCCGACGTCACCGCTTCGGGCTTTACCGAACTGCTGGTGCCCGCCCGCTTCGGCGGTCAGCAGGCCGCGTGGCCGTCGATCCTCGATCCGGTTCGGCGGATGGCGCACGGCTGTGCGTCGAGCGCGTGGACGCTTGGCTTCTATGCCCTGCACAACTGGATGCTTGCGCTGTTCGACGAGCGTGCTCAGGAGGAGGCGTTCGCGACGCGCCCGTTCCTCGCGCCCGCGCCGCTGGCGCCGACGGGCCGAGGGGTGCCGTCCGGCGACGGCATCCGGTTGACCGGCCGGTGGTCGTGGGCGACGGGCGTGATGGACGGCAACTGGATCATGGTGGGTGCGATCTGCGGCCCCGATGAGGATCTGGCCGCTATTTATCCGGCGCTGGCCCTACTACCCATCTCCGACGTCCGCATCGAGGACGTCTGGCACACCGACGGCATGCGGGCCACTGGATCCAACGACGTGGTCATCACCGATGCGTTTGTCCCCCACCACCGGCTTGTCCGCGTCGCCGATATCTATTCCGGCACCGCGCCGGGCGCCGGGCTTCACGACGCCGACACCTACCGTTGGCCGATGGTGCCCGCCCTGTCGCTGTTGGCGGCCATGCCGGCACTGGGCAGCGCGGAGCGCGTCGCGGAGGTCTACGCCGAGCGGCTCGGCGAGCGCATCCTCGCGTACGAAGGCGTCACGCAGAAGGAGAAGCCGCTGGCGCAGGCACGGCTTGGCGAGGCGCGCGTCCGGCTGCGTGCGCTGCGCGGACTGCTGGCCGACACCGTCGGAGATATCGAAGCCGTTGTCGCGTCGGGTGACCCGGTGCCGCGGCCGGTACGAGCCGAGGCCCGCCTCGCCGCCGCGCACATCGTGCGCGAGTCGCGGTCGGTGATCGCCGATCTGCTGGAGGCGTCCGGCGCCAGCGTGCACTTCGCCGACAATCCGCTGCAGCGCATCAAACGCGACGTCGATGTTCTTGCCGGTCATGTGGTGTTCGACTACGACACCAGTCGCGAACTTGCCGGAGCGCTCACACTGGGCATGAAGGTCTCGCGCACCGCGATGGTCTAACAAAGGGGAATCATGGCCGACGATCTGCGTGATCGGATCACGAAAACCTTCCAGAAGAACGTCGCCAACCGAATGATGCGGCTGATGCCGTTCCAGACGCTGCTGGAAACCACCGGCCGCAAGAGCGGTGAGCCCCGCCGCACGCCTCTGGGTGGACGCCGCGAGGGCGACCAGTTCTGGTTCGTCTCGGAATTCGGCGACAAGTCGCAGTACGTCAAGAACATCCAGGCGAATCCGAAGGTCCGCGTCCGGATCAACGGCAGGTGGCATCGCGGCACTGCGCACTTGGTGCCCGACGACGACCCGCACGCACGGCTGCGCTCACTACCTCAGTTCAACAGCTTCGGCGTGCGGACGTTCGGCACCAACCTGCTGACCATCCGGGTCGACCTCGAGAGCTGATCCGAGGGTTGACCCCTGCCCGAAAGTAAAACTAAACTCATTTTTATTTCGGATCGCCCATTGTCGATGGAGACACCATGGAATCCTTTGTTCACCTCCGAAAAGGCCGTACTCCCCGACGACTGCACGCCGATCTGGATGGGCTGAAAGACGACGAACTCGGGCGCGGCGGCTTCACCGGCCGCACGGCGAACATGTATCGGCGCAACGACCCGACGGCATTCCGCTCGGTCGGCCCATTGCGGCCCGTCGACGTGCTGTCGTCGGAGCTCAAACCGAGCGACGCGAGCGACGCCGCCGGCGGTCCACTGCTGATGTTCAGCAATGCCGACTGCCTCGTGATGCTGTCGCGGCGCAGCGAGCCGATGCCGTTCTTCGTCCGCTACGTCGACGGCGACCTGCTCAGCTTCGTCCACAAGGGCTCGGGTCTGCTCGAGACGGAGTTCGGGCCCCTGCGCTACCGCGAGGGCGACTGGGTCTACATACCCAAGGCGTGCACCTTCCGCCAGGTGCCCGACGAAGAGTCGACACTGCTCATGATCCAGGCCACTGACGAGTTCCGGGTCCCGGCACCGGGGTACCTCGGTCGGCACTTCCCCTTCGATCCATCGCAGGCCGTCATCCCGGAGGCGTCGCCCATCGACGACGATGGGCGTGACGAGTACGAGGTCCGGCTGATCCACTCCCCAATAGATGGGGTGGGGACGACTTCTCTCTTCTACCAACATCATCCGCTGGACGTGGCGGGCTGGCGCGGCGACAATTTCGCGTTCACCTTCAACATCGACGACTACAACGTGGTGACGTCGAACAGCGTGCACCTGCCACCCACGGTGCACCTGTTCATGGAGGCCACCGGCGTCTACGTGATGAACTTCCTGCCCAAGCCCGCCGAAAGCGTGCCAGGCACCGAGCGCACGCCGTGGTACCACCGCAACGTCGACTTCGACGAGATCGCGTTCTTCCACGGTGGATCGCTCTACGGGATCCCGATGCCGCCCGGCTTGGTTTCCCATGCGCCGCAAGGGGTTCACCACGGTGCACCAGAGAAGGCGCGCGAGCGGGCCCGCCGCAAGTTCGATGACTACGACAAGGTCGACTGGTCGGTGATCGCGATCGACACCAGGCGTCGCCTCGTCCCGTCCGAAGAGGTACTCGCCAACGATCTGGGGCAGCACTAGATGACCACCGCGGTGAAGTACGAGTACGACCGAATCCCCTATCTGGTCGCTTACCAGAACAATTCGGGCGTCCGCGACGTCTACGGCGGCGTCGCCGAGCTCGTCATCCTCGAAAGCCATCTGCTGCGTCCGAAGGACAAGCCCTCAGACACCGTATTGGTGTTCATGCATCCCATCGGCGGGGGCGCGTACCTGCCGATGATGAACGCGCTCGCCCGGGCGGGGCACCACGTCATCTATTGCAACAGCCGCTTCCGCGGCACCGACTCCGCGCTGCTGATGGAGAAGGTGGTCGAGGACCTGGGCGAGTGCATCAAGGATGCCAAGAACCGGCTGGGCTACTCGAAGGTGGTCCTCGCCGGGTGGAGCGGCGGCGGATCGCTGTCGGTGTTCTACCAGCAGCAGGCGCAGAACCCGACCGTGACGGCCAGCCCCTCCGGTGACGGCCCCGACCTCACCAAGCTCGGCCTGATCCCGGCCGACGGCATCATGCTGCTGGCCGCGCACGTCAGCCGCCACGGCACGCTGACCGAATGGCTGGACGCGTCGATCCTCGACGAGTCCGACCCGTCCAAGCGCGACCCCGAGTTGGACCTGTACAACCCCGACAACCCCAACCAGCCGCCCTACACCGCGGAGTTCCTCGAGCGCTACCGGGCCGCCCAGATCGCACGCAATCGCCGAATCACCAAGTGGGTCAAGGGCAAACTGGCCGAGTTGAAGGCGCAGGGCCGTCCCGAGGACGAGTTCGCGTTCGTCGTGCACGGCACCATGGCTGACCCGCGGTGGCTCGACCCCACGGTGGATCCGAACGAACGCACCCCCGGACAGTGCTATCTGGGCGATCCTCAGGTGGTGAACAACAGTCCCGTCGGATTGGCCCGGTTCTGCACACTGCGCAGCTGGCTCTCGCAATGGAGCTACGACGACGCCAACGGTGATGCGGTCAAGTGCGGGCCCGACATCGCCGTGCCCGCGCTGGTCATCGGCAACATGGCCGATGACGCCTGCACACCCAGCCACACACAGCGTCTGTTCACCGCGATCGGGCATTCTGACAAGGAGATGTACGAGATCCCCGGCGCGAACCACTACTACTCCGGACCCGATCAGCGCGGCACGCTGCGCGAGGCGGTCGGAATCTGCACCGACTGGCTACACAGGCACGAGTTCTCGACATGACGGTCACCGGCCCGCTCGACGGCATCCGCGTTATCGAGGTCGGCACGCTGATCTCCGGACCGTTCGCCGGACGGCTGCTCGGTGACATGGGCGCCGAGGTCATCAAGATCGAGCCGCCTGGGGCCCCTGATCCGTTGCGCACCTGGGGGCAGGCCGAACTCGAGGGTCACCATTTCTTATGGACGGTGCACGCGCGCAACAAGAAGGCCGTCACGCTGAACCTGCGCAAGGATGCCGGACGCGAACTGTTCCTGGACCTCGTCGAGCGCTCCGACATCATCGTGGAGAACTTCCGGCCCGGCACGCTGGAGAAGTGGAACCTCGGCTACGACGTGCTGCGTGAACGCAATCAGGGCATCATCCTGGTACGGGTCTCCGGATACGGGCAGACCGGACCCGAGGCGCACAAGGCGGGTTACGCGTCGGTCGCCGAGGCGGCCAGTGGCCTGCGGCACATGAACGGGTTCCCCGGCGGTCCGCCCCCGCGACTCGCCCTTTCGCTCGGCGACAGCCTGGCCGGGATGTTCGCCGCCCAGGGCGCACTGGCCGCGCTGTATCGACGCTCGGTCACCGGCAAGGGACAGGTCGTCGACGCCGCGCTCACCGAATCCTGTTTGGCCGTACAGGAATCCACCATTCCGGACTACGACGTGGGCGGTGTGGTGCGCGGACCCTCTGGTACCCGACTGGAGGGTATCGCCCCGTCGAACATCTACCCGACCGCCGACGGCAGCTGGGTCGTCATCGCCGCCAACCAGGACACCGTGTTCCGTCGGCTGTGCGCCGCAATGGGACAACCCGAGCTCTCCACCGACGACCGATTCGTCACTCACGTTGCCCGGGGCCGCAATCAGGATGAACTCGACAAGATCATCGGCGACTGGGCGGCCGCCAGACAACCTGCCGACATCATCGCGACCCTTTCGGAAGCCGGGGTGATCAGCGGACCCATCAACACCGTCGCCGAGGTCGTCGAGGATCCACAGCTGCAGGCCCGCGGGATGATCGCCGACCACTGGGACGAACGCATCGGGCGAAGCGTCAAGGGTCCCGGCGTGATACCGGTGCTTTCGGATACACCGGGCACGATTCGTAACGCCGGCTCGGCCCGGCCCGGCCAGCACAATGACGAGATCTACGGTGGTCTGCTGGGCCGAAGCGATGCCGAGATCATGCAGCTGGCAGAGGAGGGCGTGTTATGAGTGTGCTTCCGACGCATGTCGACATTCGCGACGTCTCTCTGCGCGACGGACTACAGATCGAGGATCCGATTCCGTTGTCGGCCAAGCTCGAACTGCTCGCGGCCGTCGCCGCCACCGGCGTGCGGGAGATGGAGGCGACGGCGTTCGTCTCGCCATCGAAGGTGGCCGCGCTGGCCGACGCGGCCGAACTCGCCGCCGAGCTGCACAACTTCGGAGACATCGAGTTCTCGGCGCTGGTGGCCAGTCCCAACGGCGCCAAGCGCGCGATCGCGTCGGGTTTGCGGTCGATCGAGTACGTGGTGTCGGCCGCCGACGGCCACAGCCAAGCGAACGTAGGTCGCACCACGGCGGAAGCCACCGCGCAGATTCCCGAGATCGTCGCGATCTCCCACGACAGCGGCGTCACCGTCGAGGTCATCATCGCCACGGCGTGGGACTGCCCCTTCGACGGCCCGATACCACCGCAACGCGTGCTGGACATCGTGACCGCCGCCCGCGACCACGGCGCCGATCGCCTCGCGATCGCCGACACCATCGGCACCACCACCCCGCGCCGGGTCAGCGCTCTGGTGGCGCAGGTTCGTCCCCTGATCGGTGACATCCCGCTGGGGGCGCATTTCCACAACACCCGCGGTGCCGGACTGGCCAGCGCCTACGCCGCAGTCGAGGCCGGTGTCACCCGGCTGGACGCGTCAGTCGGCGGGCTCGGCGGCTGTCCGTTCGCGCCGGGCGCCAGCGGCAACATCGCCACCGAAGACCTGGTTTATCTGTTACGGGACAGCGAGATTGACGTCGACGTCGACCTGGAGGGCGCCATCGCCGCCGCCCGCGTCGCTCAGAAAGTCGTCGGGCACGACCTACCGAGCTCGCTGCTGCGTGCCGGCGACCGGATTCTCGGCGACTGACGTGAAGGGACTTGCTCACGTCTCGGCTGTAACCGCATGGCGGAAATGCCGGCCAAAACTCGCCGTCAGGTTACACGCGCGGTCGTTCAGGGCCGGGATGTGACCGTGCCAGCCGAAACCCTCAGTGCCAAGGGTCGCCAGACCAGGGAGGCTATCGAGCAGGCCGCCCGGAAACTCTTCGCCGAGCGCGGGTTTCACGGCACCACCCTTGGTGACATCACGTCGGCGGCCGGCAAATCACCGGCGGCGTTCTATCGCTACTTCGCCGACAAGGAAGATCTGCTGGCCGTCCTCGCTGAGTCCTTCCTGCACGAGGTGGTCGCGCCGTCCGGCCTGAGCGTCGAGCTGCCGGAATCCCCGGACGACGATACGTTCTTTCGCACCGTGGTCACCGGCTATTGGAACATGTTCAAGCAGAACATCGGGATCATGATCGCGGTCGCCCAACTCGCGGCCACGCAGCCCCGCTTCGCCGCGGTGCAGAACGAATTCCGCCGTTTCGGCATCGACATCGTCGCCGCTTCAGTGCGCCGTGCCCAGGAACAGGGCCACGGTGCCGATCTGCATCCCGAGCACACCGCCGCGGCGATCGCGTTGCTCTTCGAGAACTTCACCACTGTTTTCGTCGGCACATCCGGTCTCGGGCTCGAGATGAGTGACGAGGACGCAATCGCCACGCTGTCGAGGATTTGGAAGAAGACGCTGTACGGGTTCTAGAGACCCTGGACGTAAGGAGACACAGTGGATTTCGCCCTCCCGGAGCATCTTCCGGGCCTGCTCGCCGAGATGGATGCGTTCATCGAAACCGAGATCAAGCCGCTGGAACGCGAGAACATGCAGTATTTCGACCATCGCCGGGAGTACGCTCGCACCGACTGGGAGAACGGCGGCATCCCGCGCCGGGAATGGGAGGACCTGCTCGGCGAGATGCGCAGGCGTGCCGATGCGGCCGGTTGGCTGCGTTACGGCCTGCCGTCGCAGTTCGGCGGCCGCGACGGCTCCAACATCGACATGGCTGTCATCCGGGAACACCTGGCGCACAAGGGACTCGGTCTGCACAACGATCTGCAGGACGAATCGTCTATCGTCGGGAACTTCCCGCAGGTCATCATGATGGACCGGTTCGGCACCGACGCGCAGAAGGACGAGTGGATCAACGCCATGTTGACCGGAGAGCGGTCGATGGCGTTCGGGCTGACCGAGCCCAACCACGGGTCGGATGCCACTTGGCTGGAAACCACCGCGATACCGGACGGTGACGAGTGGGTCATCAACGGCGCCAAGCGGTTCAACACCGGTGTGCACCGCGCCACCCACGACCTCGTCTTCGCCCGTACGTCCGGTGAGCCGGGCCAGGCTCGCGGCATCACCGCGTTCCTGGTCCCGACCGATACGCCGGGCTTCACGGTGCCGTACTACTGGTGGACCTTCAACATGCCGACCGACCACGGCGAGGTCGAGCTCAAGGACGTTCGAGTGCCTATCGATGCGGTGCTCGGTGAAGTGGACCGTGGCTTGGAGGTCGGCCAGACGTTCCTGCACGAGAACAGGATTCGGCAGGCCGCCAGCAGCCTTGGCGCCGCGCAGCACTGTATCGACCGCGCGGTCGCCTACGCGGGCGAGCGCATTGTGTTCGGCAAGCCGCTGTCGGTGAACCAGGCTGTGCAGTGGCCGCTCGTCGAATTGCACACCGAGGCCCAGATGGTGCGGCTATTGGTGAGGTACGCGGCCTCCGAGTTGGACCGCAACCACCACATGGAGGTCTCCGACAAGGTGTCGATGGCCAACTATCGCGCCAACCGGCTCGTGTGCGATGCGGCCGACCGGGCGATGCAGGTGTTGGGCGGCATCGGCTACAGCCGTCACGAGCCGATGGAGCACATCTACCGTCATCACCGCCGGTACCGAATCACCGAGGGCGCCGAGGAGATCCAGATGCGACGGGTGGCGCAGCGGCTCTTCGGATTCGGGCGCAAGTGAAGGATCAGCTCGAGGCCGTGCTCCGCACGGAACTGGGCGACGGCGTGGTCGTCGAGAACCTGCGCGCCCTCACGGGCGGGGCGAGCAGGACGACGTGGGCATTCGACGCGGTCACCGATGAGCGGCGGCCGTTGATCCTGCGCACCGGGCCGCCCGACGACGTGCACGCAAGCATGGTGCTGGAGGCCGCTGTGCAGAAGCGTGCAGCCAAAGCCGGCGCCCCTGTCCCCCAGATCGTGACCGCCGATAATTCCCCTGCCGCACTGGGCAACCCGTATCTGATCTGCAACGCGATCGCCGGCGAGACGATCGTCAGGCGGATCTATCGCACCCTCGACGACGCGGGCCGGGACCGGCTGTTGCATCAGTGCGCCCAGGCGCTGGCGGCCGTCCACCGGGCAGACACCGATGTGCCCGGACTCGACGGGTTCGACGACCTTGCCGAGTGGCGGGACCGGCTCGACGAAATGAAGGACACCACAGCAACGTTCGAGTGGGCGTTCCGCTGGCTGGCCGCGAATCGTCCTGCGCCCACCCGGCAGGTGCTCGTGCACGGCGACTTCCGAATGGGCAATCTGATCGTCGACGAGAACGGGTTGGCAGCGGTGCTGGACTGGGAGCTGGTTCATACCGGCGAGGTGTACGAGGACCTGGCGTGGTTCTGCATCCGCGCCTGGCGCTTCGGTGCGCCAGAAGACATGGGCGCGGGTGGTCTCGGCAGCGTCGAGAGTTTCCTGTCGGCCTACGAAGCCGCCGCGGAAACCGAGCTGGATCGCGACGTGTTCCGCTGGTGGCTCACCGTCGCGACCCTGCGCTGGGGAGTCATCTGCCGATTCCAGGCCGAACGGCATCTATCGGGCCTGAACCGGTCGGTCGAATTGGCGGCGATCGGTCGCCGCGTCGCCGAAACCGAATGGGACGTGCTGGATCTGCTCACGGGAGGTGGTCCGAGATGAGCGGGCTGTACGGCCGACCGACCGCGGCCGAACTGGTCGGGGCGGTCGCTGATTTCCTTGACAACGATGTGCGCGGCGCCGTCGGGCCGCCGGTCAACTTCCACGCCCGCGTCGCCGCCAATGTATTGCGCATCGTGGAGCGCGAACTGCTCGACGGGTCCGCCGATGACGTCGCCGCTGCACTCACCGGGCTGGGCTACGCGGACGAAACCGAGCTCGCGATGGCGATCCGCGCCGGCGACCTCGACGACCGGCCCGACGGACTGCTGGCCGGTCTGCGCACGATCGTGCGACGACGCCTTGACGTCAACCACCCCGGCTATGCCGAGTGAATCGGGCGCGCAAACCGACCGCCACGGGCGATACGCGCGCCGAATTCACCAGTCAGAGGCGGCGGATGCGGGCCAGCCAGGCCGGTTCGTCGACCACGGTCCCGACCGGCCGACCGATCGCCGCGACATGCGGTTCCTGGACCACGCCGCGATAGGTGGTCTCGTCCAGCGCCTCCAGCGTCCAGCCGTCTCGGAACGCCTCGCGAACCACCGCCTCACTGACCTCGGGGCCGAATCCGCGGCCCTTGTCGGACAGCGCCAGCACGTGCACCACCGCTCCCGGCCTGCACACGGCGTGCAGGCCGGCGACGTATCGGGCACGGTCCGTGTCGTCGAATATGTGGAACAGCGCGCTGTCGACAATCGTGTCGTAGCGCGGCTCGTCGCCGAGGTTCATCGCGTCGGCGACCTCGAAGTGGGCGTCGACGCCTTTGGCGGCCGCGTTCTCGCGGGCCTGCTCGATCGCCGTCGGGGCGGCGTCGACGCCGAGCACGTCGTACCCGAGGCGGGTGAGCAGGATCGTGTGCTCGCCGGTCCCGCAGCCGGCGTCGAGTACGGCACCGCGGATGAGACCGGCCCGTTCGACGCCGACGATCGCCGGCTGCGGCTCGCCGATCACCCACGGCGCGGTTCGGGTCTTGTAGGCATCGTCGAATCGGGAGAAGGTTGGGGTGGAATCCATGAAGTCCAGGGTTCTACCTCAACCTTGCTTTAGGTCAAGAGAGGTCAGGTGAATGTCCGTTACGGAATCGAGCGTGCTCGTCGACGTTGCCGATCGGCTCTTCGAGGCGATCGCCGACAGCGACATCGTCGCGGTGAAGCAGCTGTTCAGCGATGAGGTACTGGTCTGGCATTCGGGCGACACCCGAGACAGCGCGAAAGATCGGGCGGCGCGGATCATCGACTGGTTCATCAATGCGACGACCTCCCGCCGCTACGAGGTACTCGATCGCCAGTTCTTCGACGGCGGTTTCGTACAGCAGCACATCCTGCATGCCGACAGCCGCAACGGGACATCGATCCATATGCGTGTCTGCATCGTCATCAAAGTGGGTACCGCCGGACTGATCACCCGCATCGACGAGTACTTCGACCCGGCGGAAATGGCCCCACTGCTCGATACGTCCAACTGATAGGAGACGACATGGCAAGCCTCAGCGAATTTTTCAGCGACCCGGCGTCGGCCGGAACCTGGACCGCCGTCGCAGATCAATCGACCGTCACGGCGACGAGCAAGTCACTCTGGGGTGTGATGCCGGTAAAGGTACGGTTCACCGAGTTCGACGCCGAGGGCCAAGTCACTGCCCCGCAAACGGTTTCCGGCCGCGTCGACGTCAAGGCGGCATCGCTACGCAGCGGCATCGGCAAACGCGACGAGCATCTGCGCTCCGCCGACTTCTTTGAAGCCGACAAGTTTCCAGACATCAGCGTGGTCGTCAGCTCGGCGGATTCGGTGACCGCCGACACCGTCGGACTGCGCGCGCAGCTCACCATCAAGGGCACGACGAAGCCGGTCGAGTTGAAGGCGAAGGTGACGCCCGTTGGCGACGGCGGAATGCGGCTGACGACGAAGACGACCATCAACCGTCAGGACTTCGGAGTCGACGGCAACCTGATGGGGATGATCACCGACAACGTGACGATCTCCGGCGACCTCGTGTTCCGACGCGCAACCTAGCCGTACGATCGGGCGCATGGTCGAGCAATCACCACTTCGGGTCCTTGTCTACAGCGACAATCCCAGGACTCGAGAGCAGGTGCAGCTCGCGCTTGGAAAGCGCGTGCACCCGGACCTGCCGGAGCTGACGTACGTCGAGATCGCCACCGGTCCGATGGTCATCCGACAGATGGACGAGGGCGGTTTCGATTTGGTGATCCTCGACGGAGAGGCCACTCCGACCGGCGGCATGGGAATTGCCAAGCAGCTCAAGGATGAGATCGCCGACTGCCCACCCGTCCTCGTGCTCACCGGACGCCCCGACGACGCTTGGCTGGCCAACTGGTCGCGCGCCGAGGCCGCTGTCCCCCACCCGATCGACCCGATCCGGCTCGGCGACGCGGTGGTCTCACTGCTGCGCACACCCGTGCAGTAACCCAAAACACCAAACTCGCTGTCGCACTTGCCCATTCGTGGCACGACGACATAGCCGAAGTGTGATCTTAGCCATACTAACCCCAACGTGTGGCGCTCATCGCTGAGCCCGCTAGGGTGTGGGTAAGCTCACATCGACAGCCCACGAGGGAGCGTTTGCTCGGCATGGATTTGTACACCCCGATACTGGTACTCGGCGGAATCGCGGCGGTGTTCGCGGTCGGCTCGGTCGGCATTGCTCTGCTGGTCGGCCCGAGGCGCTATAACCACTCCAAACTCGAGGCCTACGAGTGCGGTATCGAACCAGTCCCAGAACTGGCCAGTGCCCACTCGGCGGGCCAGCGATTCCCGATCAAGTACTACCTGACCGCGATGTTGTTCATCATCTTCGACATCGAGATCGTCTTCCTCTATCCCTGGGCGGTCGCTTTCGACAATCTCGGACTGTTCGCGCTGGTAGAGATGCTTCTCTTCATGGTGGTGGTGTTCGTGGCCTACGCGTACGTCTGGCGGAGAGGTGGCCTGGCATGGGACTAGAAGAGAAACTGCCCGGCGGAATCATGCTGTCGACGGTCGAGAAGGTCGCCGGCTACATCCGAAAGGGCTCGCTGTGGCCCGCGACCTTCGGGCTGGCCTGCTGCGCGATCGAGATGATGGCGACGGCGGGTCCGCGGTTCGACATCTCGCGTTTCGGCATGGAGCGATTCTCGGCGACGCCACGGCAGGCCGATCTGATGATCGTCGCAGGTCGGGTGAGCCAGAAGATGGCTCCGGTGCTGCGCCAGATCTACGACCAGATGGCCGAGCCCAAGTGGGTGCTGGCGATGGGCGTGTGTGCCTCCTCGGGCGGGATGTTCAATAACTACGCGATTGTGCAGGGTGTGGACCACGTCGTACCGGTCGACATCTATCTACCCGGCTGCCCGCCGCGCCCGGAGATGCTGCTGCACGCAATCCTCAAGCTGCACGACAAGATTCAGGAGATGCCACTAGGTGTTCATCGCGAGGAGGCGATTCGCGAAGCCGAGAAGGCAGCCCTGTCGGTCACGCCGACCATCGAGCTCAAGGGTTTGCTGAGGTGACAGAACACAGCAACGGCACCGGTCACGGCCCACAGGCCGACATCGATCCGCCCGAGGTCATCGGTGTGCGCCGCGGCATGTTCGGCGCCCAGGGCTCCGGTGACACGTCGGGCTATGGCCGCCTCGTCCGGTCCGTCGCGCTGCCGGGCAGTTCGCCACGCCCCTATGGCGGGTTTTTCGACGAGGTGGTCGACACATTGGCCGCGGCATTGGGCGAGGACGGCTACGCGGAGTCGATCGAGCGGGTGGTGGTCTACCGCGATGAGCTGACGTTGGAGGTTCGGCGCGAGCAGCTGCCCGCGGTGGCCCAGGCGCTGCGTGATGATCCGGGCCTGCGGTTCGAACTGTGTCTGGGAGTCAGCGGCGTGCACTACCCCGACGACGAAGGACGCGAGCTGCATGCGGTGTATCCGCTGATGTCGATCACCCACAACCGTCGCATCCGCGTGGAAGTCGCCGCTGCCGACGCCGACCCCCACATCCCGTCGCTGTACGCGGTGTATCCGACCGTCGACTGGCACGAGCGCGAAACCTACGACTTCTTCGGCATCATCTTCGACGGCCATCCGGCGCTGACGCGCATCGAGATGCCCGACGACTGGGTAGGGCATCCGCAGCGCAAGGACTACCCGCTCGGCGGTATCCCCGTCGAGTACCACGGCGCTGAGATTCCGCCGCCCGATCAGCGGAGGTCATACAACTGATGAATTCACCTGACACCCCGCCCGACTCGGGCGGTACCGAAACGGTGGTCGTCGTCGGCGGACAGGACTGGGAACAGGTCGTGGAGGCCGCAAAACAAAGCGCGGCCTCCCACGCCGGGGAACGCATCGTGGTCAACATGGGCCCCCAGCATCCCTCCACCCACGGGGTGCTGCGCCTGATCCTGGAGATCGAGGGTGAGACGATCGTCGAGATCCGTTGCGGCATCGGCTATCTGCACACCGGTATCGAGAAGAACCTTGAGTTCCGCACCTGGACCCAAGGTGTCACCTTCGTCACCCGAATGGATTACCTGTCACCGCTTTTCAACGAAACGGTGTACTGCCTGGCTGTCGAGAAACTCCTCGGCGTCACCGACGACATCCCCGAACGCGCCAGCGTGATCCGCGTGATGATGATGGAACTCAACCGCATCTCCAGCCACCTGGTGGCCCTGGCCACCGGCGGCATGGAGCTGGGATCCATGGGCGCGATGTTCTACGGGTTCCGCGAGCGTGAGCAGATCCTGTCGCTGTTCGAGACCATCACCGGGCTGCGGATGAACAACGCCTACATCCGTCCCGGCGGCGTGGCGATGGACCTGCCCGAAGAGGCCATCCCGCAGATCCGCGACATGCTCAAGCTGATGCCCACCAGGCTCAAGGACCTCGAGGACCTGCTCTCGGAGAACTACATCTGGAAGGCGCGCACCCAGGGCATCGGCTATCTGGGTCTGGAAGGGTGCATGGCGCTGGGCATCACCGGCCCTTGCCTGCGCTCCACAGGCCTGCCCCATGACCTGCGTAAGTCGCAGCCCTACTGCGGGTATGAGACCTACGACTTCGATGTGATCACCGACGACGCGTGCGACTCGTATGGCCGCTACCTGATCAGGGTCAAGGAGATGCACGAGTCGTTGAAGATCATCGCGCAGTGCGTCGAACGGCTCGATGTGCCGAATCCCGGACCAGTGATGATCCAGGACAAGAAGCTGGCGTGGCCCGCCGACCTGAAACTCGGGCCCGACGGGCTCGGCAACTCCGAAGAACACATCGCCAAGATCATGGGCCACTCGATGGAGGGGCTGATCCACCACTTCAAGCTGGTCACCGAGGGCATCCGCGTCCCCGCCGGACAGGTTTACGTGGCGGTCGAGTCGCCGCGCGGTGAGCTCGGCGTGCACATGGTCTCCGACGGCGGCACCCGCCCGTACCGCGTGCATTACCGGGATCCTTCGTTCAACAACCTGCAAGCCGTGGCCGCGATGTGCGAGGGCGGCATGGTCGCCGACGCGATCACCGCGGTGGCGTCGATCGACCCGGTGATGGGAGGCGTGGACAGGTGACTGTGTTCCTCGAGCTCGGTCAGCGCCCCGATGAGCCGGGCCCGCCGATTCACGGCGCCAAGATCTATCCGGCCGAGGTGGCCGCACGCCTGGCGGCAGACGCCGGGACGGTCATCGCCCGCTATCCGCAGAGCCGTTCGGCATTGTTGCCGCTGCTGCACCTCGTCCAGTCCGAAGACGGATGCCTGACACCCGCGGGTATCGCGTTCTGCGCCAAGCAGTTGGGGCTGACCGACGCCGAAGTCACCGCGGTGGCCACCTTTTACTCCATGTACCGCCGCACACCGACCGGTGAATACCTGGTCGGCGTCTGCACCAACACGCTGTGCGCCATCATGGGCGGCGACGCGATTCTCGAAGCGCTCGAAGACCACCTGGGCGTGAACGCCGGCCAGACCACCGAAGACGGCAAGGTCACCCTCGAGCACGTCGAGTGCAACGCCGCATGCGACTACGCACCGGTCGTCATGGTCAACTGGGAGTTCTTCGACAACCAAACACCGTCATCGGCCCGCGACCTCGTCGACGGCTTACGCGACGGCAAACCGCCCATGCCGACGCGCGGCGCGCCCCTGTGCAACTTCAAAGAGACTGCGAGAGTCCTTGCAGGCCTGCCCGATCCGCAGGCAGCCGCCGCGCAGACCCCGACCGGGGACGCGACCCTGGCCGGGCTGCGGATCGCCAAGGAACGTGGCATGGAGGCGCCCGCGGCCGACGCGGCGACGGACTCCCACAGCGGGCCTGACGACGAGAAGGTCGCGACCGAGGCGACGAAGGATCAAGCGGCGCCCGCACCGTCCGCCGACGTGCCGGCCCAGCCGAACGAGCCCGAAACCGACCCGGACGCAACGGAATCGAAGACATGACACCACTAACTCCCGTTTTGAGCCGGTTCTGGGACGAGCCGGAACCCTGGTCGATGGACACCTACCGCCGGTATGACGGCTACCAGGCACTCGACAAAGCGCTCAAGATGGACCCCGACGACCTCATCGCCACCGTGAAGGATTCGGGCCTGCGGGGGCGCGGCGGCGCAGGCTTCCCGACGGGCACCAAATGGTCGTTCATCCCGCAGGACGACACCGGCGCCGGCGCCAAGCCGCACTACCTCGTCGTCAACGCAGACGAGTCCGAACCCGGTACGTGCAAAGATATTCCGCTGATGCTGACCACCCCGCACTTCCTGGTGGAGGGCGTCATCATTGCGTCGTACGCGATCCGCGCGCATCACGCGTTCATCTACGTCCGCGGCGAGGTGGTGCCGGTACTTCGGCGACTGCAGGCCGCGGTGGCCGAGGCGTACGAGGCCGGCTATCTGGGAACGAACATCCTCGACTCGGGCTTCGATCTGGAACTGATTGTGCACGCCGGGGCGGGCGCTTACATCTGCGGTGAGGAGACAGCGCTGCTGGACTCCCTGGAGGGCCGTCGCGGGCAGCCGCGCCTGCGTCCGCCGTTCCCCGCCGTCGCCGGTCTGTACGCCTCACCGACGGTGGTCAACAACGTCGAATCCATCGCCAGCGTGCCGCCCGTGCTGCTCAACGGAGTGGACTGGTTCCGGTCGATGGGAACCGAGAAGTCCCCAGGCTTCACGCTGTACTCGCTGTCCGGTCACGTCACCACCCCCGGCCAGTACGAGGCGCCGCTGGGCATCACGATGCGCGAACTGCTCGACTACGCAGGTGGTGTCCGGGCCGGCCACAGTCTCAAGTTCTGGACGCCCGGCGGTTCGTCCACACCGCTGCTGACCGACGAACACCTCGACGTGCCACTGGATTACGAAGGCATGGCCGGGGTCGGAACGATGCTGGGCACCAAGGCGCTGCAAGTGTTCGACGAAACCACCTGCGTCGTCCGCGCGGTGCGCCGCTGGACCCAGTTCTACGCACACGAATCGTGCGGCAAGTGCACACCGTGCCGGGAGGGCACCTACTGGCTGGCGCAGATCTATGCACGACTGGAGACCGGCACGGGCACCGAAGCCGACATCGAGAAGCTGTTGGACATCGCCGACAACATCAATGGGAAGTCGTTCTGCGCTCTGGGTGACGGCGCGGCAGCGCCCATCCTGTCGTCGATCAAGTTCTTCCGCGACGAGTACTACCAGCATCTGTCCGGCGGCTGCCCGTTCGATCCGCATGCCTCGGCTCTGATGGCAACGGAAGGGGTGGGGGTCTAGATGACCGTGACCGAACCGGCCAACGACGCCCCGCCCGTCGAAATGGTGAACCTCACCATCGACGGTGCGGAGGTCAGTGTCCCCAAGGGCACCTTGGTGATTCGCGCGGCCGAGCTGATCGGCATCCAGATCCCACGGTTCTGCGACCACCCGCTGCTCGACCCCGTCGGCGCGTGCAGGCAGTGTCTGGTCGAGGTCGAAGGCCAGCGCAAGCCCATGGCCTCGTGCACCATCACGTGCACACCCGACATGGTGGTGAAGACCCAGCTGACGTCGGAGTCCGCGGACAAGGCCCAGCAAGGTGTCATGGAACTCCTGCTGATCAACCACCCACTCGACTGCCCGGTGTGCGACAAAGGCGGCGAGTGTCCGCTCCAGAACCAGGCGATGTCCAACGGCCGTCCCGAAACTCGCTTCGAGGACGTCAAACGCACCTTCCCGAAACCGATCAACATCTCGTCGGAGGTGCTGCTCGACCGGGAACGCTGCGTGCTGTGCGCGCGCTGCACCCGCTTCTCCGAACAGATCGCCGGCGACCCGTTCATCGATCTGCTCGAACGCGGTGCGCTGCAACAGGTCGGCATCGCCCCCGGCGAACCGTTCCAGTCGTACTACTCCGGCAACACCGTCCAGATCTGCCCGGTCGGTGCCCTCACCAGTGCGGCCTACCGCTTCCGCGCCCGGCCGTTCGACCTGGTGTCCAGCCCCAGCGTGTGTGAACACTGCGCAGACGGGTGTGCCGAACGAACCGATCACCGCCGCGGAAAGGTCATGCGCCGGTTGGCCGGTGACGACCCGGAAGTGAACGAGGAATGGAACTGCGACAAGGGACGGTGGGCGTTCACCTACGCGACCCTGGGCGATCGCATCACCACCCCCCTGGTGCGCGAGGACGGTGAGCTTCGACCGGCGTCGTGGTCGGAGGCCATCAGCGTGGCATGCGCGGGGCTGGCCGCGGCACGCGGCAACGCCGGAGTACTGGTCGGCGGGCGACTGACCGTCGAGGACGCCTACGCGTACTCGAAGTTCGCCCGAATGGTGCTTGACACCAACGACATCGACTTCCGGGCCCGCGCGCACAGTGCGGAAGAGGAGGAGTTCCTCGCCGCGCACATCGCAGGTCGGCCGATGACCGTGACCTACGCCGACCTGGAGAACGCACCCGCGGTGCTGCTGGCCGGGTTGGAGCCTGAAGAAGAATCACCGATTGTGTTCCTGCGCCTGCGTAAAGCCGTCCGCAAGAACGGGTTGCAGGTGAAGTCGATCGCGCCGTTCGCCACCCGGTCGCTGGGCAAGCTGCGGGGCGAACTGATCGCCACGGTGCCCGGCGGTGAAGGCGCCGCAATCGACGCGCTTGCCGATGACGCTCAGCTGAAACTGCCCGGTGCCGTCATCGTGGTCGGTGAGCGGCTGGCCACCTCACCCGGGGCGCTCTCCGCAGCGGGCAAACTGGCCGCCGCGACCGGTGCTCGACTGGCGTGGATACCGCGACGAGCCGGTGAGCGGGGCGCGCTGGAGGCGGGTGCGCTGCCCAGCCTGCTGCCCGGTGGCCGACCGGTCAGCGATACCGCGGCCCGCGAGCAAACCGCCGCCGGTTGGCACGTCGGTGAGCTACCGAGCACCCGCGGCCGCGACACCGCGGGCATTCTGGACGCGGCCCGCAAGGGTGAGCTGGGCGCCCTGCTGGTCGGCGGCGTCGAGCTTGCCGACCTGCCCGACCCGGACGCGGCCCTGGCAGCGATCGACGCAGCGCCGTTCGTGGTGAGCCTCGAGCTGCGCGAGAGTGACGTCACCGAACGCGCCGACGTGGTCTTCCCGATCGCGCCGGTCGTCGAGAAGGGCGGAGCGTTCATCAACTGGGAGGGCCGGATTCGCCCGTTCGAACCCGCGCTGCAAACCAACGCCACCCCCGACCGGCGGGTCCTGCAATTTCTCGCCGACGAGCTCGGCGTCGATCTCAACATGCCGACCGCACTGGCCGCGGGTGAGGAGTTGGCGCAGCTCGGATTGTGGGCGGGCGAGCGGACGGGCGCACCGACGGTGTCGTCGTCGCAGCCCGAAAAGCCCGGCGAAGGCCAGGCGGTGCTCGCCGGTTGGCGCATGCTGCTCGACGACGGACGCCTGCAGGACGGTGAACTGCATCTCGCGGGCACCGCCCGCCAACCGGTCACTCGGATGTCGGCGGCCACCGCGGCCGGAATCGGCGCTGCGGACGACGATCTGGTGACCGTGCGCACCGAACGCGGTGAAGTCACGCTGCCACTCGTGATCACCGAGATGCCCGACAGCACCGTGTGGCTGCCGATGAACTCACCCCAGTCGGCGGTGTACCGCCAGCTCGGTGTGACCACCGGAACCGTCGTCTCGATCGAACGGGCTTCGATATGACCTACCCCGACCCCACGCTCTTCGGGCACGACCCGTGGTGGCTGATCCTGCTGAAAGCCCTGGGAATCTTCGTATTCCTGATGTTGTCCTTGCTGGTGGCGATCCTGGTGGAACGCAAGATCCTCGGCTATATGCAGATGCGGCCCGGCCCCAACCGTGTCGGTCCGTGGGGCCTGCTGCAATCGCTGGTCGACGGCGTCAAGCTGGCCCTCAAGGAGGGGCTCATCCCCGCAGGCGTCGACAAGTTCATCTATCTGGCGGCGCCCGTCATCTCGGTGGTCCCGGCGTTCATCGCGTTCTCCGTGATCCCGATGGGCGGCGAGGTGTCGATCTTCGGACATCGCACCGCGCTGCAGCTGACCGACATGCCGATGGCCGTGCTGTTCGTGCTCGCCGCGACGTCGATCGGGGTGTACGGAATCGTATTGGCGGGCTGGGCTTCCGGTTCCACCTATCCGCTGTTGGGTGGTATTCGATCGAGCGCACAGGTGATCTCCTATGAGATCGCGATGGCCCTGTCGTTCGTCGCGGTCTTCATATACGCGGGCACGATGTCGACATCGGGCATCGTCGCCGCACAGCAGGGTCTATGGTTCATCTTCCCGTTACTGCCGTCGTTCTTTATCTATCTGATCTCGATGGTCGGCGAAACCAACCGCGCGCCTTTCGATCTGCCCGAGGCAGAGGGGGAACTGGTCGGCGGATTCCATACCGAGTACTCATCGATCAAGTTCGCGATGTTCATGCTCGCCGAATACGTCAATATGTTCACGGTGTCGGCGTTGGCGACGACGTTGTTCTTCGGCGGGTGGCATGCGCCTTGGCCGATCAACATGTGGGACGGCGCGAACACCGGCTGGTGGCCGCTGCTGTGGTTCGTCGCGAAGGTATGGGGCTTCATGTTCATATTCTTCTGGCTACGAGGAACGCTGCCCCGCATGCGCTACGACCAGTTCATGGCGCTGGGCTGGAAGATCCTGATTCCGATCTCGCTGGCCTGGATCGTGATCGTGTCGTCCGCCCGCGGCCTGCGCAACCAGGGCGTCGATCAACTGACCACCTACCTGATCACTATCGCCGTGGCGGTCGGACTGCTGGTGCTGTTCGCGTTGTGGAGAACCATGCGCGCCAGAAACATTCGGAAGATCCCGGAGCCGACGATGGAGCCGGGCATATTCCCGGTACCACCGCTGCCCACCAAGGAGATGGCTTCAAAGGAGAAGACGCATGCCTAAGTTCCTCGACGCGATCGCAGGGTTCGGGGTCACGTTTTCCACGATGTTCAAGAAGCGGATCACCGAGGAGTACCCGGAGAAGCCGGGCCCGGTCGCCAAGCGCTACCACGGGCGGCACCAACTCAACCGCTACGCCGACGGGCTGGAGAAATGCATAGGCTGTGAGTTGTGCGCGTGGGCCTGTCCGGCCGACGCGATCTTCGTCGAGGGCGCGGACAACAAAGAGGACGAACGGTTCTCCCCCGGTGAGCGTTACGGCCGCGTGTACCAGATCAACTACCTGCGCTGCATCGGCTGCGGGCTGTGCATCGAGGCGTGCCCGACCCGGGCACTGACGATGACCAACGAGTACGAAATGGCCGACGACAACCGTGCCGACTTGATCTGGGGCAAGGACAAACTCCTCGCCCCGCTGAAGTCCGGCATGCTTCCGCCGCCACATCCGATGGCGCCGGGTAGCACCGACGAGGACTATTACCGCGGCAACATCAAGCCCGCCACCGAGGATGTGACGTGACACCGGAGTTCCTCGCGTCAGCGACCGCCGACGTCGCCGGTCACACCTCCACCACCGAAGCGGTGCTGTTCTGGGTACTGGGTACCGTCGCGGTCGCCGGAGCGATCGGCGTGGTCGCCGCGCCGAAGGCGGTGTACTCGGCCATGTTCCTGGCCACCACGATGATCGTGCTCGCCGTCTTCTACATCGCACAGGACGCACTGTTCCTCGGCGTCGTGCAAGTGGTCGTCTACACCGGCGCGGTGATGATGCTGTTCCTGTTCGTGCTCATGCTCATCGGCGTCGACACATCGGAGTCGCTGGTCGAAACGATTCGGGGACAACGCATTGCGGCGATGGTGGTCGGTCTGGGCTTCGGCATTCTGCTCATCGCGGGCATCGGCAGCGTCTCGGTGGGCGGCTTCGTCGGTCTGACGCAGGCCAACGCCGGCGGCAACGTCCAGGGCCTGGCCGTCCTCATCTTCACCGAGTACCTGTGGGCGTTCGAGCTGACCGGCGCACTGCTGATCACCGCCGCCCTCGGCGCGATGGTGCTGGCACACCGCGAACGCTTCGAACGACGCAAGACCCAGCGCGAGCTGGCGCAGGAGCGGCTCCAGCCGGGCGGACACCCGACGACATTGCCCAACCCCGGTGTCTACGCACGCAACAACGCCGTCGACATGGCCGCCCGTCTTCCCGACGGTTCGGCGTCCGAGTTGTCGGTCAGCGCGCTCCTGCAGAAGCGAACCGTGACCAGCGACGGTGGTGACGACAAGTGAACCCCGACAACTACCTGTACCTGTCGGCGTTGTTGTTCACCATCGGCGCATCCGGAGTGCTGTTGCGCCGCAACGCCATCGTCATGTTCATGTGCGTCGAGCTGATGCTCAACGCCTGCAACCTGGCCTTCGTGACGTTCTCACGCATGCACGGGCATCTCGATGGCCAAATGGTCGCCTTCTTCACCATGGTGGTCGCCGCCTGTGAGGTGGTGATCGGGTTGGCCATCATCATGACAATCTTCCGCACCCGCCGTTCGGCCTCGGTCGACGACGCCAGTCTGCTGAAACACTAAGGCGCGATGACGATTCCAGTGTGGCTCACTATCGCCCTGCCGCTGGCGGGCGCGACGATACTTCTGTTGGGCGGACGGCGCACGAACGGCTGGGGCCACCTGCTGGGCACCGCGGCCTCACTCGGCTCGTTTGTGGTCGGCGCGATGCTGTTCAGCGACATGCTCGGCCGCGACGCCGAACATCGCACCGTTCACGAGGCGTTGTTCAGCTGGGTGCCGGTGGCCGGCCTGCAGGTCGATTTCGGGCTGCACCTCGACCAGCTGTCGATGTGCTTCGTGCTGCTGATCAGCGGCGTCGGCTCGCTGATCCACATCTACTCCATCGGCTACATGGCCGAAGATCCCGAGCGGCGGCGCTTTTTCGCCTACCTCAACTTGTTCCTGTCGGCGATGCTGCTGCTGGTGCTTGCCGACAACTATTTGGGTCTGTACGTCGGCTGGGAGGGCGTGGGTCTCGCGTCGTATCTGCTGATCGGGTTCTGGCAGCACAAGCCGTCGGCGGCGACCGCGGCGAAGAAAGCGTTCGTCGTCAACCGTGTCGGTGACATCGGCCTGGCGATCGCGCTGATGGTGATGTTCGCCTACATCGGATCCATCTCCTTCGAGGGCGTCTTCGCCGCCGCACCGGACGTCAGCGAGGGCGTGCTCACCGCCATCGGCCTGCTGCTCCTGCTGGCCGCCTGTGGCAAGTCCGCGCAGGTGCCCCTGCAGTCCTGGCTCGGGGACGCGATGGAGGGTCCGACACCCGTGTCGGCGCTCATCCACGCCGCGACGATGGTGACCGCGGGCGTCTACCTCATCGTGCGATCCGGCCCGGTCTTCGACCTCGCACCGAATGCGCAACTGGGCGTCGTGATCGTCGGCGCGGTGACACTGCTGTTCGGCGCGATCGTCGGATGCGCCAAAGACGACATCAAGAAAGCGCTTGCCGCATCGACGATGAGCCAGATCGGCTACATGGTGCTGGCGGCCGGCCTCGGACCGGCCGGGTACGCATTCGCGATCATGCACCTGCTCACCCACGGCTTCTTCAAGGCCGGCCTGTTCCTCGGTGCCGGCTCGGTGATGCACGGGATGAACGACGAGGTCAACATGCGCCGCTACGGCGGCCTGCGCAAGGCGCTGCCGATCACCTTCGCGACGTTCGGGCTCGGCTACCTGGCGATCATCGGCGTACCGCCGTTGGCCGGCTTCTTCTCCAAGGACGGCATCATCGAGGCCGCGCTCGGCGCGGGCGGCGTCAAGGGCTACCTCCTGGGCGGCGCGGCGATCCTCGGCGCAGGCATCACCGCGTTCTACATGACCCGGGTGATGCTGATGACGTTCTTCGGCGAAAAGCGTTGGGCGCCTTCGGGGGCGAGCGAAGCGACGGGAGAAGCCGAGTTCCATCCGCATGAGTCACCGAAGGTCATGACGTGGCCGATGATCCTGCTGGCCATCGGATCAGTCGGCTCCGGCGCGGCGTTCGCCATCGGCGGCACGCTCGAGCACTGGCTGGAACCCGTCGTCGGCGCACACGAGATCCACCACGTCGCCCCGGTGTGGGTGGTCACCACCGTGATCCTGGCCGTGGTGGCCGTCGGCATCGCGATCGCCTACCGCATGTACGGCAAGCGTGAGATTCCCGTCGAGGTTCCCGCCGGGTCGGTACTCGCCGTGGCGGCACGCCGAGACCTCTACGGCGACGCACTCAACGAAGAACTGTTCATGCGGCCGGGTCAGCTGGTCGCCAGGGGGTTGGTCGAAATCGACGATGAGGTAGTCGACGGCGCGGGAACCGGATTGGCGGCGCTGGTGTCCCGCTCCTCCACCGGGCTGCGTCAGTTGCAGACCGGGTTCGCCCGCTCCTACGCGTTGTCGATGTTGGCCGGCGCCTTACTCGTCGTCGGCGCGATCCTGGCGGTGCAACTGTGGTGACCTCATTCCCGTGGTTGACGGTGCTGTGGGTGGTGCCGATGGTGGGCGCCGCGATCGTGATCCTGCTGCCCGCGTCGCTGCGCGCGGCCTCCAAGTGGCTGGCGCTGATCGTCTCGGTGGTGGTGCTGGCCATCACGGTGCTGCTCGCGGTCAACTTCGATCCCGCCGGAGACCAATACCAGTTCGTCGAATCCCATAAGTGGATACCGTCATTCGGCACCGGCTACATCCTCGGTCTGGACGGCATCGCACTCGCGATCGTCGCCCTCACCGCGGTGCTGGTGCCACTGCTGCTGATCGCGGGCTGGAACGACGTCAGCGACCAGGCCGCCTGGGGCGGACGCTCCACCCACGCCTACTTCGCGCTCACGCTAGCCGTCGAGGGCATGGTCATCATGTCGCTCGTCTCGCTGGACATCCTGCTGTTCTACGTCTTCTTCGAGGCGATGCTGATCCCGATGTACTTCCTCATCGGCGGCTTCGGGGGATCTGGAGGAAGCCGAACCCAGGCTTCTAAAGCAGCCGTGAAGTTCCTGCTGTACAACTTGTTCGGCGGTCTGGTCATGCTGGCCGCGGTGATCGGCCTGTACGTCGTGACCGCGGGCAGCGACGCCTTCGAGTCGGGCACGTTCGACTTCCGCTTGATCGTCGAGGCGGTGTCCAGCGGCGAGTTCGTCGTCAATCCGGCCGTGATGAATCTGCTGTTCCTCGGCTTCATGTTCGCGTTCGCGGTGAAGGCTCCGCTATGGCCCTTCCACCGCTGGCTGCCCGACGCCGCGGTCGAGGCCACGCCCGCCAGTGCCGTGCTGATGATGGCGATCATGGACAAGGTCGGCACGTTCGGCATGCTGCGGTACTGCCTGCAGTTGTTCCCCGACTCGGCAACGTATTTCCGGCCGATGATCATCACGCTCGCCGTGATCGGGATCGTCTACGGAGCGATCGTCGCGATCGGCCAGACCGACGTGATGCGCCTGATCGCCTACACGTCGATCTCCCACTTCGGCTTCATCATCCTCGGCATCTTCGTGATGACCAGCCAGGGCCAGTCCGGGTCGACGCTGTACATGGTCAACCACGGCCTGTCGACGGCGGCGCTGTTCCTGATCGCGGGATTTCTGGTGTCGCGCAGGGGCAGTCGCCTCATCGAGTCGTACGGCGGGGTGCAGAAGGTCGCACCGGTGCTCGCCGGCACCTTCCTGGTATCAGGCCTGGCGACCCTGTCACTGCCGGGTCTGGCACCGTTCATCAGCGAATTCCTGGTACTGGTCGGCACGTTCACCCGCTACCCGGTATTCGCGGTGTTCGCGTCGACCGCGCTGGTGCTGTCCGCGGTCTACATCCTGTGGATGTACCAGCGGATGATGACCGGGCCCGTCAAGGACGGCAACGACAAGCTCCGCGACCTCGTCCCACGCGAAATCCTGGTCGTCGCACCGCTCATCGCGCTGCTGATCGTGCTGGGCGTCTATCCCAAACCCGCGTTGGACGTGATCAACCCGGCGGTCACTCACACGCTGACCACCATCGACCAACCTGATCCGGTTCCTCAGTTCGCAGAAGGGCCGACGCGATGAACCTGCAAACGCCCGTCGTCGAATATGACCTGCTGTCCCCGATGCTGATTGTCTTCGGCGTGGCCATCCTCGGTGTCCTTGTCGAGGCGTTTCTGCCGCGCCAGCGCAGGTACACCGCTCAGCTCGTACTGTGCCTCGGCGGCCTGATCGCCGCACTGGTCGCCGTCGTGATGCTGGCCCGCGATCTGCACGGCACGATCGGCCACACCGCGATCATGGGCGCCGTCGTCATCGACAAGCCGGCGTTGTTCCTCCAGGCCACGATCCTGCTCGTCGGGGTGCTGGGCATCCTGCTCATCGCCGAACGTCAGATCGGGTCAGAACCGGAGGGCGGCAACGGATCTCGAGGGTTGGACGGGTTCACGCCGCAGGCGTCCGCGATTCCCGGGTCGGTCGCCGAACAGCTCGCCACCAAGGCCGGGGTGATCCAGACCGAGGTGTTTCCGCTGACCATGTTCGCGGTCGGCGGCATGCTGCTGTTCCCCGCCGCCGACGACCTGCTGACGATGTTCATCGCGCTCGAGGTGCTGTCGCTGCCCCTGTACCTGCTGTGCGGCCTCGCCCGCAGGCGCCGTCTGCTCTCGCAGGAAGCCGCGCTCAAATACTTTCTGCTCGGCGCCTTCTCGTCTGCGTTCTTCTTGTTCGGTGCCGCGATGCTGTACGGCTACTCGGGGACGCTGGATCTCCGTGAGATCGCCGCGGTCGTATCCGCCGGGTCAGGCAAGACGTCACTGGCCCTGATCGGTACCGCGATGCTGCTGGTGGGCGTGCTGTTCAAGGTCGGTGCTGTGCCGTTCCACTCGTGGATTCCCGACGTATATCAGGGCGCGCCGACCCCGATCACCGCGTTCATGGCCGCCGCCACCAAGATCGCCGCCTTCGGTGCGATGCTGCGGGTGTTCTACGTCGCGCTGCCCGAACTGCGCGACGACTGGCGGCCAGTGCTGTGGGCGATCGCGATCCTGACGATGGTCGTGGGCACGGTCACGGCCATCACGCAGACCGATGTGAAGCGCATGCTGGCGTATTCGGCGGTGGCGCATACCGGGTTCATCCTCACCGGTGTGATCGCCGAGAACGAGTCTGGGTTGTCGTCGACCCTGTTCTATCTGTTCGCCTACGGATTCAGCACCGTCGGCGCGTTCGCGGTGGTGAGCCTGGTCCGCAATGCTGCGGGTGAAGAAGACACCGCGATGGCGCGCTGGGCAGGGCTCGGCAGACGATATCCCGTCGTGGCGGTGGTGTTCTCGCTGTTCCTGCTCGCGTTCGCGGGTATCCCGTTGACGAGCGGATTCGTCAGCAAGTTCGCGGTCTTCAAGGCAGCAGGCGAGGGCGGCGCGATACCGCTGGTCATCGTCGGCGTGCTCGCCAGCGCCGTCGCCGCGTACTTCTACGTGCGGGTCATCGTGTTGATGTTCTTCACCGACCCGCCCGACGACGCACCGACCGTCGTGGTGCCCAGCGTGCTCAGCACCGCCGTTGTCACGGTCACCGCGGCCGTCACGTTCGCCCTCGGCGCGCTGCCACAGCCGCTGCTGGACCTGGCGAACACCGCCAATCAATTCCTGCGCTAGCTTCGCGCGCTACGCTCGGCGTTCAGGTGAGCAGCCCGACTTGGCGATACGCCGATTCGAGGTAGCGCCGCATCTGCCGAACATTGGGCGGATTGGGCTGCAGCACACGGTAAGTGACGGCGCCCGCCAGCATGTCGACGAGCACGTCGAGATCTGCGTCAGGTGGGACCGAGCCTTCGCTTTGGGCCCGCTGGAGCATCGCGATCGCCAATGTGCGGCGGGGACCGACGTAATGGTCCCAGTAAGTCTGCATCAACAAGGGATGCGTCACCGCAGACCCGTAGATCTGCGCGACGAGCGCGCGGAACCTCGCGTCGGCGGCGGTGCGCGCGGCGGTATCGATGTTACGGCGGATCAGCTCCTGTGGTCTGACGGCGTCGATCTCGTCGCGAGACGGCCATTGCACTCCGGTGGCGACAAACGCCTCGATCGCATCCGCGACGAGCTGTTCCTTACTCGACCAGCGACGGTAGACAGTCGGCTTTCCGACGCCCGCGCGCCTGGCGACCTGTTCGATGCTCATCCCCGCGATGCCATTTTCGATGAACGAGTCCAGCGCGGCGGTGATGATCGCCTTGTCCAGTGCGGGGTCACGTGGCCGGCCACGAGTGGCGGTCATCATCGAACACCGCCGCTTTTCAGAGCGGACCGAAGCCAGCGCTGCATCGCATCGCGATCATCACCACGCCAGGCCAGGTGGCCATCCGGACGCACCAACCAGCTATCGTGATCTACACTGCGCAACAAGGCAATTCGATCTCCTAAGTGCACACGGGCGGTCTGCATCAGCGACTCGTCGGCGCTCAGCAGCGCCCACCGTCCACGCAACTCCACATACAGCCGTGTTGACGCACCGTCAGCGCGGAAGCAGTCCCGGTCGGCTACGCGGTCTCCCGGTCCGGGCTTTTCTGTCAGCTTCCCTTGCAAGAGCGAAGTCTCGGCCAGCGGACCCCGTCGGTAGCTCACCCACAGCTGCGAGGCTCGAGAAGTGACTGAACGTTGAAGGGCGGGAATCTTGAAGATGGGCGCGACGACCCGATCGCGGATGAAGCGCCCGATGCGGCTTTGGGCCACATTGATACGCGTGACCGCGCTGGTGCCGCGTAACACCTCGGTTGCCAGCGGCCGACGCTCTGATTCATAGGTGTCGAGCAGCGCCACGTCGGCGCGGCCGTCGACGACGAGGGCGAGCTTCCACGCGAGGTTCTCCGCGTCACCGAGGCCGGTCAGCATCCCTTGCCCACCGAAGGGAGCGTGGATGTGGCCGGCGTCCCCGGCGATCAGCACCCGGCCACGCCGATATGTGTCGGCCAGCCCGCGGTGCACGGTGAACATCGACAACCAATGCGCGTCCAGAACACGAACGTCACGGCCGGTCCGCTCGGGCAGAATCTGCACGAGTCGAGCAAGGATTTCCGATTCGGTCGGCTTGTCGGCCTGCTGACCAGGATCGTACGCGAAGACACGCCACAGCCCCCCGGGCATCGGCATCACGCCGATCAATCCGCTCGGGTGGATCCAGCCAGTGGTCCCCGAACGATCCAGATCCCAATCCAATGCGACGTCGGCAAGCAGGAACCGCTCGCTGATCTTCACCCTGGGGAAGCCGATACCGGCGAGCCGGCGGGTGGCGCTGCCCGCCCCGTCGCAGCCAACCAGCCACGCCGTCGTCGTCTCCTCGTCTCCAACGGTGGCAACGACTTCGGACGCGTCTTGCCGTAGGCCGAGCAGCGGCTTTCCCCACTCGATCGCGCCGCCGAGTTCGGAGAGCCGGACCCGCAGTGTTGCCTCGACCTCGGCCTGCGAGATCACCATCGGTGGAGCGGCCGTCTTCATACCTGGGTCGCCGAAGCGGATCCGCCCAATCGGCTTGTCGCCCAAGAAGTTGGTGATCTGCATGGCGCGGACGGATCGCTGCGGCAGATCGCCGAGAGCGTCGAGTCGGTCGAGCACCTCCGACCCACGCGCGTGCAGGAAGTTCGCCCGCGATGTGGTGGCCGGGCCGGCCGCTTTGTCCACCACCCGGACCGACACATCGTGTTGCAACAGAGCACACGCCAGGCTCAACCCTGTTGGTCCGGCACCTACAACCAATACCTGCGTCATTGTCGTCACCTAAACATTACGGAACGAGTACGTAATTAAATGTACGCCTGCCGAGCGTGGCTCGCGAGACCGCAATCAGTTGACACCACCCACCTTCCGCCCTAATCTCGGATGCAAGCAAGCACTTACATGCACCTGGAGGTCGTGATGCCGCGTCGGGAGTGGGATGCAACGCAGACCGCGGTACTCGACGCAGTCATCGCGTGTGCCGAAGAAAGTGGGTTCCATGCGCTGACCACGCGCCGAGTTGCGGAAGTAGCCGGCGTCAACGAGGTGACGATATTCCGCCGGTTTGGTTCGAAGGCCAAGCTCATCACCGCGGCATTCGAGCGCGAAGCCGCTGCCATCGGTGATCAGGTCGGCGAATACAGCGGCGACTTGCACGCGGATCTCGAGCGCATCGCCGCCGCCATCTGGGACGCTGCCGGACGCCGACGGCTCACCCTGCCCGTGATCCTCTCCGAACTGTCCACCAATGCCGAACTGCGTGCGGCGGCGGGCCATTCGATGGACGCAGTCGCGCGAGTCGCCGCCATGCTCGAGCGCTACCAGGATGACGGGCTGCTGCTCAAGGAACCGCCGCTACAGGCTTACGCGTCGCTCGTCGGACCGCTGGTGTATCTCGGCATCGTCAGCCGTCTGTTACCCCAACCGCCGGAAGTCGACATAGCCACCCACGTTCAGCGCTTCCTCGACGGACACGCCGTTCGAGTGAAATCCCACCCAAGGAGGTAATGATGACCACAGCAACAACTTCGCAAGCGCCGAGATACTCGGTAGACGATTATCACCGGTACACGCGCGCCACTCAGTGGCTCAACACCGCCGGCGCAGTCGTTGCCGTGGCCCTTGGCATCTTCATTCTCATTGATCCTGTGCGCCGCACGGACCCGGATTGGGTGTTCTGGTTGATCTGGCCGATGGCCACACTGCACACGATCGAGGAATACGTCTGGCCGGGTGGCTTTTTGCGCTACTTCAACGGCGTCGCGTGGGGCAGCGCGGATCCCCACGGCCCGCTGACTGCGCGTCGAGCTTTCCTGACTGACGCCGTCGCCGGTCTTTTAAATCCCATCGCGGTGCTGGTCCTCAGCATCACGTACCTGCCCGCAGTGTGGTTCTTCATCGCAGTTCTGTTGATCAACGGGTTCTTCCATATTTGCGAGACTCTGAAGACAGGCCGCTACTTCCCCGGCGCGGTCACCGGCGCAGTTCTCTACATCCCCGGCTTCACGGTCATCACTTACTTCTACGTCGAGCGCGGTCTCGTTTCCGGTCTCGATCTAGCAGTGACATTCGCCTGCGGCCTGGCCTTCACCGCGGCGTTCTTCTACCAGGTTCGCTGCTGGCAGCGCACAGACGAGAAGGCGAGTTTGCCGGCATGACTCCTACACAAATCGTCGCCCGGACCGACATCGGCGCGGTCCGTGTGCTGACGCTCAACCGCCCCGAAGCCCGAAATGCCCTGAGTCGCGGCCTGATCCGCGCGACCCACACCGCGTTGACCGACGCCGACGCCGACGATTCGGTGCGCGCCGTCGTACTCACCGGCGCCGACCCGGCCTTCTGCGCAGGCGTCGACCTCAAGGAGGCGCAGCGCTTCGGCGCCGAGTACTTCGCGGAATTCCGGTCACACAGCTGCATCGAGGCCACCGGGAGAATGCGCACCCCGATCATCGCCGCGATCAACGGGGCGGTGTTCACCGGTGGTCTTGAAATGGCGCTCGGCTGCGACTTTCTCATCGCATCCGAGCGGGCGGTGTTCGCCGACACGCACGCCCGCGTTGGCATCCTGCCCGGCGGCGGCATGACGGCACGCCTCCCCCAGCTCGTCGGCCTCGGGATGGCCAGGCGCCTTTCGATGACCGGCGAAGTCATCGATGCGGCGCGCGCCGAGCACATCGGACTGGTGACCGAGGTCGTCCCCCACGACCGTCTTCTCGACCGGGCGCTTGAGCTGGCGGCGCAGATCGCCGAGGTCCCCGGCCCAACGATGCTGGGGCTCAAGGAGATCTACACGACGGGCGCGGCCGCCGTCATCGATCCGGCGCTGGCCGCCGAAGACAGCATCGCGAACGCGCAAAGCCGCGATTTCGCTGGTCTTGGCGATCGGTTCCGTGCGGTAACCGAGCGCAACAAGGGTCAGATCGCGCCCGGGGAATAGCTCTGTACCACCCGAGGTTGTGCCCCCCATGACTTCACTGACAGGTAAGACCGCACTCGTAACGGGCGCGTCGCGCGGCATCGGGCGAGCCATTGCACTTCGACTGGCCGCGGAGGGCGCGGTTGTCGCCGTGCACTACGGAAGCAACGATGCCGCAGCAGCCGAGACCATCGACGCGATTCGTGGCGCCGGCGGGGAAGCTTTCGCGGTCCGCGCGCAGCTGGGCGTCGACAACGATGTCGACACCCTGTTCGCCGCACTCGAGGACGGCCTCGATGGCCGTCCACTGGACATCCTGGTCAACAACGCGGCGATCTCCACCTTCGACGCCACCATCGACAAGGCAACCCCTGAGCAGTTCGACCGGGAGTTCGCGATCAACGTCCGAGCGCCGTTCTTCATCATCCAGCGCGCGTTGCCGCTGATGCGCGATGGCGGCCGAATCATCAACATCTCGTCCGGCGTCACCTGGTTCGCCACGCCGCAGATCGTCTACTCGATGACCAAGGGTGCGCTGAATGTCCTCGGCCGATCACTCGCCAATACCCTTGGTGAGCGCGGGATCACGGTCAACACCGTCTCTCCTGGCGTCACCGATACGGACATGAATTCGTGGCTGCACGACAGCGATGGCGCTTCGAACGGTTGGACCGATATCACGGCACTGGACCGTATCGGCAAGGCAGACGAAATCGCCGACGCTGCAGTGTTTTTCGCGACAAATGACAGCCGCTGGGTGACCGGTCAGAACCTCGACGTCAACGGTGGGTTGTATCTCGGGCCGCGGACGCAGCTATTGCCGAACTAGGCCGGTTCGCCGCGCTTGAGGATAAATTCGACCGTGCGGCGACCATTGAACTCGGGCCGCGGCTCGGTGGTCATCTCCACCTGCTGGCGCGCCTGTTCGAGCACCGGCGTATTCGGGTCGAGCGCCGAAAGGTAGACCTCGTGCGCGGCGAGCGAGGCGACTGCCCGCTCGTAGCACCTGTCGTCGATCACCTCGGCATGGGTCACGTCGGGACCGTTCTCGAACAACCACCGTGGCGGGTCGGACAGCGAATCGTAGGCGTCGGCAACGGCATTGGAGAACTCGATGTGGTCGCGCTGATTCGGCGCGTCGGGCGCCCATCGAGGGCCGCTGTAGATCGTGACGACCACATCGGGCGCCAGGTCGCTGATGGTCTCGGCGATCTTGGCCCGCAGTTCAGGCGTGTTGCGGATGTCGCTGTCGGGAAAGTCCCAGAAGTCGACGTGCTCGACGCCGACGATGGCGGCCGAGCGACGCTGTTCGCCTTCGCGCAACGGGCCGGCCTGCTCCGCAGGCATACCGGCTATGCCTGCTTCGCCCCGGCACGCCAACGCGTAACGCACGGTCTTGCCCGACGCCGTCCACTTGGCGACTGCGGCGGCGACGCCGTACTCGGGATCGTCGGGATGCGGCACCAGCACCAGCGCGCTGTCCCAGTCGGAAGGGAACGGTTGAAGATCGGCCACGCCTGCTATGCGACCACACCGTGAACGACGATCGCGGTGGTCTGGTCAACCCAGTCGGCCCCGAGGGGCTCGTCGGGCCACAACAACATCCGCAGCAGGGTGGCACCGCCGATCACCTCGACGAGCCTGTCCGGATCGATGTCGGCATGTACCTCGCCGCGCACGACGGCGTCGGCCAATCGGGTACGCACGGCGGCGTACGCACCGGTGAAGCGCTCCATGACACGGGCGTTGAGATCGGCGTCGGCGGACATGTCGGAGATCAGCCCGGGCAGCGCGGCGCGTACCAGCGGGCTGGTGAACACCTCTCGGGTGGCATCGATCATCGCGCGGATGTCGGCGGTGATGTCGCCGGGCGGCGTCTCGATCGCAGTGGGCGCTGCGGGGAAGGCCGCCTCGTGCACCAGCTCCGCCTTACTCGACCACCGGCGGTACAGCGCCGTCTTGGTGGTGCCGGCCCGCTCGGCGACGGCTGCCATTGTGAGATTCGAATAGCCAATTTCCACAAGTAGTTCGGCGGTGGCGCGAAGTATGGCAGCGTCAATGCGTGGATCGCGGGGCCGCCCGGCGCCCGGGGTCTTGTCAACGATCGACGCGTCTGATTTCATATCGCTACGGATCGTATCGTAATTACCGGCCGAAGGAACAGTTCTGATGCCAAGCGAACCGGCTGTCGAAGACATCAGCCGTCTAGAACACTCAAGCCGCGACCTGACCGCGCTACCCGAGGTGATGTCGCAATGGCTGTCGACTGTGATGCCCGGGGGGGCCGTTCCCGAGATCACCGTGGAAAGCGGGGTGGACTCCAACGGGATGTCGTCGGAGACCATCATCCTGACCGGCCGCTGGGACGAGGACGGCGAACGCCACGAACAGAAATTCGTAGCCCGGGTCGCCCCCGCCGAGCAGGACGTACCGGTGTTCTCGTCCTACCGCATGGATCATCAGTTCGACGTCATCCGCATCGTCGGTGAGAAGACCGATGTGCCGGTCCCCCCGGTGCGCTGGCTGGAAGCCACCGGCTCGGTGCTGGGCACGCAGTTCTTCCTGATGGACTACGTCGACGGACGCGTGCCACCCGATGTGATGCCATATACGTTCGGCGGCAACTGGTTTGCCGACGCCCCCTACGAGAACCAGCGCGAACTGCAGGACAGCACCGTCGAGGTGATCGCCAAGCTGCATGCCATCCCCGAGCCGGAAAAGGTGTTCGACTTTCTCGACGACGGGTCGGAGCCGAATGCGTTGCGGCGCAACTTCAACTGGTTGAAGTCCTGGTACCAGTTCGCGGTTCCCGACATCGGCACCTCATCGCTGGTGGAGCGCTCCCTCGAGTGGCTGGAGGCGAACTGGCCAGAGGACGTCGCCGCCACCGATCCCGTTCTGGTGTGGGGCGACTCCCGCATCGGCAATGTGCTCTACGACGGATTCAAACCAACCGCCGTGCTCGACTGGGAGATGGCCACGCTTGGTCCGCGCGAGATGGACGTGGCATGGATCATTTTCGCTCACATGGTCTTTCAGGAGCTGGCCGGACTGGCTGGCCTGCCCGGACTGCCCGACGTCATGCGCGAAGAGGACGTGCGCGCCGTCTACTCCCAGCACAGCGGCGTCGAGCTGGGCGACCTGAAATGGTTCTACGTGTACTCCGGGGTGATCTGGTGCTGCGTTTTCATGCGGACCACCGCGCGGCGGGTTCGCTTCGGCGAGATGGAAGCACCCGAGGACATCGAATCGCTGTTCTACCACGGCTCTGTACTCAAACGACTCATTGGAGATGACGCCTGATGCTCGGCCCCACCGACGAATTTCCTATCCACCAGATCCCGCAACCCATTTCGTGGCCAGGAGCGTCTGACCGGAACTTCTACGACCGCTCGTATTTCAACGCTCACGACCGCACCGGCGACATCTTCCTGATCACCGGCATCGGTTACTACCCCAACCTCGGCGTCAAGGACGCGTTCGTCCTCGTCCGCCGCGGCGACACCCAGACTGCCGTCCATCTCAGTGACGGCATCGACCAGGACCGGCTGAACCAGCATGTGCTGGGCTACCGCGTCGAGGTCAGCGAACCGCTGCACAAATTGCGGATCATCCTCGAGGAGACCGACGGCATCGCCGTCGACCTCACCTGGAACGGGCTCTTCGATGTGATCCAGGAACAGCGCCACGTGCTTCGGTCGGGGACGCGCGTGACGCTGGACGCGCAGCGGTTCGCCCAGGTCGGCAGTTGGGCCGGATCGATCGCCATCGACGGCGACGAGATCAAGGTCGATCCCGATGTCTGGATCGGCAGCCGTGATCGTTCGTGGGGTATCCGGCCGATCGGTGAGGCCGAACCCGCGGGACGGCCGGCGGATCCGCCCTTCGAGGGCATGTGGTGGCTGTACGTGCCGATGGCGTTCGACGACTTCGCGATCTGCCTGATCATCCAGGAGGAGCCCAACGGGTTCCGCAGCCTCAACGATGTCACGCGGATCTGGCGCGACGGGCGGGTGGAGCAGATGGGCTGGCCGAGAGTCAAGATCCACTACACCTCGGGCACGCGTATCCCGACCGGCGCGACGATCGAGGCCACCGCGCAGGACGGCTCCCCCGTGCGTTTCGACGTGGAATCCAAGCTGCCGGTGCCTATCCACGTCGGTGGCGGCTACGGCGGCGATTCGGACTGGCTGCACGGCATGTGGAAGGGCGACAAGTTCACCGAACGCCTCACCTACGACATGACCGACCCGGCGATCGTCGGGCGTGCGGGCTTCGGGGTCATCGACCACGTGGGTCGCGCGGTGTGCATCGAGAACGGCAAGTCGGTCGAGGGCTGGGGCCTGTTCGAGCACGGGGCGCTGGGCCGCCACGACCCGTCGGGCTTCGCCGACTGGCTCACGGTCGCCCCTTAGCGGCAGTTCATGCACGTTTAGGAGCGGTGAGCGCTCCCTAACGTGCACAAATCGCAAAGAGGGCGGCCGCGGCGACGGCTTCGACCAGAAAATAGAACCAGTTCGGGTAGAACGCCGTTCGTTCGTCGAGCACCGCTGACACCAGGCGGCCGAACGCCATGCCGGCCAACGCCGCGCCGACGGTGATCAGGATGCCCGTCCGAACCGCGCCGTCGGCAACCACCGCGTACCCGAGCACCCCCGCGATCGCGAGCCCGAACCCGCCGTAGACCGCGCGGACCTCCGAGCGCGCGGCCGCCGACCCCAGGGTGATGCCGAACGGACGGATGATCGCGTCCGGGACCGCAAGCGCATAGCCGCCCATACCCGCGAAGAACACGCCGATTACGGCGATGACCGCGACCGTCACGGTAGCCTCCTGTGCGATTGAGGTAGGAGCTTCAGCATGACGGCACACACGGCGGCGGCGCTTCCATAAACCTGCTGCCCCACCGTCTGGCTGTGGCCGGGCCAAGCGCTGTATGCCGGTCCGAGCCTGAACCTGGAACCCCATTCGGGGTCGGTGTGGTGCTTCGCCGTCAGTATCGACGGGCCGTTGTCGGTGACGACGCCCGACGGCTCCGTCCGCGAAGGCGCCAGTCTGCTCATCCCCCCGCGGCTGACTCACCAACTGACGTGCCGCGGCCGCGGGCTGGTGTCCTGCTACCTCGAGCCGACATCCGTGCGCGCCGAGTCCTGCCGGACGCGGATGTCGGAGTGGACCGGCGAGATCGGCATGGTCCACACGGCCGAGACGGAGCTGACGTTCACTCCGGCCGACGACGAAAGCGCTTGCCGCTGGCTCGACTTGGCAGCACCAGCCGCGCAGCGGAATATCGATGCACGCATCGCGGCCGCAGCGCACCGGATTCGAACGGACCCTGCGACGGCGGTCCCGTCCCACGAACTCGCCGCCGAAGCCGGGCTCTCAGAGTCGCGGTTCCTGCACCTGTTCCGCGACGAAATGGGAACGAGCCTGCGGCGCTACCGGATCTGGGTGCGACTCGTGCATGCGGGCACCGCGATCGCGGGAGGCGCCAACCTGACCGAAGCCGCGATGAAGTCCGGCTTCGCGAGTCCCTCGCACCTGGCCGACCGATTCAAGTCGACGTTCGGGCTATCGGCTAGCCGACTGCTTCAGACTGGGCTTGCGGTGCGGACGCCGTAGTGGCGCGGCCGAACACCATCGATTCCTCGATGTCCTCGAACGGCTTACCGATGGCGTCCCGCAGATAGTTGTGCGTCACTTCCCACGGCCCATCAACGCCGGACTTCGGCAGCGCACCCTGACCGCGCTGCACGTAGCCTGACTGCAGGTTGAACACCGGCTGCTCCGCCATGTCGACATCCCCGAGATGCGGGTAGGCGTGGGTGTAGCCATGGGAATCCATATACGCCAATAGTTTCGCCACCGAGCGGGCCGTCATGTCGGCGCCTAGCGTCCATGACGCGTTCGAGTATCCGAAGCACCATGCCGCGTTCGGCACGTCTTCGAGGAGGTGCCGACGGAAGGTGAACCGGTCGTGGGGGTCGAGCTTCTCACCGTCGATGCTGACGGTGACCCCTCCGAAGGCCTGCAACTGAATCCCGGTCGCGGTGATGATCACGTCGGCGTCGAGGTGTCGGCCCGACTTCAGCACGATGCCGGTGGCGTCGATGTGGTCGATGTGGTCGGTCACGACATCGACGTCATCCCTGCCGACCGCTTTATAGAAATCGCCGTTGAGGATGAAGCACAGCCGCTGATCCCAGGGGTTGTACGGCGGTGTGAAATGGGTGTCGATGTCGTATCCCTCGGGCAGGTACTTCTCCGCGCCGCTGCGAAGCAGACGCTTGCTGAACTCGGGTGCCTTTCGTGCGACCAGCCAGAGCACCGAACCGAACAACGACAAGATCACGCGAGCGAGCGCATGGGAGATTCTGCGCGGCAGCACTTTCCGGATGCCGTTGATCACCGGCTGCACTCGCTGCAGCGACAGCAGGTAGGACGGTGTGCGCTGCAGCATCGTGACGTGCGCGGCTTTCTCGGCCAGCGACGGGATCATGCTGATGGCCGTCGCGCCGCTGCCGATGACCACCAGCCGCTTGCCCGCATAGTCGAAGCCGTGCGGCCAGTGCTGCGGATGCACCACCTCGCCGGTGAAGTCCTCGATGCCGGGGAACGGCGGTGTGTAGGGCTCGTCGTAGTTGTAGTAGCCGCTGGCGAAGAACAGGAACCGTCCGCGGTACGTCTTCGGCTCGCCGTTCTCTTCCGTCTGGACGGTCCAGGTGTCGGTTGCCGAATCCCAGTCGGCGGAGATGACATGGGTGTTGAAACGGATGTGCTCGTCGATGCCGTGCTTACGTGCCGCGTCCGCCATGTACTGCCAGATGTCGCCGCCATCGGCGATCATCTCCTTGCGCGTCCACGGCTCCCAGGGAAAGCTCAGCGTGAAGATGTCGCTGTCTGACCGAATACCGGGATACTGGAACAGATCCCACGTACCACCGAGCCGCTCACGCCTCTCCAGGATCGTGTAACTCAGGGTCGGGTTCTGCTCACGAATGCGGTAGGCCGCACCGATACCGGAGAAGCCCGCACCGATGATCAGCACGTCGCTGTAGTCAGTCATGAGAACCTCCTAGGCGGACTTCACTGCCCTGTCGTGCGCTCGACCGAACACCATCGACTCCTCAATACGGTCGAAACGGTGGTCAATGGCGTCGAGCACATAGTTGTGCCGCACGTTCCAGGGGCGATGGGTGCCCGACTTGGGCAGCACGTGTCCAGAACGCTGGACGTAACCGGCGTTGATGTTCCACGCCGGCTTTTCGGGCATCGGCTTGTCACCGAGATGCGGGTAGGCATGTGTGTAGCCATGGGCGTCCATGTACGCCAACAGCTTCGCCACCGCTCGCGCCGTCAGGTCGACGCGCAGCGTCCAGGAGGCGTTGATGTAACCGACGCTCCACGCGGCGTTGGGGATGTCCTCGAGCATGTGCTCCTTGTAGACGAACCGGTCCTGTGGCTTGACCTCTGTACCGTCGACACTCAACGCGACACCGCCGAGCGCCTGCAGCTGGATCCCGGTGGCGGAAATGATGATGTCGGCGTCGATTCGCTTTCCCGAGCGCAGCACGATTCCGGTGGCGTCGATGTGGTCGATCGCGTCGGTGACCACGTCCAGGCGGCCGTCCGCGATCGTTTCGTAGAAGTCGTTGTCGAGAATGGCGCACAGTCGTTGATCCCACGGGTCGTACCGTGGCTTGAAATGCGTGTCGACCGGATAGCCCTGCGGTAGATGACGTTTCGCGCTGCTGCGTACGTAGGACCTGCTGAGCCGCGGGAACGTCCTCGCGAAAGCGTAGACGACCACCGTGAAAAAGGTGTTGTAGAGACGCGCCGCGGAATAGCCGAGTCGACCCGGCAGCAGCTTGCGCAGGAATTGCACGATGGGGTTGATGCGAGGCGTCGACAGAATGTACGTCGGTGACCGCTGCAGCATGGTGACGTGGCCGGCCCTTTCCGTCAGCGAGGGAATCATGCTCACCGCGGTCGCGCCGCTACCGATCACCACGAGCTTCTTGCCGGTGTAGTCGAGCGCTTCGGGCCAGTGCTGAGGATGGATCACCTCGCCCGAGAACTGTTCGAGGCCAGGGAAGTCCGGCCGGTACGGTTCGTCGTAGTTGTAGTAGCCGGTGCCGAAGAACAGGAAGCGGCACCGGTAGGTCGTTTCGTCGCCGTTATGGTCGGTGCGCACGGTCCAGGTGTCGGTGCTCGAGTCCCAATCGGCCGACAGCACTCGGGTGTTGAACCGGATGTGCTCCTCGATGCCGTGCTTGCGGGCCGTCTGGACCAGGTATTCGCGGATGTCCTCACCGTCGGCCACGTTCTCCGGACGCCGCCACGGTTCGAAGGGGTAGCTCAGGGTGAAGATGTCACTGTCGGACCGGATACCCGGATAGCGATTCAGGTCCCAGGTGCCGCCGATGCGGGCGCGGCGTTCCAGCACCGCATAGGTCAGGTTCGGGTTCTTCTCATGGATTCGATACGCGGCGCCGATCCCGGAGATCCCCGCGCCGATGATCAAGACATCGAAGTCCATCCGCAACCTCCTTTGGTTCGGCTGGGTACCACGATATGGGTCAGGACCCGAGCGCGTCCACGATCAACGCCAATGACTCCACCGCGATCGGTCCGGGCTGGTAGAGGCAGATCTGGTCCGCGACGCCGTCGACCCGGCCGCGGATGTGTGTGGCGACCTCGACGGGACTTCCGCAGGCCGCGATCGTGTGCAGGATGTCGTCGTCGATGAGCTTGCCCATCTCCTCCCAGCGACCCTGCTTGGACAGCGTGTTCAACTCCGGCTGCAGGTCACCCCACCCGTGCACGTCCAGGACGGGTCGGTACGCGGGCGTCGATCCGTAGAACCCCAGCAGGCGGCGAGCGGCCGTGTGGTCTTCGCCTACCGACACGATGATCTCGGGGACGATCGCGAGGTCTGCCGCGTCGCGCCCCGCAGCCGCCAGTCCCTTCCGGACATTGGGCATGGTCACCTCGTCGAGGAAGCGCCTCGACCCGAACGGCATGACCAGCAGGCCATCAGCGACCTCGGCGGTCGCCCGCGTCAGCAACGGACCCAGCGCGCCGAGGTAGATCGGGGGCGGACCGAACGGATTCGGTCCCGGGTTGAAGGTCGGTGTCATCAGGGTGTGCCGGTAGTACTCGCCGCGGAAATCGAGACGTTCGCCGTTGTTCCACGCGGCGAAGATCGCGCGCAGCGCGCCGACCATCTCCTTCATCCGCGCGACCGGCTTGTCGAAGTCCGTGCCGTAGCGCTTCTCGATCTGGGCGCGCACCTGCGTGCCAAGGCCGAGCGTGAAGCGCCCCTGCGCCAGCAGCTGCAAGTCGTTGGCCTCATGCGCGAGCTGAACAGGGTTGCGCGGGAACGCGATTGCCACGTTCGTCATGAGATCGAGGCCACCGACGGTGGACGCGACCGCCAGCGGGGCGAACACGTCGTGCGGTCCTTCGAACGTGAATACGCCACTGGCTCCCGCCTCGCGCAGCGCATGCGCGCGTTCGATCGCATCCGTCGGGCCGAACAACGCTGTCATGATCTTCACAGCGTGAGAGCCTAGTGGCGTGACCATCCCGACGAATGCCGACGTCGTCGTCGTCGGTGCCGGGTTCGCAGGCTTGGCGGCCGCGCGCGAACTGGACAAACGCGGCCGCGACGTCGTGGTGCTCGAAGGCCGCGACCGCGTCGGCGGCCGATCGTCGACGGCGACCATCGCCGGCGTCCCCGTCGACCTGGGCGGCACTTTCGTCGGCCCGACCCAGGACGCGGTCATCGCGATGGCCGACGAGCTGGGGTGCCAGACGGTGCCGACCCACAGCCGCGGAAAGAACCTCATCCGGTGGCGCGGCAAGGTCCGCGCCTACCGCAGCACGATTCCGAGGCTGTCCATCCTCGAGCTACTCGACGTTTCCCGTATCCAGTGGCGGTTCGAGCGGGTGTGCCGGCGGGTGCCGGTGGACGAACCGTGGACGTCGCCGATCGCCGACATCCTCGACTCGAAGACGCTGGACCAGTGGCTGCGATACGTGCACGCCAGCGCCGGGACCAGGGACCTGATGACGATCATGGCCCGGGTGACGTGGGGGTGCGAGCCCGACGCGGTGTCGATGCTGCACGCCGTGCGCTACGTCAAGGCCGCCGGCGGTCTCGGCCGGATGCTCGACGTCGAGGGCGGTGCCCAGCAGGACCGCTTCCCCGGCGGCACGCAGCAGATCGCGATCCGGATGGCAGAAGAACTGGGTCCGCGTGTGGTGCTGGACGCCGCGGTGCGCACAATCGAACGCCAGACCGACGGCACGTTGGAGGTCACCTCGGTCAAGGGGACGGTCACCGCGAAGGCCGTCATCGTGGCCATTCCGCCGGAGCATCGCAAAGGCATCGCGTTCCTACCGGAGCTGCCGCCCGAGTACGGCAAGCTCGCACAGCACTGGCCGCAGGGCAACCTGAGCAAGGCGTACGCCGCCTACGAGACGCCGTTCTGGCGTGCCAACGGCTGTCCGGGCGAGGCCTTGTCCGACGAGGGCCCGGTCTTCATCACGTTCGACGTCAGCCCCGGCGACTCCGATGTTCAAGGTCCCGGCGTCCTACTGGGATTCACCGACTCGCGGACGTTCGACCCGCTGCCCCCCGCCGACCGACGCGACCGCGCGCTGACCGGATTCGCGGCGTTGTTCGGTGATGCCGCGCTGCACCCCATCGACTACCTCGATCACTGCTGGAGCGCAGAGCAATTCGCGCCGGGCGGCCCGACCGCAGCGGTGCCGCCGGGCTCGTGGACGACGTACGGGCCGTGGTTGCGTAGGCCGGTCGACGGCATCCACTGGGCCGGAACGGAAACCGCCGACACGTGGACGGGCTTCCTCGACGGTGCGATCCGCTCGGGTCAGCGCGCGGCCGACGAGGTGGACCGGGAACTGTCGGCTAGGAGCTGACCCGGCGTTCCTCGGCGACCGAGTCGATGAGCCAGCGCAGGTGTTTGTTGACCGCATCTGGACGCTCGAGGATCGCGCAGTGACCGCCGGACAGTTCGACGAACTGCGCGAGATTCGGCACCTCCTTGGCGATTCGGCGCGACGACACCATCGGCAGCAGCCGATCCTGCTCGCTGCCGATCACCAAGGTCGGCACCGACAGGTTCGTCAACCCGATGTGTTGCGGTCCGAGTTGGTCGACGAGCGTGCGGGCCCAACCGCCTCGTCCGGCGGGCGGGGTCGCGGTGAACAGTTCGTAGATGAACTCCGCGATCGCAGGATCGGCGTCGCGGCCGACCGCCAGGGAAGACACGAATCGTCGGCTCGTGCGCGTAGCCACTCGCAGCAGCGGCGCCTCGCCGAACGTCTTGAGCAATGTGCCCGCAGTGAGGACGCGGGCGGCGGCCAACGGGGGTGGCACCGGCAGAAAGTTCACATGACGCAGCAGGTCGCCGGTGGTCGTGTTGATCAAAGCGGCGGCGTCGACGCGCTCTGCCACCTTGTCCGGATAACGCTCCGCCCACGACGAGATCGCGATGCCGCCCATCGAATGCCCCGCGATGACGGCGCGCTCCCCCGGTTTCAACGTTGCCTCGAGCACGGCGTCGACGTCGCCGGCCAGGCAGTCCAGGCTGTAGCCGCTGCGCCTGGCGGGTATTGCGCTGCGGCCGTGGCCGCGGTGATCGAAGGCGATGACGCGGTGATCCTTGGCCAGGTCAGCGATCTGGTAGGCCCACACGCGAAGGGCGCAGGTGATGCCGTGAGCCAGCACTACGGGGTAACCGTCCTCGGGCCCGAAGACCTCGGCGTGCAGCCGAATACCGTCCTTGGAACGCACGCCGACGCTGCGTCCGCGGCCCAACGCCTCGGCCGCGGCGAACCTTCTCGCCCGCGATCGGCCTCGTTGACCTACCGCCATGGGTGCTCCCCTCGCGCTCGGCAACATTGCCGGGTTCATCAGCCTACCGGTCGGTTGGTCAGAGTTGCCGCAGGAGTTAAATGATGGCGTCGACGAATGAAAGGCCACGATGCGCGCGATACAGATAGCCAGCCTGGACGGACCGCAAGCCGCGAAGCTCGTCGAGATCGACGAACCGTCCGGCGACGGCGCTGTCCTGATCGACGTACACGCCGCCGGGGTGGCCTTCCCCGACGCGCTGCAGTCGCGCGGGCTCTACCAGTACAAGCCCGAGATGCCCTACACCCCCGGCGCCGAGATCGCCGGCGTGGTGCGCAGCGCACCTGACGGCGCACACGTCTCCGCGGGTGACCGGGTGTGCGGCCTGACCATGCTGTGCGGGGCGATGGCCGAAGTCGTTGCGCTGGCACCGGATCGGGTGTTCACGTTGCCTGACTCGGTGTCATTCGAGGCCGGCGCCGGTCTGCTGTTCAACGACCTCACCATGCATCACGCGTTACGGACCCGTGGTCGTCTCGCAGAAGGTGAGACCGTGCTTGTGCACGGTGCGGCGGGCGGTATCGGGACGTCGACGCTGCGGCTGGCACCGGCGTGGGGCGCGTCGCGCACCATCGCGGTGGTCAGCACAGAGGACAAGATCGCGGTCGCCGAGGCGGCCGGTGCCTCCGACGTCATACTCGCCGATGGGTTCAAGGATGCGGTCAAGGAACTCACCGCGGGCCGCGGCGTCGACATCGTCGTCGACCCGGTCGGCGGCGACCGGTTCACCGATTCGCTGCGCTCGCTGGCGCCGGGCGGGCGCCTGCTCGTGGTCGGATTCACCGGCGGCTCGATCCCCGAGGTCAAGGTCAACCGGCTGCTGCTCAACAATGTCGACGCGGTCGGTGTCGGTTGGGGCGCCTGGGCAGGCACGCATCCGGGCTATCTGCTCGAACAGTGGGCCGAACTCGAACCGCTGCTGGCGTCGGGCAAGGTTTCCGCGCCCACCCCCGAGATCTATCCGCTCGAGCGCGCAGCCGATGCGATCGCGTCGCTGGAAGACCGCAGCGCGAAGGGCAAAGTCGTCGTCAAGCTGCGGTGAGGCTGCTTCGGCGGCGACGCCGCGTCACGGTCCGGCGCTTCGATGCGGCGACAGCTGCGTGGGTGGACGCCGATGACGTACAAGCCACCGACCGCGACGAGTTGACCGTCGCGACATTCAACATCTGGTTCGACGACTACCACGCACAGCAGCGCTACCACGCGATCGCCGATCTGCTGGTTGAGCGCATGCCCGATGTCATTGTCCTGCAAGAGGTCACGCCGGTGGCGCTTGACATCTTCCTCGAACAGGCGTGGATACGCGAGGCGTATCTGACCGCGTCGGTCGTCGGCGATGGCACCGGCAACTACGGAATGCTGATGCTGTCGCGGGTGCCCATCGTGCGGGCCAGGTACTCACAGCTGCCGACGCGCCAGACGCGCGGTTTCCTCGAAGCGGAGCTGGCCCTCGACGGCGTCCGGCAGATCGTCTGCTGCGTGCACCTGGACAGCGGCAAGTCCTCGGCACGGCTACGTGGTTGGCAGTTGCGCAGGATCTTTCGTGCGCTGCGGACTGCCGAAAATGCCCTGGTGCTCGGCGACTTCAACATGCGCGACGCAGAAAACGAACGGATCGCTGCGCCGTTCTGCGACGTGTGGCCCGCGCTGCGGCCGGAAGACCCCGGCTACACCGAGAACACATCGATCAATCTGATGCGCTTCGACGCCCGGAACAAGAAGCGACACGTGCGGTTCGACCGCGTGCTTCTCAAGGGAACCCGCTGGCGCGCAGTCGGTATCGAATTGCTCGGGACGCAACCGATCTCCCCTGAGCTGCCGAGGGTGTTTCCCTCCGACCACTTCGGCGTCGAGTGCCGCCTCGTCCGTCAGAGGTAGGGGTCGGCCCAGGCGCTGATGATCTTGGCGGCTCGCGCCGCCTGGTTCTTGCCGGTGAGCAGGTGGTCGGCCCCCTCGAGCGAGACGAAGCTGCGGGGATGCCTGGCCGCGCGGAAGATCTCGCTGGCGTTGGCGATGCCGACGGTGTTGTCGGTGGGCGAATGCATGACAAGCAGCGCCCGGCGCAGTGTCCGGATCTGCTCGCGAAGATCGGCTTTGCGAACGTCTTCGATGAAGTGCCGCTTGAGCGTGAGCGCCCTTCCGCCGGCCAAGAACGGCGCCTCACCATCGGCCTCGATCCGCGCCACCAGCGCGTCGTAGTTCTTTTCGACGTGTCCGGGCTCGTACGGCGCGCCGACGCTCGCGACCGCCGCCACGGTCGGGCATTCGTGCGCGGCCGCGATCACCGCCGAGCCGCCGAAGGAGTGACCGACGAGCAGCCGAACCTCGCGGCCCGACTCGTTCATGAACTCGACCGCGCGGACGGTGTCGTCGACCTTGTGCGAGAACGAACCGTCGCCCCAGTCCCCCTCGGAATCGCCGAGGCCGAGGTTGTCGAAACGCAGCACACCGATGCCCTCGCTGGCGAGCTGCTTGCAGATCCGGCTGGCGGCGGGGCTGTCCTTGCCGAGAGTGAAGCCGTGCGCGAAGACAGCCCATCCGCGCAGGTCGCCCTCGGGAAGTTCGACGAGGCCCGCAAGGATGGGCCCTGTGGTACTGGGGAATCTGACGCGCTCGGCCACGCGCGTCATCCTGTCACCCGAACTCGCCGGCCTCGACACCGCGCTTGACCTCCAGTCGACGCAGCTTGCCCGACGTCGTCCTCGGCAGCGAGCCGGGGCGGACGAAGACGACGTCCGAGGGGACGACCCCGCATTCGGATGCGACGCGCTGCACCACGCCGGCGCGGACGTCGGCCTCGTTGGGTCCGCGGAACTCGGCGACGATCATGACACCGGGGCGTATCGACCGCTCCCCCACACCGATGGCGACGACCGCTCCGTCGCCGTGTACACGTGGTTTCCGACGTACTTGGCGATGCACTCTCCGGATGCTCAACGTCGATTGACGTATTTCGCCGAAAAGTTAGCCAACATATCCATCGGGCGAAAAGTTCGACTTCAGCAGCGCTTGGCAGCAAGGGCGCGTGTCGCGTGCACCATCAGCCGTGGCCGAGGGTGTCACTCACCAGTGCAGCCTTGCCGGCAACCATACGCACGACAGTGAGCCGGGCACGAGTTGCGACTCTTGAAGTTCGACAGGGTTTCGTGGCGCGTCCCATACGACGCCAGCCAGACGACCGTCACTCGTCCCGGGGAAATGCGTCGCATGCTCCGGTATTCGCAATCACCGAAAATTACTGTGCCGTTGAGCAATTCGTCATATCGGGCGTGTGCCAAACGTGGCCAGCGTCGCCGCCGCTCCTGTTGGTCTATTGCAAGCCGGAGGCGAATACATGCTCGGGTTGAGTTCGAGGAGTCGCTTACCGACCGAAACCTCCTGTCCCGAAACGCGATACATTCATGCGAGGGTCGTCGCGATGCCGAAGGTGTCCATTACCTGGTAGACCGGCGACTGCCGTGGCATGACGCTTACGCCAACCCGGCATGCAGGCGAGGCTTCTGACTCAATTGACGTCATCGATATTTACGGAGGTCGCCACTAGCCCATTTTTCTCGTTCGCGGTGCGATTTTCACAGTTGTGCGCAAGCGCGTAATTGTTTGCTGTGGAAGTGTAATAATTTCGCTACTACCGGACGCAGCACCTCTCAAGGCGGGTGATTTTGAGCCATACCCCGAGTCTCAGCCCTGCGAAAGAACAGCAGGTCAGGCGCTCTGCAAAGCCAGGATTTCGCTCGGACATCGAGGGTTTGCGCGCCGTCGCGGTGGTGGCTGTCGTCCTTTTTCACGCTGACGTGCCAGGCGTGGGCGGTGGGTACATCGGCGTGGACGTCTTCTTCGTCATCTCGGGATTCCTCATCACCGGACTGCTCTGGCGGGAGGTGAGCACATCCGGGACCGTCCGGCTGCGCAACTTCTATGGCGCACGAGCCCGCCGACTGCTACCGGCGTCCGCCACGGTGGGCGTCGTAACCGCTATTGCCGCGGCTTTCCTGCTACCGCCGTTGCAGGCCCACAGCGCCTTCGGTGACGGCATCGCCAGCGCGTTGTACGTGGGCAATTACTGGTTCATCCTGCACGGTGTCGACTACCTCGCCCCGGTCATGCCGCCGTCGCCATTCGAGCACTACTGGTCTCTGGGGGTCGAGGAGCAGTTCTACTTTGTGTGGCCGGCCATGATCATCGGCACCGCATGGCTGGTCCGGCGTGCACGTCGGGGCAAACACGCTCGAGCCACTACGCAACGCCCGTTTTTCGTGCTCTTGACGTTCATCGCCGCCACCTCATTCGCGCTCTCGCTGGTGCTTACCTACGTGGTGCCGGCGGTCGCATTTTTCACGCTGCCCACCCGGGCCTGGCAATTGGCCGTCGGCGGCATGCTGGCCCTCACGGCCAGCCAGTGGCGTCGACTACCGGCATTATCTGCCGCGATCGCGGGGTGGGCAGGACTGGCGATCATCATGCTGTCCTGCACCCTGTTGAGCGCGAACACACTCTATCCGGGCACCGCTGCGCTTCTGCCCGTGCTCGGCGCCGCGCTGGTGATCGGCGCGGGCTGCGCCTCACCGTCGCGTGGGTGCGGCCGCGTGCTGGAATTGCCGCCGATGCAGGCGGTCGGCCGACTGTCGTATTCGTGGTATCTGTGGCACTGGCCGGTCCCGCTGTTCGCACCCCTGCTGCTGGGCCACCACCTCGGCCTGGCAGGCGGGCTGGTGGCAGCGCTCGTCTCCCTCGGGCTGGCGGTGCTCACACTGAGGCTGATCGAGAACCCCCTGCGATTCGCCCCTTCCCTGCGCCGCTCCCCCCTCCGCAGTCTCGCGCTCGGCGGCGCCGTCACCGCGGTCGCCGTATCCGTCTGCGTAGCCCTGATGGTTTTCGTGCCAAACCCCGGCAGTGGCCGGGGCGAGCCGGCAGGGGCGCTGACCGTCACTGCGGTGGACCGCCCTCCCTTCACGGGCGGCAGCATGAACGCCTACGACGCGTCGGTACAGCAGGACTTCGAGCAGGTGCAGGCCGCGGTCGCGGCATCGCTTGCTCCGGGACCCGTACCGTCGAACCTGAACCCGCCCCTCACCGTTGCCTCATCCCAACTCAGAGACTTGTTGAGTGGCGGCTGCATGCGCAACGGTGTCCAGGCCGGACAGCCCGAGTGCGCGACGGGTGACACCTCCTCCGCCACGACGGTGGCACTGATCGGCGACTCCCATGCCGTAATGTGGCGGCCCGCGCTCGAGCGGGTCGCCGAGGAACGGGGATGGCGGCTGGAGACAATGGGTAAGGCGGTCTGCCCGCTATTGGACTTGCCCATCGCCAACCCCGTCCGTCGTGTCGTTTCGCGCTGCGTGCAATGGCGTGACGAAATCATCGATCGGCTACGTGCAAACCCACCGAAGCTCGTGGTGTTGAGCATGTGGCGCGGATACGTCGCCGGGCAGGGTGGCTACGACCCTGGTTTCACGTCGTATAACCAAGCATGGAACGACAGCCTGACCCGCCTGGTGAAGCAGCTGAACAGTATTGGTTCGAAAGTGCTTGTCCTCGGGCCGATCCCGGATCCGCACGAATCGGTGCCGATCTGCCTGTCCGGACACCTCGATGACGCGACGGCCTGCGCGGTACCGCGATCGAAAGCGGTCAACGAATCCGGCATCGCGGCTGAAAGCGCCGCCGCCGAAGCCGGCGGCGGACAATACGTCGACGTCACCGACCTGTTCTGCACCGCTGAGCGCTGCCCAGTCGTCGTAGGCAACACACTGGTCTACTTCGACTGGACTCACGTAACGTCTCAGTACTCCCGCCAGTTGGCCCCGGTAGTCGGGGCGCTGGCCGACCGCGCCCTCGCCGAAGGCTAACCTGCGCTAAACAATCGGCGACGCACACCAGCACCTGTTTGTGGGCCGCCCATCACCGAGTAGGGGAAAATGTCACAGCTGTTCACCATGCCACGACGCCATTTCTTTCAGGCGGCACAAAACGGGATCTGCCGCTGTCTGTCGCGTCGACTCGACGACGACGTGGTGTTCATGAACTGGTGCTATGAAACCGACCCACCGATGGGGATTCCCTAGAACCCGCCGACGAGGCGGACCGGTATCCCATCCAGCTTGACCATGCCACCGGGCGGCACGTTCCTGTATGCGGATACGCGATAACAGCAGTTATGCGAGCAATGGGAAAGCGACCCGAACGCGTCGGCGCTGTCGGAGAGCGCCCAGCGCGACATCACTCGCGAGGTGGTGCGGGGGGCATGGAGCTCAACTCGGCGCGGTGGGAAGCCGCAGCCGACTCCATGGTTCCTCGGTTCGCGCGGAAGGCAGCCCGCAAAGGAGTACCGGCGACGGGGTGCAAGATCGGGGAGGACGCACAGAAGGGGCTGACGCCCTACCGCATGGATCCGATGACCAAGGCCGCTTGAACCGGCCGCGCTACACGGTGCGCGCCAGACGGTCGGCGAGCAGTCCGGCGAATTTCGCCGGATCCTCGGGTACATCGCCTTCAGCGAGAAGAGCTGTGCCGTAAAGCAATTCGGCGGTTTCGGCGAGCTGTTGCGCTTGAGCATCGTCGCCGCTGCTCTTGTGGGCCTGTTGCAGGCCCGTGATGAGCGGGTGCTTCGGGTTGAGTTCGAGAATCCGCTTGCCCACCGGAACCGCCTGTCCGGAAGCCCGATACATGCGCGCGAGCGCCGGTGTGATGCCGAAGGTGTCGGTTATCAGGCACGCCGGCGATTCGGTCAGGCGCGTCGAAAGCCGTACCTCCTTGACGTGGTCTTCCAGAGTCTCCTTCAGCCACGTCAGCAAATCGGCGAACTCCCGCTCCGCCTCCGAGCGCTCGGCCGCCTGCGCCGCCTTTTCTTCTTCGGAGCCGAGGTCCACCTCGCCCTTGGCCACCGATTGCAGCGGCTTGCCGGCGAATTCGGTCACCGTTCCGACCCAGATCTCGTCGACCGGATCGGTCAGCAGCAGCACCTCATAGCCTTTGGCTTTGAACGCCTCGAGATGCGGCGACTTCAGCAGCTGCTCACGCGATTGGCCGGTGGCATAGAAGATCTGCTCCTGACCATCCTTCATACGCTCGACGTATTCAGCGAGTGTGGTGAGCTCCTCGTCGCTCTGCGTCGACGCGAACGACGAAATGTCCAGCAACGTCTCCTGATTGTCATAGTCCGACATCAGGCCTTCTTTGATCACCGTGCCGAACTGAGTCCACAGCGTGCGATAGTCCTGGGGCCGCTCCGCTTGCAGACTCTTGACCGTCGACAGGACCTTCTTGGTCAACCGGCGACGGATCGCGGTGAGTTGCCGATCTTGTTGTAACAATTCGCGAGAAACGTTGAGCGACATGTCGTGCGCGTCGACGACGCCCTTGACGAAGCGCAGGTACGTCGGCATCAGCTGATCGCAGTCGGCCATGACGAAGACGCGTTTGACGTACAGCTGCACACCGGTTTTGGCGTCGCGGGTGAACATGTCGAACGGGGCGTGCGATGGGATGAACAGCAGGGCTTGATACTCGAAGGTGCCCTCGGCCTTCATCGCGATGATCTCGAGTGGGTCATCCCAGGCGTGGGCGATGTGCTTGTAGAACTCTTTGTACTCATCCTCGGAGACTTCGTCTTTGGACTTGGCCCACAGTGCCTTCATCGAATTGAGGGTCTGTGTTTCGAGGGTGACCACCTCCTCGCCACCCTCTTCAGTGGCCTGGGCCCGTCGCTCGACCTGCATCCGGATCGGCCAGGCGATGAAGTCGGAATACTTCGTGACCAGCTCCCTGATCTTCCACTCCGACGTGTAATCGTGCAGTTCGTCCTCGGTGTCTTCGGGTTTGAGGTGCAGCGTGATCGACGTGCCCTGCGGGGCGCCGTCAACGGATTCGACGGTGTAGGTACCGTCCCCGCTGGACACCCAGCGGGTGGCGTCACTTTCGCCGGCCTTACGCGTGACCAACTCGACCCTGTCGGCAACCATGAACGTCGAGTAGAAACCGATGCCGAATTGACCGATCAGTTCCTCGGAAGCTGCGGCGTTCTTGGCCGCGCGCAACTTCTGACGGAGCTCATCGGTACCCGACTTGGCGAGCGTGCCGATCAGATCCACGACCTCTTCGCGCGACATACCGATGCCGTTGTCACGAACAACCAGCGTTCGGGCGTCCTTGTCCACCTCGATCTCGATGTGGAGATCGGAGGTATCGACGTCCAGGTCCTTGTTCCGAAGAGCTTCGAGTCGAAGCTTGTCGAGCGCATCGGAGGCGTTCGAGATCAACTCGCGCAGAAACGAGTCCTTGTTGGAGTAGACCGAGTGGACCATCAACTCCAGGAGTTGGCGGGCCTCCGCCTGAAACTCCATCTGCTCGACGCGTGCAGTCATGTGATTCCGTTCAGCAGTCAAACCTTCTGAGGTGAGCCCGTCGTAGTGGTCCAGTCGTTGTGGGACTCTGTTGCCCGGTGTTCGGGCGAGGAAGAATCAACAACGACATGGCATCGAACAAGCGCCGGCGGCATACGCCGGATCAGATCATCC
>Ga0315336_1000321_pt1 | contig 158641 bp, 134 predicted proteins | sample ASW5metaG_FD_204512 | JGI IMG/M metagenome (GOLD analysis project Ga0315336, IMG submission 204512) | Ammonia-oxidizing marine archaeal communities from Monterey Bay, California, United States - ASW #5 | ecosystem: Environmental > Aquatic > Marine > Intertidal zone | place: USA: California... | reverse complement strand
GGCAGATATCCGGCTGGACCGAGGAAATGGCGAAACGCGGCCGCATGAACCCGAAAATGTTCAACAGTTTCATCGACGGCAGCAAGTCGGGCATCGAAATGACGGCGGTCTGTAATGCGACCGGCTTGACACCGCAGCCGGACGGACTCGCCTTTCCACCTGTCGCCTGTGAGGATCTGGCAGAAATCTGCAAACCGAAATCAGCCGGCGGACAATTGGCCCACAAAGGAACGACGGAAGTGGTATCGTCGCTCAATCGCGACCAATCGCCGGTGACCAATCACCTGCAAATGGGGACTTATGTGGTTGTCGAAACCGACCACGACTATGTCCGCCACTGCTTCGAAGAATACAACATGCTGCACGACAGCACGTTTCAGTATATGGCGCTCTATCGGCCGACCCACATGATCGGTCTGGAGCTCGGCATATCGGTCGCGGCCATCGCCGGCCGCGGCGAAGCGACCGGCCGGCCGATCGTTTTCAACTCCGACGTCGTCGCCACCGCGAAGCGCGACCTCAAGGCCGGAGAAATGCTGGATGGCGAAGGCGGTTATTGCGTCTGGGGCAAGCAGATGCCGGCCGAAGTGTCGTTGGAAACCGGCGGGCTGCCGCTCGGGCTGGCGCAAGACGTTCGATTGAAGCGCGATATTGCGACCGGCGAAGCCTTGTCGTGGGACGACGTCGACTACGACCCCGCTGATAATGCCGTCAAGGTGCGCCGGGAAATGGAAGCGGCCTTTGGCCGGCTAAATCGTTAAAGAATACCGGCCCCCACGAAAGGCTACGCCGTGGGGGCCGGTGGGGAGAGCCGGCAACATCGAGTTGGGTCAGCGAATCCGCCGGCTTGCCCAGAGCGGGTTGCAAGTGGAACGCGGCTGTTTCAATTGATCAGGGTCATGTCGGCATAGGTCGAGACATGCCTGACCTTGTTGGTATAGCAACGATCTTTCTTTTTCTTGCGAATTTCCAGCTTCTTGCCGATCGGGCATGGTAATGCCGGACCGGAAAAACCGACGGCCGTGCAACGGTCCCGGCCTTTCTTGCTACCGCTCGGCACCTCATCGTTGGTTTTGTAGGTGCCTGGCGGCAAGCAAACTTTGTAGGACACGTAAGAACGATAAGTTTGCGGCACCGTCTTTCTGCAATGCGCTTTGCCGCTGGAAACATGAATGCCGAAACCGGAAGGGCATTTGCCTTTCTTTTTGGCGTGGGCCTCACCCGCTGTCATGCCGGCGACCATGCAAATAGCGGCCAAAGCGCTCAGTCCGAAAAGTATCTGTCTCATGAGGTTCTCCTAGTTTGCGAACGGTGTTGAACAAAATGCCCTTTCTGCCAGGCAGGCTACGTATGCAGCGTGGACAATGAGAGCATTCGCGCCGACGCTCTATTTGGCTGTGACAAGTGCCACAAGCGCTGGGTGACATTTGTCACTGCCGATTTCCTCCGTGTCGTTACCTTGTTGTCCGAAGACACAAGTCGAACCTTAGACCTTCGCCGTCACGGCGCTGTGAGGGTGGCGTGACAAGTTTGTGAAAAAAGCGACAATGATGCAGACTGTCAGTCACGGACAAACAAACAACGCGTCGGAACCGTTGCCGGCTGAGCAGCGGATAACCGTGCGGAAACAGGGACATCGCGACTTTGCCATGAGCGGACTCCATCTCAAATTGTTTGGCGAAGTACAGGCCAGGCGCGGTACCGTGACGCTGCTTGATTTGCCCGGGCGCAAAGCGACAGCCTTGCTGAGTTATCTGGCTCTATCGTCGGGCCGCTCAGAATCCCGTGAAAAATTGGCGGACCTTCTATGGGGCGATCACTTCGAAGAGCAAGCCAAGCAAAATCTCCGACAATGCCTGACCCGCTTGCGCAAAGCGCTCGGTACGCCCCCGGTCCTGATCGGCGCGCCGGGCCGACTGAGCTTGGATGAGACCGGCGTGCAAACCGATATTCAACAGTTCGAATCCCTAGTCGCCACCGACGATGCAGCCTCTCTCGAGAAAGCCGCCAGCCTCTACGACGGCGAATTGATGGAAGGTCTCGACATCGCCAATGCCGAGTTCCAAGACTGGATCGCATCACAGCGGGTACGGTTCGCCGATATGCACCAAGGGGTTCTGGAACGCCTGGCGGCGCTGCGCCAGACCAAAGGCGACTATGACGGTGCCATCATGTGTTGGCGCAAAAGTCTGCTCACCGATCCGTTGCGTGAATCGGCCTATCGCGCCCTGATGCGGCTCTATGTCGAAATTGGCCGCCGAACCGCCGCCTTGAAAGAATATCAGGCGTGCGAGGAAACGTTGCGGCGCGACCTCGGCACCGAGCCGGATGTTGAAACGATTTCGCTCTATCGCGAGATCGTGGCCGGCGAAAAACGTCCAACATCGGCGATCCCCGCGATCACGCCCTCACATGACGAACCGGCGATCGCGGTCCTGCCGTTCGAAAATTTGGGCGGCGATGACGATCAGGATTATTTCGCCGATGGCGTATCGGAAGATATCACCACTGAATTGTCGCGTTTCCAATCTTTGTTGGTGATCGCGCGGAATTCCAGTTTTCAATACAAGGGCATGGCCCGCGACGTCCGAATGATCGGTCGTGAGCTGGGTGCCGACTATATTTTGGAAGGCAGTGTCCGGCGCGACACCAATCGGCTTCGGGTTACCGCACAATTGGTTGATGCCGTAACGGCGGAGCATATCTGGGCAGAGCGCTATGACCGTGACATCGCGGGTTTGTTTGACTTGCAGGAAGAAATCACCGGCACCATCGTCGGCAGCATCGCACCGGAGATCGCCCTGGCGGAAGTCAAACGTGCGGCCCGCGACAGAAGTGGCGACATGCGAGCCTATGACGTCGCCATGCTGGCGATGACCTTGCTGCGCGAGGCGCGCTCTACCGTCGACAAAGACCTCTATCAACGCGCGCTGGATGAAGCGGAACAAGCCACGCAATTGGACCCGCAGTGCTCCGAAGCCTGGGCGACCCTGGCGTTCGGTTACGCGGTTCGCGCCTTTGCTCGTCTCAGCGACAAGCCCGAAGAAGACGTCAAACGCGCCCACGATGGCGCCGAACGGCTCCGGCAATTGGACGGCCGCGACCACCGTGCCTTTCTCTGGCTCGGTTGGTCGAAGCAGATCAAACGCCATTACGACGCCGCGCTCGCCGATCTGCGGCGGGCCCGGGAACTCAACCCCAACTGCACCCTGACTCTGTCGATCCTTGGCGCCACGGAAGCGGTCGGCGGCCTGCCGGACGAAGCACGCAATCACATTCGGCTGGCAATACGGCGCAGTCCCAGAGACCCCATGCTGGCATTCATGTACGCCGTTCTGGCGTTCGCCGATTTTGCCACAGAGGATTTCAAAGGTGGCGTTCATTGGGCACGGCAAGCCATCCAAGTTCACCCGGCGGCGCCTGCCAATCACCTCATCCTGGCGGCCAACCTGGTCGGGACAGGCGCTTTGGGCGAAGCCCACGAGGCCCTGGACGTGCAACGGCGGATCAGCCCGGAACTCCTGGATCACCATCTGGAAACGGCGACCTGCCCGTTCAGGTCGGCCGACGACGCGGACCGCTACGTCTCTGCCCTCCACCGAGCCATCGGTGTCAACGCCCCGCTTTCAATTGTCGAGGGATAGATCGGCAGCCATCGAATTCGGTCTTTGGCAGAAATAGTGGGTTCTTTGTCATTGACGCCAATCCATTGCCTGACGATGCTGGCGGCATGCAAAGCGATCACGCAACGACACGATCCGTGGCAATCCTGATTTTCCCGGATCACCAAATTCTCGACGCTACCGGACCGGCCGGCGCCTTTGGTTCAGCGAACCAAGTTTTGGCTGAGCATGGCATCGATGCCGCCTACGATGTGCGCGTGTTGGCCGACCATGCTGGCCCAATTCGAAGCTCGTCCGGTGTTTCTCTGCATGCCGACCACAGTTGGCGTGACACTGATACTACCTTCGACACGCTAGTTGTCGCCGGTGGTGCCGGTACCGAAGCGGCGTGCGGCGATCGCGATCTCGTTGCCTGGGTCGGGCGCACGGCGCCGACGGTCCGGCGTCCCTGTTCGGTCTGTTCCGGCGCTTTTCTGTTGGCCGCCACCGGCTTACTGGACGGCCGCAAGGCGGTGACGCACTGGCGCAGTTGCCGTGCTTTGCAGCGTCTCCATCCGGCGATCGCCGTCGAACCCGATGCCATCTTCGTGCGCGACGGTCCCTACCGGACCTCCGCCGGCGTCACCGCCGGCATGGATCTGGCGCTGGCGATGATTGAGGAGGACCACGGTCGCGCCATCGCGCTGGCCGTTGCCCGAGAATTGGTCATGTTCCTCAAACGGCCGGGCGGTCAGTCGCAGTTCTCCACACATCTCTTGGCGCAAGACTGTGCCGACGGCCCTATTTCGACGGTCTGCGCCTGGGCGCTCGACCATTTGGACCATGACCTGCGGGTTGACGTGCTGGCGGCGCACGCCGCAATGAGTCCGCGCACCTTCGCCCGCATTTTCCACCACGAAACCGGGACGACACCCGGAAAATTCATAGAAGGCGCCCGCATCGACAGGGCGCGTCGCCTGTTGGAGGAGTCTGACCTCAGCATCTGGGCCGTTGCCGGCCAATGCGGCTTCGGCAATGACGAGCGCATGCGGCGGACGTTCCACCGGCACCTCAATGTGAGTCCGGAAGATTACCGCCGACGTTTCGCCCTGCAACGATCCGCATGATATTTTTTAACCAGGAGAGAATCACATGAGCCTGACGATTGGTATCTTGTTTTTCGAGGGTACCGAGGAATTAGACGCGATCGGTCCGTGGGAAGTTTTCAGTTTTGCCTTGTCACAGAAGGACGATGCCAAAGTCGTCACCCTGTCCGAAAGCGGCGACACGGTGACCTGCGCCAAAGGCCTGAAGATTGTCCCGGACTTCGCGCTCGCCGATGCACCAGCCTTGGATATAGTGCTGGTTCCGGGCGGCATGGGTACGCGCCGGGAACAACACAATCAGGCGCTGCTCGATTGGATCGCCAAAACCGCGGCGAATTGTCAATGGGTGACCAGCGTCTGCACCGGTTCGCTGTTGCTGTACAAGGCCGGCGTCGCCCGCGGCAAACAGGTCACGACCCACTGGGCGTTCGTTGAAAAGCTCCGCGAGATGGGCGACATCACCGTGCGTGACGATGTCCGCTTCATTCGCGACGGCAACCTGGTGACCTCAGCCGGTGTGTCGGCCGGCATCGACATGGCACTTTGGCTGGTCGGCCAGATCTACGATCCGGACTTCGCCCGCGCCGTCCAAAAAGGCATCGAATATTACCCGGCCCCGCCCTACGCGGCGGCGGTTTGATCAGGCGGCAAGGTCCCGTCCCGCGCTGGTACCGGCCATCCGGCCAAAGACCGAGCCAGCGGTCAGGCCGGTGCCGCCGGGATAGTTAAAGAAGAACAAACCGCCGACCAATTCGCCCGCGGCATAGAGGCCGGGAATGGCGGCGCCGTCGACATCGACGACGCGTCCGCCGGTATCGATCTTCAGGCCGCCAAAAGTGAATGTGATGCCGCAGGTAATGCCGTAGGCTTCATAGGGCGGAGTGTCCAAGGGGTTGGCCCAATTCGACTTCACCGGCTCGATGCCGCTGGCGGCGCGGCCATCCTTGACGTTGGGATTGAACGGCACGTCGGTCTGCACCGCGGCATTGAAATCGGCGACGGTTTGAAGGAACTGACCGGCGTCGACGCCTTCCATCTTTTCGGATAACGCTTCCAGGCTATCGGCTTGCACCTTGGTGACCTGACGGATCCGATATTCGTCGCGCAGCAGATGACTGACCTTCGAATCGAACACCTGCCAGGCGAACTGGCCCGGTTGATTGAGCACTTCGCGGCCGTATTTCGCATAGGTGTAGTTGCGAAAATCGGCACCTTCGTCGACAAAGCGACGGCCTTCTCTATTGACCAATATGCCGAATGGATAGGAGTGCTTCTGGAAGGCGTCACCGACCGCGAGATCGCCGAATTCTGGCGCATTGCGGTCCCAGCCGACGGCGTGGCAGCCCGACCAATTGCCGGCCGGCATGGCGCCGATATCCAGGGCCATGCGGATGCCGTCGCCGGTGTTGAACCGGCTGCCGCGCACCTTGGCGAGCTCCCAGCCAGGGCCAAGATACCGTGTCCGCATTTCCAAATTGGCCTCAAAGCCGCCGGCGGCAAGGATCACGGCGCCGGCGCTCAGGTCCTGAACCGCGCCACCTTGTTTGACACGGACGCCACGCACGGTGACTTGGTCGAACAACAGCTCGATGGCGCGCGCGCCATAGCGAATTTCAATGCCCTGGTCGCGGGCAAGCTTGGTTTCCGTTTCGATCAAACCGGGACCGCCGCCCCAGGCCTCGACGGTGAGGCCGCCCCAAAACTTGAACCGGCCATCGACCTTGAAGGCCTGGCGGCCCCAAATCGGGGCGAACCGCACGCCCTTTTCCTGCATCCAGACCAAGGTTTCAAAGCTTCGGCGGACCAGAGCCTCGACCATGTCCGGGTCGGTCCGATATTGCGTGACGCGAAACATATCGTCGAAGAACTGACCTTCGTCGTAGGTCCCGAAATCTGTCATGTCGATTTCGGCGTTGGTGAGGTCCGGCATCAAGCGCTTGAGATCTTCGACACCGCTGTAGGCAACGCGCATGGCGCCGGCGGTAAAGCGGCTGTTGCCGCCGGATTCTTCTTCCGGCGCGCGCTCCAGCATCAGTACCGAAGCACCGGATTCTCGCGCCGCCAGCGCCGCACAAAATGCGGCGTTACCGCCGCCGACAACAATTACGTCAAAGTTTTCGGACATGGATCACCTCTCGCCGGCGCGATTGTAGTCGTGGCGGCCGTTGCGACAAGGGTCGACGAAGATTTTTCCCCGCAGCTGTATCGATCAGGAAGCCTCGCGGCGAATATTGAAGAGCGTCGCATAAAGCGTCGGCACCAAGATCATGGTCAGCACGGTACCGAAGCTGAGCCCGGCCATGATTGTTATCGCGAGGCCGACCCAGAACACGTCCTGCAACAGCGGCACCACCCCCAACACCGTGGTCGCCGCCGCCAAGATCACCGGCCTGAGACGCGATAAGGCGGCGTGAACCACGGCTTCATAGGGCGCCGTGCCGGAATCCAGTTCCACATTTATTTGGTCGAGCAGGACAATGGCGTTCTTGATCATCATGCCGGCCAGGCTCATAGCCCCGAGCAGCGCCAAAAATCCGAACGGCGTGTTGGTCGCCAATAGCCCGGCGGAAATACCAATCAACGCGAAGGGAATGGTCAAGACAATCACCAACGGTGGGCGAAACGCGTTGAACAATGCGACAATGATCACCAACATGATGCCGACCGCCGGTATGACGCCAGGGATCAAAGCCTTCTGAGCATCGACGGTGCCTTCATATTCGCCACCCCACTCCATTGTGTAGTTCTTCGGCAGTTCGATCGCTTCGACTTTGTCCACGACCGCGGCGCGTAATGTCGGCAGCGTCTCTCCCTGTACGGGGTTCGCTTGGACAGTTATTGTACGACGGCGGTCGCGCCGCCAGACGATTGGATTTTCCCATTTGACCATGACGCCGTCGGTCACTTGCGACAGCGGCACCGTGTCGGAAGACAAAACCGGATTGACCGGCAGTACGTCGAGGCCGCCGACGTTCTGCCGCTCGGCTTCGAGCCTACGGACGACAATCGGAATCAAATCATCCTGTTCGCGGTAAAGACCAATGCTCAAGCCGTCGAAGGCACGTTTAGTCGCGTCGGCGAGATCGGGCCGTTCGACCCGGGCCCAGCGCGCGCGTTGTTCGTTGAACACCGGCACCACTTTCTTCACCGGCTGGCGCCAATTGTCGTTCGCGTAATCGGTGATGGGTTCCGCTGCCAATACGGATTGCACCTCTTGGGAGAGCCGTCGCAAGGTAGCCGGATCCGCCTCCGCCGGACCGCTCAGGCGCAGCTCGAACTTCCAGCTGTAGCTTGGCCCGACGCCAAACTTGCGCATCGGCAGCAAGGCGCCCGGATACAGCGTTGCCAGTTTTTCCTCGTAGTCGTCGATAAGCGCATCGATTTCACGAAAGTCGTTCACATTGACAATGAGCTGCGCATAGGACTGATAAGGCGATTCCGGATCGACCGGCAGGTAAAACCGCGGCGGGCCGGCACCGATGAAAGTCGCCACGCTATCAACCCGTTCGTCCTGTTGGAGCAGCTCTTCCGCTTGCCTCAAGTCCTGCGTTACTTGTTCGATACGGGTGCCTTCCGGTGCCCAATAATCGATCATGAATTTGCGCATTGAGGAATCGGGAAAGAATAGCTGCTCGATACTACCGAAACCGATGACGGCAATAACCAACAACCCAATGACGCCGCCGATCGACAGGAAGCGTAATTTCAGAGACAAATCCAGAATGCCGCGGAAGCCACGGTAGAAGCGCCCGCCATAAGGGTCGCCCGATCCCTCCTGTGCCTTCAGCATGTCCATGCACTGCAGCGGTGTCAGCGTCATGGAAATGACCCAACTGACCAGCAAGGATATAGCCACCACCGTGAACAAGGTTCGGCAATATTCGCCAGCACTCTCTGTCGAGGCAAAGATCGGATAAAACGCCATCACCGCGATAACCGTGGCGCCGAGCAGCGGCCAGGAAGGCTGCAGCGCGGATTCGATCGCCGCCTGTTTGCGGTCCATGCCCTGTTGAAGTCTGGCGACGATTCCGTCTGCAACAACGATTGAATTATCAACCATCATACCGAGCGCGATCACCAACGCGCCGAGCGACATGCGCTGCAGGTCGATGTTGAAGATGTCCATCAGTATGAAGCTGGCAAGGATGGTGACGATCAACGACGTGCCGATGATCACGCCCATGCGCCAGCCCATGAACAGGGTCAAGATCACCAGCACGATACCAACCGCCTCGGCGAAATTGATCAAGAAGCCGTTTACCGCTTCGGCAATGATAGTCGACTGCCAATGGACCCGATGCGTGTCGATGCCAACTGGCAACGCGTTCGCCAAGGCATCGAGCCGGCGATCGACGCGCCGGCCCATCTCAACGACATTGATACCGGACTGGTTGGTCATCGAGAGGCCGATCGCCGGCTCGCCGTTATAGCGCATCATGGTGAAGGCCGGCTCGACATAGCCGCGGCGCACCGTTCCGATATCGCCGATGCGAATGAGTTCGCCCGAGCGGACGCCGGTTCGCGCTCCGCCCGGATTTTTGATCCCTTCAAGCGCGGTCGGTGTCACCACCAGATCGGCAATGTCCTGTGGCGATTTGAACTCACCGGTCGGCGCGATCCGCATGCGCTGTTCGCCCAAATCGACACTGCCGGCGTCGACCACCAAGTTCTGCGCTTGCAAGGTTGCTTTGAGATCGGCATCGGTGATGCCGAGTTGGGTTAGCTGACTGTCGGAAACATCGAGATAGATAACTTTTTTCTGTACGCCCCATAGATCGACCCGGGCGACCCCGTCGATCAGGCTGATCTCCTTTTTCAGCGCTTTCGCGTATGTCTCAATTTCCGCGTAGCTGTAGCCGTCGCCCGTCACCGCCAATTGAAATCCAAAGACGTCTCCGAAATCGTCGCCGACCGCTGGCCGCTCGGCACCCGGCGGTAATGATCCTTCGACGTCTCGGACCTTGCGCCTGAGCTGATCCCAGATCTGTGGCAGCTTGTCCGACCAAAATTGCGGCTGGATCTCCACTTTCACTTGGCTTTGGCCGGCGCGGGAAAACGACTCGATATATTTGACTTCGGCCATTTCCTGAATCGCCAACTCGATGCGGTCGGTAATTTCGAGCTCGACCTCGGCGGGACTGGCGCCCGGATAATTGGTGGTAATGACCGCGGTCTTCACCGTGAAGGCCGGGTCTTCCAATTGGCCAAGATTGCGGAAACTGGCAAAGCCCCCAACGACCAGCAGCACGACGATGAAATAGGTGACGGCTTTTTTCTCGATAGCAAGGGCGGCGAGATTCATATCGCTTTACCCGTCCTGGCCGAGCAACCGGACCTGTTGGCCCTCGCGCAACGAATGCACGCCGGCGGTGACCAGGATTTCGCCCTGCTCCAAGCCGCTCTGGATCTCTATGCCGTAATCGGTCAGGTCGCCGACCGACACTTCACGGCGGCTGACCATTTTCGACGCCTCGTCGACGATCCAAACATAAGTCTTGCCGTTCTCGCCATCGGAGAACGTGGCCGCCGTCGGCACCTCGATCCGTGACCGGCTCTCTGCCGCCGCGCTCCCCGTCGGCGGCTTGCCGGACGCCTTGCCGGCCATACCGGGAAGAATTTTTGCGCCTTCCGGCTGATCCATAATCAGGGTAACTGGATAGGTCCGGGTCGTCTCCGACGCTTCGGTGCCGATTTCCTTGATGGTGGCCGGTATCTTGTGTTCGGGAAACGCGTCATAGACGACAATGATTCCTTCGACTTGGGGCGCGTAGGAGATCAGGCTCTCCGGGATATCGACCACCATTTCGATACTGGAGCTGTCAAGCAGTCGCGCGATCGACTGTTTGGCGCGGACGTCTTCGAAATTTTCCACATAAGTCGCGACGATTCGGCCGGCGAACGGCGCCTGTATGTCCGTGAAGCCGAGGTCAAGTTGCGCCTGTTTCACGGCTGCCTTGGCAGCCGCGACTTCAGCCGACGAGCGGCTCTCCGCGGCGATAAAGCGGTCGACCCGTGCCTCGCTGACATGGCCCTTGTCCAACAAGATACGGTTGCGTTTGAGCGTCAGCACATCGTTGGTATGCGTCGCTTCGGCGCGTTTCAAGCTCGCGATTTGCCGGTCGACTTCAGCCTTATAGGTGGCCGGATCAAGCTGTGCCACCAAATCGCCTTTCTTGAGCTCGTCACCAACGTTGACCGGCAACTTCTTCAACTGCCCCTGTACACGAAAGGCCAGATTGACCTCGTTGGTCGCTTTGGCACGGCCGGAGAACAAACGCTGACGGAAGGCTTCCGATCCGGTGACCTTCATCGCCTTGACCGGCCGCACGACGGGTTCCTCGGCGACCTTCTCCTCTTCGCACGCCGCTAAAGCCAGTAATGTCGGCAGCATCAATACGGTGAGCGCCGCGCGCACGGGTTGATAAATCATAGGAAATTCCATTTCAGAAAGCCGTCGCCGTTGGGCGGAGTCTGATGCAGTCGCCTTCGAATATCAATCGGTTGTTTGCCCGATTTGAAATGAAATGGGCGGGCCAACGACGGAATTGCTAAAGGCGATCGATCACCTGTTCTCCGAACTCAGCGATTTTTTCTTCCACGTCCGGCAGAAAATCCGTCAGCCTGAGGGCGATCCGGTCGACGCCGCGGTCGGCGCATTCCTGGACCGCGCCCAAGGGATCGGCGCTGGCACCGGGCAGCGCCGCCGGACAGCCGGTGGTGATTTCGATGGCACTCGGGTCGCGGCCGGCTTCTTCGGCGGATTGTCTGGCGATATCGAGCAAGGGTGCGATATCGACCTGGGCACCAGTCGCCGGAAAAAAGCCGTCGCCCAAACGGCCGGCGCGGCGCGCCGCCATCGTGGAATGACCACCAATCAATATTGGCACCGAGCCGTTGACCGGCTTCGGATTGCAGCTCACGGCGGAAAAGTCGACGAACGGACCCTTGTAGCTGACGTCATCGCCGCTCCAAAGCGCCCGCATTGCGGCGATATAGTCATCGCTGCGGGCACCGCGCTTGTCGAAAGGGATGCCGAGGGCGTCGAATTCTTCCCGCAACCAGCCGACGCCGATGCCGAGACTGAGGCGACCACCGGTCAAATGGTCCAAAGTCGCGACTTCCTTAGCCAGAACAAGCGGATTGCGCTGTGGCAATATGAGCACGCCGGTCATAAACCGAAGCCGCGTGGTGACACCGCCGACAAAGGCGATCCAGATGAGCGGGTCCGGCATTTTAGACTCGGGGCCGCCGGGCAATTTCCCGGACGCCGCGTAAGGATAGGTCGAGGCATAGTCCGTCGGCCACACCACATGTTCGATCGCCATCAGCGATTCAAAACCGGCTGATTCGGCCGCCAAGGCCAGGCGTTTTGCGCCCTCAGGATCCGGGCGAATCGAATTGGCAAATTGCAGGGCGAATTTCATGAGTCTTCCCTATTGCTGACTGCGCTAGCCGGCGGCTTGCCGAGCGATCTCCGCGAACACCGGATCCAGTTGCTGCCCGAGTTCCTCAACCGCATCGACGCCATAGACCGCCAACGCCCGGCTCGGTTCATGATAAGTCAATCGACTGCCGCCACTCGGCAAGGCGGTAACGTAAAACCGCAACGGCGGATCAACGCCGACGGAAGCGCCGGCCTTCAGCAGCTGCATCATCAGTTTCCCGCCGCTGACCGTGACCACTTGGGCGTTGGCATCTGAGACGGCAATGGTCTCCACCCCGCATTTGCCGCAGGCACCGACATTGGTCTCGAACGCATGCTCGGTAATGACCTCTGTCAACCGCTCGACCAACTCGGGCGCCTGATGGGTCGAATCAATGGTGCGAACGCCGTCATCGGCCGGCTGGCTCCACCAGCCATAGGCCGCGGCCAAGCCGGCGGCGATCAAAACCGTGATGGCGGTACGTTCAAGCCGCATGGCGTTTCGCTCCCTGCTTGGCACGATGCCACTCCCGCCCGATTGGATCAACCGGCGGGCCGGCGGCATGTATCGACCAAAGTCGACAATGATTTAGGGCGTTGGATCACTCGGCGTTCGCGGTTACCCTTTGTACTGATTACGAACTCTCCTCATTGAAAGGCCAAAGCCGTGCCACAGATCAACGCCGACCGTCTGCTCTCGGATCTTCGTCATCTGCGTACCATGGGCGCCGTCGACAACGGTGTCGTTCGGCCCGCCTTGTCTGAACAGGACATGGTGGCACGGCACTGGCTCAAGTCGTGTTATCAGGATGCCGGGCTGGATGCGCGGATCGACGGGCTTGGCAACGTGCTCGGCCAATCCAAGAACGCCGGCCGGGCGCTGCTGATTGGCTCTCATTCCGACACGCAGCCGACCGGCGGCTGGCTCGACGGTGCACTAGGCGTGATCTACGGCCTCGAAGTCGCTCGGGCGCTAAGCGAGGATCCTGCGACCCAGCATCTGGCGATCGACGCTGTCTCCCTTCAGGATGAAGAATCCCGGTTTTACGGCTGCATGGGCAGCCGCTCTCTCTGCGGCGCATTCACCGCCGCCATGGAAGCCGACGCCGTCGACAAAGATGGCGTCCGCTTGGCCGACGCGCTTGAGGCAGCCGGCCTCGCCGACCAACCGCGGTTACGCTTGGACGCGGACCGCTATGCCGGCTTTCTCGAGGCCCATATCGAACAAGGGCCGCACCTGGAGGAAGACGCCATGGCGATCGGCGTGGTGACTTCGATCGTTGGTCTTGGCGGCCGCCGTTTCGTGTTCGAGGGTCAACAGAACCACGCCGGTACCACCATGATGGCGACGCGCAAGGACGCCTCCACCGCGCTTTATGCGCTGGCGCATGCCATCAATGAACGTTTCCCCGAGGTTGCCGGACCGCGGTCGGTTTGGACTATGGGCCGCGCCGTCGTCGAACCCGGCGCCGCCGCGATCGTACCGGGCTATGCCGAGCTGGAGCTGCAATACCGCGACCAATCGACCGACGTACTCGACCGCTTCGAGGCCGTCGTCGAGGAATTGGTCGCCGACATCAATGGCCGGGGCGGTGCCAAGGTGACGGCGGACCCTTCGCGTGTGCGTATTTCACCGGCGCATATGGACCCGGATTTTCGGCGCCATATCGCCGCCGCCGCCGATGCCCACGTGCCAGGCAAATGGACGGAAATGCCGAGCGGCGCCTTCCACGACGCCGGGATCATCGCCGATATCATGCCTTGCGGTATGCTGTTCATTCCCTCGATCGGCGGCATCAGCCACGATTTCGCCGAAGACAGCCACGACGACGATATCGTCCGCGGCTGTCAGGTACTGGCCAATGCCGCGGCCCTGATCTTGAGTGCATAGAAGGACGACCCAGCCATGAGCAACTGGCGTCAAACCCTCCGCGGCATGGTATTTCCTTGGCATTGCGACCAGTTCGGCCATATGAACGTGCGCTGGTACGCGCATTTTTTCGACGATGCCGGGTTTCATATTTGGCCGATGATCGGCGTCAAACAAGCCCTGTTCGATCAATCCGGGTTGCATACGGTGATCGCGCAGACGACAACCGATTTCGTTCTCGAAATTACGGCTGGCACACCAATCGTTATAGAAAGCGGCTTCACCCGGATCGGCACCAAAAGCCTCAGTCACGCCCAGCGCCTGTACCACGCCGACACCGGCCAAATACATGCCCGCCAGGCCACGGCTGAAGTCTTCTTCGACCCCAAGTCCCGCAAGTCGGTATCCATCCCCGAGCCGATCAAGGCACTTGTCGCTGATCACCTGGTCGACCTGGCGGATCCGCCGAGTTTTGCGGTTTAGTATCCCCAGTGGCTATCAGTTGCTCGAGCGCGGCAAAGCCACGTGCTTTGCGAGATAGCGCTTGAATTGGAAGATGTCGTTCCACGTCGTCGGCGGATATAGAATCTGGCCCAACGACCCAATTCAATTTGCACTGCCAATATTATCCCGACGCCAAGCCGGCCATGCGATCAAGCCATGGTCTTTCGTGACCTGTATCGCGCTTGATTCTATGTGATCACAAAACACCACAATATTGGCGCAATTCCATCGCGCGTTCGGTACCAGTATTCCGTCGAAATCCAGGAACTGTGCCGTTTCTGCGATGTCCTGGCTACGTGGGTATTCATGCTGTCTATCAATATAGGAAAGTTGCCCATAGGTCGCTACGTCGAGCCCAATTTTCTCGAGATCGTCCAATGTCGACAGCCTGAGCAAGCGAGATAGAGAAATTGATAACTCGAATATTCTATAGCGGATCTTAGAAGGAAATACTGGTTGGCCACGGGAAAGGTGAAAATACATTTCCGCAATCGTACCGTCGCGTTCCAAAGCTGTATAAAGTACGTCGAATGTCCGGTCATCCCAACGTCCGCCGGAGCTTCCGCAATGACGCGGATCTCTGCCATCTCGTACGACTCGCCAAACCGACCCATCGAAGGATTCAGCCTCGCCTTCTTCCAGCGCGTCTATTAGACCGCTGTCGCGAACTCTCCGGGAGAAGACCATTCTTAGACATAGGCCTCTGCATCAAGGCGTTCGAGTACGCCCAACACCTCTTCAGACCGGTTTTGACTGATCAAATCTATCGCCCGTTCGCCATTTAGCTGTGGGTGACGGGCATAGAGCCAGGCACGTATTTCCTCAGGCGTGTAGTACTCTTCCAGGCGGCCGACGACGTAATGCAGATCAGACAGCACGAACTGGGTTCGCGGATGGGGTTTAAATGCGCCGTTTTTCCATCGCGAAACCGTCGCCTTCGAGACATCGGTAATGTTGGCAATATCGACGCCCTTCAAACCACCGACGTCATGCAACACGTCGAGGTAACGAGCCACTACGCCTTGCGCGGCACTCATTTTTCATCCTCTCCCTATTGACGGTGGCGCAGACCTCGGCAATGGCAACAAATTAACATCCACGAGAAGACACATTATTGCCGTTTACGTTTCACAAAGTAACTTTATGAAACAATTTTGTCAACTACCAAGGATCAACCAGCCGTTTCCGCCCGGTACGCGGCGCCGGCGGTGGAAATCCCGCAAGGGCCTTCGCGAGGATGGTGCGGGTCTCGGCCGGGTCGATGACGTCGTCGACGTAGAACCGGCCGGCGACTTCCAGGGCGGTGTGGTAGGTCTTCAGCTCGGCGGTCAGCCTGGCATGTAGTGCTGCCCGTTCTGCCGGATCGTCGACGGCGTCGAGTTCCGCTTTGTGGATGATGTTGACCGCGCCTTCGATGCCCATGCCGCCGAATTCCGCGGTCGGCCAGGCCAACACCAGGTCCGGTGAATAGGCCATAGCGCCCATGACGTAATAACCAAGGCCGTAGGCCTTGCGCAGGACCACCGTCACCATCGGCACGGTGGCGTTGGCGGCCGCGGTCAGGATGCGGGCGGAATGGCGGACCAAGGCGGTCTTCTCGATATCCGGGCCGACCATCAGCCCCGGCGTATCGCAGAGAAACACCAGCGGGATGTCGTAGGCATCGCAGAGCCCGATGAACCGGGCGATCTTGTCGCAGGCCGGGCTGTCCATGGCGCCGGCCAAATACATCGGCTGGTTGGCCATGATTCCGACCGGGCGGCCGTCGATGCAGGCGAGCGCGGTGACCGCCGCCTTGCCGAAGCGTGGCCGGAGTTCCAGAATGCTGTCCTGGTCGGCCAGGCCCTCGACCACTTTGCGGACGTTGTAGGCGCGGCGCGGGTTGTCCGGCACGATCTCGCGGAGCTTCATGACATCGGGCGCGGCGCCGGCCGGTCCCGGGCCGGAGAAATAGCCGAGATACCGGCGCGCCGCCGCCAAGGCCGCAGCTTCGTCGTCGACCAGAATGTCGATGCCGCCGGCGGCCTCGTGCACATCCATGGGGCCGATGTCCTCGGGCGTGAAGCTGCCGCCGAGGGCCGCTTCGACCAACGGTGGCCCGGCCATGCCCATGGTTGCCGACTTGGTGGCGATCACCACATCGGACAATCCGGCCAAGTTAGCCTGGCCGGCGAAGGCCCGGCCGGTCACCAGCGCCACCGTCGGCGCCAGGCCGGAAAGCCGCGCGTAGGTGACAAAGCCCGGATTTTCCGGCCGGCCCGCCACCAGCATGTCATGCGGCCGGGCGCCGCCGCCGTCCCACCAACCGACCACGGGCCAGCGGTTGCGCTCCGCCAGCCCGAACATACGCTCCATCTTGCGGTGATTAGTGGCGCCCTGGGTACCGGCGAACACCATGTAGTCGTATGCCACCAGTACCACCGGCCGGCCGTCGACGGTCGCCGTGCCCATGACCAACCCATCGGCCGGCCCGTCCATGTCGGCCCGCGCCGGTTTGGCTAGGCCACCATATTCGACGAAGCTGTCGGGATCGGCGAAGGCGGCGATGTTTTCGCGTGCCGTATTGCGCCCCCGCGCCCGCTGCTTGGCGACAGCCTCCGGCCGCGCAGCGTCCTGCAGCGCCTCTCGGGCCGCGACGACCCTGGATAAGTCTTCGCGCTCGTCAGCCATCATGCTCGGCCGGCAACGCTTCAAGAAAGTTTAGGACCGCCACCGTGAACGTGTCGTTGTCATCGCCGGCGACCATGTGATCGGCTTCGGAGACGTCGACGAAGCGCGCGTCCGGTACTGTCGCCACAAATTCTTCGGCAACCGCCGGCGACACCAACTGACTGAGCTTGCCGCGCACCAGCAGGATCGGACAGTTGACGTTTTTCGCCGCGGCGTAGAGCCGGTCGGGATCGCGGTCTTCCATGTTGCGGTTGCTTTCCTCCATGAACACCGGATCCCAATGCCAATAAAGGCGGCCGTTGTCGCGCCGCCGTAGGTTCTTGCGCAGCCCCGCCAAATTGCGCGGCCGGCGCCGATGCGGCAGATAGGCGGCGATGGCGTCGGCCGCCTCGTCGGCTGACCCGAAACCCGTGTACATATGCGCCCGCATGAACGAAACGATGTGATCGACGCCGGCCTGCTCCATCCGAGGCGTCACGTCGACCAACACCAAGGCGCTGAGCGCCAGCCCGACTTCGCCGGCGGCCACGATGCCCGACATACCGCCGAGGGAAGCGCCGACGATGACCGGCGGTGACGGCGACGCGGCCGACAAGACCTTGAGATCGGCTGCAAACGCCGCCAGCCGGTAGTCGCCGGCCGCCGACCAATCGCTGTCGCCGTGACCGCGCATATCGAGCGCTAGCGCATGCCACCCCTGCCGTGCCAGCGCCGCGGCCGTGCCGCCCCAGGCATGCCGGGTTTGGCCACCGCCATGAGCCAGGATGACCCAAGGCGATGTCGGATCGCCATAGCGGTCGACGGTCAACGTCAAACCGTCGGCTCCGGCCACGCGGACGGTTTCAGCCGCCGCCATGCCGTCGTTCATTCGGCGGCTTCGGCGTCCAGCGTGATCGGCTTACCGTCGACCCGCACCTCGCCTTTTTCGTTGTCGACGGTGAGGTAGTGGTCGTAGTAGGTCAGCGTCGGCTTGGATCCGAAACGTTCCTCGATCCAGACCCACCATTCATCGGTGTACCAGGCGTCGGCAGCTTCTCGCGATTCCCAAAGATAGACGCCGCCACCGCCTTTTTCGCCGCTCAGGTAATCCTTGCGGATCAGACCTTTCAGCCCGACATAAGTCGGCGCCGACTTCTTGCCGCCTTCGATGGCCTGTTCCTTGCTGGCCTTACCGCCGGGGCGTGGGATTTCAACAATCGCTATCAACATTATTCTTGTCTCCTGTTAGTCCAAACAAATCGCTCAATCCACCGGCGTGACAATCGACGCGCCGCTCCGTTTATAGGCTTGCCGGCGTTCCTCGCTCCAGCTGTCCATCTCGTCTTCGGGCACGCCGACCATCAGGCCGCGGTGCACGCCGGGCCGGGCCCGTATGCGTTTCTGCCAGGCCTGCAGATTGTCCAAGCCGTCGGTCGAGACCTTCGCCCATTTGTGCGCCCGCACCCACGGAAAGATCGCGAAGTCGGCAATCGATACCTCATCGCAGACAAAGTCGCGGCCGGCCAAGCGCTTGTCCAATACCTCGAACAGTCGCCGGCTTTCATGGCCGTAACGGGCCTTGGCGTAGGGCACGTCCTCGTCGATGTAGCGATTGAAGGAAATGCATTGGCCGAGCATCGGGCCGATGTTGGCCATTTGCCAATGCAGCCACTGCAGCACTTGCCATTTCTTTTGCGGGTCGTCGGGCAGAAACCGGCCATTCTTTTCGGCCAAGTAATGCAAGATGGCACCGGATTCGAAGACCCGGAAACCGTCGTCGACGATTGCGGGAATGCGCGAATTAGGATTGATCGCGGCATACCAATCCTCGAACTGCACGCCGCTTGATAAGTCGAGCGCATGCACAATGTAAGGCAGCCCGCATTCCTCCAGCATGATGGTGGCCTTCCAGCCGTTCGGCGTCGCCGACGTATAGAGCTCAATCATTCTCCGGTTCGCCCTTTCGCGTTGCCGGCGTATTATAGAACGGCGGCGCCGAAGCACAGAAGAGGCCGGCCAAAATTCACCTGTATCGCAACAACGGGGACCCGCCATGACTGGCCCGACAATCGCCCTGGTCGGCATTATGCTGGAAAGCAACGCCTTCGCGCCGGTCACGACGGAGGCCGACTTTCGCGGTAACCTCTATATGGAAGGCGCTGAGTTGGTCGAAGACGCGCGCCGGGCGATTTCCCACGTTCCGAAGGAACTCTGCGGCTTCGTGCAAGCGATGGACGATACCGGGCCATGGACCCCCCTGCCGCTGTTGATCACCAGTTCCGGGCCGTGGGGGCCGGCCGACCAAGCCTTCGTCAACCAATGCCTTAATCGCATCACGGCAATGCTCGCCGAGGCCGGCCCGGTCGACGGCGTCTATGTCGCCAACCACGGCGCCATGACCGCGACCGGTTCAACCGATCCGGACGGCGATATGTTGATGGCACTGCGTGCCCAGGTCGGTGCCGAGGTACCGATCGTCGTCACACTGGACCTGCACGCCAATATTTCGAAGGCCATGGCCGAAGCCGCCCATATGATCGTCGGCTATCGTACCAACCCGCATGTCGACATGCTGGCGCGCGGCGAAGAGGCAGCCTTTGCCATACGCCGCATGATCGCCGGGCAACGGCCCGAATGCGTCGTGGTAAAACTGCCGCTTGTCCCGCCAAGTGTGACTTTGCTGACCGCCGACGGCCCCTATGGCGACTTGATCGACTACGGCCAGCGCCGCCAGGCGGAATCCAGTGGTGCCATCCTGAACGTTTCGGTCTTCGGCGGCTTCGCCTTTTCCGACGCCCCAAAGACCGGGATTTCGGTCGTCGTGACCGCCAGATCCAACCGGAACGACGCCGAGCGCCTGGCCCGGGAAATCGCCGACAAGGCCTGGGACATGCGGGCCCGCTTCAAGAAGACGCTAACCTCAATCGACGACGCCGTGGCTGAGGCCGAGCAAGTGGTTGCGGACCGAACGGCGCCCGCTTTGATTTTCTCCGACGCCGGCGACAATCCGGGCGGCGGCGGCGAAGGCCGCACCACCTGGCTGTTGGACGCCTTGGTTAAAGCCGGGATCGACGGTGTGCTTTACGGGTCGTTCTTCGATCCCGCCTTGGCCGAAGAGGCCGCGGCCCTCGGCGTCGGCGCCGAATTCGACGCCCGCTTCAACCGCGATGTCGAAACCGCGACGTCGAAGCCGCTGACTCTGCCGGCCCGGGTCATCGCTGTCCTCAATCAGCCGATCAGCGGCCGGCGCGGCATCTATGCCGGACGGCAGATCGACTTGTCACCGGCGGTCGCCCTGGCGCTCGGCGACGGCGGCATCACCGCCATCGTCATTTCAGCCCGCCATCAAACCGCCGATCCGATGTTCTTCGAGGCGTTCGGCTTGGATATCGCCGCAGCACGGGTCGTCTGTGTCAAATCCCGCGGCCACTTCCGCGCCGGCTTCGACGAATGGTTCCCGCCGGCTCAGGTCCGCGAAGTCGACACCGCCGGGCTGACCGCACCGGTGCTCGACCGCTTCGACTGGAAAGGCTTGGCGCGGCCGGTCTATCCGCTCGACCCGGACACGGTTTGGTCGCCAGACGATTAAAGTCGCTCTTCCAAGGCATAGCGTTGCACTTTGCCGGACGTCGAGCGCGGCAGGTCGGCGTCTTCCAGAAAGATGATGTCCTTGGGACGTTTATAGGTCGAAAGATCGGCCCGGCAGATGTCGTAGAGTTCATCGGCCGTCAGGCTCTGGTCGCTACGGACGACGAAGGCGACAGGCACTTCCCCCCAACGCTCATCGCTTCGGCGAACCACCACGGCCTCGCTGACCCTGTGGTCCTTGATCAGGACTTGCTCGATCTCGGCGGGATAAATGTTCTCGCCGCCCGATTTGATCATATATTTTACCCGGTCGACGTAATCGAGGCTGCCGTCGGCGTTCCGGCGCAGCACGTCGCCCATATGAAACCAACCGTTACGAAAGTCGTGGGCATTGGTCTCGTCGGCATTCCAGTAACCGCTGAACAAGGTCGGTCCACGCAATGCAACTTCCCCCGGCGTGCCGATCGGCACGTCGTTGTCGTCCGGGTCGACCAGACGCAAATCGCAAAACGCGCTTTGGCGTTTCGACAGCGCCGTTGGTGCCACACCAACCGGGATGGTTGATCCGGTCGCCGGCGGCAATCCGGTTTCGGTGGCACCGAAGGTATTGAGATACGGCGCATTCAAATAGCGCGTGACGTCGGCAATGTCTTGGCGCGGCACCAGATCCGCCATGGCGCCGCAGACGCCGATTGACTTGACCTTGGCTTGGCGCCGCTGCAGCGCTTCATAGAACTGCCGCACCATGCCCGGTATCAGAACCAGGAAATGAACCGGCACGGCTTCGATGATGTCGATGATCCGGTCGGGCAGATAGCCGTCGACCACATGTACGGTGCCGCCGCGCAATAAGGTGGCGAGAGACACATCGGTCGAGGCCATGTGGTAGAGCGGTGGCCAGGCAACGAAATGGTCGCCGACCGGGTGGGCGACTTCTGCGGACATGCAGAGCGCGCGGGCAATCATGGCGCGGTGGCTGATCAAGGCGCCCTTCGGCATGCCGGTGGTACCACTGGTATAGAGGATGACCAGACCGTCCTCGGGGTCGATGGCAACATCGGGATAAAGCTCCGGTGCCGCGCTTATGCGACCCTCGTACTCTTCGCCGATAACGATCCGAGGCCGCTCCGGCAGATCCAGTCGATCAAGCGCTTGGCCAAGGTCAGGCTGCACGATCAGCGCCTTGGGCTCGACCAATTCGATGCAATGCCGCAACTCGCGGTCGCCGAGGCGCCAATTAAGCGCCGCCAGAATGATACCGGCCTTGGCCGCCGCCAGTTCGATTTCGATGTATTCCACGCAATTGCGCGCCAGCAGCGCCAGCCGATCGCCGCGCTCCAGCCCGAGCCCGATCAAAGCCTGCGCCAGACGGTTGCTGCGCTGATCCAACTCGGCATAGGTCACGGAGCGTTCCCCGTCGGTGACGGCGACCCGGCTCGGCTCGACCAATGCGTAGGAGCGGAACAAACCGCCGATCGATGATTTTCCGGATGCCATAACCTCCGGCGGCGGGACATAAGATGACATCGCTTTCCTCCCAACAAGAAAAAAGGCCGGCGTCTCGCGCCGGCCTTTATCTTCGTTACCTAGAGCAGTTCTCGACCATACGGTCTATGCGGCGCCGAGGACGGCCTTGACCTCGAGGAATTCCCCGAAGCCTTCGGCGCCCCACTCGCGGCCGTTGCCGGACTGCTTGTAGCCGCCGAACGGTGCGCCGAAATCCGGCCCGGCACCGTTCAAATGCACATTGCCGGTGCGCAATTGCGCCGCCACCTGGCGGGCATGGGCGACGTCGCCGGATTGCACATAGCCCGACAAGCCATAGGGCGTGTCGTTGGCGATGCGGATCGCTTCTTCTTCGGTTTCGTAAGGCAGGATCGACAAGACCGGGCCGAAGATTTCTTCCCGCGCCACGGTCATGTCGTTGTTGACGTTGGCGAACACGGTCGGTTGCACGAAGTAGCCCTTGTCCAAGCCTTCCGGCCGGCCGGAGCCGCCGATCACCAACTCGGCGCCTTCCTCGATACCTTTTTCGATCAGCGCCTGGATTTTGTCGAACTGAACCTCGCTGACCACCGGGCCGATCGTGGTGTCGTCGGCGGTCGGGTCGCCGGCCTTGATCTTGGCGGCCGTCGCCTTGGCGATGGCAACCGCTTCGTCATGACGGGCGGCCGGCACCAGCATGCGCGTCGGCGCGTTGCAGGACTGGCCGGAATTGTTCATGCAGGCAAACACGCCGCCCTTGACGGCCTTTTCAAGATCGGCGTCTTCCAAGATGATGTTGGCCGACTTGCCACCCAGTTCCTGGGCGACGCGCTTGACCGTGTCGGCCGCGGCCTTGGCGACCAACACGCCGGCCCGTGTCGAGCCGGTAAAGGACACCATGTCGATATCTGGATGGGCGGAAATCGCGGCACCGACACCGGGGCCGTCGCCATTGACCAGATTGAAGACACCCGCCGGCACGCCGGCCGCGTCCATCACCTCGGCCAGCAGATAAGCGTTGAGCGGCGCCACTTCGCTTGGCTTCAATACGATGGTGCAGCCCGCCGCCAGCGCCGGCGCTACCTTGCAGGCGATTTGATTGATCGGCCAGTTCCACGGCGTAATGAAACCGCAGACGCCAACCGGCTCACGCAGGATCGCGGTCGATCCGCGGGTTTCCTCGAACTGAAAATCTTTCAGGATCTCCATGGCCTTGGCGAAATGCGCGACACCGGTGGCCGCCTGTGCTGCCTTGGACAGGCTCAACGGGGCGCCCATTTCCATGGAAATCGTCTGCACGAAGTCACCATAGCGGGCCTTGTAGGCTTCGACGATTTTGCCGAGCAATTCCAGGCGCTCCTCGCGGCTGGTCTTGGAGAAGCTCTCGAAAGCCGCCCGCGCCGCATGGACCGCGCGGTCGACGTCCTTGGACTGGCCGATGCTGATGCGGCCGACCGCTTCTTCGGTCGCCGGGTTGATGACATCGAGCGTTTGGGGCTCGACCGGATCGACCCATTCACCGTTGATATAGAATTTCAGACAGTCCTTCATGATACCCTCTCGCGTGCATGATGCCGTTGGTTTCGCGGGGCGCATTGTTCACATGCGCGGGCGTCGCCAAAACTAGAAAATTCCCTAATGATCGTGTGACATATAGGCCGCCCATCGCAACGTCAAGACGGCGCGCTTTGGCGTTTCCGCGCGATGGCACCAATCACAAAATTCCACGGCATTGTGACCCCGTTAAATGACGACGGGACCAAAGAATCAGGTATCCTAATTCTATCCTCTATGAAGATCCCTTTGGCCCCGCCTCTGGTGGGGCTCTTTTTGTGATAATCACACAATAACTTCAAAATCAATTTCTTATGTGGTTTATCTAACAAAATAGTCGAGCATTCCGGCAGCTGCCGTAAGCTAAGGAACCGCACGGCAATGTGACAGCCGTCACTGGCGGTTGGCGGGAATTGTCTTATCTTGAGTGTACCCTCTCTGAACAACCTCAACCGCCCCGTCATCGACGGGGCGATTTTTTTGCCTGCTCCTCTATGCAGTCGGCGCCGATGTGCTGCGCAGGCCTTCTACGAGATGATCGACGACGGCGCGGACCCGTGCCGAGGTCTGGCTCGGCTCCTTGTGCAGCACGTGAATTGGAACCGGCGGCGGCTCGAAGTCTTCGAGCATGGTCTCAAGCGTGCCCGCTTGGAGCTGCGGTGTGATCATGTAGGACAGGACCCGGGTGATACCGCGGCCTTCCAGCGCCGCGGCGATCGCGGTGTCGGCGTTATTGACCAAAAACCGGGCGCCTGGCCTAAAACGTTGGTTCGTACCGGCGCGCCCAAACGACCAATCGCCGCCGGGCGTCATGTTCACGAAATCGACGGTCTCGTGGTCGGCCAAATCCGCCGGGCTGCCCGGGCGACCCCGTGCCGCCAAATAGCCGGGTGATGCACAAAGCACGCGGCGCACCTGGCCGACACGACTGGCCGGGAGCGATGAATCGGGAAGCTCGGCGATGCGAACGGCAATATCGATCCCCTCCTCCATGAGATGGGTCACGCGGTCGACAAACAGTGCGGAGATCGAGATGTCGGCATAGCGATCAAGCAAGTCCAGCAGGATCGGCGCCACCACCATTCGACCGAACAGAACCGACGCCGATACCGTAACCATGCCGCGCGGTTCGGTGTGGACGCCGACGGCGTGGCGATCCGCCTCCTCGACTGCCGACAAAATGCGCCGGCAATCCGCCAGATAACGCTCGCCGGCTTCGGTCAGTCCGACCGAGCGGGTGGTACGATGGAGCAGTAGCGCGCCGAGGCGGGCCTCAAGTTCGGAAACCGCCCGCGTCACCGACGGCGGCGACAGGCTAAGCCGGCGCGCCGCGGCGGCGAAGCCGCCCTCCTCGGCCACGCGTACGAATACCGCCATCGTCGTCAATCGATCCATCTATTATTCCTAATTCTGGAATAAACATTTTTGAATTATGCCTATTATGCCAATTTAGAGAAGACCTAAATGTCCCTCCATGACACCAACTCACGGAGGAGAGAACTCATGTCAGACAACGCCGCCACTAAAGGCGCCCATCACATTGGCTTGACCGTGCCGGACCTGGCCCGGACTCGCGCTTTCTTTCTCGATACACTCAACTATTCTCAAGTCGGTGAGGTGCCGGACTACCCGGCCGTATTCCTAACTGACGGCACGACCATGATCACCTTGTGGCAGGCGACCAATCCGGACACGGCCGTGCCTTTCGACCGCAAGAACGTCGTCGGACTGCACCATCTCGCTCTGAGCGTCGAAAATGGCGATGCCCTCGACGCGCTGCACCGAACCTTGAACGCGACGGACGGGGTAGAGATCGCGTTCGCACCGGAGCCCTTGGGCGCCGGGCCGGCCAAGCACATGATGAGCACGATCCCGGGCGGCATTCGTGTCGAATTCATTGCGGCTCAGGGCTGAACCCAACGGGGGAAGATCAATGACCAGCACGCAGCATCATGCCGATTCCCCCTTCCATCCGGGTGAGCAGGCCGTTCAGGAACGCCTCGGTGTCCGCGACATCGAAGAATGGGCGCGCATGGTGGTACGCCCGAACCTGCCGGAGCAGCACCGCGCTTTCTATCGGGCGCTGCCTTTCTTGGTCGCCGCCGCCCGCGACGCGGGCGGCCGCCCTTGGGCGACGTTGCTGGCCGGTCCCGTCGGTTTCGTCAGCTCGCCCGACCCGCGGTCGCTGGTCATTGACACGAAGCCGGTCCCCGGCGACGCGCTCGAGGGCAAGTTGGTGGCAGGGGCCGACATCGGCATTCTCGGCATCGAGCTTGCCAGCCGCCGGCGTAACCGCGTGAATGGCCGCATTTCCGACGACGGCGCCAGTGCACTGGTCTTTGCCGTCGACCAGGCCTTTGGCAATTGCCCGCAATACATCCGCGAACGCCAATGGCGGTGGGTCGAGGGCACACGGCCGGGAACGCCGGAAACAGGCGCCAGCCTCACCTCGGCGCAACGCGCCTGGATCGCCGATGCCGACACCTTATTTATCGCCAGCGGCCACCGCGGCGACGGCGAAAGCCCGACCTTCGGCATGGATGCTTCGCACCGCGGCGGCGACCGCGGTTTCGTCGCGGTCGCCAGCGAGACCCGTTTGGTGTTTCCCGACTACGCCGGCAACAACCATTTCAACACCATCGGCAACCTCGCCCTCGATCCGCGCGCCGGCCTGCTGTTCGTGGATTTCGAGACCGGCGGCCTGCTCCAGCTTACGGGCAGGACGACGATCGATTGGGATTCGGACGCCGTCGCCCGGATCCCCGGTGCCCGACGGCTTGTGGCGTTCGACATCGAAGAGGTCGTCGAGCTTCCCACAGCGCTGCCTCTGCGCTGGGACGCCGACGCCGAATCCGTCCGCTCGCTCCGCTTGATCGACAAGATCGCTGAGAGCGACGACGTGACCTCCTTCGTCTTCGAGGCGCGGGACGGTGGCCCCCTGCTGCCTTTCGAGGCCGGTCAGCATCTGCCGATCGAACTCGACGTACAAGGTCTCGAAGAACCGGTTCGCCGCACCTATTCACTGTCCGGCGCGCCGGATCGTGACCGCTACCGGATCAGCGTAAAGCGCGAACCGTACGGTGTCGCCTCCCGCCACCTGCACGACCAGGTCGAGCCGGGCGCGATTCTCGATGCCCGCAAGCCGGCCGGCGATTTCGTGCTGCCGTGCAGCGGTTGCCCGGTCGTGCTGGTCAGCGCCGGCGTCGGCACGACGCCGATGGTGAGCATGCTGCACGCGCTCGCCGAGGGAAACGGCGAGCGTCCGGTCTGGTTCGTCCACGGCGCGCGAGACGGCGCTCACCACCCGCTGGCGGGCGAGGTTCGCAACCTGGCCGCGAGCGATCCAAACGTTCACGTCCATGTCGCCTATAGCCGGCCGCGCCCGGAAGACCAAGCCGGTGCCGACTATCACAGTGTCGGCCGTGTCGACGGAACCCTACTGAACGGCCTCGTCGACGATCCGGACGCCCACTACCTACTCTGCGGTCCAACGCGCTTCATGGCCGACGTCCAGACCGACCTGGAACGCCGTGGCGTCTCCGCCGACCACATCCACACGGAATCGTTCGGGCCGGCCGGCTGACCGCCTGTTACGGCGATTGGGGCCGCCGGCTCTATCGTTCCGACTGTAAGAAAATCATCGCCGTCACTGGCCTGCCGTCCGCTCGGTGATGATCAAATCGACGCCGGCGATGTCCTTAAATCCCGCGGCTAGAGCAGCGTACTCAACGCCGATCCGCACGACTGTCCAGTCTCGGAAATCAATGATCGTCGACGACCGGCCCTGGTCGTTGGCGTATTTCGACCGGCCGTAATCGAAAGCGATATCGGCGGCGGCGCGCACCGCCGGGTCGATGTCGGCCAGGGTGTATTTGCTGCCGGTGAGCGAGGTGTTGGCCGACGAGCCGAACACCAAATGGCTGCGCTCCAACGCCAGGTCCGCCATGGCGTCGTGGAACGGACCGGCGTTCAACAGCATGTCCAACGTACCGGCAAGCGAAGAGCTCGCCAGCACGAAATCGTCGACTTTGGCGATCAGCGGATGGTCCTGCCGGAACGGCGCGACGATGGAGAACGGTAAACCGACCTCCGCCAACAGGCGCCGGGCGATCCTTTGTTTGTCCGGTTCCAGGACGTGGATTGCGTCGGACAAGGTGATGTTGGCGAACATGCCGCTTGGTTTGTCGTAGGACCGCTGTTTGGCATCGAAGATCCGCCGGATCGCATCCGGCGTGGCGCCGACGATGGCGTAGGCGACGGTAAGCGGAACGATGGCGACACCGCCCCGTTGCAAGGCGTCCATCACTGCCTCGGCATCGGCCCGAACCTGTTCCGACGGCGGCGTGGTGCCGCGAAAAGTTTCCGTGTCCATGACTTGCCGCCCGCCTCAAACAGCCCGAGTCAGTCCGCCGTCGATGCGGATGTTCTGCCCGGTGATGTAGCCGGCGCCATCCGACAACAAGAAAGCCACGGTGTCGGCAATCTCATCGGTCGTCCCATAGCGCTGCATGGGAATGGCCTCTGCAATCCCGTCCCGTTTGGGCAGGCTATCGATGAAACCGGGCAGCACATTGTTCATACGAATGTTATCACCGGCATACTGGTCGGCGTAGAGCTTGGTGAAGGCCGCCAGACTGGCACGGAAGACACCGGATGTCGGAAAGCGCGGGTCAGGCTCAAACACCGCGAACGTCGAAATGTTGACGATGGCGCCCGATTTTTGGGACTGCATGATCGGTGTCACCAACCGGCAGGTTCGCACCACGTTCAGGAAATAAACCTCCATGCCGAGATGCCAGTCCGCGTCGGAAATCTCCAGCAAATCGCCCTTCGGCCCATGCCCGGCGCTGTTGACCACGGCGTCGATCCGCCCGAAGCGGTCCATGGCGCGGTCGACCAGGCGTTGCAAGTCTTCGATTTCTAGGTTGGAGCCGGTGACACCGATGCCGCCCAGTTCCGCCGCCAGCGCTTCGCCCTTGCCGGACGACGAGAGAATGGCGACCGCGTAGCCCTGTGCCGCCAGCGCGCGCGCCGCGGCCGCTCCCATGCCGCTGCCGCCGGCGGTGACGAGTGCGACCCGATTATCAGTCATATCTGCTCCTCTTGCCGTCTTCGGCCACTATAGGGACGCCGCCAGTGGATGGCGACGGCCAGCTAGTCGTTCCGATACCAAGCCTCGCGGGACAGGATGTAGTCCAGCAAATAGTCCGCGCCGCGTCTGTTCAGCGCCGGCAACCGATGTTGGCCGCAGCGCCGGAATCCGGTTTTGATTAGAATTCGGCTCGATTGCCGGTTTCCGGGCGCGGTGCGGGCGATGACCACCGCGTGATCCAATTGGTCGAAAGCATACGCCAAAATGGCGCGGGTCGCGCGCGTGCCGATGCCGCGTCCCCACGCCGCGCGCAGAAACCAATAGCCAAGCTCCGGATGGTGTCCAAGGCGGTCGCCCACGGTAATCGACCCCAGCAATCGGTCGCTCTCGCGATCGGCGACCGCAAATCGGCCGGGCCATCTCCCGGCGTGGTCCTGAGCTACCAAGTCGATCCATGCCTGGGCATGGTCCGCTCGATAGGGAAACGGCGGCGTCGCCACCCATTGGGAGACAGCCCAATCGCCTAGACCGTTGACGATCGGGGCCAGGTCGCCTGGCCGGAACGGCCGCAAACGGACATCGTCGTGTTCAATGATCATAGGACGCGTACAGCTTGCCCAGGCCCGGCGGCACCTTTATAGATCCACCCCGTCATGACCCATGAACAACCCATAAATGCCCCGATCGACTTTCGGCCTTTTCCCTTCGATGCCGGCTTCGCCCATCACGTCGGACCGCTTTTTTGGTGCAAAGATCGAGCGCCGCCGGCGCTTGGTTTCCGCGTTCTCGACCATCATGTCAACCCCGCCGGGGTCTGCCACGGCGGCATGATGGTGACGGTAATGGACATGGCCCTAGGGATCGCCATGGCGCGGGCGGGGAAATTCAAAGGCTTCGTGCCGACAGTCAACATGACGACCGACTTTCTGAGGCCGGCCAAACACGGCGACTGGCTGGAAAGCAAAGTCGAATTCGGCCGCGCCAGCCGCCGCATGGCCTTTGCCGAAGGCCTGCTGATCGGTCCGGATGGGCCGGTCCTGCGCTGCAACGGCATCGGCAAGTTGCCGAACAAAGACGACCCGGTTTTCGGCAGTGTGCGTGTCGACCCTACCCGCCGGTAGGTGCCGTCGAGCTGTCGGAATATCTTACGGTCTCGGTTGATCTCTGCCCGGCGCACCAACGGATCAAGGTCGTTTTGGCGGAACTCAGCGGTTTCCAAAAACTTGGCATCGTCCTTGCTTTGGTAACCCCGTGCACCGTCATCGCCTCTGGCGGCCTCCGGGCGGTGCCACACAGTGACGTATCCCTCTCTCTCTCTCTAAGGCGGTGCCTCCGGGTACCGCCTCTTCTTTGTTGCCGCCGTTGACGTCGCTGTCCCGGCCACCTACTAACACCGGGATTGGGAGGCATGCGTGAAATCGGACAGGGTCATTGCGGTTGTCGGTTGCCATGCCGAAGGCGAAGTCGGCCGGGTCATCACCGGCGGCGTGTTACCGCCGCCGGGCCGAACCATGTTCGAGAAAAAAGCCTACCTGGAGCAGCATGACGACGGGCTCCGCAAATTCCTGATCAGGGAACCGCGCGGCGGTGCTTTCGTGCACGTCAATCTGATCACGCCGCCGGTCAGCGACCAGGCCGACGCCGGCCTGATCATCATGGAGCCGACGGATTATCCGCCGATGTCCGGTTCCAACAGCATCTGTGCCGTGACCGTGTTGTTGGAGACCGGCATGGTGGCAATGACGGAACCCGAATCCATCGTCCATCTGGACACGCCGGGCGGTTTGGTGCGCGCGGTTGCCCAGTGCCGAGACGGGCGCTGCGAACGGGTGACGATCGAAAACGTGCCCTCCTTCGTTGCCATGCTGGACGCGCCGATCGACGTGCCCGGGCTCGGTCCGCTCACCGTCGATATCGCCTATGGCGGCGCATTCTTCGCCTTGGTTGACGCGGCGCCGCTCGGCTTTCGCCTGGTGCCCGAGGAGGCCCGCGCCTTGGTAGAAATGGGCGAACGCATCAAGCAAGCGGTGGTCGAGGCCCATGCCGTGGAGCATCCGGAAAATCCGGCCATCCGCGCAGTCACTTTCACGCAGTTTACCGGCGCTGTTACAGAAAATGCCGAAGGCGTCGCCGAGGGCCGCAATGCCGTGGTCATCTCGCCCGGCAAGATCGACCGCTCTCCTTGCGGCACCGGCACGTCGGCGCGTTTGGCGGTGCTTGCCGCCCGCGGCGTGCTCGGTCCCGGCGATGATTATGTCAGCCGGTCGCTGATCGACAGCCGCTTCGATGCGCGCATCCTCGATATCTGCATCATCGGTGACAAGCCCGCGATCCGTCCGAGCATAACCGGCCGTGCCTGGATCACCGGCCTGCATCACTACAGCCTCGATCCGACCGACCCCTTCCCCGAAGGCTATGCCTTATCTGATACCTGGTACCGGGTGGTATGACGGATCCGGTCGTGAAAAAGATCGCCAATAAAGACGCCCGCCGCCTGTTGCTCAATACCCAAGGATTGGCGCCGCTCAAGTCCGGCCGACTGGATGCCGACGGCTTGCACGGGATCATCCGAAGCCTCGGTCATGTCCAGGTCGATTCGATCCGCACGGTCGCCCGCGCCCATGACGGTATCTTGTTCAGCCGGCATCCCGGCTATCGTCCCGCCCTGCTCAGCCGGTTGTTGGAAAAGGAAGCCCGGCTGTTTGAGAATTGGAGCCACGACGCCGCCATCATCCCAAGCGAATGGTTCCCCCATTGGCGGCCGCGCTTTGTCCGATTGCGCAAGGACTTGTCGGAGCGCGGCCATTGGCGAAACCGGCTCGGCGACGATCCAGAGGCCGCGATCGACCGCATCCGCGCCGTCGTCACCGAACGGGGACCGACCATGGCGCGGGAGCTGTTGGACCCCGGCCGTGGTCCGTGGTGGGGATGGAGCCCGACCAAGACGGCGCTGGAATACCTTTGGCGTACCGGTGAGCTGGCGATCCGCGATCGGGTCAACTTCCAGAAACGCTACGATCTGACCGCGAGGGTCTTGCCGGCCGAACTGCTTAACGGCGAACCGCGGCCGCAAGACCATATCGATTGGGCTTGCCGCAGCGCGCTCGAGCGGTTGGTTTTCGGAACGCCACGGGAAATTGCCGGATTTTGGGGCTCCATCGATACGGACACCGCACGGCAATGGTGCGAACGGCATTTGGGCGGTGACGTCATCCAAGTGTTTGTCGCCGACCACACCGGGGACAGCGGACGGACGTTGTTCGCCTTGGCGACAATCGACGCGCACTTAGCCGCAAGCGCCGATCCGCCGAGCCGAGTACGGGCGTTAAGCCCGTTCGATCCGGTGCTGCGCAATCGGCCGCAAACGGCATGGTTGTTCGGCTTCGATTATCGCATAGAAATATTTGTGCCAGCGGCGCGGCGACGATTTGGTTATTACGTATTTCCGCTGCTGGAACGAGACCGCCTTATCGGCCGCATCGACATGAAACACGATCGCGCCGGCGACCGGCTTGCCGTCGCCGGCCTATGGCTGGAGCCCGGCATACGCCGGAGCCGTGGCCGAACCCAAGCGATCATGGCGGAACTCGACCGTCAACGCCGCTTCGTCGGCGCCAAAACGGTACATTTTCCGGACTCTGCGTGGCGATCCTGAACGATTGTCTGTGATTCAGCCGGACCGAGCCGATTGCTGACCGGCTTCGACATAACGCCGCCCCAATAGCTGCAGAGGGTTGCGCCCAGCCCACAACAAGCTGATCGTTATCAACCACAGACCCAGGCCGGCCAATAACAGTATGCCACCGCGCCGGGGCGGCGGGCGTTGCGGATCACGGCTGGTAGGATTGGCCGAGCCAGACGCGGTCGGCGGTGTCGAATAGCGGGATCGAATTGGTTCCCGCGTGGCCTCGCCGCCGATGTCCGTCGGCGCCGTCCAAAACGGGCGCGGGCCATCGCCCGTGAAATACTCGGTGCCGGCACTAGCCAGAATCGCACCACCTCCGGCGACGATTGTCACCATCGACACGATCCACAAACACCTCAAAACGGAGGCTTTCATTAACTCCCCTTATTTTTTCTTGGCCGGCCCCTCAACCGGTTTTCCTGTTAGCACAAAGTCAAACGCAAGATCTACGCCAGCAAGAATATTGCTTTAATTTCAATGGGATTCCTTATTGTATGTCAGAAACTCTGACCTTTTTGGAAAGAAATCCGACACCAGATTCGTTTTCAATCGCCGCCTATCAGGAAGTCTGCGGCAACGCGCGGCGGACATAGTCGACCACGAGCAGCAGCATATCGACGATTATGCCTTCTTGCGAGAGCGGCAGCGTGATTTGCGCGGTTTCAACGAAGTCCTTGTGCGGTCCGACATAGGGCACGGAGCTGTCGCTGGGCAAGCCGCTTTCGGCGACCCGGCATAAATTATCCCACACACTGCTCGGCGGTGCCCGCCCCGGTATTTCGGAAACCCATTCGCCCGTGTGGGCCGCGCTCGAATGGTAGTCGATAGCGGTGCCGATCACCCGATAGCGAAAATCGATCGGCTGCCATTGTACGTCGAGCAGCGCCACATTGGGCAGAAACCCGACCATCTCGACCGGATCAATGTCCAACCGAGAGGGCATCGCCTGATCACCGCATTTGCTATGCCAATAGTGATACGCCTTGCACAGCAATGCCGATGATGGCTGCAAACCGCTCTTCGTCATTCTTCCGCCCCGCCAACCAACGCAACCGTATTGACCATTTTCCGCCGCTCCGGGTCAATACGGTTGCGTTGGTTGGCGAGAGGAGATTTTCGGCGTGATCGACGATGCTTGGTCGTTTAAGGTTTTTCGCCGCGCCGCAACCGTTCTTCGATGTCGTCGATACAAGGCAAAATATCGGCAATCGTATCAACCACATAATGCGCGCCGGACGCCTTCATCGACTGCCAAGCTCGGTCGCGGCGGATCCGTCGGTCACCATCATCCAATGCTTCCCACGCGTCGAGCGGCAGGCCGACTTCGTTGCCCGAAACCGCCAGGCCGATGGTCCACATGGCTGCGTTCAAGCCTTCATAAATACCGGGCACCGTGTCGTCGATCTTGACGCAGGCCTGCACGGTATCAACCTGGAGATTGATGGCGTTTTGCAGACACATGAAAGGATAGGGCCGGCCGGCCGGCATCTCTGAAGCCGATACAGTGGAATCGGGAACGTAGCCCTGGGCAGCGGCATCCTTCAGATTGATCGCCGTCATTTCCGTCGTGTAACCCGTCGTCGAACCGATTTTCAAGCCACGATCCCGTAAGGCGGCGATGGTTTCCAACGTGCCAGGTATCAGCGCCGAATAGGTCGACAGGCACGCGAGTTGCAGCGGCACGAACGCCTCGAACATCGCGTCGACGTCGGCGTCATTGGGTTCGCTTCCATGGGCATCCCGCCAACGCCCCCGCACCGTATCGATTTCGGTGATCTTTTGGATGTGAACCCGCTTATGCGCACCCATTGGCGCGCGCGCCTCGGCCATGGTGATCGGCACGCCTTGGCGTTCGAAAACTTCCTGAAAAACCACAGCTGGCGCCATGCAACCAAAATCCATGGTCGTTCCCGCCCAATCCAGCAGCACCGCCTGCAGCGGCCCACAGTAGTTTCGCGTATATGCAAAATCGAATATCTGGCTCACGGAATTCTCCTACCGCGATTGTTTGATGCATCGACGGCCGATTGGGCCGAACGCGCGGATCCTTTCATGTGGGCTGAACCATGTCCAATATGAATTAGCCACGGCTTCTATTGATGAAACCTATAGGAATCAGCCTTGCTAAAGGCAACAACCGAAAGACCGGGGCCGCGACGAGTGGTCGCGGAGGCGATTTACGACTTTCCGATTCACAAGCATCCAACTTAGACTTAATCTATTGGGACGATCGAATTTCGGAGTGTTTCGGCATGGCCAACTTGAAACAGGCCCGGCAAACATTGAACTCCCGTCTTGGCGAGCTGGGCGCGCGCGTCGACGAGATCGAGCAGGACCTGCGTAGTCCAGGCAGCGCGGATTTCGAAGAGCACGCGACCGAGATCGAGGGCAACGAAGTGCTCGAAGGCCTCGAAGGATCGGCCCTGCGAGAGATTGCCCAAATCCGTGCCGCCTTGCGCCGCATCGACGATGGCAGCTATGGCGATTGCGTCACCTGTGGCGACGAAATCGATGAACGCCGCCTTGAAGCCGTGCCCCATACGCCGCAATGCTTCAAGTGCGCCAGCGGCTAGATCAAACTGCACAAAATGATATCATTTTGATGCAGATAAATTGATCTATTTTGAAGTGTTAGAGCAACCTGCGTTCGAATGAACGCAGGTTGCTGCAGCGCGTCAGCCGCCGTAGAAGACTTTCTCGCCGAGCTCTTTCATTTCCAGGATCGCCTCGTCAGCACGGCCTTCGGGCTGGACCGCAACGTTGGCACCGATGACTTCGGCAACGACGATATGATGATCGCCTTGCTCGACGATTTCGGTGAGCGTGCATTCGACCGAGGCCGGCGCATCGTCGAGAATCGGGTGACCGGTCTCGCCGTCATGATAAGCCTGGCCCGAGAGCGTGCCCTCGCCGACTTCGACCGGCTTGAAAAACGTAAACGCCGGCCCCTGCTGTCCTTTGCCCAACATGTTGAGGGCAAAGCCGCCGGCCTTCTTGATGGCGTCATAGGCGCCGGAATCGGTTTTCACGCCAATCGCCAGCAACGGTGGCGCGAAAGCGGTCTGCGTCACCCAATTCACCGTCGCCGCGGCGATCGTGCCATCCGGTGCTTTTGCAGTCAGCACGTAAATTCCATACGGGATCATTCGTAACGCGGTTTTCTTGGCATCGGCATCCATGGCATGTCGCTCCTTGAGAATATGAAATAAAGCGGCATCGAACCGCGAACGACCTTAGTGGTAATCGAAAGGCACCCGAGCGACAATAGCATCAGCCGATCAGGCTAAAAATCATTGAGTCGCGACCTGAATACGTGAATGCTAGGCAACCTCATTCTCGCACGCATTGTGGAAGGACATGACAGATGCCTTATGACAGCAAGCATGCTGAAACTCTTGTTTTGCACGGCGGTCAACGCAGTGATCCGGAGACCAAGGCGGTGGCCACGCCAATCTACCAAACCACGGCGTTCGAAATGCCGGATTTCGAGGCAGCCGCCGACTTGTTCGCGCTCAAGTCCTTCGGCAATATTTACAGCCGCATCATGAACCCCACCAACGCGGAGCTGGAACAGCGCTTGACGGCGATTGAAGGCGGCGTGCCCTTCCGCATCGCCGGCATCACCGCGGCGATGGCGACGGCGTCCGGCCAAGCGGCGACGTTGATGTCGATCCAAAACATCGCCCATGCCGGCGATAATATCGTCAGCTCGACGGATCTCTACGGCGGCACCTGGAACCTGTTCGCCAACACGCTCAGTACGATGGGTATCGAGACGCGGTTCGTCGATCCGGAAGACCCGCAAGCCTTCGCCGACGCCTCCGACGAGAAGACGCGGTGTTATTACGCGGAAACCCTGCCCAATCCGAAACTGCAGGTCTTTCCAATCGCCGAAGTCGCCGAAGTCGGCCGAGAGCTTGGCATCCCGCTGATTATGGACAACACCGCGGCGCCGCTGCTCTGCCGGCCGTTCGACCACGGCGCCGCCGTGGTCATGCATTCCACGACAAAATATATCGGCGGCCACGGCAACGGCATCGGCGGCATCGTCATCGACGGCGGAAATTTTCCGTGGGAGGCACACGCCGAGCGGTTCCCAATGTTGACGGAGCCGGACCCGAGCTATCACGGCGCGGTCTGGACCGAAGCGGTCCGTGACATCGCGCCGATCGCCTATATCGTCAAACTGCGGGTGCATTTGATGCGCGACTTCGGCGCCTGCATGAGCCCGACCAACGCCTTCAACTTCATCCAAGGTTTGGAAACCTTGCCGCTCAGGATGGAACGCCATTGCCAAAATGCCGCGCAAGTCGCTGAGTATTTGAGCGAGCATCCCAAGGTCACCAAGGTGATTTATCCCGGCATGATGGAGGGCATCTATAGAGTCCGCGCCGACACGTACTTGCAAGGCGGCTACGGCAATCTTGTCGGCTTCGAACTGGAGGGCGGCCGCGACGCCGGCGGACGCTTCATCAACGGTTTGGAACTGTTCTATTTCCTGGCCAATATCGGCGATGCTCGCAGCCTCGCCATTCACCCGGCGTCGTCGACCCATTCGCAACTGGAAGACGACGAGTTGGAACAAACCGGCGTCACCCAGGGCTATGTCCGACTCTCGGTCGGCATCGAACACATCGACGACATCATCGCCGACCTCGACCGGGCCCTGGCCGCTGCATGATGTGTCAGGGCAGACGTGAGACCGGATAGCACGAAGATCATTATTGCCGGCGCCGGCTTGGGCGGGCTGACCACCGCAGCCTGTCTGCTGCAGGCCGGTTTTGACGTCGAGGTTTACGAACAGGCGCCAGAGCTCGGCGAAATCGGCGCCGGCGTCCAGCAGAGCGCCAATGCCATGCATGTGATGCGCCACCTTGGGCTCCTGGACCATCTCACGGCGGTCGCCTTTCGTCCGCCAGTGACCCAGTTCCGTCTCTTCGACAACGGCGAGATCCTGCAAGAACTGGCCTTGGCCGAGAAGCATGAACAGCGCCATGGCGCGCCTTATCTGCAGCTCCATCGGGCCGATTTTCATGCCATCCTGGCTGACCGGGTGGCGGCCCTGAAACCCGATGCCGTGCATCTGAACGCGACCGCCAGCGGATTCGAGGAAATGACTGACGGCGTGGTTCTGCACTTGGCCGACGGCAAGTCTGCCGCGGGCGACGCATTGATCGGCGCCGACGGCGTCAAATCCGCCATTCGCGGGCAAATTGCCGGCGCTACGCCGCCCACCTATACCGGCGACGCGGCCTGGCGCCTCACCGTGCCGACAGCACGGTTTCCAGCCAACTTCATGGACGGCAATTCCTCCATCTGGGTCGGCCCGAACAAGCATGCCGTGGTCTATTTTCTGCGCGGCGGCACCTTGCTCAATTTCGTCGCCGCCGTCGAACTCGACGAATGGATCGAGGAATCATGGATCTTGAAGCGGCCGTGGACGGAACTGAAAGCAGATTTGGCCGGCTGGCACGAAGACATCCAAGCGATCATCGACGCGGCCGACCGCGAGCAATGTTTCCGCTGGGCGCTCAATGTGCATCCGGCGCTCGACACTTGGAGCACGGCGCGGGCGACGCTGATCGGAGACGCCGCCCACCCGACCCTGCCCTACCTCGCCCAAGGCGCGGCAATGGCCGTCGAAGACGCCGCGGTGCTGACCCGCTCCCTGGAACGATCCGCGTCCGTGACCGCGGCGCTCAAACTTTACCAGCACAATCGCATGGACCGTACGGCACGCATCGTCCGGGAATCCCAGGCCAACCGCGCCCTGTTCCATCTCGAGACGACGGCGGACCTGAAGGCCGCTTTCGCCAAGCGCGACATGGACCGCGAACGGGCCGACTGGCTCTATTCGTACAATCCGCTAACAGTGGAACTAACGGAGACTGTGCAATGACGGATTTTTACAGCGATGCCCATCGAACCTTTCAAGATGCCTTCGACACCCGCCGATTGGCGGATCGGCTTGAAAGCAATATCATGCGGCAGGCGCTGACAACGATCGACAAGCGTTTTGTCGACGCGAGCGACATGTTCTTTCTGTCCACAGTCGACCATAACGGCTGGCCGACGGTCTCATACAAGGGCGGTTATCCCGGCTTCGTCAAAACCATCGACGACCACACGCTCGCCTTCCCCTGCTACGACGGCAACGGCATGTTCTATTCCATGGGCAACATCACCGACAGTGCCAAGGTCGGCTTGCTGTTCATCGATTTCCTGAAGCCAAGGCGCCTGCGTATGCACGGAACGGCAACAGTGTCCGCGGACGACCCGCTGATCGACGACTACAAAGAAGCCTGTCTGATTGTGCGCGTCGCGATCGAGAATATTTTCACTAACTGTTCTCGTTACATACATGAATATGAAAAGAAATCGCAGTCAAAATACGTGCCTGCAACAGACACCGAAACGCCGATTCCGGATTGGAAAAGGGTCGACGAATTTCAAGACGCCCTACCCGCTAATGAGCAGGATAATGCCGGCAAAGCGGGTGGCGTGATCACAATGAAGGAATATCGCAAGGATTACTGGCGCGGCCTGAATGATTAAGGCAGGACTTACTTTATCGGTGATCGCTGCTTTCGATCGCGTTTAGCCAGTAGTTCATGCCCATGGCATGAAAGGCTTCTTTTGCCGCGGTCAAATGCCGGTCCGCCTTCTCGGTCTGGTTCAGGCCGGCGTAGACGGTGCCGAGACCGTGCTGACAGTGCGCGAGTAGCGGTCGCATGGCGCGTTCCGATGCCGCCTCGGCGGCGCTTTCGAAGCGATGGATCACGGTTTCCGCCGGCGTCTCGCCCAGCACCATTTCCGCCATGCCGATCAGCCACTCCGCCCATGCGGCATGGCCCGGTTCCTTTCGCGCAATCGCCAATTCGAGCGCTTGTCCGGCCGTGGACAGTGCGACATCGAATTCACCAATGGCCCGATGCGCCTCGCTGAGCCAGAGCAAGCCATCCCAGGAAATATTCTCGGTTGCCGCGCTGCTGGCGCTAACTTCCCACACGGTCATAGCGCGATCGGCCCACATTTCCGCGGCCGCGCGATTGCCTGTACAAGCATACGACCACGCGACTTTGGCGGCGATCCAAGGAAATCCGACCGGCGCCTCAAGGTATTCTTGACGCCGTAAAACGCGTTCGCCCAACGCGATGGTTTCCGCGAAACGGCCTTGGCGTACATAAGCATTGATCAGACCGGCACCGCCGGCAGTCCACATGGTATAGGCGTGATCCACTTGTTCAGCGATATCCATGCCGACAAGTCCGACCTCAACCGCCTTTTCGAATTCGCCCAGTTCCCCCAAACAGAATGATTCGAAGCCATAGCAAAACGCTCGCGTCAGGCCGCCGAACTGCCAAACCTCCCGCTCTTTTTCCGTTTCGAATAATCGTTGGGCCTGGCGCATATTGTCGATGGCGCCAATGAAATCGGCTTGCCAAGTTTTCGCCGTGCCGAGACGGTAATGGGCAAGTGCTGCAATTTCCGTGTCGTGTTCGCGAAGGCCTATATCGAGCGCCGATTGTCCCTCGCGCAGCGCCTCCTCTTGCTGGCCGACCTGCCAGTGATAGCCGCTTTTGTAGAGCAATACCTGGGCAAGACGCTGGCGGTCGTCGATGGTTTTGGCCAGGGCTTCGGCGGCGTCGAGATGCGGTAGAATTTCACTCAAGCGCCCGACGACGAAAAATACATCGCGGATACCGAAATGCAAATCGATATGGTTGGCAGTAATGTCAGGCGTGGAAGGCAGTTGCTTGATCGCCCCAAGTGCATCTTCAAAGAATTCCAGGGCCGCCAAATTGGCCGATCGCTCCAGCGCTCGACCGGCGGCGCGTCGCGCATAGTGATGCGCCTTGTCCCAGACCTTGCCGCGCAAGGCATGATAGGCCAAACGATCGACTTGTTCCGCGATGCGGTCGGCGTAGAGTTTTTCAATCGCGGGCACGATCCGGCTGTGGCGATCCTGACGCTGTTCCCGAAGCAAACTGTCGTAGGCGACGTCTTGGGTCAGGGCATGTTTAAAGATGTAGGCCCGCTGCGGGAACGACTGAACCTCATACAGGAACTCGGCCGATTGCAGGGCCGCAAGCTGTTCCTGTAATTGGTCGGCGGGCACGTCGGCAATCTCAACCAGCAAATCGAACCACAGTTCGCGACCGATTACCGAGGCGGTTTGCACCAGGGACTTTATGTCAGGTGCCAATCGATCGATGCGCGCCGCCAAAACCGACTGAACGGAATCGGGAATATCGATGTGGTCGACGGCCTGGGTCAGAACATACGCGCCACGGTCCCCTTGCAGAATGCCGCCGTCAGCAAGCGCACGCACCGTTTCTTCGAGAAACAGAGGCCGGCCTTCTGTGCGCTCTATCAAAAGCGGCCGAAGCGGCAGCATTGAAGAATCCCGACCAATCAACGCGTCGAGCAGGGATTCAGCGGTCGCCGCCTGCAACGGCGCCAACGACACCAGCTGGTAATAACTCTTGGCGGCCCAATGATGGCGGTATTCAGGTCGATAGGTCACCAGCAACAAGATCCGTGCCGCACCGAGGGCGTCGACCAGGCTATCGAGCACGGCCTGGGTTTCGGGGTCGATCCAGTGCAGATCCTCGAATACCAGCAACAACTTGATGTCTTCCGCGCGGCGCAGGGCGAGCGCCCGAATCGCGTCGATGATCTGTTGGCGGCGAGCTTGCGGGTCGGCCTGGGCCCAGCCCGGGTCATCGACAGGCAGATCAAGTACGGAAAACAGCGGTGTCAGGATTGGCGCGAGCTCCGGCGCGACCGTGGCGATCCTTTGTCGCGCGTTTTGGGCGATTGTCTCTTGGCTATCGGCCACCCGCACCTCAAAGAAGCTCCGCAGCAGCCGGCCGATCGGCATGAAAGCGGTATTCTGTGCATGCGGCGAGGCGCCGGTCATGCGGACGGTCCAGCCCGCCCGTTCTGCCTGGCCGATGAATTCATGCACCAATCGCGATTTGCCCATGCCGGCCTCGCCGACGATCGCGGCAATTTGCCCCTTTCCGACGCCGGCGAGTTCAAGCACGGGTTTGAGCCCGGCCATTTCGGTTTCGCGTCCGACGAACCGGGTCAAAGTCCGCGACGCGCTCACCTCCCAGCGTGATTGAATGCCGGTCTGGGCCTGCAATTCAAAGATTTCGATCGGCGCGCTCAGGCCTTTGACATCGGTAAGCCCAAGCGCCTTTACCTCGACGAAGCCCTCGGCCAAGCGTTCCGTGGCCGCGGTCAGGCGGATCGTGCCGGGTGCCGCCAGTTGTTCCATGCGGCTGGCCAGATGCACGGTCGGACCGATGGCATCATAATCCATGGATAGATCGTTGTTCACGGAACGCACGACCACCTCGCCGGAATGCAGACCGACACGCACCGATGGCGCGGCTTGCTCGAGCCGGCCCAAGCGTTCCTGTATCGCTAGGGCGGCATAGCAGGCGCGCACCGCGTGATCCTCGTGTGCCAACGGCGCCCCGAACAACGCCATGATGCCATCGCCTTGGATCTTGTTGACTGTCCCTTCATATTGGTGGACGGCATCGATCATCGCTTGCAACGCTGGCGCCAGTCGTCGCGCCGCCTGCTCCGGATCAATGCCCTCAATCAACGCAGTCGACCCTTGGACGTCGGCGAACAGGACCGTGACTTGCTTGCGCTCGCCTTCCAAGGCACTGCGCGAGTTTAGGATCTGTTGGGCGAGGTATTGCGGCGTGACGTCGGCGGAGGATATCTGCACGTCGCCCGCGCCACGCTCGTTTGGATAAAGCGTCTCGATTGCCCGCAACAGTATTTTGCGATGGCCCATGGCGGCCACGCCGAGGTCTTTCAAGTCGGCGTCGGTCAAATCACGGACTAAATCGAGATCGAGCGCGTTTTCCTGAAAAGCGTCGCCGTATTGGCCAAGATCAAGATCTTCCAGCCATTTCCGGACGTCTTGAGCCACGCGGGCTTCCTCGCAAAAAGCATTCGCCGCTTACGCGTTTCGATTCACGATTATTCTATAGCATGTTGTGCGCGACCGTCACGCTGCGGAATCTTGCCGTCGATTAGAGAGAATGGCGTCGCGTAGCGGTCGAACCATTTGCCATGCGGACCGTGAGATCGGGTTCGAATTGACCAGGCCTAGCGCTTTTTGCTTGCGTTTCGAATACCGCATGCTGGCGTCCGCGGCCGCGGCGATGTCGAGCCGGCCGGCTTGGCGCGCCCGATCGGCTATCTCTATGAAGTAATCCAGCCCATTGTCGTCTTTCAAAAAGACATGACTGAGCGCTTCCATCGAGAAATTCGACCAGTCGAAACTGTGAGATTGCTGTTTGGCGCCAAGGAGATCCAGCGTCGCCATCGTCCGCATGCACTTCGGGCATTTGCTGCAATTGCCATGGTGTCGATCTTGCCAACATACGTGCAATGCCCCAAGGGCAGCCGGAAACTCGGCAATGAGCGCCGTCTTATCGACGCGCGTGAAGGAACAGCTATCGTGAACGATGGCAAGGTCCGATGAACTGTAAAGCGGATCGGACAAAGGATGAGACCCCCACGGGATCAGGCACCCGAAATCGTGGCCGGCGGGAATAATCAACCGGCCGTAGCGTTGCCCGAGGATGTGAACAACACTCGCCAACAGACCGCCATGCGACAGGTACTCCATCCAGTGCTCGATGGAATAGGCGGTCTCGATAGCTTGGTTGGAATACCGAACGTTGGTCAGTATCGGAACGAAGCGGCAGCCGAAATCCTCGGCAACGGGGCCGAGCCCGCGGCGCATCTCGTCGAAGTCCTCGAGCGTCGTGTTGAAGCCGCCGACGTTCAACAGGTCGTGGATTGCCGGTTCGGCAGCGTCCGTGATTTCCGTGTCATGACGGAAATAGGTGAAAAGAGAATCGACACCGCCGGAAAAACAGCTGATCGTCTTGTTCTCAGAAGTCCCGGTGGGCCGGGTGACGATCCCGCCTTCGGTATGGATGTCGATGCTTCTAAGTGCGGGATACCAAGATCTCCACAGCATCTGAAGGCCGTTCAGATTGTCGACCAATTCCCGGTCCACAGGCCGGTCGATCACGATGTCTTCGCCGATCACGCAGGCGATCGGCAGCATCAGTGTGAGCCAGCCATTGCCCGACGGAGAAATCGCGTCTCGCAATTCCGGCCGCATATCAAACCAATAGTGAATCTCTTGGCCGCCGCGATCCATGCCTATGGTCGCATTAAGGCGAATGAAATCCGGATCGCGGGGCGACCACTCGACGTCAGTCTTTATCAGCCTCATAACTTTTAGTCCCCCGTGCGTTTCAAAATTGATTGAATCGCACCCCCATAAACCGCGCGTTCGATTAGGCCACGGTTATGTCCTTAAACCAATGATAGCAATACTTATGCCAGGCGTGCCAGCGCATTAAACAACAATGGCGTCGGTTCCGATTGTCCCTCACCTAAGATCGGGTTTCGTAAGATTTTTCGAAGGGTCGTCCTACTAGCCGTGGTCTCATTCTATGCCTATTCTCAGCGGAGCAACGGAGGACATCATGGGACGGGTGCAGGACAAAGTTGCCGTGGTTACCGGCGCGGCTCACGGCCTTGGCCAGGCCATTGCGACGCGGCTTGCCGAAGACGGCGCCAGGCTTGTAATCGGTGACATTGACGGCCCGGGGCTCGAACGGACCGCGGCGGCGATGGCCACCGAAACGGTGAGCGTCCGTGGCGATATCACCGAAGAGGCCGACGCAATCAGTCTCATTCAAACGGCCATCGACCGGTTCGGCCAAATCGATATTCTGGTCAACAATGTCGGCGGCAGCCGCAACACCAAAATCTGGGAAATGTCCGTCGAGGATTGGGATTTCGTGCTTCGCCTCAATTTACGCGGCACCTTCCTCTGCACCCGTTATGCCGTTCCTCATATGATGGCGCACCGCCAGGGCAAGATCATCTGTCTCTCTTCCGGGGCCCGCGAGGGCACACCGTGGACGGCTTATTATCAAGGCGGGTCGGCCTATTCCGTCGCCAAAGCCGGCATTCACGGCTTCATCCGCGACGTTGCCTTGGAACTCGCGGAATACAATATCAACGTCAATGCGGTGGCACCGGGTCCGATCGATACCGAACGCGCCGGCGCCGTCTTGCGGCAAATGAACGACAGTGTCGATTTCAGCCCGAACCGCATGACCCCGCTCGGGCGCCTAGGCCAACCGCGCGAAGTCGCTGACGCGGTCTTGTTCCTGGCGTCGGACGAAGCCTCCTATATCAGCGGCCATACCTTGGCGGTGGCGGGCGGGCGCTAGAAACTATTCGATGGCCTGGCTAAAATAATGGCGCGGATAACGATCTCATGACGGAAGGAAGCGTAGTGACCGAAGACATGTCCGAATTTCTCAATCCCGGCCCAACGGTCGAAAGCGCGGACGCTGAAGTCGTCGCGTTTGCCCAACGTGTTGCTGGCGCCGAAGGCACGGACCTGGAACGCGCCGTGCGGCTTTATTATGTAATACGCGATGAATTTCGCTATGATCCCTACAGCTCTGCGCTTGACGTCGAAGGCTTGTCCGCCACCAGGACTTTGCAGGAAAAGCGTGGCTGGTGCGTATCAAAAGCGATCTTGCTGGCAGCCTGCTGTCGAGCGATCGGCATTCCGGCCCGGCTCGGATACGCCGATGTCCGCAACCATCTTTCGACCGAAAAGATGCGGCAAAACATGCAAACCGACATTTTCTATTGGCACGGCTATACCGCCATCCATCTCGATGGCGCCTGGGTCAAGGCAACGCCGGCCTTCAATATCGAGTTGTGCGAGAAATTCGGCCTTAAGCCCTTGGAGTTCGACGGTATCGAGGATTCCATCTATCACCCGCATGACCAAGCCGGTAACCGGCACATGGAATATCTTAATTATCGGGGCGAATTCGCCGAGCCGCCGATTGCCGAGATGCTGGCGACGTTCGTTCGCGAATATCCCCATTGGCGCAATCGACGGGCCGATGCCGGTGCCGACTTCGATGCCGAAGTGGCACGGGAGACGGCTGAACGACCCTAAGCCTCGGGCGGGAGGACAGAATGCGAGCACAAGTCGGCATCATTGGCGCGGGGCCCGCCGGGCTATTGTTGTCGCAAATCCTGCATTTGGCCGGTATTGAGTCCGTGGTTCTGGAACGCCAAACCGGTACCTATGTGTTGAGCCGGATCCGCGCCGGAGTTTTGGAACAAGGCACGGCCGATCTGTTGACGGATGCGCAAGTAGGCGCGCGCATGCGCCGTGAGGGCTTGGTCCATGGCGGCATCGAAATCAGTTTCGACGGCCGGCGCCGGCGCATCGACTTGGCCGGGCGGACCGGCGGCAAGTCGGTCATCGTCTACGGTCAAACCGAAATCACCAAGGACCTGATGGATGCCCGCTCGACGCTCGGCGGCCAAACCATCTACGAAGCAGCCGACGTCTCGATCCACGATCTCGACAGCGACAGGCCGACGCTCTGCTACCGCAAGGACGATGCCGATCACGAAATCCAGTGCGATTTCATCGCCGGTTGCGACGGCTTCCACGGCGTCAGCCGCAAGACCATTCCCGAATCCGTGCGGCGCACTTTCGAACGAGTCTATCCGTTCGGTTGGCTCGGCATCTTGTCGGAAACCCGGCCGATCTCCGACGAACTGATTTATGCCCACCACGACCGCGGCTTCGCGCTCTGCAGCATGCGATCGATGACGCGGAGCCGCTATTACATCCAATGCGCCTTCGATGAAAATCTGGACGAGTGGACCGATGACCGGTTCTGGGACGAGCTTTGCCGGCGCCTGCCGGAAGAGGCCACCGAAAATCTCGAGACCGGGCAATCGATCGAGAAAAGCATCGCGCCGCTCAGGAGCTTCGTGGTCGAACCGATGCGCTACCAGCGCCTGTTTCTGGCCGGTGACGCCGCCCATATCGTGCCGCCGACCGGCGCCAAAGGCCTGAATCTTGCCGCCGCCGACGTGCATATCCTGTCGCAGGCCCTGATTGCGTATTATCGCGACGGCGGTATGGATCTGTTGGACCGCTACTCGACGGCCGCGCTCCGCCGTGTCTGGAAGGCGGAGCGGTTCTCCTGGTGGATGACCAGCATGCTGCATCGTTTTCCCGAAAGCAGCCGCTTCGACCGGCGCATGCAGCAAGCGGAGCTGGACTACCTGCTGGAATCCGACGCCGCACAATCCGTCCTCGCGGAAAACTATGTCGGCCTGCCTTTTGCCTAGAGCAACCGGTCGCCGTGATAGTAAAGTAGGGTCGAGTGTATTGGGCTTTGACGAATTGCATTGTTGGAGCAGCGTTCACGTGTCTTTGCCCCGGGTCTTGTATGTTGGAATCTTCCCGCCCCATCCAGGTGGTAGCAGCGTCGCGGTCGGTTACCTGCTGCAGGTATTGCATGAGTCCGGCTACCCGCTGTCAGTGGTGACGCCATCTTCGCCGGAAACGGCCGGTCGTGCCGAGTTGGTGCACCGTATCTATCCAAGAATTGCGCTGGTCGAGGTGCCGGCGGCGCGAGCGGTGTTCTCGCCCTGGATTGGAAGCTTGGACGACCCGGAGAAGCTGGCACAAGTCACTAGCATACAGACGGCCGCCGCCATGGAAGTAGAGCGGCACCGGCCGGACGTTGTTTTCGTCGGCCGGGAAGATTTTCTCGCAGGTGTGTTGCCGTGGGCGACGTCGCGAGGCTTGCCGGTGATCAGCCGCGTGCCGTCGGGTGCTGAGTTGATGGACGGCATGTATGGTACGGCGGCGTGCGAATTTGCCCTCGATTTGGTCGCTAAGGCCGACAAGATCATCGTACCGGCGCACCACGTCGCAGCCGGTTTGGCAGACCACGGGCTCAGCAATATCACCACCATCCAGAATCCGGTTGACATCATGCGGTTCCAGGCGGCGCCCGTCGATCGTGATTTGGCCGCCCGTCTTGGCCTTGGACCCAAGCATGTGGTCGTCGCCCACGCCTCGAACATGAAACCGTCCAAGCGTGCGTCCGACATTGCTGCCGCGGCAGCCCTCGCCGTGACCCGCGATCCGCGGCTGATCTTCCTGATCATCGGCGATGGCCCGGATCGCGCGAAGCTGGAGCAAGCCGTCCTGGACCGCGGCCTGACCGATCATTTTCGCTTCACCGGTTGGGTCGACCACGCCGCATGTGGCGCCCATCTCAGGCTCGCAGATATGGCGCTGATGCCCTCGGCCACCGAGGGGATGGCCTCTGCCTATCTCGAGGCGATGGCGACCTGCCTGCCGCTATTGGCAAGCGATGTTGCCGGCGCGCGCGAGGTTGTCGAAGACGGCGAGAACGGGTTCCTATTTCCCGTTGGCGATATCGCCGCGATCGCGGACCTGATTGTCAAAGTCGCGGCCGATCCGGACCTGAGGCTGCGCGTCGGGACCAATGCCAGGGCCTACGTCGAACAGAACCATCGTCTGGAGACGGCAGGTGACCTGGTGCGTGCGGTATTGACTGAAGTCGTAGGGCAACGGCGTGCCGTGGGTATGCAATAGCAGGCAGCGTCGGCCGCCGGCACATATTAGACTTATGGTGATGGTGCCGGCCCATGGATTTGCCTAAGATTGGGTTGTGCAACAGCTGCAGGTACTTGACAGAGTGCGGCGAGTTCCCGGTTGCTGTCGGTCATAGTGTTGGAGCAGCGTTAGCGTGTCCTTGCCGCGCATATTGTATGTCGGAACCTTCCCGCCCCATCCAGGTGGCAGCGGCGTCGTGAACGGCTATCTGATGAAATGCCTTCATGATTCCGGCTACCCGCTGTCGGTGGTGACGCCATCTTCAACTGAAACAGCCGGCCGCGCCGAATTGGTGCGGCGTGTCTACCCAAGAATCGCGCTGGTCGAGGTGCCGGTGGCACGTGCGTCGATCATTCCCTGGGGGACGCGCTTGGATGACCCGGAAAGGCTGGCGCAAGTCACCAGGATGCAGGCGGCCTGCGCCGAGGAAGCGGAGCGGCATCGGCCGGGCGTCGTTTTCGCCGGCCGGGAAAATTATCTCGACGGTGTATTGCCGTGGGCGATGTCGCAAAGCTTACCGGTAGTCTGCCGAGCACCGTCGAGCGCTCTGTTGATGGACGGTGTGCATGGCACGACAGCGCGCCGATTTGCATTCGAATTAATGGCTAAGGCCGACAGGATCGTGGCGCCCGCGCATCATGTCGCGGCCGGCTTGGCGAACAATGGACTCAGCCGGATCGTCACCATCCAGAACCCCGTCGATATGGCGCGGTTCAGGCCGGCAAGCGTTGATCGTGATTTAGCCGCACGCCATTGTCTTAGGCCCGAGCATGTAGTCGTCGCACACGCCTCGAACCTGAAACCGGTCAAGCGTACAGACGACATTGTTGCCGCAGCAGCCCCAGCCGTTAATCGCGATCCGCGGTTGATTTTCCTGATTTTTGGCGATGGCCCGGATCGGGCGAAGCTGGAGGAAGCCGTTTTGGACTCCGGTCTGACCGATCATTTTCGCTTCACCGGGTGGGTCGACCATACCGCACTTGGCGACCATCTCCGGCTCGCCGATATGGCGCTAATAACCTCGGCCACCGAAGGACTGGCAGCGGCTTATCTCGAAGCCATGGCAACCAGCCTGCCGCTTCTGGCAAGCGATATTGCCGGCGCCCGCGAAGTTATCGAAGATGGCAAGACCGGGTTTCTATTTCCCGTTGGCGATGCCGCCGCGATCGCGGACCTGATTGTCAAACTCGCGGTCGATCCGGCGCTGCGACATCGCATCGGGAGCAATGCCAGGGCCTATGTCGAACAAAACCATCGCCTAGAGGCGGCAGGCGATCTGCTGCGCGAGGTCGTCGCTGATGTTGTCCGTCAAGGTCGCGCTGTGGGCGCACCGTGACACAAGTCGTCACTCTACACAGGGCCGCCTCAATATGCGCTAACGCACTATTAAACAGAAGAAAAGTATACTGAAGCGGAGCCGAGGGACTTTTCTTCACGGTGAAAGAGTTAGTATGTCTTTGCCGCGGATCTTGTATGTCGGAACTTTTCCGCCCCATCCAGGTGGCACCGGTGTCATCAACGGGTATTTGCTAAAGGGGCTGCACGATGCCGGTTATCCGTTGTCGGTGGTGGCGCCGGCATCGAGAGGTCGCGCCGCGGTGGTGGGACGCCTTTACCCCAATATCGCATTGGCCGAAGTACCGATAACACTTTCGCCCAACGCTCCCTGGCTTCGGCCCATGGACGACCCAGAAAAGCTGACCGATATCGCCAACCTGCAAGCGGCATTCACCGAGATAGCCGAGCGCTTCAATCCGGAGATTGTTTTTACCGGCCGGGAAGATTTTCTCGAGAGCGTGTTGCCGTGGACGTTACGTCGAGGATTACCGGTCGTCTGCCGCGCGCCTGGAAGCGGCGCCTTGATGGCCGACACATACGGCGCGGCGGCGCGCCGGGCCATGTTCGATCTGGTAGGCAAAGCGGACATCATCATCGCTCCGGCGCTTCATGTCGCAGCCGGCCTGGCCAAAAACGGATTTCGGAATATCGTTACCATTCAAAATCCTGTCGACATGGCAAGGTTCCGTAGTGGTCCCATCGATCGCGAATTGGCCGCCCGCTTCGGCTTGACGTCCGAGCATGTGGTCGTCGCGCACGTCTCGAACCTTAAACCGGTCAAGCGTGTACAGGACATTGTCGCCGCGGCGGCGCAGGCCGTAGGACGCGATCCACGGTTGGTCTTCCTCGTCATCGGCGACGGCCCGGATCGGAAACAGCTGGAAGAAGCCATCCTAGAATCTGAATTGAACGATCATTTTCGTTTCACCGATTGGGTCGACCATGCCGCGGTTCCCGGACATCTCAGGCTCGCGGACATGGCCCTGATGCCGTCTTCCGCGGAAGGTCTGTCGTCCGCGTATCTCGAAGCCATGGCGACCGGCCTGCCGCTGTTGGCCAGCGATATTGCCGCCGCGCGCGAAGTCATCGACCCCGGCAACAACGGTTTCCTCTTTTCCGTTGGCGATGTCGACGCAATCGCTGATCTGATTGTCAATGTGGCGGCCGATCCGCACTTGCGACAGCGTGTAAGGAGCAATGCCAGGGCCTATGTCGAACAAAACCATCGCCTAGAGGCGGCAGGCGATCTGCTGCGCGAGGTCGTCGCTGATGTTGTCCGTCAAGGCCGCGCCGTGGGTGCGACCTAACTCGTCCCGTCTGTTGATGGGGTCGCGGGCACGTATTGTGAGCTGAGACCGGTTATTCCGGTCCGCTGTCGGTTACTTTGTTGGAGCAGCGTTCCCGTGTCCTTGCCGCGGATCTTGTTTGTCGGTGTCTTCCCGCCCCATCCAGGTGGTGCCAGCGTCGCGGCCGGTTACTTACTGGAGGTCTTGCATGAGTTCGGCTACCCGCTGTCGGTGGTGACGCCGTCGTCGCCGGAAACAGCCGGTCGTGCCGAGTTGGTGCACCGTATCTATCCAAGAATCGCGCTGGTCGAGGTGCCGGCGGCGCGCGTGCTGATCACGCCCTGGATTGGAAGCTTGGACGAGCCGGAGAAGCTGGCGCAAGTCGCCAGGATGCAGGCGGCCGGCGCCCTGGAGGCAGCGCGGCATCGGCCGGACGTCGTTTTCGTCGGCCGGGAAGATTTCCTCGAAGGTGTGTTGCCGTGGGCGAAGGCACGAGGCTTGCCGGTGATCTGCCGCGCGCCGGGGAGTGCTCAGTTGATGGACGTGGTGTATGGCACGGCAGCGCGCCAATTCGCACTCGATTTGATGGTTCAGGCCGACATGGTTGTCGCGCCGGCGCATCACGTCGCGGCCGGCTTGGCGAACCATGGGCTCGGCCGGATCGTCACCATCCAGAACCCTGTCGATATGACGCGATTCCGACAGGCGCCTGTCGATCGTGATTTGGCCGCGCGTCTTGACCTTAAGCCGGAGCATGTGGTCGTCGCACACGCTTCGAACCTGAAACCGGTAAAGCGCGCAATTGACATAGCGGTCGCCGCCGCCATGGCCGTGACCCGCGATCCGCGGCTGGTCTTCCTGATCATCGGCGACGGCCCGGATCGAGCGAAGTTGGAGCAAGCCGTCCTGGACCTCGGTCTCGCCGACCACTTTCGCTTCACCGGATGGGTCGACCACGACGCATGCGGCGCCCATCTCAGGCTCGCCCATATGGCGTTGATGCCCTCGGCCACCGAGGGGCTGGCCTCGGCTTATCTGGAGGCGATGGCGACCGGCCTGCCGCTTTTGGCAAGCGATATTGCCGGCGCCCGCGAGGTTGTCGATGACGGCAAGACCGGGTTTCTCTTTCCCGTCGGCGATGTCGACGCGATCGCCGACCTAATTGTCAAACTCGCCGCCAATCCGGACCTGCGACACCGCATCGGGACCAATGCCAGGGCCTACGTCGAACAAAACCATCGCCTAGAGGCGGCAGGTGATCTACTGCGCGACGTGGTGGCTGACGTCGTACATCAAGGTCGCGCCGTGGCTGCACCGTAAGATATATTGCTCAAGACCGACCGAGAGTGCGAAACGGAAACACTTTGCCGCGGCCGGTAACGATTGGCGGCCTCCTTTCAACTTGGAGCAGACCGGCGTCGTGCCACGCCGTGGCCATGTAGCGATAGTGCTTGCGTTTGGCTGCGAGGCCTTCGAGGAACACGGCGATCACCGCGCTGTCGTCCAATGTCCCGATCTCCGGCCTTATCAACAGCCTGTAACGGGTCAGGCCTTCGGCGTCCTGGTCTTCGACCAGCTGATAGTCACCGGCGGTGCCGCCGAAACGTTGCGGCAACACCCCTTCCAGCAGGTCGAACAGGTCGGCGCCGACAAACGTCATGCCTTCGCCGGTCAGCTTGTCGAAGCTGCGAATGGTATGGACATGTTGCGTGTAACCGAGTTCGTCGAAGGCGCAGCCGCATTGTCGTGTCTCCAGCACGCCGTAGTCACCGATCTCAGTGTTCAGCAGCACCTTCGAACAGGCCGGCCGCAGCGCCGTAAACAGGAAGGCGTCTACCTCCTCCTGATCCCGTACGCTGCGCCGACGTTGAATGAGCGCATAAGCGTCCAGCGACACATGAACGTCGTCATCGGTGCCGTTCGGACATTGATTGCCGACATTGCCGCCTTCGGAAAAGCCATACACCGGCACGGTGACGGCGCCGTGTTCCTCGATCGCGCGGCGCCGGGTCGGCGTTATCGGTTCGGCACCGAGCCAGAACGTCACGCCGTCGAGCGTTTCGCCCCGTTCCGCCACGGCGCGGCCGACCCGGATGGCCTGACTGGGCGAACAATTGACACAGGGGCGCAAGCCCTGTCGGACCAGCTCGGTAAGGTACATACCGACTCTGTCGACTGCACCAGCCGGGGCGAACTCAGGCTTAGGCAAACCGCTGGCCCGGCGCACGAGGCCATGAACCAACGCCGCACCGACGCGGTCGCGCAGCGCCTCCGGGCGAACCTGGGTGAACGACTTGGTGTAGGGCTTGCCGGCCTTGAGCGCCAAAAGGTGGCCCATCGCGGCCCCGGCGTGGCCCGGCCACCAGATCACCAATGGCCGATCCGGTGCCAGCCAGCCATGGGCGTCGAACCAAATTGCCCAGTGCGGCGCCGCCTGTCCCACATGATCCAGATCGAACCGAATGCGGGTCGCCTGCCCGCTGCTGCCACCCGTGCTGCCACGAAAATGTGGGTTAGCCCGAGGGTTGTCGAAATCCTCGGCACGAAAGTCGAACGAGGCGCTGCCGCGCACGGCCGGGGCCAGTCCCTTGAACTCTTCGAACGTGACATAGATTCCGGCATCACGCAGCTGCTCCAGCGCCCCTTCCACGCCATTCTGTTGCACCAGCTTGCGGACATCGCCGAGCTCACAGCCGGCATGGCTGAGCAGAGCCCGATAGGGGCTACGGGCAAAACCAAAAATCGCATGTTCGACCTTGTCGAGGAGAGCCTGGTCACGCCGTTGCATGCCGCGCCGCACGATTGCCTTAGCCGCCTCGGCCGAAAATGGTTCACGGACGAAATCCGGAAGGCCGGCGCTCAAACGAAAAAGACCAAATATTTCCGACAGAATCATCTCACCAACACTTTGCCGTTGCATGCCCGAGTGAAGTAGACATACATGGTTGGTCGAACGCCGGCAATTTGTAGAATGGTGATCTATGGCCTTGAATATCCTGTATGTGGGCCGATTCCCGCCTAACCGAACCGGTGCCGCCATTCGCCTTGGAACACTGATCGACCGCCTTGCACACAACGGATCCAATATTCGGGCATTGGACCCGATCTCGCCCAAGCCTTCTGAGACAATAAGCGGCTATTCCTGGCAGTTTCACGACAAGGTGCAGTTGCTCGATTACTACAAGTGCAGCTATTTCACGACGGCTTCCGACCCGGGATCGGCAGCGGACCGGCAACGCTACGCGGCATATATGGGTGATCTTCTACCGCAGCTAGTGGCGGCAGAGCGGCCGGATTTGATTCTGATAGGTGGCGAATACTACATTTACGGTCCGGCCGGAATCGCCAAGCGGTTGGAAATTCCGTCTGTAGTGACACCGACGGGACCATTTTCTGCTTATTTCCGAGGTGTGTTGCCAAAAAAAGTCGGTCTGGACTTGTTGGCATCCGCGCGAGATGCCGATCTGATCGTCGCCTGCGCGGACCATATGGGCCAGGATTTGCGCGCAGCAGGATTGGACAATGTCGAAGTAGTCCAAAATTTCGTCGACACGGAAATGTTCGCGGACGGAACCCGCGACAACAGTCTTTTGCGGCAGCTCGACATCAACGATGACGATATCGTCGTCCTCCATGTTTCCAATCTAACGCCGCCGAAGCGCATTCTCGATGTCGCCGGCGCCGCACGCCTCGCCTTGCAGCGCGACCCGCGGTTGGTGTTCGTCGTTGTCGGCGATGGACCTGATCGGGCAGCGTTCGAAGCGGCGTGCGCCCGCGACGGCACGGCGGAGCGCTTTCGCTTCGTCGGCTGGATCGATCGCGACCGCATGCCGGCATTCTACCGCATTGGCGACGTCGTCGTTTTGCCGTCCGAAACCGAAGGACTGGCGCTGACCTACCTCGAGACCCAGGCCTGCGGCCGCGTCATCTGTGCCAGCGACATTCCGGCGGCACGCGAGGTCATTGCGCACGACGACACCGGGCTTTTGTTTCGCATGGGTGACGTGCCGGATCTGGCCGAGAAAATCCTGCATGCCGCACGAGATGACGCGTTGCGGGCGCGAATTGGCGCCTCGGCCCAAGCCTTCGTGCGCCGGCATCACAGCGTGGACCATGCCGTAGCGAAATACGAGGGCCTATTCAAGCGCCTCCTGACACGATGAAATCTGCATTAAATTCGATCAAGGGCGACAAGATGCTCGAAGGATTCGCGCGCTCGAACCAGACTATGCCTGCCCTCTGAGACCATGGCGACCGCCGGCCGAGGATAGGAGAAGTTGTTCGCCCACGCCGTGAAGTACGCCCCCGCATCCATGACGGCGAGGAGGTCGCCCGGCTGCAATTCCGGCAACGGCCAATTTCGGTAGAGGATATCCTCCGGAGAGCACAATGGGCCGACCACATGATAGCGCCGATCGGCGGCCGCACTGGCTCGATTAACCAGTAAACAGGCATGATATTCGTAAGACAGCGGAAACGCGATGTTCTGCATACCGCCATCAGTTACCACAAAGGTCTTGCCACCACGGCCCGATTTAATGTCGCCTACTCTAAGCAGCAGAATTTGTGCATCGCTGGTGAGCGCTCGCCCCGGTTCAAGATAGAGGGTCGGTTCACCGAGGTCGTATTTTCCACATGCCGGGATCAATGTGTCGGCGACTGTCCGGGCATAAGTGTCGATCGAGGGAAAATTCGTAGCATCCGGTGCCCGAGGCGTTATCCCGAGCAATCGGTAGGCCGCGACCTCACGCAGGCGCAACGGTCTGACGGTCGGTCGACCGAATCCGCCGCCGATATCGATGAAGTCGATCTCCGTTCCGAGTTCGGTTTTCATCCGGCCGGCCGTGGCGCAAAGGACTTCCAGCGTCTTTCTGTAGTGACCTGGATCCGCGACGCCCGAACCGTTGTGGGCGTGGATGCCGCGCAGCCGCGAAAGCGCGCCCCTGTCCCACCGCTGCCGCAGGTGGGCTAATACATCTTGTCGCGGTTGAACGCCGAATTGCGCCTTCCAGCCAACGTTTGGATCGATACGCAGTCCGAATTTAGTCGCAGACCCGGCCGTGATTCCAATGTCGGCCAATCGATCAATTTCACCCACGGAATCGATGTTGATCGTACCGGTTCCACATTCGATGGCGCTGCTCAGGTTGTCCGTCGATTTGTTGACGCCGTTGTATACGATGTCAGCCGGCGCGACGCCGCATCGCCGGGCAAGCCAAAACTCGTAAGGAGAAACCACCTCCGCGCCGGCGCCTTCATCGTGGAGAACGTTAATCACCGCCGGAACGCTGTTCGTCTTGTAGGAACAGAATACTTTGGTATTGGGATAGTGATGCTCGAAGGCCCCGAGGAACGCCCTGTAATTGCTTCTCAGTCGGCCTTCGTCGGCAACGTGCAACGGCGTCCCGTAGGTTTCCGCCAACTCGACCAGATCGCTGCCGCCAAATGCAAGATGATCCGCGCCGGTCTTTTCGAGTCCCCACAGGCCGATGTTCACTACGGCGCTCCATTCCCGATTGTGTCCACCCGAAATAGCCCGACCGTGGCTGTAGGCCAACGGCCCAACCGGCGCATTTGTCCGTAGCGTGCTTCGTCGTCGCGTCGCGGCATCATGAGTCGCACCAATACGTAAGGTCACGGCCCAAGAGGCCGCTCAAGCGACGAACATCCGTGTGCAGACTTTCCTGCAAACGCTTCCTTAAATCGGTGCCCATGGGGTGGCGCGGCCGGTGCCGAGCATTAAGAAATTTTAGGCCCCGCCGAAGAGGATAGTGGGCACGCTTCGGAATCAGAAACTCGCCGGCCCGCCGCACAAAGTTTGGCGGATGCTCGAGAAACCCTTGGATGACGGGACTACGTGCTTGCCGGGAAGCGTTGAAGACATCGAACCTTGGTCGGAAAACCGGATCGATCTCGAGAAATCGAAGCGTTTCTTCGTAACTCGCCCCGACATCTCGCATTAGGTCATCGAAAATGATGAAGTGGACTTGGTACGGTCCGAACGCCCGAATGTAACGTTCAACTTGGTCTGCAAAATGCGCAATCTCTAGGTAGTGCAAGCCCATTGGAAAATGCGCACGGGTCGGCGAACCGTAACCGGCTTTGCGGTCCCGCTCTGCATTAAGCGCGGTCTCCAGATCGACCAGATTTTCGAGGCAATGGTAGACATTGTGACTATGCAAGGCGTCGACGACATCGACCGGATTTCGCAGCATAATCAGGATTTTAGCGGACGGGCAAAACGCACGAATTTGGCTGGCCGCCTCGGTTGAATAGAGATACCACGTCGTAGCCTCTCCAATTTGCCGCTGGTGCTCCGCGGTTGCAAATAACGAAAGGTACGTTTCCTTGTCCCGAATGAATTTGACCGAGTGATGATCGATATTGAAGTAGTTAGGCTCTTTCACCTGGGTAAGGAAAATGTCTGGATGTTGCTTCAAATAAAAATACATCGACGTGGTGCCGCACTTTGGCGCACCGACGATAAAGAAAGTTGGCTGCTTCCGCCTCACAGTGCCGTTCGTCCGCGCGCAGGGGCTTTCGGATTGCTAACACCATGCACTCTTTTTGTCATCCCGCGCGCGTACGAAGGGAAAGTTCTACGGTAAACAATGCGAAGCTCAGGCCATCCACGTAACATGAAAAAAGCTCCTTCTAAGCTTTGATCGCACTCACCGAAATGTAGTGCCCGGTCAGGAACGGCAGAGGCCAGCCTGATAGCCGCTGCCACCCACGGAGCCATTCGATGTAGCGCGTTTGCACGGCAGGACTCGCATGTCTTTCCAAAAATCCGGCGAGCGCCACGGCGAGAAAGCGTGGCGAATGTTCTAACGTGCCGACGGCATGAACGTCAAAATTTGATCGCAACAATAGTTTGCGCAATCGGGCCGGCCCACAGGTAGCGCCAACGTAATAGGGAACAAGGCCGAGACGATTGAGCATCCGGAAGGGCAAGACGTTACGAATGGCAACGATGGGGTTGGCCAGATTGTCCAGCGTTAAAAGAAGCTCGCCACCCGGCCTCAGCACGCGATGGAGCTCGGACAAAGCGACCAGGACGTCACTTAAGTCGGCGAAATGATCGAGCGTCGAATTGGAGACCACAAGGTCAAAACTTCGGTCCGCAAACGGCAGCCGACGCACATCGGCACCCGCCGCTTGCAACGTTGAATGACGGGTCTGCGCTGCCTGAACGATTGCCGCCGAGATATCGATCCCGACAACGGTCGGCGCATGTGACGCTAAGCACGGAAACAACCCCATGCTCACGCCTTCGTCGAAAAGATCGGTCTTTAGGATGCGCTGGACTTGGCGTCCGGCGAGCCGGTGCTCGATGAAGTCGGAGTAAAGCCTATCAGTGTGGGCATGCCAGAGACGCTGCGGACGCGCCTGCAACCAACTTTCGGCGACCGTTGACCAATACGTCGCGGCGGGGCGTGTCTTGCCATCCGTTGAGCGGGTGCGGGGTTTGTTGGGAGTTGAAAAACTCATGACGACGCAGGATTGGTATGCGGTTTGGGGACATCCTGGTTCGACAGCGCGCCGGCAACAAAGTCCGTATATTTGGCCGCGGCACTTCGAATATCGAGCGCTGCCTCAGCCCGCGCTCGCGCTCGCCTGCGTGCCTCACTCAGATCATCCATGATTAATTGGAATGCCTGTATATACGGATCAACCGGAAGTGACGGAGTCAAGGCTGCAACATAAGCAGATTGATAGGTTTCAAGTTTGATTCCTTCTTGGATGGCCCAGTGCCCGTTTGCAGGCCCAATGAGTTCGGCCGCGCCGCTTTCGGCAGGCGTCAGCACGGGCAAACCGCTCGCCAAGCCCTCGCAGACGACATTTGGGCAGGGATCCAATACGCCGAGAGAGAGCTGGACGTCGGCGCCGCTGTAGAACGTTGCCAAATTTTCATGGTGTATGCGCCCATGAAACGTGCAGCGAGACGTATCGAGGGTCGAAACTGCCGCTTCAACCAAAGGATCGAACGCACCAAGCACATGCAGGTGGATACGCGGAAAATCATCGGCAAGACAATTGATCAGTCGGATAGCCTGGGGCAGCCGCTTTGAAAGCCTGTGTATGGCGCAAGCGATAATGACCGCAGGACTGCCGTCAAGCTTTCCTGTTTTCCGCGGACGGAACTCGTCAAGATCGACCGCGTTGAATATCACCGTCTCCGGTCTATCGCCCGGTCGATGGGAAAGATACTCGCGACACATATTTCGGCTTAACTGACTCTGAAAGACCAGTACGTCCGCATTCCTGAGAAGCCAAATTGCACGCTTGTTCAGATAACGATTGAAGATCTCCGACAGCGACGCGGGCAAATCAGGTACCCAAATGGCGGCTTTGGCCGCTGGTAGCAAAGCCGGTCGCCTTTGTTTCACGAACCCGTAAATATTGCGGCCAGAAAGCTGTTCATGCTGAACACCATCAAAGCGTGCGACCAGGAACCTGGGGCGAATCTTCCGCGCTTCGGTAATGTCTTTCCAAGTCGCACTGCATACAAACACGCCATCGCTTTCAAACCCTGCCTTTTCTAGTCTCCCGAAGAAAATCGATGAACCCGTAAATGGATCCTTATGATTCCACACCCTGTTATGCGAGACGCTTCTCATTGCTCGATCTGTTCCGCAACTGGAGAAAATATCATGGCGGCGACGTCCATAGCTGTCCACCGCCTTATGCCAGATCGCCTATTCGATGCTCGAGAATAGTTGCATTTCTGTGAGAGAAAGCGAAGAACGATCTAATGACGATAAGGAGATGAAGGTTCCGTAAATTTGCCACGACCAGTGGCTTCGCGAAGCAAGTGGATTGGTCAATCAATTCGCCGGAATGCGGACATCCAAAGACTTGATGCCGCGGAGAAAGTTGGAATAGACCCGGGCCGGATCGCCGACCACCTCGATGCGTAGATCCCGCGCTAGTATCTCTTCCCACAGAATCTGCAATTGCAGTTCGGCCAGGCGGTCGCCGACGCAACGGTGGATGCCGGCGCCGAAGGCGAGATGCCGACGCGGGCGGGCGCGGTCGATGTCGAAGGCACCGGCGTTTTCGATCGCCTCTTCATCGAAATTGCCGGAGACGTACCACATGACCACTTTGCTGCCCGCGGCAATAGATTTGCCGCCGAGCTCGGTATCGGTCTTCGCAGTGCGGCGCATATGGATGACCGGTGTCTGATAGCGGATGATCTCAGGCACCAACTTTGCGACAAGTGCTGGATCAGCACGCAGCTTGTCCATTTGATCCGGATTGTCGGCCAGCGCCATGAGGCCGCCGGTCATCGAATTGCGGGTCGTGTCATTGCCGCCGACGATCAACAGGCCGATATTGCCGATGAATTCCGGTGTCGACATATTGCGCGTCGATCCGCCATGCGCCAGCATTGAAATCAAGTCAAACGTCGGTTCCCGGACAGCGCGTTCCCGCCAGAGCTCGGCGAAATATTCCCCCATTTTGACCAATTCGCCGTAACGCTCCTCGAGCGAATGAACCGGTGCGTCCGGATCGTCGACGTTGGCGATGGCGACATCCGACCAATAAGTCAGTTTGCGCCGCTCTTCCCACGGAAAGTCGAACAATGTCGCCAGCAGCATCGTCGTCAGTTCGATGGAGACACTGTCGACCCAGTCGAAGGTCTCACCGCGCGGCAAGCCGTCGAGCACGCCGGCGGTGCGCTGGCGGATCATATCCTGCATGTTCGCCAGATTGCTGGGCGCGACTATCGGCGCGATGGTCTTGCGCTGGGCCGTGTGCTTCGGCGGATCCATGCGGATGAAGTTCGGCAATTCCTTGCCCGCCGGCTGGTCGACAATTTGGATGCCGCCAAGATCGGATGCGGACGAGTAGGTCGCGTGATCCAATTCGACCGTCATGATGTCGTCGTATTTGGTCACGGACCAATACGGTCCGAACGGGCTGTCGGCACAGTAATGCACCGGATCCTCCCGGCGCAGTCGCGCGAATAGGCCTTGCCAGCAATCATCTCGGTAGAGCGCCGGATCACTGACATCGATGTCCTCGAGCGGCAGCGACGCGGCGTCTTGGTTTTCAACCATGGTCATTGGTTTGGTTCCGGCTTCAGTGCAATCAGCTCCACAGGTGCGATACGTCCCTTGGCGATGTTCATCGCCAAATTGGCGACTTTTTCAGCACCGCTCTCGCTCATCAGGATATGCAGGCCGAGTGGCGGCGGTCCGGCGGAGGCAGCATTGGCGACCCGAACGCGCGCAAAAAAATCGAGTGCAAAATTCCGGCGGTTGCGTTCAGCGGTAACCCGGAAACCGGCCGCGGCGAGCGCTGCCTTATAGTCTGCCGGCGCCGCGATCGCATTGGTCTCGGCACTGGTCGCCCAGGGTACGGGGTACGTAAGTCCCTCGGCGCTATCCAGCATGACGTCATAGACACCGACAACCGCCCCCGGTTTCAACACCCGAAAGACCTCGGCAAACAGCGCTTCTTTTTCGGCGATATTCATGCCGACATGCATCATGAACGCTTTGTCGAAGCCGGCGTCGTCATAGGGCATGGTCAGGGCGCTGCCTTGGTCCAAGCGCACGCGTTCGGTTAAGCCCAGCCAACCGCAAAGCACTTGGCCGGTTTCCACATAATCTCCGGTCAAGTCGATTCCGGTGACCCGGCAGCCAAAGCGATCGGCGGCAAAGCGCGAGGCGCCGCCAAGGCCGCAGCCGACATCGAGCACGTGGTCCGTCGACACCAATTCAAGTTGGCCGAGAAATTCCTCCGACGCCTTGCGGCCGCCGATATGGAACTCGTCGACAGGAGCAAGATCATCGATGGTCGCCGTCTCCGGCGTCTTGCCGAGCGCCGCGACGCCGGCTTCGATGGCCACCAACAGCTGGGCGCGGCTGTAGTGCTCGGCGACCGCGTTGCCATCAGACATGGGCGCCTGGCTCCGCTTGTCCGCGAGGCAATGCGACCGGCTCGCCGTGTGGCGTCCGCCGGTAGGCCCGCGCCCAGGCTTGGGCAAGATCGCCAAGTGCGGCGTCGGAGGCCAAATCGAGATCGATCAGCATCGCCTCGAGCGCCTGCAGCCAGACGTCGTAGTACGCGGAGCCATCCGGCGGCGCTCCGTTTCGTTGTGCCTCATCCAGCGCCGCGGCAAAACGCGCCGCCCATTCTGGCCAAGTGAAATGGCCGGCATGGGCGAGCTTGTGGGTCAGGGCGAAGACCTGAGCGTGCCAGGGCTCGGTAAATGGCGGTTCGTCAGATCGCTTCAAGGTAGCTTTCCCACAAATCCAATGTCACTTCGTCCCGCGGATTGGCCTGCGCGCCCCAGAGCGCACGTGCCGCGAAACGGACGGTGTAAAGATGCTGCGGCGCCTCGCCCTGGCCGCTGGCGTTGCTGTCGGGAAAGACGTGGGCGCCGTGATGCAGGATGATGTCGCCTTCGCGGCCTCGTGCGTAGCGTGGCAGGCGGGTATGGCCGGAGGGGCTGTCGGTGTTGGTGCGCACCCGGTCGCCGATGGCAAAGGCGGGGGCCGCATCCACTGGTCGCTTTGAAACACGTCCTTCCCGCGTGATGCGGAGAACGGCTTCCGGCCCGAGCGGCGGCGTTTCCTTGGACGTACCGGTTGTCGGTCGGCCGGTTTCGACTTCCTCCTGTGTCACCAAGCCGTGCTCGATCGACAGGGCAACCAACCTGGAGAGCCAACGCTCATAGTAGGATTGGCCGAGATAGTCGGCTGGTGCCATACGCTCGATCCCGTGGCGACCCATGTCGATGTTCCATTTGCCCCAGGCGCCCATAGTGAAATTCAAGCAGAAGCATCGAGCCTGCCATTCCTCGTGGAAGACCGGTTCGTTGTGCTCGACCTTGATCGCGCCAAAACCGTGCATGCCGCCCATGTCATGGATGCCGTTCATGGTTATTATCCTCCAATGCCGCTAGGCGGCGGCCAGAACATCGGTGCCGATCATGGAATCGCGGGTCACCAGGTCGGCCAACTGGTCCTCCGACAGGTTGTCGCTGCCGGCGGGGCGCTTCGGGATCACCAAGTAACGGATCTCGGCGGTGGAATCCCAGACCCGCACGGTGACGTCGTCGGCCAGTCCGACGCCGAATTCCTTCAGCACGCCGCGCGGATCGATGACGGCCCGGCTGCGGTATTCGAAGGATTTGTACCAGGTCGGCGGAATGCCGAGTACCGGCCAGGGATAGCAAGAACAAAGCGTGCAGACGACCATGTTGTGCACAGTGTCCGTGTTCTCGACCGCCACCATGTTTTCGCCCTGCAGCCCGGCAAACCCCATGTTCGCGAGCGTCGAAGTCGCGTTGTCCAGCAGCGCCGCCTTGAATGCCGGATCAACCCAAGCCCGCGCCACCACCTTGGCGCCGTTCTTAGGCCCGATCTCGTCCTGGAAATAGTCGACAAAGGCATCGACCGCCGCCGGATCGACCAAGCCCTTGTCGACCAACAGTGTTTCCAATGCTTTTACCCGAAGCGCCTGTTCCGACGGCACCTCGGAATGATCGCCATGATGACTGTGGTGGTCTGAATCTTTTGCCATGGGCTCAATGTCTCCTGCGGCCGGCGGGAATGCCCAAGAATGCCCGGTTGGCGCCGAAAGGTCGAGGCCAACCGAAGTGGAGTCACGCCGGTTTCGTGTTTCTGCGAAGCCACGCGTCGAGCGTCTCGAACCTAAAACCGCCGGTTTCGTAGAGGTTGGACAAAAATTTCCAAACCTCACCGGCATTCGCCGTCAACTCAACGTCATTGATGGCGAGAAAGGTGAAAGTGGCAGCGAAGGCGGTTCGTTTGTTGCCGTCGAGAAACGCATGGTTCTGAGACAAGCTCTCCCAGAGCGCGGCAGCTTCGGCAATGATGTCAGTATAATAGCCGCTTTGCGGGCGAAACAGGGATGCCTCAAGTTGGCCGGGATCACGCATGCCTGCCGTGCCGCCATATACAGCAATCAGGTCTGCATGAATAGCGAGTACGTCGGCCAACGTGAGATAATCCCGCACGATTACGAGAGTTTCTTGTAGAGTGATCCAAATCGAGCGTGGCTTTTCCGATACCCGCTCATAACATGTGGACGTGCTTTGCCTTGCTTGCGTTCTTCGATCAGCGCCGCAATGGCTTCTTCGACAAGCACCTGAATTTGACGGCCTTCTTCCTTCGCCAATATTCGTAAATCGGCAAGCAGAGAACTGTCCACCTGCGTGGCAAATTTTTCACGGGGTTCTGACATAGAAAAATCTCCTACTGTATTGTAATCAATCGATCTTCCTATATCAAGCTTTATCAAGATCGTCGGTATAATATCATACCGACGATCTGGCGATACCAAAGTCCATTCTCGATCGACTCTCTCTCCGCACCTGCATAACATCGCGAGACCTGTGAACCCACTGATAGGCGCGCTCGGACCGCAACACGGCATGTCAGGACACAAAGGCAAATTTCAGATCGGCGAAATCATTCACCACAAGCTTTTCGAATATTTGGGTGTTGTTTTCGATGTCGATCCGGTCTTCAGCGCCACCGACGAGTGGTACGATCAAGTCGCTCGATCCCGGCCACCCAAAGACAAGCCGTGGTATCATGTGTTGGTCGATCAAGCGGGTCACACCACGTACGTCGCCGAACAGAATCTGGAATCGGCCGACCAGCCCCAACCGATCAGGCATGTCTTAGTCGATCACTACTTCAGCGACTTCGATGGCGCGCGATACATTCTGCGCCAGCGTGTGAACTGAAGCGGCGCCCCTACCCGCCTTCGACATAGCTTTGGCCGGCAGCCTCCGGCAGCCGCCAGCCGTCGCGGGCACGGCGCCAGAGGACGAAGCCGCCGGCGGCGACAACAATGACGCCGAGGATCGGGCGGACAATGCCGCCCATCATGAAGAGCGGTACCGAGACCGCGAAGCAGGCCACCGGCATGTAGCCGAGCGTCCATTTGAAACGGCTGCGATGGGCTTGGAAAAGCGGGAACAGGGCGGAAAAGACGGCAATGGTCAAAAAGAACAACGACCACGGCCGGGTAAAGAACGGGCTGATGTCGGTGGTGATCGCCATCGCCCGGGCCAGGTTCAGCTCGGCGATGTTGCCGAGCACCACGCCGAGGATCAGCGGCGCCAGCGGAAAGCCGAAATGGCGCATGACGAAGCCGAGGATGCCGAACCAGAGCAGGGTCCAGAGGTCGAACTCGACGTTGTTAATGGCGAAAACGCCGATGCCGCAGAACCCAAAAATGATTGCCGCCAGCATATAGACCCGGATCTTGGTGACCAGAACGAAGACCCTGAGCATGAAGGACTGCAGGCCCAGCATCATGAAGGTGGCGACGAAAAACGCGATGAAGATCGAATAGGCCAGCACCGGCTCTTCGGCGATAAAGGTCGGACTCGGGATCACGTCATGGATCAGCAACGCGCCGAGCATGACCGCCGCCGTCACGTCGCCGGGGATACCGAGCGCCATCAGGGTGATCAAGGCGCCGCCTTCGACCGCATTGTTGGAAGATTCCGGCGCGATGATGCCGTCCGGGATGCCGGTGCCGAACTTCTCCGGGTGTTTGGAGGCCTTCTTGGCCTGGTCGTAGGCCAGGATATTGGCGATCGAACCGCCGGCGCCCGGCAGGATGCCTGTAAAGACACCGATCAACGCCGACCGAACGACAATCGTCCAGCGCTTGGCGATCTCGCGGATCGCTGCCATATGCTCGATCTTGACCTGTACGGCGCCGCGGTCGGTCAGCGACTTCTTGGCCGCCTCCGGATCGCGCACGTCGCGCAGCAACTGGCTGAAAGCAAAGACGCCGATCAGCACGGCAATAAAGTCGAAGCCTTGCAACAAGGCATCGCTGCCGAAGTCGAAGCGCGCCATGCCGACCGCCTCGTCCTCGCCAACGGTCCGGACCAGTAGGCCGATGACGCCGGCGATCAGGCCCTTGACCAGATGCTGGCCGGCCAGGCTGGCGGTGATGGTCAAGGCGAACATCACCAGCATGAAATAATCCCAAGGATTGAACTCCAGCCCGATGCGGGCCAGTTGCGGCGACAGGGTGACCAACAAGACAGCACTGATGATGCCGCCGCAAAACGACGACCAAACACCAATGCCAAGCGCCAGGCCGGGTTGACCTCGGCGCGCCATCGGAAAGCCGTCGAAAGTGGTGGCGACAGACGATGGTGTGCCCGGGATGCCGGTCAATATGCCCGCCATCAGGCCGCCGGAGAGCCCGCCGACCAGCACGCTCACCATCGTCGCCAGGCCCTGCGACGGCGGCATGCCGAAAGTGAACGGCAAGGTCAGCACCACCGCCATGGCGATGGTGAAGCCAGGGATGGCGCCGGCGATCAGGCCGCCGGCAACACCGACCAGCATCAGCAGCAGGGTCTTGGCGGTGGCGATTTCGCCGAAAGCGGCAAGGATATTTTCAATGATCACGGCTGGCGCCTTAGAACGGCGAGAAAATTTCGCCGGCTGGCAGCAGCACGCCGAGGCCGTAGGTGAAGATGCTCCACATGCCGCCGACGGTGAGAAGCGCCAAGCCGGCGTGCAGTACCACGTTACGCGGTGCCCAGCCGCCGAGCACGCCCATCAACGTGAACACAAACAAGACGCCGCCGATCAAACTGCCGAGCCAAGGCAGGGTTATCAGATAGGCGAAGAACATGACGAAGCACCAGATCGGGTTCCGCCAATGCCTGAGCCAACCGATCAGACCGCCACCGGGCGGCGCGCCGGGAACGGATTGCTCGTATTCGTCGACCGGCGGCGACGCCTGACGCAGCGATTGGATCAGGTAAATCACGCTCAACAATGTCAGCGCGCCGAGGATCACCCGCGGCCATGTCGACGGCATCAATTGCCCGTAGTCGGGAACGCGTATGCTAAACGTCGACCAGAACAGAATACCGCAGGCCATCAACAGCACGATGGCGATCACCGTATCCTGGCGCAGACGTCCCATTCCGGCCTCTTCGGTCATCTAAGAAAAAACGAGGGCGGCGATCACTGCCCTCGCCTGGACGTCGATACCGCTTATTGTTTCTTCCACATGCCGATCTTGATCGCGACATTTTCGTGATCGGCAAAGGTTTTGTCGGCCCACGTCCGGAAGCCATCCGGCCCGACCCAATTCACATCGGTGCCCTTGGCGTCCATTTGCTTGCGCAAATCGGGATCCGCGGCGGCCTGTTTGAAGATGCCGGCCCAATGCTCGATTGCGTCCGTCGGCGTGCCTTTGGGCACGACGATGCCGCGGTCCAACGCATAGATCATGTCGACGCCGAGTTCCTTCAGGGTCGGCATATCCGGCAGATGCTTGGAGCGTTCGGCGGCAGCGATGGCGAAGCCTTTCAACTCACCGCCTTCGATATATTTGCGACCCGAGGCGACATTGATACCGCCCATTTGAATGGCACCGGACAAAAGTGCGGTCATACGCTCGCGGGTGCCGTCATAGGGCACGAATTTGAACTTCATGCCGGTCAGTTCCTCGAGGATCAGCCAATAGAACTGGCTGGTCGAGCCGAACGTCGCGCCGACCTTGACGGTACCGGGTGCGGCCAACGTCGCCTTTTTGAACTCGTCGAAACTGCCCCAAGGCGTTTTGCCGGACGCGCCGACAATGTCCGGGGTCGACGTCAGCAAGGCGACGGTTTCGAAATTGTCGTAATGGTACTTGATGCGGCCGTTCAGATAGCTGGTGATCGCGCTCTGGTGGATGGCGAACAGGGTGCAGCCGTCGGGCTTGGCCTTGGCCGCTTCCTTGGCGCCTTTGTTGCCGCCTTGTCCGGGCACGGTCACAACCTTGATCTTCGGCGTCACGTCCAAGTTTTGGATGGTTTTCTCGAAGATCGAAAAAATCACGTGGGTACCGCCGCCGGCCTTCCATGGCACGATCAGTTTGGCGGTACTGCAGGCAAACTTCGGTGCCGCGACGCTCGCTGTCGGCGCCCACGTCAAGGCCCCGGCCATCACGGTCGCGGCAGCCACAGCCACTAGTGTCTTTTTCATCACTCACTCCCTTGTTCGTCCCGACGGTTTATCCGCCAATCTGTTGAACAGCGTAAGAAATTTCGCCGCGACGGGCAATGGACTAATACCAACCTGCGGTGATAGGAACCCATTTGATGGTGGAAAAAGAGTTCAGTCCAGAAGGCACGGCGCGCAGCGCGATGCCGGCGCATCGGGCAAGCGCCGTAACGCACTGGCTGGGCTTTTTTTCCCCACCGAAGGCCGGGTTCATTTGCGCTGTGGCGGCGTCGCGTTCCTTATCCGATATCCCACATCGCATGGCGCAACGCGATGCCGCCACAGCGCAAAATAATCCCGGTCAAATGGGTCCCTATCACCGCAGGTTGGTATTAAGCAGCGGCATGACCTCTTTGGAAAAGGACTCCATGCGATCCAGCATGGCATTCAAGTCATTGGCGGTGACGTTGACCATCATGACTTTCAGGCCGATGTCAGCGAAAGCGTGGATGTCTTCGGCCCGCTGTTCCGGCGAACCGGTGAAGGCGAGCCTGCCGCCGTCTTCGTGTTGTTGCTCCCGAGCGGAGTGGAAGGCGCAATTGTAGGCAAGATCGAGCGAGGACGGATCGCGGCCCGCCGCCTCGGCCATCTGATGCAGCAGCGCCACACGGTCGCGATAGGTCTCCAGCCGGTCCATGCGAAACCGCGGATTGCTGCCGAACGGATACCAGGCGTCGCCGAGCGCCACCGCGCGGCGCATCGCCGGCTTACTCTCGCCACCGATCCAGATCGGCGGGTGGGGTTTTTGCACCGGTTTCGGATCGGCGCCGATACCGGAGAAGCGCACGAATTCGCCGTCGAAATTCGGCTCGGCCTCGGTCCACAACACCTTCATGGCTTCGATATATTCGTTGGTGACCCGGCCGCGGGCCTCGAACGGCGGCAGCCCTAAGGCCTCGAATTCCTCTTTCATCCAACCGGCGCCGCAGCCGAGCGTCACCCGCCCACCAGAAAGCTGATCGGTGGTGGCGATCGACTTTGCCATGAACAGCGGACTGCGATGGGGAACGACGATGACCGACGTCAGCAACCGGATCTTGCTGGTCACGGCGGCGACCCAGGCAAGCAAGGTGAATTGCTCCATGCAGTCAAAGGTACCGCCCGCCGACCAGGGAAACTCACCGGTCTCGGAATAGGGATAGGCCGAATTGATCTCCTTGGGCACGACGATATGGTCGGGAACCGTCAAATAGCCATAACCCCATTCCTCGGCTTTGGCCGCGATTAGCCGGATCGATTCCGCTGTCGCCAGGGGACCGCGGAAGGGTGCACTCAGGCCAAAGTTCATTGTTCTCTCCTATCGTTGTCAGACCTACGGCGCATCTGCTGCGGCCGAGGCTCTTGGTCTCGCCCCGTCGTCGATTGCCTCCCGCGCCGCCGCCGCCACCGCCTGACGTTCCGCCGGGCCGAGGTCGCGCCCGCTGCCTTCGGCCATGCGTACCGTTACTTCGCGATGGGCGAACTTGATGCCTTCTTTTTCAAACAGATCTCGGATTGCCGAGTAGACGACTTTACGGGTGGTGAATTGATCGCCGGGTTTGGTCATGAATTTGACGCGGACGATCATGGCGGAATCTTCCATTTGGAAGACCCCTTGAGATTTCAACGGCTCGAGGAAATTGCCGCCGACGTCCGGGTGTTCGAGCAGCTTTTGGCCGAGTTTCTTGATCAGCTTGCGGACGCGCTCGACGTCGGTGTCATAGGTCAGCCGGAGCGGCAGCTTCATCATCACCCAGTCGCGGGAAAAATTGGTCAGCTGATTGATGTCGCCGAAGGGAATGGTGTGCAGCGGGCCGTTATGGTGGCGTAACTGGAAGGAGCGCATGGAGATACGCTCGACCGTGCCCCGGACGTTGCCGAGATCGAGGTATTCGCCCTTCCGGAACGCGTCATCCATGAGGAAGAACGCACCGGAGAAGATGTCGCGGATCAAGGTCTGGGCGCCGAAACCGATGGCCAGGCCAATCACACCGGCGCCGGCGAACAACGGCGCGATATCGATACCGATGCCCGACAACACGATCATGCCGGAGATGACGAGGATGGTGACGACCAGGAAATTCCGGAATATCGGCAGCAATGTCGCCAGGCGGCTGGCGCCCTGGCCGGACATTTCTTCGCCCGGCACGGCGGCGGTGCCGTCTTCCGCTTCGATCTGGGCGTCGATATAGATGTTCGCCGCCCGGTAGGCGAGATAGGCCAAAAATATGATGACCAAGGTATCAAGCGCCGCGGTCACCGGATTGCCTTTTTGGCCAAGATCGATGCCCCAGGCGCGGATCAACTCGCCCAACGAGACCACGGAAACGGCGATAGCCGCGCCATGTTCCCAGAGCTCCTTGAAGATCGGCCGGTAGGGTTTCTCCGGATCACGCTCGTGCAGAATCATTTCCTCGCCGGCCACAAGTGGTGCCGCCGGCCGCGCCGCTTTGGCCGCCGCTTCCGCGGCCTTGCGTATGCGCATATCGTAGAATTTGTCGATGCCAACGAGCGCAAATCCATAAATCACGAAAGCGGTGGTAAAGATCACCGCAGGTGCTGCGACCAAGCCATAGGCGCTCGGCAGGTCGAGCGTCAGGCGGACAAAACTGACGAACCAAGCAATCGCCAAATAGACCACGGCGATCAAGTGCCAAGTTTGCGCCAACGTCCGGCGCCAGAAGGGTTTGTCCACGGGCTCGCCAAAGCCAAGAAATACGTTGGCATAAGGCTTGCGATGTTTGACCGCCAACACCGCGGTCAATACGGCACTGATAAACAAGGCGACGATGAGCGATAGTTTGTGGGCGTCGGCGCTCAACCCCAGCGCATCCATCCAGGTGCAAAGCCCTATGCTGAACACGACAATAGCGGTCAACACCGACCAATCGCGATAGAGCATCTCCGCCTCGGCATCCGTGAGATTGACCATGCGGTGGGTCGGCGCGTCCGGCGCCAGGAAGTTCCAAAACACCACGCGACGCGAGGCGCGGAAAACGGCGAAGCCACTGACAACCACAAAAATGGTCGACCGCGTCGGCTCGTGGCCGGTATCGAAAATAACCGCCACCAGCATGGCGACGAGGAACAGCACACCGGTCTGGACCAACATCAAGAATGCCCGGAAGACCAAATAAACGATCCGGTCCGAACGTCCGCTTGGGCTTACGTGATAGGCCGAGCGAAAATGCTCCCGACCCCATTTCTCAAGATACCGTGTCGCAACCACACCGACGACGATACCGCCGAGCGCCGTGACGATGGCAATGAAAAACCAGGTCATGGTGCCGCTCGGGCTCGCCGCAGCCAGGGTTTCGTCGACTTGATCGATGAAGACCGCCGCACCTTTCAAAATGCGACGGAACTCTGTCCGCACCGTAATCAACTGCTCGGCGTAGCTTTGCCCTCGCGGGCCGACCGCGGCGACTGCTTGTGTCTCAGCGGCTTCAGGCTTGATGATGATCACCGTGGCGCCATCCGCGCGGGCCTGATCGATCAAGCTGTCGTAGGAACTGTTGCCGGTGACCACGGTCTGGGCGCTGCTTGGCGGAACGGCCAGCAAGAACCCGAGCAAGAAAATCACGGCCAGCAAGCCAAAATTCCGTGTCAGTCCGATCACATCGCCTACTCCACCATTGTCGAAATCCGTATGACACGCACTGTGCCAACAAATTAGATGCCGATGCAACACAATGGGTTACGCCAGGTTTTGATTTTCAGGCAATGTCGACATTGGTGAGTTTGATCACACTCGGCGTGCCGGCCGCATCCCAGACATATTGGTAATGGTCACCCTGACTGGTGTTGGTAACGGCGGACGGAAGATAGAGGCAGACGCATTCGCCGTCAGGGTCGCGGACACTACGGTAGATCACACCGGTCGCCGGCTGCTCCGACGCCGATGTCGGCCAACGGCAGGCAACGCCAAGCGATTGAGCATTCGCGTAGTCATGGCCGTGGTAGAGGCGCTGATGCTGATGACGCTGCTCCTCCGCAGGAGGCCTACGCACATCGACAAGCGCGCAATCGATGTCGGCATTGTATTCCCGCAGTTCGATCTTGTTCGGGAAGCCCGCGTCCGAAAGCCGCAGGCGCCGCGTGTTGTGGTAGAGCGTCTCGCGGAGCGCGGTTTTGATCGTGCGGCCCGCATACCACGCACCGAGGCGCCCATCCGTGAATCTGCCACCGTCGGGGTTGGCGTGCAGAAAAGCTGCCATGATGATGGTCGCATTGGGGCCCGACGGCACGTTGTCATAAGGAATCAGGCTGAGGCGTTGCGCCGCAAGGGTAAGGCGATCGTTGGTGAGCGCCTCCAGGGCAAAGCCGGCGCGCTTTTCGGCTTCCGTGGCGTTGACGGAATCGAAAATGCCGACGGTCGGATGGCGGGAATTGATGAGCCGATGCGTCAGGCCCGTGATGTGCCGGCGCGGATAGACGATCACCTCACGCCGCGCCACGCATCGAGATAGCGGCGAACCACATAGAGATCATCCATGGTGCCGTGCAGCATGCGCTCCAACGGCGACTGTCCCGCAAACGGCACGTCACGATTGGCCGCCTTGAGCCAGCGCACACCGGCCGCGTCTTCGGCAAATACCGTCTGCAGCCCTTTGTGAACACCGAAAATCAGGGACAGCCGCTCAAGCCTGTCCTGAGATAGCTTCGTCACACGGCCGTGTTTCCAATTGTTGTAGGTTTGCCGGGAAATGCCGCCCAAGAGCGTCTGCCGGTCTTTCACCGCCAGAGCCCAGTGATCCGCGATCTTGATGAACAGGCTAATCGCCGGGCCAAACAGATCCTGTCTTTTCGCCGCGTCGGCCAAGGATGCCGGGAACGCCGGCGGATCCGCGACTGCGCCTTGTGGCCCATCCGCCAGCGGGTCGGCGACAGTCATGCCCACCTCCTTTGTGTCCATATTTTGACATAATGTACATTAATGGACGCTTAAAGGCAATGACTCACCCGGCGCGCCGACGCTCCGTTGCCGCATCGTCGACCGTGCCGTCGGCGTTCAGCACCACGCCATAGGCCGCGGCCGCGGCGTCGCCGGAGACCATGCCGTTTTTGACGTCGCGGGCGACGGTCGCCGGGTCGCGGCTTAAGGGGTTGCCGTAGCCGCCGCCGCCCGGCATTTCCAACATCAGGCGATCACCCGACGGGATCGACTGGGTGCCCTTGGGGCGCAGCTTTTTGCCGGAGCCGAGATGCAGCCGGCCGGCCAGCCCGTCGGCACCGCCGGCGCGACCGCGCGGTGGGTTGTTGACCCGGTCGAACATAGCGGCGATGGCGAACGGCGCGCCTTCGGCGTTGGAGATTTCCATAACCTGGCCGGTGCCGCCGCGGAATTCGCCCGGGCCGCCAGAATCGGTGCGGTATTCCTTCTTCCACACAATTATCGGCGCAATCGATTCATTCACTTCCACCGGCGTGTTGCGGACCCCGGACGGAAACGCCGTCGCCGACAGGCCGTCCTTGGTCGGCCGGGCGCCGGCGCCGCCGGTGTGGAACAGATTGACCGCGAACGGCGTCGCGTCGCCGAAATCCTCCTCGGGCACCAGGCCGTGACCGCCCAAGACGATCGGGTTCCAAAGGCAAGACGTCCCTTCCGCCGGCACCTGATCGTCGATCGCCTTAAACAGACAACCGAGCACCACGTCGGGCAGCATTTGGCCGGTAACATGGCGGGCCGCAACGGCACAAGGATGCGGCGCGTTCAGGATCGCGCCTTCGGGCGCCGTCACCCGGACCGCGGCCAAGGAGCCCGCATTGTTCGGCACCTTGGAGCCGATGATGCAGCGCACGCCGAAGGTCGCGTAGGCCTGGGTATAGGTGATCGGCACGTTGATGCCGTAGTTGGAAACCGGCGAGGTGCCGGTGAAATCGATATCGATGCCGTCGTCGGCGATGGTGAGTGCCGCGACCAGATCGAGTTCCTTGTCGAAACCGTCGATCCGCATCTCGTTTTTGTAAGTGCCCTTCGGCAGCTTGGCGATTTCGTCGATCATGGCCTGATGGGAATGCTCGATGATGTGTTCGCCCAACTCGTCCAAGGCGTCGAGATCGAATTCCTTCATCATTTCGATCAGGCGCCGGCAGCCGATTTCATTGCAGGCGGTCAGCGAATAGAGATCGCCCTCGACCTGGATCGGTTCGCGCACATTGGCCCGGACGATCTCCAGGATGGCCTCGTCCATCACGCCTTCTTTGGCCAGCGGCAGGATCGGCATATAGATGCCTTCGTCATAGACCTGGCGACCGTCGGCGCCGAAGCCGATGCCGCCGACATCGACGACATGGGTGGTCGAGGCGAACAGCGCCACCAACCGGCCGCCATGGAAGGTCGGCGTGACCACGGTGAAATCATGCAGATGCCCGGTGCCCATCCACGGGTCATTGGTGATGTAGACGTCGCCGGGCTTCATGGTATCGACCGGATATTTCTCCAGGAAGAAGCCAACCGATGCCGCCATGGCGTTGATATGGCCGGGCGTGCCGGTCACCGCTTGGGCCAGCATGCGGCCTTGGCGGTCGAATACGCCGGCGGACAGATCGCCGGCCTCCCGCGCCGCGGTGGAAAACGCGGTGCGGATCAGGGTCTGGGCCTGTTCCTCGACCACCGCGATCAGGCGATTCCACATGATCTGCGTATGGATTTCCGACAAGGCGGAGTTTTGTTGAGCGGGGACGGTCATGGCGGTTACCCTTCCAGCCTTGGTTTGCGCTGCAGTTCTATATAGTGCAGCCCGTTGATGACGGCGTCGAAACGGTCGGAGACGACCGTGGTGGTCTGATCCTCGGTAATCAAGGCTGGTCCCGGAATGCGCATGCCCGGCGCCAACTGATCGCGCGCATAGACCGCGGTATCGACATAATCGGTGCGCTCGGCGTCGAACACCGGCCGGTTGCCACGGGCTGCAGCAGCCTCAACGGAACCCGTCTGCGGCGCCGTGGAGGGCGTCTCATCACGGGTCGCGACGGTGACGGCCCAGGTCAGGATTTCGACTTCCATGGTCGGGATGGTGCGGCCGAAATGGGTTTCGTAGGCCGCGTCGAACGCTTGCTTCAAGGTCTTGGTGTCGGCGCCGGTCAAGGGCCGGAGCGGCAAATCGACGGTGATCTCGTGGCCTTGGCCGACATAGCGCATATAGGCGATCCGGTGTTCTTCCAGCGGCCGGCCACCGGCCCCAGTCTCGACGATCCGACGGGCCTCGCCCGCCATGCCCGCCAACAATGCGTTGATTGTTTCCGCATCGAATTGGGTCAGCCGCGTATACCGGCTCTGTACCAATTCATAGGAAACCGGCGCGCGTAAGAAACCAATGGCCGAGCCGACGCCGGCGCCGGTCGGCACCACGATCCGGTCAATGCCGAGTTTCTCCGCTAGGCGGCAAGCGTGCAACGGCGCGGCGCCGCCGAAGGCGACCAGAGACCTGCCGGCGACGTCCTTGCCGAGCTCGACGGCATGGACGCGGGCAGCATTGGACATGTTTTCATCGACCATCTCACTGACCGCGAAGGCCGCCAATGTGTCACTCAGATTGAGCGAAGCGCCGATCGACTGGGCCAGTGCGACCTCGGCCTTGGCGGGATCGAGGGTGACCGAACCGCCGGCGAAGCCTTCCGGCGCGATCCGCCCGAGCACCACGTCGGCGTCGGTGACCGTGGCCGCGCTGCCGCCTTGATCGTAGCAGGCCGGACCGGGCTCGGATCCGGCGCTTTCCGGGCCGATCTGGACCCGCCGCATACCGTCGACCCCGGCGATCGAGCCGCCGCCGGCGCCGATCTCGACCATTTCGATCACCGGAATGCGCAACGGCAATCCGCTGCCCTTGGTGAAGCGGTATTGGCGGTCGACCTCGAATGTCCGTGAACTCTGCGGCCGACCATCGTCGATCAAGCAAATCTTTGCCGTGGTACCACCCATGTCATAGGACAGCACCTTGTCCAGCCCGCATTCGCCGGCGATCCAACAGGCCAGGATGGCGCCGCCGGCCGGGCCGGATTCGACCAAGCGGATCGGAAAGCGCACCGCCGTATCGATGGTCGACAAGCCGCCGCCCGACGTCATCAGAAAGATCGGACAGGTGGCACCGAGGGCGCCAAGCTCCTGCTTCAGGCCATCCAGATAGCGCGACATCTGGGGCTGCACATAGGCGTTGGCCGACGCCGTCGACATGCGCTCATATTCACGGATTTCCGGGCAGACCTCGCTCGACAAGGTCAGCCGCAGATCCGGCCGCGCGGCCGCCAGTATTTCGGCGACCCGGCGTTCGTGGGTCGGGTCGACATAGCCATGGATCAGCGCGATGGCGACGCTTTCGATGTCGTTCTCCGCCAGGACCGGCAGCAACCGCTCGACGCTCGCCTCATCCAATTCGATCAGAACACGACCCTTGGCGCTAATCCGTTCGGTGACCTCCAACCGCAGATAGCGCGGCACCAAAGGTACCGGCTTGTCGATGTTGATGTCATATTGGTCGAAGCGGTGCTCGTAGCCCATCTCAACGGAATCGCGGAACCCCTCGGTCACGACCAACGCGGTGCGGGCGCCTTTGCGCTCGATGATCGTGTTGGTCGCCAATGTGGTGCCATGGATGATGATATCGAGATCGCAGGCGCCGATCCGGGCGAGATCCAGGACCTGCCTGACGCCTTGAATGACGCCGTGCTCCGGCGCCGATGCGGTGGTTAGCACTTTGCGGGTATAGAGCGCGCTGCCAGTATCGAGTGCGACGTCAGTGAATGTTCCGCCGATATCGACGGCGAGTCGGGTTTGTTGTTCTGTCACGGGTCGAAGTATCCGCCTTTGTTGGTTTGCGACGATCGCTGGTTGCCTTAAAGGCCACGCGGCCGGGCGATGCCGGCCTGTTCGAGTTTGATCTGGAGCCGGCGCAGCAGATTATCAAGCTCCGCCACGTCATCGGGGTCAAGGGCCGGGCCCGGCTGGCGCGCCGCGTTACAGGCGATGGCGCCTCGGCGACGCAGCACTTCCTTGCGGATCGCCAGGCCGGCGCCGATCTGTTGCTCATGGCGGATCAGCGGCAGGTAATGGTCGAACAGATCCTCCGCCGCCTCGCCGTCGCCGGCCGCGAACAATTCGTAGACCGTGGCCAACATGCCGGGAAAGGCGAAACCGGTCATGACGCCGTCGGCACCACGGGCCATTTCCTGGGGCACGTAGAGCCCGCCGTTGCCGGTCAGGATGCTAACCCGGCGGATTTGATCGGTATCCGGCGCCCGGCGCAGGCGTGTGAGCTTGCGGTGGCCGGGACAATCCTCGTGCTTGAACATGACGATCTGCGGATAGGCATCGATCAACAGGTTGATCAAATCGGTGGAGAAATAGACCGTCGTGGACGGCGGATAATCCTGCAAGCAGACCGGAACGTCGGGGCCGAGACGATCGAGCACCTTGGCGAAATAGCCGAGGATCTGCTCGTCGGTCTTGAGCCCCGGAATGCCGGCAATCATGACCCCCGCCGCTCCGGCGGACATCGATGCCTCCGAAAGCCGCACCAGATTGTCGATGCCCGGATTGCTGACGCCGATGATTGCCGGCAACCGGCCGTCGAGATGGGCCATGACCCGCTGCATGAAAGCGATCTGTTCGGAATCGGAAAGCTTGGGCGCCTCGCCCATGACGCCGAGGAAGGTAATGCCATGCACGCCTTCGTTGACGTAGAAATCGACCAGCCGATCGGCGCTTTCCAAATCGAGCGCGCCGTCTTCGGTAAACGGTGTCGCGGAAATCACAAAGACGCCATTGGCGTCTTCGGTCAGCTTGATTGTCGGCATCACAAATCCTGCAGCTTCTTCAAGATGCTGTTCTTGACGTTGTCGATATGGCCGCCGACCGCGCGCACGGCGCCATCACGGTCGCCGGCTTCCAGCGCGTCGAGAATGACAATATGCTCCTTACAGCCGAGCAAAAAGCGCTTCGGCAGGCGTTTGATGTCGAAAATATGGGTCTTGCGGCGCTGCTCCAGAATCAATCGGGCGAGATGGCCGTTGTCGCTATGCCGAGCCATCAGCCCATGCACCTGGTCGTCGATGTCCCAGGTCTCCGATACCGTCGCCGCGCCCCGGTCCAATAACGACAAGACCAGCGCGCGCACCGCCGTGATCTCCGCCGCCGGTATGTGGCCGACCGATAACCGCGCCGCCTCGGTTTCCAACACATGACGGACTGCCAAGGTCTCGACAAATTCCTTGATCGATGGCTCAGCCACGGTCGGCGGCTGGCCTGGCCGGCGCAACACCAGCCCTTCGGTTTCCAACCGGCGCAGCGCGTCACGCACCGGCGTCCGCGAAATGCTCAGGCTCGCCGCGAGGCGGCGTTCATTCAACACAGTCCCCGCCGGCAGCGTGCCATCGAGGATCCGGTCCAGCAATGCCTCGTAGCCAATATCGCTAAGACTGGGCGACGCCGGCGGCGCGACGTCGATTTCCGGCAAGGTTCGGATCATTGGGCTCCTCAAATTCGTGGTATACCACAAGTATTCCAGCAAGCAAAATATAGCATCTTGCTTCAGCTGACCATAGCGTGAAGTTGAGGCAGAAGGTTTTACTTCCCGCGGTATTGCAGGCAATTTCTTTGCTCAGACCTGTGAGTCATCGATCGCTGATTTTCGGTATACCACTAGTATTCCATTTGGGGATGGTGTTAGGATTTGTTTGGAAAGGCTGTAACGGTGGCCAATCTGATTTACTGTTCGCGGGTCACAGCGTGGAGACTGTGGGGGCTCAAATCAACGAACGTCGATGACAAATTCTGAGAAGGGATGGCAATTATGTCCAAGGTAAGTTTGAAAACGGTTGGCCTGGCCGCGATTTTGAGCGCGGCGATCACGGTGCCGGCCATGGCGGAAACCAGTTGGGATCTGCCGTTGGCCTGGCCGGATGGCAATTTCCATGTCGAGAATGCGAAAAAGTTCGCCGCGGAAGTCAAGAAAGCGACCGGCGGCGAGGTCGTGATCAACATTCATCCCGGCGGCTCGCTCGGCTTCAAGGGCCCGGAGATGCTGACGTCGGTACGCGACGGTTTAATACCGATTGGTGATGTCTTGTTGAACCAACAAGTCGGCGAAGCGCCCCTGCTTGGCCTCGAAGCGACGCCATACATCGCCAACGGCTATGAAGACCTGAGGGCGTTCCACAAACATTGGCGCCCCGAAGTCGAGAAAACCGTCGCCAAGTTCAACCAAAAAATTCTCTATATGGTGCCGTGGCCGCGTCAGTACGTATACACGAAAGTCGAAGTCGGCGACATCGGCGGCTTGAAGGGAATCAAGATCCGAACCTATAACAAAACCACGACCGGCATGTTCAACCGCATCGGCATGACCGCCGTGCAATTGCCGTGGGGCGAAGTGGTGCCTTCCCTGGCGGCCGGCACGATCGACGCGGTCACCACCTCGGCGAGTTCCGGGGTCGACGGCAAATTCTGGGAATTCCTGAAGTACATGTACCCGACCAACCATGTCTGGTCGTCGAACGTGGTTTCCGTCAATCTTGATGCCTGGAAGGCTTTGAGCGCCGAGCATCGCACAGCGATCGAAGCAACGGCGAAAAAGATGGAACCGGGTTTCTGGGAAGTCTCCGCCAACGAAGACGCCGCCAAGGTCAAAGTCTTGAACGCCAATGGCGTCAAAAACGGCGTTGTCACACCGGCCATGATCGAGGCCATGCAGGAATTGACCGCACCAATGTTGGGGGAAGCCGTGAAATCAATCGGCGGCCCGGCCGGCGCGATCATCGAAGCCTATAAGAAAGACCGCATGTAGGGGACGGATGATCCGGCCCTCCTCATCGATGGAGGGCCGGATTACCCCTCGACTTAGGGCAATTTCGGGCACCATCTCAATCGATCATGATCCGTTTGTTCGCTCAGATAGACAACCTTTCAAGGTGGATCGCGATCCTGTCCGCGGTGCTGACAGTATCGATCGTCGCCATGATCTTGAGTGAAATCACGGCCCGGTCGCTATTCAATATTTCACTCAGCTTTGCCTGGGAATACAGCGCCTACGCCATGGGCGTCGCCATGTTTTGCGGTGCCGGCTTCACACTCCGCACGGGCGGTCATATTCGGGTGTCGATCCTGGCCTCCAGCCTGCCCGAACGCACCGCGTACTGGCTCGATGTATTTTGCACCTTGTTGGGCATCGGCATTTCGGGTTTCCTATCCTATGCCCTGATCCAGTTTGCCTGGCGTTCGTTTCTCTCCGGCAGCACCTCGCCGACGGTCTCGGCGACGCCGTTGATCATACCGCAAGGCGCCATCGCCTTTGGCGCAAGTCTACTGACCCTGCAACTCGTCGTTCGTCTGGTTCGGTTGTTCATCGATGAGGAACCGGAAGACATGTCGGAAAACTATCAGGTGGATTGATGGGCGCCACGGTCATGTTGATAGCGGTCTTGGCGCTGCTCGTAGTTTCGCTGGGCCTCGGCGTCTGGATCGGATTGGCGCTCTATTCCGTCGCCATCATCGCGCTGGCCTTGTTCAAAAGCATGCCGGTCGACAAGCTGCTGGCACAACTCTCTTTCAACACCGTGACCACGCCGGAATTGATCGCGTTGCCGATGTTCATTTTGATGGCCGAGGTCCTGTTCCATACCCGGCTTTCCAGCTCTTTGTTCAACGGATTGTCGCCGTGGACCAACCGGCTGCCCGGCCGAATGCTGCACGTCAACGTGCTGGGCTGCACCTTGTTCGCGGCGATCTCCGGCTCTTCGGCGGCAACGGCGGCGACGGTCGGCCGCATTACGCTGTCGGAACTGTTCCGCCGCGGCTACGACCGGGACCTCGTCATGGGGTCGCTTGCCGGCGCCGGCACGCTTGGGTTCTTGATCCCGCCGTCGATCATCCTGATCATCTACGGCGTGTTGGCCGAAGCGTCGATCCTCAAACTGTTCATCGCCGGCGTGGTGCCAGGGTTGGTCTTGGCGGCGAGCTACATGACCTATCTCGGCGTGCGGGCGATCATGAAACCCAGCCTGGTTCCTCAAGAAGACCTCAAGCCGACTTGGCGCGATCGCCTGACCGGGTTGATCGAACTCGGGCCGGTGGTATTTTTGATACTTTTAGTAATGGGCTCTATGTATGGCGGCTATGCGAGCCCCTCGGAAGCGGCAGCAGTCGGCGTGCTCGGCGCCTTTATCGTTTCGGCAGCCCAAAAAACATTGACTTTCGAGACCATCGGCAAAGCCTGCCTCGGTGCGGTCCGCACCACATCGATGATCGCCTTGATTGTGTCCGGCGCCGTATTCTTGTCCGTCTCCATGGGTTTCCTAGGCGTGCCGCGCATGATCGCGACGGAAATCGCCGGGCTCAATTTGTCGCCCATGGGGCTGGTTTTGCTGCTGTTGGTGTTTTACGCCATCCTCGGCTGCGTGCTGGACGGGCTATCCAGCATCGTCATGACCCTGCCGATTACCCTGCCGCTGATTCTGGCCGCGGGCTTTGACAAGATTTGGTTCGGCATCTTCGTCGTCATCGTGGTCGAGATGGCGCAGATCACGCCGCCGGTTGGCTTCAATCTGTTCATCATACAAGGGCTAACCGGCGAGAGCATCGGCCGCATCGCCAAGGCGACGCTGCCGTTTTTTCTCATAATGTGCGCCTTTGCCCTGATCATCGCGGTGTTTCCGGAAATCGCGCTGTTTCTGCCGCGCACCATCAAACTGCAGGGCTGAAGTCGGCGGTTACTTTGCTCACCGTGAAGAAAAGTCCTTCGCTACGCTCAGTGTACTTTTCTTCAGTTGAAGTATTGCGTTAGCGCATCTTGAGGCGGCTCGGCGATGCGCTAACAGCCTTTTTTGTTTGCAACAAATTGAGCCTGCAAGGCTCAATTTGTTGCGGATTCTGATCATGACCGAAGGTCATGATCAGTTAGAGAAATGATCAAATCAGGCCGCCGGACCGCCCCAAGGCCTGATTTGGCATTATTTCACCGGTAAAAAGTACACTGAGGCGAAGCCGAAGGACTTTTTACCGATGGGTTACTTTCCGACGAAGTGAACGTTCTTTGCCTTGACGTAGTCGGTGATCGTGCCTTTTTGCACGGTGCCTTGGATTTGCGCGGCGACGGAGCCGGTCAGTCCTGCCCCCTTCATGCGTTTTTCGAGCGTTATTTGATCGGCGCGGCGGATGTCCTTGACGTCGACCAAAATGCTGTTTTGCGGATCGGTCGCCTGCAAATGATAGGCGCCGAATAAAGTCACCAGCTTACCGGTGACGACGATGTCCTTGCCACGCAGCTTGTCGGGTCGCTTGACCAGGTCGTTGGCAGTAACCGTATCCTTCATCAAGGCAGGCGCAGGGCGCTCGAACTCCCAGGTCCTATCGCTGTAGAGAATGACGGTCTTACCGTCTTTGGTCGTCAGTTTCATCGGCTCGTCCGCGGCAGACGCCATGTCGGCCATGGCCACACCGCCGATTGCGATCATTCCAAATAAAACATGCTTGATCATGACAACTCCAACAGAACCAAATGGCGCCCAGAGGCAAGCTTAGAGCAAATTTTGATCATACAGAAACGTTTACGGGACCGACAGATCGTCAACGGTGTCTAAGCCGGCGCGCGCTTTCGCCGCCGCTGCTTCAACATAGGTATACTCGACCTTCTTGAAGTCGCCGTACAACAGGTGCAAATAGGCTTCGGATTGTTTCGGGCAGGCAAAGTCGCGGCCGAGGAACGAGACCGACGCGGTCGGTAAGACAATCTCAGGCGACACGCCATAGCCACCGCTCTCGGTGGCCGGCATTGCACCCTTGTGGCCCCGCCTTTCGAGCAGTTCCTCACCATGGCTGGTCACCCGCCGGTAAATCGCCAGGTCGGCCCGGATTTCGCCGCGCATGCGATTGCGTTCCCATCGGAAGGGCCATGGTTTCGGCGGATCGAATGAGATCGAGACCAAGCCACCCTTCTTGAAAAAATCGACGAAGTAACCTTCCCGCGCGCAACGTTCGGTGAGCCCGGCGGCCAGCCGCTCCCAGGTCATGTCACCGTCGAGCAGCACCGAAATGTCGACGTCGTCCTCCCAATCGAGAAGCGCGCCCTCCTCCCGCACGGCGCCAAGAAGGCTGCCGCCCTCCAGCCAGTGCACGAATTTCATTTCGCTAAGGCAGGCGGCGACATGGTGGCCGAGTTCCTTCATGTGCTCGCGACAGCACGGCGCGGTGTTGAGGCCGAGACGGTTTACGTAGAAATTGAACGGACAGGGCGGTGTCGTTTTCCCACAGCCTCTCCAGTTGACGGCGTCCTCCGACAGCACAAGTTCGCGGATGCCATGGCGCGTCGAGAACGCTTTGAGATCGCCCTTCGCCTGGGCCTTCAAGACCGACATGTCGCGATCGTTCAAGCGATGGAGCGGACCTTGCCGTCCGGCCCGACGCTGGCGAAGCCACCATGCCAGTTCGATCGCCATCGCTGCCGCCAGGACCGCCTGGAGCTTGATGTTCGGGATGGCCAACCCGGCGACCAGAGCGGGGCCAAGCATCCAAAGCCCGGCGTAGTCACCGTGCCTGGCCAAGAACTCAACAGGCGGGGACGCCGGTCGGAATGTCATCGCAGGGGCCGCGATGATGGTGAAGGCAACAACGAAAAAGCCCGCCGAGATCGCTAGGGCGGGACCGTCGAGGCCATGGGGCGACATCGACACTTGCGCCACCGTCAGCACAGCAAGAACCGCCGTCGCCAAGGCTTCGCCCGAGCTGAAGGGAAGCCAGTTCCGCGGATATCTCAAGAGGTGAACGAAGCATAGATAAGCCGCCGCATAAAGGGCGGCAGCGATCAACGCATCGACCACCTGGGCAGTCGGCGATGCATCGACGGCAGTCATGGCCCTGGTGCCGCACCCCGGTGCATAGTCATTGCGCGCACCGTGGCCACGCGGCGCTGTCTCTGCGCGGCCAGGATGCGCGGCAGGATCTCGGCATTAGCCCGCTTGATGTCGCTGGCGAAATCGATTTCGATCCAAGGCATGCCGGTAATGTCTTCATACCCGAAGGTGCCGTGCGGCGAGGTCAACAAAACATCGCGGATTGCTTCCTCGTAGGGCTCGTGGCGGCGGCCTTGGCGTAGATAGAGATCGGTCTGAACGATGATCTTCTCGGCCATTTCAGCTGACAGTTTGAAGAAGCCTACGGATTCACCGCAGAAATCGAAGTCAGTACTCAGCCATTTGCGCAACTCGATGATCTCGCCCTTCCGGACACATACCTTGACCGGCTCATCGCCCTGTTCGAAGACACGATCGAGGAGCAGGCAGTTTTTGTGACGTGAGTCGACGAGACGTTCCACCAGTCCGTCGTCATAGAGAACGTCGGCGTCCATAAGAAGAACCGGCCCGCCGCAACACAATTCAGCGCGGAGTGCCCATAAGGTGACGATGTTGCCGGCGTCATAATCCTCAATGCGCACAGTTCGCACATAATCCTGGGCACCCAGCGCAACAATCTCCCGCTCGATGTCTTGGTGGCGGTAACCGACGCCAAGCACCAACTCGTCGACGCCATGCTGCCTGAGGATTTCAATATGATTATCCAGCAAAGATTTGCCGCCGAAGCGCAGCAGCACTTTCGGTTGATGGTGTGTGCCTGAAGACCCAATTCGGGCACCGACCCCAGCTGCCAACATTACTGCCTTCATACGCGCCATGCCCTATGGTAGCGACCGCTCACGGTGGCGATAAGCAAGCACCACGCATGGTGTCGGGCAGCGTGGTGCATCCCAGCCGCCTCGACGCGTTAGGTCGCATTGATACAGAAAGACCGCGTCATTCTAACCGATAACACCTGATTTTGCTAATTGGGCAGCGGTCTGATGCCCATTGTGCTACCAATGTTAGCGGCTAGGGCGGATCGAAACGGTATGAACAAGATGACGGAAAACGTGCTTTTCATTACGGCGGACCAGTGGCGGGGCGAGTGCCTCTCCGCCCTAGGCCATCCGATCGTGAAGACGCCTCATCTGGACGCGTTGGCAGCAGAAGGCACCTTGTTTCGGCGCCACTATTCGCAAGCAACGCCCTGTGGTCCGGCGCGGGCCAGCCTCTACACAGGTCTCTATTTGCAAAATCATCGCTCGGTGATGAACGGCACGCCGCTGGATGACAACCATGCCAATATCGCGCGCGAAGCGCGCAAGGCCGGTTACGATCCCGCCCTATTCGGCTATACCGATATCGGCGCGGATCCGCGCTTCCGGGAAGCCGACGACCCCGAACTCAGAACGCGCACCGGGCTGTTGCCCGGGATGACGCCGGTCGTCCGTATGGACGCCGATTATCTACCGTGGATCGAAGCGTTGCGGCAACGGGGATATGACGTCGAAGATGACCCTCGTTTGCTTTTTCGACCCAACAGGGAAGGTATCGATCCGGGGCTTGGCAGGACCTTCGCGCCGACATGGTACCGGGCGGAAGACAGCAGCTCGGCGTTTTTGACCGACGAGGCGCTTGCCTACATCTCTGCCCGTGACACGACCCACTGGTTCGTCCACCTCTCCTATGTGTCGCCGCATCCGCCCTTTGTCGTGCCTGAGCCCCATAATGCGCTCTACGATGCCGCCGAGATGCCGCTGCCAATTCGCCATGCGACGCCCGAGGAAGAGGCCGTTCAGCATCCCTGGGCCCGCTTTTATCTCTCGAACCAATTGGATTCGCCTTATACCCATGGCGCCTCGCTGAAGGATTATCTTGAACTCGACGAACGTGAAATCCGCCAGATCAAAGCGACATATTACGCCATGATGACAGAGGTCGACGACCAAATCGGCAGATTGATCGCGCACCTAAAAAAGAGTGGGGCCTGGGATCGAACGCTTATCGTCTTTACCTCGGACCACGGCGAGCATTTGGGCGATCATTGGATGATGGCAAAGTTCAGCTATTACGAGCAGACTTATTTTATTCCCCTGATCGTCCGTGATCCGGCAACGACAAGCAACCCGGGACGCGGCAAGATGATCGACGCCTTCAGCGAAAACGTCGATGTCATGCCGACGATCCTGGAATGGCTCGGTCTTGAAGTCCCCATCGCTTGTGACGGCGAGTCATTGCTCCGCTTCTGCCGGGGCCAGGACGTCCGGGATTGGCGCACCGAGGCACACGCGGAGTTCGATTTCCGGCATTTTCCAGGGTTAGACGGCGGCCGGGCATTGGGATTGGCTCCCGATCAATGCACCGCCAATCTGATCCGCGACGAGCGCTACAAATACGTTCATTTTACCGGCTTGCCACCGCTCTTTTTCGATCTGCAGAATGATCCCCACGAGTTTCACAATCTCGCCGATGATCCCGCGCATCATGGAATGGTGCTCGACTATGCGCAAAAAATGCTGAGTTGGCGCATGAACCATGACGAACGGACTCTGGCCAACACGCGCCTCGGGCCAGACGGCATGGTCGAACTCCGCCCGCCAAGCCGACGAAAATAAGGAAATGTAGCGGCACGACCGATGGCTCAAAGACTGGCGATCTCGATCAACGTCGTGCCGGCCCGCTTCTGCTGTCGGCGATTTACGGACACCAGGTCGCGGAGCGCGGCCGGCAGTGCCACCTCGCCGGCGAAGGCGGGTCGCTCGCCAAGCCGTTGCAGCCAGGCCGCGACGGCCGGATGCAACCGGCCGAACGGGTAGCCGGCCAACGACAGCCGTGTGGCATAAACGAACCAGGCGATATCGAACACGGTCATTTGACCACCAAGCAAACATGGCCCGGTCGCCAATCTTCGTTCCAAGTCGTCGAACGCGGTTCGAAACTTCGATGCCGAGCGCCGCACGGCATCGTCGGTGATGCCTTCGCGAGCCAGGCGCGCGTAGAAGTCGATTTCCGCCCCGCGCTTTTCGCGATCCGGTTCACCGCCGACCGTGCCGGAGCCGCCGTCGCGGTACCTTGCCAAGATATCCGGCGTCTTCGGCGATCCCGTCCGGCCGTAGACGAACCGGAAACTGAGGGTTCGAAGGTCTAGATGCAGGGCATCCTCCTGGCCCAGCAACCGGCCAATATCCGCCGCATAATTGTCCGGAATGAGACACGGCTCGGGAAACGCCTTCTCCAACAGGGCGATGATGTCGTTACTTTCGATATGAACCGCGCCGTCCCACACCAAGACCGGCACCAACCCCCTCGGGTTGATGCCGAGGAACCAATCGCTATAGCTCTCGCTTTGGCCGAGGTTCAGTTCATGGCGCTGCCAGTCAACTGTCTTGTGATTGAGAAAGATCCGCAGCTTTTGGGAACAAGACGACATCCAGGCATGGAAAATATGGATACCGCGCCAATCAAGCACTTCTCGGGTCTTGATGTCGCTGTCGATCAATTGGACCATGGCGGGCGACCTCAATGGCGCGGCAGAATACGATCACCCATGAGCCGGTCGAACCAAGCCTTGAACATATCGGCGGTGTCGAGAGTTTCCGTAAAGCCGGCCTGCATCAATTTAATGGTGCTCAACAGCGCCGGACCCGGATGCTTGCCGAGGGCAAAGTTGAAATCGGCAAAAGCCCAGGATCGGCCGACCAATGCGTCGAGGGTAAACGGCCGAAGGCCATGGCGCGATACCACCTCATCCCAAAGTGCTGCCTTGGACGGCATGGTCTCGGCCAGCGATACCGGCGCCGGGCGGCCGGCCTCGACACCGAGCGCATTAGCCAGATCCGGCCACAGATCCGGCCAGGTCAAGACATCGCCGTTGGTGATGTTGAATATCTCATTGGCCGCATTCGGCGCGGCCATGGACCAGCGCATGGCGCGGCCCATGAGGTCGGCGTCGATCGCCTGCAGGACAAAGGGCGGGCCGCCCGGATAGTCCATCGACCGCCCCTCGGCCCGGCACAGCGCGCCGTAAGCGCCGAGGGCGCTCAAGATGTTCATCGGGCTGCCCGGCGCGAAGCCGACGACGGTATGCGGCCGAAAGATCGTCCAGGTAAAGCCATGCTCTTCGGCCAGTTGCCGCAATCTAGCCTCTTGATGCCAGTAGAAATTATCGTGGTCGTGGCCGCCGTCGCGCTCCTTGGCCGGCACCGGTGGCCGTTCGATGTGGACGCCGTAGGCCTTGGCGCCCTGCAAAGCGATCACATGGACAAGCTTGGCGGCCGCCGCCAACGGATCCATCAGATTGGCGAACATTTCAGCGTTTATGCGAACGTGATCGCTGGAGCGCCATCCGGGTATCAGGTCCGGCAGTTCATGCACAGCGGTAAAGATGACGTGACTGACATCGCCGAGCGACCGCTCGACCGCGACGCGGCAGGCCGCGGCATCGGTGAGGTCCAAAGAAACATGGGTTGCACGGCTGTCGAAATCGGGCGGTCGTCTGGACAGGGTCGTCAGTTGCCAATCGGTAGCATTCTCGAAAGCTGCCAGGGCACCGCGGCCGACGATACCGCCGCCGCCGACGACCAGAAGCCGGTGCACGGTCACGGCCGGATCGGTGTTGGTTTGGGCGGCGGCATATGCAACATCAGCAAGACTTGGCGAATTCGATTGGGATAATCGGTAATGATGCCGTCGACGCCGAGCTTGATCATTTCCGACATGGTCGACCGGTTGTTCACTGTCCAGACAATCACTTTCAGGCCCAATTTTTGCGCCTCCGCCAGCCGCGCCGGCGTCAAATCCATGTAGTAAGGCGACCAGATGCTGCCGCCCGCGGCCTTGATCAGTTTGCCCGGCGAGCCGCCGTGATCGTCAATGTCGTAATCGGCAGTCCAAAGCGAACCGCCTTCCTGGCCGATTTGCAAATTGTTGAACCAACTCCGCTCGGCGGTCAAATAGGCCGTCGGTATCGTCGGCGCCAATCTCTGGACGATTTGCAGGCTGCGCCAATCGAACGACTGGATGATGACCCGCTCGGTCAGGCCGGCGGCCGATATTTCCGCCAGCAAAGCGTCGACGATGGCATCGGGATCCGCTGATCGATGCTTGGGATTTGGCGAGATCTTGGTCTCGATATTGAAGCGCACGGTTTCGTTACCGGCCCGCTTAGCCAGTTCGAAGACGTCCTTCAACAACGGAATGCGTGTCCCCTTCACCGACATTTGTTCGTTCAACCGTCTGCCGTAGCGGCTGCCGGGCTTGATTTCGCCGACGTCCAAGCGAGCAATTTCCTCGTAGGTCAATTCTTTGAAAGCCGGCCCGTCGGTGGCGATCCAAGCGCCGGTCTCATCGCGGGTAATTTCCGGGTTGGGTGCCGGATTGTGGCTAACCACCAACTGGCCGTCTTTCGACAACACGACATCCAGTTCCAGCACATCGACACCAATCGACAAGGCGGCGGCGAATGCCCGCAATGAGTTCTCAGGCCACAGCCCGCGGGCACCACGATGGCCTTGGACTTCCACCGCACTGGCCGCAGCCGCCCCGAGCGATAGGCCAAACGCCAGAACCAAGCAGCAAACGATGCGCCGCCAATATGCGCTGACGCAACGCTGTTTGGGTCCTAATACCAACCTGCGGTGATAGGGACCCATTTGACCGGGATTATTTTGCGCTGTGGCGGTGTCGCGTTGCGCCATGCGATGTGGCATATCGGATAAGCAGCGCGACGCCGCCACAGCGCAAAATAACCCGGCTTTCGGTGGGGAAAAATAGCCCAGCAAGTGCGTTACGACGCTTGCCCGCTTAAACAAGGGATACCCCTTGTTTAAGGAGCATTGCGCCGCGCGCCGTGCCTGCTGGACTGAACTCTTTTTCCGCCATCAAATGGGTTCCTATCACCGCAGGTTGGTATAAGGCTCCCGCCGAAACATCCATCCAACCCTCATCGCAGCAATGGCCATGCGGCACAATCTCGACCGTGCCGTCGGGCGCCGCCAAGCCGTTGAAAAGCTGCGCAACGATGAACCTGAGGGTGATAACTGTCAAGAATTCGGCGACATCGGCAGGACGGACGTCAAGCCTATTCCAGCCGCATCCCTGTGCTTGGGTCGAAAAAGTGCAATCGCCCGGATGCCGCATGAACCGGCAAACGATCGCCGGCGGTCAAATCTCGGACGCCTTCCAGGCGAATCGTCAAATCAGTGCGGTCCTCGCCGAAATGCCCATGCACCATGGTCTCGGCACCGAGCTTTTCGATGACGCTAACGTGCAGATGAGCGACTCCGTCGCCCTCGCCGACAATCTGTAGATGCTCCGGCCGAATGCCGACGACCACCGGCCGGCCCGCGGCGCCCGAAAACGCGACGCCTTCACTTGCCATGCGGTCGCCGCCGGCCAGCACCACCGAAGCGCCGTCGTCGCTGACCTGGCCGTCGATGAAATTCATGGCCGGTGCGCCGATGAAACTGGCGACGAATTGGGTTTCCGGCCGTTGGTAGAGCTCGATCGGCGAGCCGATCTGCTCGACCTTGCCGCCGTTCAGCACCATCAGCCGGTCGCCCAACGTCATCGCCTCGACCTGATCGTGGGTTACGTAAATACTGGTAACACCAAGATCTTGCTGCAGTTTCCTGATCTCGATACGCATCTGGCCGCGCAATTTTGCATCCAGATTCGACAGCGGTTCATCGAACAGGAAGACACTCGGCTTTCGCACGATGGCGCGGCCCATGGCGACCCGTTGGCGCTGACCGCCGGAGAGCTGATTTGGCCGGCGATCCAGCAAGGCGTCCAACTCCAGGATCCGCGCGGCTTCACGCACCCGCTCGTCGATTTCACCCTTCGGCACGCCATGATTACGCAGGCCATAGGCCATATTATCGTAGACTTTCATATGCGGATAAAGCGCATAATTCTGGAACACCATGGCGATGTCGCGGTCCATGGGTTCGAGGTTGTTGACGCTGGTGTTGCCGATCCGAATGTCGCCGCGGGTCACGGTCTCCAGACCGGCGACCATGCGCAACAAGGTCGATTTGCCGCAGCCCGACGGGCCCACCAACACCAGTAACTCACCATCGGCGATGGCAACATCGACGCCATGAATGGCTTGAAAGCCGTTCGGGTAGACTTTTTCAATTCCGTTGAGTGCGACTTCCGCCATCCCGTCCTCTACCCCTGCCCTATTTTTCGGTCTCGACCAGACCCTTGACGAACAACTTCTGCATGGCAACCACGACAATCACCGGCGGCAGCATGGCCAACATGGTGGTGGCCATCACCAGATGCCAGACCGGCAAGCTGTCGGATACCGCGACCATGCGCTGGATGCCCATGACGACCGTGTAAAAGCTCTCGTCGGTGGTGATCAGCAGCGGCCAAAGATATTGGTTCCAGCCGTAAATAAATAAAATGACGAACAGCGCCGCCATGTTGGTGCGCGACAACGGCAACAGAATGTCGCGGAAGAATTTAAGCGGACCGGCACCGTCGATGCGCGCCGCCTCGGCCAATTCATTCGGTACGGTCATGAAAAACTGCCGGAACAGGAAAGTCGCTGTCGCCGACGCGATCAGCGGAATCGATAGTCCGGAATAACTGTTCAGCATGCCGAGGTCGGCGACCACCTTGAATGTCGGCAGGATGCGGACCTCGACCGGCAGCATCAGGGTGATGAAAATCATCCAAAAACAGAACATGCGGAATGGAAACTGGAAATAGACAATGGCATAGGCAGCGATGATGGAGATCGCGATTTTTCCGATGGTGATCGACAGCGCCATGATCAGGCTGTTCATCAACATGACGCCGACCGCGACGCCGCCCGCGTCTTCGATCCCGGCGCCTAACACCGTGGTATAGTTTTCAATGAGTTTGTCGCCGGGCCAAAGCGGGATCGGCGCGGTCATGATGTTTTCGATCGGATGCGTTGAGGCAACGAAGGTGATCCAAATCGGCAACAGCACGACCAGGATGCCCGCCACGATGATCAGGTGGGAGAGAAAGGTCAGTATAGGACGGTTTTCGACCATCAGTACTCGACCTTGCGTTCGATATAGCGGAATTGAAACACCGTCAGTCCGACAACGACGATCATTAGGATCACCGACTGCGCCGCCGAACTACCGAGGTCAAGGCCGATGAAGCCATCGGCATAGACCTTGTAGACCAATATAGAGGTCGCGCCGGCGGGACCGCCTTCGGTGGTTGCGTGGATGATGCCGAAAGTGTCGAAAAACGCATACACGCTGTTGACCACCAAAAGGAAGAACGTGGTCGGTGACAGCAGCGGGAAAATGATGGTCCAGAAGCGCTTGCCGGGTGTCGCGCCGTCGATCGCCGCCGCTTCGATCAGCGACCGCGGAATCGCCTGCAGGCCGGCCAGAAAAAACAGAAAATTGTAGCTGATCTGTTTCCAGGCGGCGGCGATGATGACCAAGATCATGGCGTCGGTGCCGTCCAGTTGATGGTTCCAGTCGTAGCCCAGACCGCGCAGCAAATAGGCGTTGATGCCGATCGAGGGGTTGAACATGAAATACCAAAGCACGCCGGCCACCGCCGGCGCCACGGCATAAGGCCATATCAGCAATGTCTTGTAGGCGGTGCCGCCCCGGATCACGCGATCGGCCATGATCGCGAACAACAGCGCCAGCCCCATGGACAGTATGGCGACGGAAAGGCTGAAAACGACGGTAATTTGAAAGGAAGATAGATAAAGCGGATCGGCAAACAGTTCGGAGAAATTCTCGAACCACACGAATTGACTCGACAATCCAAACGCGTCCTCGATCAGGAAAGACTGGTAAAGCGCCTGGCTCGCCGGCCAGATAAAAAATATCACGGTGATGATCAGCTGCGGTGCCAGCAGCATGTATGGCAACCAACGATGGCGGAATACGGCCCGGCTATTCACGACCTCTGTCCGGTTCCTATGCGCGTCGCCGGCCGGCAACCACGACGGTTGCCGACCGGTTTACGCTGCTGACGTCGTCGATCTTTGAGGACCGACCTTAGTGGATTCGGCGGACCAAGCGGAGGGGGAAATCCGTGGCCGCCGAATCAATACGCTTCGTCCCAACGCACAGGACCGCGTTAGCTGCCGGCATTCGCTTTTTCAAACTTGCGAAGCAGGACGTTGCCGCGCTTGGCGGCATCGTCCAAACCTTCTTTGGCGGTTTTGCTGCCGGCCCACACCGCTTCCATCTCTTCATTGATAATGTCGCGGATTTGCACGAAATTACCGAACCGGAGGCCTTTGGAATTCGGCGTTGGCGTATTCAGCCGCAGTTGCTTGATCGCCGTGTCGGTGCCGGGATTGCTGTCATAGAAGCCTTGCTTCTTGGAGAGCTCGTAAGCCGCCGTGGTAATCGGCACGTAGCCGGTTTCCTGATGCCAATTGGCTTGCACTTCCGACGACGCCATGAAGTTGAAGAACTCTGCAACGCCTTTGTAGCTCGGCTGCGCATGACCGCGCAGCACCCACAAAGTGGCCCCGCCGATGATCGAATTCTGCGCCTTCGGCGCCGACTTGGTGTCGACCGGCAACATGGACTGACCGAAATCGAACTTCGCGTTCTTTTTGATCGAGCCGTAGTAGGCCGAGGAGTTCATCCACATGCCGCACTCGCCGTTGGTGAATTTCGGCAGGCTGTCGCCGCGACGACCGCCATATTGGAAGATGTTGTCCTTCTGCCAGTCGGCGATGCGCTGCAGCATGCCGGCGACGTTGCCGTTGTTGAACTGGAACTCGGTGTCGATACCGGCGAAGCCGTTTTCCTTGGTACCGATCGCCAGGTTGTGCCAAGCACTATAGTTCTCGATCATCACCCAGGACTGCCAGCCAAAGGAGAAGCCGCATTTCATGCCGGATGCTAGAAGTTTCTTGGAGGCCGCTTCCAATTCGTCCCAGGTCGCCGGTGCCTTGTTCGGGTCCAGTCCGGCCTTCTTGAAGGCGTCCTTGTTGTACCAGAGAACCGGCGTCGAGCTATTGAACGGCAACGACAAAAGTTTGTTGTCGGTCGTCGTGTAATAGCTGATCACGGCAGGCAAAAAGACGCTTTGATCGAATGGGGTGCCGGTGTCAGCCATTAACTGATGGACCGGATAGACCGCGCCCTTGGCTGCCATCATAGTGGCGGTGCCGACCTCGAAAACCTGCACGATGTGCGGCTGTTTCTTGGCGCGGAAGGCGGCCACGGCGGCCGTCATGGTCTCCGTGTAGTTGCCTTTATAGACCGGCACGACCTTGTAGTCGGATTGCAACTTGTTGAAGCCGGCGGCGATGGCATTCACGCGCTCGCCGTTTTTGCCGCCCATGGCGTGCCACCATTGAATTTCCGTGGCGGCAATGGCGCTTGATGCAAATGCACCGACCATGGTGCCGATCGTCGCCAATGCCAAACTTTGTCTGAATTTCATGAGTTCCTCCCCGTCGCGATTAAATCAAACCTGACACGACACCCCGATCACTGATCGGCCGGCGTCGCGCCGTTGGCGCGGTCGAAAGACCGCGGCCCGCAATTGCTGACCTATCGTTCTCCCGCACCCTTGAACTGTCAAGAGATTATGTTCGATTCCGAACATCAAATTCACCTCGCTTCCGTCTTCCGGCCGGTACGACCGGCCCTGCCCCTTCAACTAGGCGTCTTCCATGACCGGTCGATGATGCTAAGGTGACAGTCTCATTGCAGGCAGCCATAGAGTTGCGGGAACGCGCAGGCGATGGATCTGACACGGCGACAACAGGAAATACTGGAGATCGTCCGCGACTCCGGGTTCGCCTCGGTAGATCGGCTGGCGCAGCATTTCAACGTCACCCCGCAAACCATTCGCCGCGACGTCAATCTGCTATGTCGAGAGTCCGTTCTGCAACGCTATCACGGTGGCGTCGGACCGGCCTCCAGCGTCGAAAATTTGACCTACGACGCGCGCAAGCGCATTGGCCTGTCGGACAAGCGCCGCATCGCCCGCGCCGTGGCCCGCGAGATCCCCAACAACGCCTCCTTGTTCATCAATATCGGCACCACGACCGAAGCGGTCGCAAACGCGCTTCTTGGTCATAGCGGCCTGCGCGTGATTACCAATAATATCAATGTTGCTAACATCTTACGAAAGAATTCTGAGACAGAAGTTATCATCGCCGGTGGCGTCGTGCGAACCCGGGATGGCGGCGTCGTCGGCGGCGCGACAGTCGATTTCATTCGTCAATTCAAGGTCGACTACGGCGTCATCGGCATCAGCGGTATCGACGGCGACGGCACCTTGCTCGACTACGATTATCGCGAGGTTCGGGTCGCCCAGGCGATCATCGCCAATTCGCGCAAAATTTATCTTGCCGCCGACCATTCGAAGTTCAGCCGCAACGCCCTTGTGCGGCTCGGCTCGCTGGTCGATATCGATGCCCTGTTCACCGACCGACCGCCACCCCCGGTGATCGGAAAATTGATGACGGAACACGACATCCGCGTAGTCGTGGCCGCCGAAGACGGTACCGATCTCGATCCTGCCTCGCAGACTTTTGAAGGTACTTCCGCCAGCACCTCCGAAGCATCGGCCACTGTCATGTCCGCGTCTTCGGAACAGGAATTGTGAAAATTTTCGAAAACAAGTAATTTCGATAACGAACATTTTTCTGCTGGGCGGCACGGCCGGACCAACACCTCAATGGAACCGACAACGCGGTGACGGAACTTTACGACATACTGGTCGTCGGCGGCGGTATCAACGGTACCGGAATTGCCTGCGACGCGGCCGGCCGCGGCCTTAGCGTGGCGCTTTGCGAACAAGGCGATTTAGCACAAGCCACATCTTCGGCGTCATCGAAAATGATCCATGGGGGCTTGCGCTATCTTGAGTATTACGAATTCGGCTTGGTCCGCAAAGCCTTGCAGGAACGCGAGGTCATGATGGCCAAGGCGCCGCACATCATCCGGCCGTTGCGGCTCTATTTGCCGCATATGAACAGCGTGCGGCCGGCCTGGATGGTGCGGATCGGGCTGTTTCTCTATGACCACTTGGCGCGGCAGAAACACCTGCCCAAATCGCGCGGCATCAATTTTCGCCGGCATCCCGCCGGCCAACCGCTGCGCCAAGAGTTCAAGGCCGGCTTCGCCTATTCCGATTGCTGGGTAGACGATTCCCGTCTGGTCGTGCTCAACGCCTTATCGGCGGCACGCGACGGCGCCGCCGTCATGACCCGAACCAGGCTAATCGGCGCGCGGCGGGTCGACGGCGGCTGGCAAGCCGAACTCCGCGACGAACAGGACGGCCGAACGTTCGATTGCCGCGCCCGTATCCTGGTCAATGCCGCCGGTCCCTGGGTACAGCCGGTTTTGGAAACGGCCCTCGATACGGCGCCGCGCAATCAGATGCGTTTGGTCAAAGGCTCGCACCTGGTGGTGCCGCGCCTGGTTGACGACGATCACGGCTACCTGCTGCAGTTGGACGACCGCCGGGTCATCTTCGTGCTGCCGTTCGAGGGCGCATTCAGTCTGATCGGCACCACGGATATCACTTACGAGGGCGATCCCGCCAAGATCGGCGCCGACGACGACGAAATTCGCTATCTCTGCGACGCGGTCAATCGCTATTTCACCAAGCAAATCACACCGGCCGACGTGGTTTGGTCGTTTGCCGGCGTCAGGCCCTTGGTCGAAGACGAAGCCGCTAATCCGGCCGCGGTGACGCGCGACTACCGCTTGGACCTGGACGCGAACGACGGCGCGCCCTTGCTTTCGGTGTTCGGCGGCAAGATCACCACCTATCGGGTGTTGGCGGAGGAAGCGATGGCGTTGCTGCAACCGCATCTGCCGCACATGGACCGCGACTGGACCGCCGGCACGGCGTTACCCGGTGGCGATCTGGAAGGCGGCGGTTTGGCCGCCCATGTCGCAGCCCTCGAGGCCAGCTATCCCCGGATCGACCCGGCGCTGATCGCCGGCATCGCCGGGCGCCACGGTGCGCTGTCCCGTTCCATTATTGGCGACGCCAAGGACGGCGCCGACCTGGGACAGCAATTCGGCGGCGGCCTAACCGAACGGGAAGTCTGTTATCTACGCGAAAACGAATGGGCGGCAACCAGCGACGACGTGCTTTGGCGCCGCTCCAAGGCCGGCCTGTTCGCCGACGATTCCGGCCGTGCCCGCTTGGACGCCTACTTCGCCGCCTAAGCGATCCTACGCATCCGGGCGGCGCATCGAGAAGATGTTTTCCGGTTCGATCGAGGCGTAGTCGAGGTAGCCGAGCCGGGCCAGCGGCCGGAGTTTCTTCATGTCGACCATGCCGTCGGTGATCACCGCCTCATCGATGTGGATGCCGACGACCTGACCGATCACCATATGGTTGGGCACGCCGCCGCTGTAGCCCGGCAGATGCACGGTCTGCAGATAGGTGCATTCCAGTGCCACGGGGGAAGCCTTCACCCGGGGTGGTTTGACCTTGACCGAGGGCGCCGCCTCGAGGCCGGCCTCGGCCATCTCGTCGATACTTGCCGGCAAATGCGCGGAGGTCGCGTTCATTTGCTCGCGCAGATCATAGGTGCACATGTTGAACACGAACTCGCCCGTCGCCTCGACGTTGGTCAGCGAATCCTTCAGTTCATCGGTCCCGGTCTTATGGCCGTTCGGGCAATACATCACGCAGGGCGGTTCGCCGCTCAGGGAATTGAAAAAGCTGAAAGGTGCCAAGTTGATCACGCCATCGGTGCTGACCGAGGAAATCCAGCCGATCGGCCGCGGCACGACCAGCGCGTTGTAGACAGTGTGTTTGAATGGCGGCGGCTTCATGCCGTCCTTAGGATCGAAAAACATCGTTCGCGATATCCTTGTGAATGATCGTTAGGTTGGTTCAGGCGATTTCCGCCAGAACCTCGGCAGTATGTTCACCAGTGGTCGGCGCGTGGGCCAGGCGTCCCCGCGGCTCGAGCGGCGGCGTGCCCGGCGGATTGGGCAGCGGCACCGGCCGCTCCATGCCGGGCTGGTCGAGCCAGGAAATCAGGCCCGTCGCCGCAACCTGGGGATGCTCCAGGAACTCGAGATAGTCCAGGACCTGTTCGTTCTGCAGGCCCGCTTCGGTGAACAGCGCGGTCCATTCGGCGGCGGTTTTCTTCAGCATCGCCGCAGTGACCCGCTCATTGATCTCATCGCGATAGTTGGCGCGATCCATCGGCGTCTGAAAGCGCGGATCCGTACCCAATTCCGACAAGCCGATGATGTCGCAAAGCTTCACATAGTGATCCTGGCGCATGACCACCACGAAGATCATGCCTTCCTTGCAATGGAAGGCGCCGTTCGGTGCATTGTTGGGCGGCGGCTGCTCGCCCAGCAAGTGGGTCTGCATCATCCGCACGCCCTGCAGATTGGCCGCACCTTGCATCAAATTTAGGTCGATCCGCCGGCCCATCGTTTCCGACTGGCGGGCGAACAGCGCCGCCGAAACTGCCTGGAAACCATAGAGCGCCGTCGCCATGTCGATAATGATCGGCGCGGTCCGAACCGGCCGGCCTTCTTGGTCGAGATTGGCTTTCATGAAACCGCTGAATGCCTGCAGGATCGGGTCCATCGCTGGCTTTTCGGCGAGGTCGCCGACTTGACCGAAGCCGGAGATCGACAGGTAGAGGATGCGCGGATTGACCGCCGCCACTCCGTCATAGCCGAAGCCCAACCGATCGATGACACCTGGACGAAAGCCTTCGAGGAAAATGTCCGCACGCTCGACCAACCGCCATAGTGCGGTCTTGTCCGCCGCTTGCTTGAGATCGAGCACGACGGAGCGCTTGCCGAGATTACCGGCGACGGAAAAGGCGGTGTGGTCGCCATAGCGGACGCCGAGAAAGCGCGACCAATCGCCGTCCGGCGGCTCGACCTTGACCACGTCGGCGCCGTACTGCGCCAGCAGCATGGCGCAATATGGCCCGGCTATGCCCTGGGACAGGTCGACCACGCGGAGACCCGCATACGGCGCTTCGTAACTCACGATGGCGTTTCCTCATCTTCCAGCAGCAGACGGCAAAGTGAACCAGATGGCCGGCAATGGTCAACGGCACGGCTTGACAAATGACGCGCGGGTGGAAGAATTCCGACCTGTCGGTTGAATGGCACCGGCGTCGGAGCACGTAAACGATGACCACAGATCCACCCATCAAACTCGCTCAAACGACTGCCGACGCGCGGCGTCCTGATCGGGACGAAGCAGAACATGCGGTCCGCACCTTGATCCGTTGGGCCGGTGACGATCCGGACCGCGAAGGACTGCTCGGCACACCGGAACGCGTCGCGAGAGCCTACGAGGAATATTTCAGCGGATATCCCGAAGATCCCGTCGAGATCCTGCAACGGACTTTCGAGGAGACCGACGGTTACGATGAGATCGTGCTGCTCAAGGACATCGGCTTCGAAAGCCACTGCGAACATCACCTGGCGCCGATCATCGGCAAGGCGCACGTCGCCTATTTGCCCGACCGGCGCGTGGTTGGCATCAGCAAGCTTGCCAGGGTCGTCGAGATCTATGCCAAGCGTATGCAAATACAGGAAAAGATGACCGCCCAGATCGCCAACACGCTGATCGACGTCCTACAACCGGTCGGCGCCGCCGTGGTGATCGAGGCCGTGCATCAATGCATGACCACCCGCGGCGTGCGCAAGCCGGGCGTCACCATGGTGACCAGCCGCATGCTCGGTGTCTTCCGCGACAACCCGACGACACGCCGCGAGCTGATGTCGATGATCGGGCCTGTGGCGCACTAGATGTGATTTGCGCTCACGCCAATGCGCCTACGGCGCACGGCTCCGCGGGGGCGGCGCCCAACGGCGCCGGGGCCGCAGTCGCGGCCCTGACCGCGTTTTTCAAAGTCGAACGCGGTCCAGCGCTCAAGTCGGGAAAGACACCGGCAGGGATCGCGGCCCCCGCACCTGACCGCCCGCCCATGTCACCGCGCTTTCGTCGGTGAGCTCGAACTCGGGAATGCGTTCGAACCAGATGCGCAGCGCCACGTCCATTTCCATGCGCGCCAAATTGGACCCGGCGCAGCGGTGGATACCGACGCCGAAGGCGATGTGGCGGTTTTTCTGGCGGTCCAGCACGACCTCGTCGGCGCGCTCGAAGGCATCCGGATCGTGATTGGCGGCCGGGAAGTTCATCAGCACCTTGTCGCCTTCTCTGAAAGTGACGTCACCGACTTCGATGTCCTCGGTCGCGATCCGAGCCATGGTCACCGGCGAATAATACCGCAGCAATTCCTCGATCGCCGTCGGGTAGAGCTCCGGCTCGTTGGCGAGGCGGCGGCGATCCTCCGGATGGGTTGAGAAATGCCACAACGCCGAACCGATCGAGCTCCAAGTGGTGTCGATGCCGGCGATCAGCAACAGATTGCACATGCCGACGACGATCTCATCGGTCACCGGTTCGCCGTTAAGCTCTTGCTCCAGCAGGATCGAAATCAGATCGCCGGTCGGCTTGGCCCGGCGTTGCTGGACCAGGTCGCCAAAGAAATTACGAATGATACGGCGATATTTGGTGCGCGTTTCCGGATCGGCCAAGCCGATTTCCAACACACCTTGCACCCACTCGACAAACTCGCCCGCGCGGTTTGGATCGACGCCGATGATGTGGGCGATAACCCGTGGCGGAATTTGCTGAGCGTACTGAACCGCGGCGTCGCATGCACCTTTATCGATGAATTCATCGATCAATTGATGGCAGAGCGCTTCGGTGAAGGGCCGGTGTTCGGCGGTCGCCTTCGGCGTGAAGAACGGCAGGATCATGCGCCGCATCGGGATCTGCTCGGGTGGATCCGAGGTGATCGGCGGGGCGCCAAGGCCGTATTCGTCGCGTTCGGGATCCTCGATGACCGCCCCCGGGACCACCAAGGGCTCCTTCGACGACAATGCCGGCACCATGCGGACGAAAGCCTGCAAATCTTCATAGCGCGTCGGCAGCCAAGAGCCGCCCCAGCGCTCGGTATGGGCAATCGGGCATTTCCCACGCAGTTCGTTCCAAACCGACACCGGGTCCTTCACGTAACCCGCATCGAAAATGTCGTAATCGGTCGCCCAATCGTTGACCGGCGGGGTTTTCGGCATCTACTTCTCGCCTCCCTCGTCCAGGTTTACGATCGCAAACTCCGGACAATTGGCGATGGCCAGGTTGGCCTTCTCCTCGAGCTCCTTCGGCACGTTGCCGTCGTTGAGCGCATGGGACATGCCATAATCATCGACATCGAACAATTCCGGCGCCAGCGCGCAACAGCGGTTATGACCCTGGCACAGTTCCGGATCGACCTTGATTCGCATGGACTTCGCCTCCCAGCAGTAGTGTCTCGCAATGCCGGTCAGCGTACCGGCGCGGATTGATCCTGTCGAGCAAAACCCCGTCCATTTCCGCCCACCCGCAGCAGCGCGCGACCGCCAAGAATGTCTGGCAGCCAGGGGGTCGATCATGCTCTAGACTCCGGGCAATGGAGAATCGATTCGGTGGCGCGGCCTCGGCCAGATCCTAGTCCAGGGATCGCTGACCATCAGCACCGCCGCACCGGACGATCGAACGCCAAGGAGTTTTGATCATGACAGTCGAACTTTGGATGTTGTTCTGGGCGGTCGTTTTGACTTTTGTGCAGGTACTTGTGGCCGTGACCGGGGCCAGCAGCGTGCTCAGTCCAGCGAAGCTCGCCGGCAACCGCGAGGACATTACGGCCATGGATGGCTGGGTAGGTCGCGCCCAACGCGCCCATCGCAACATGCTGGAAAACCTGCCGTTGTTTGCCGCACTTGTGCTGATCGTCCATGTCGCCGGCGCCAGTACAGAAACCTCGGCGCTCGGCGCGGAAATCTTCGTCTTCGCGCGGCTGGCCTATGCCGTCGTCTATATCATCGGCATTCCGTGGGTGCGAACCGCGCTTTGGTTCGTCTCGGTAATCGGCATGGTGATGGTGGCGCTGCCGTTGTTTGCGTAATATCTGGCGGCTCCCGCTTCAATTTGGGTGATATTTGCGGCGTCAGGGTGTTGATCGCCGCTCTCGCCGTAGATTGGATTCTCCGCGGTCGGTTGTTGCTTCGAAGTTCCCTGTATAGTGGAATATTTGCTAATATACAGCCGTCAGGAGGCACGGCATGGCAAACAGCGTCCGAGATTGGTTGGCAGGTATTGGACTTGAACGTTACGCCCAGGTCTTTGAAGAGAACGACCTTGATCTGAATATTGTTTCCGAACTTACCGACGCCGACGTTCGCGAACTCGGCATAACTTCCATGGGTCACCGCAAGGCGCTTTTACGGGCAATCGAGGCGTTGGAAGTCCCATCACCTTCCGCCGACAGCGAAAGTGATCAATCCGCCCTGCCGTCCCCCGGCACAAAATCCATTGCCGCCCATGCCGAGCGTCGGCAACTGACTGTCATGTTCTGCGACCTTGTTGATTCGACGGTGTTGTCGCAACGACTGGACCCGGAGGACATGCGCGAAGTCATGGGCGCTTATCAAGACGCCGTGGCAGGTGCGATCGGTAGATATGATGGCCATGTGGCGAAGTTTCTCGGCGATGGTGTGTTAGCCTTTTTTGGCTATCCGCAAGCCCAAGAGGATCAATCGGAGCGGGCTATTCGAGCCGGTTTGGATGCAATCATGGCGGTCGGCCATTTGCAGCTCGGTGACAGTTTGAAACTCGCGGCCCGGGTCGGCATCGCGACAGGCCAAGTTGTCATCGGTGACCTGGTAGGGCAAACCGCATCGGAAACCGGCGCCGTTGCCGGCGAAACACCGAACCTCGCCGCCAGACTACAAGATGTGGCGTCACCCAATCAGGTCGTAATCGGTGACACCACTCGTCGCTTGGTTCGCGGGACCTTCCAATTGGAAGAACTCGGTCAACGTAGCCTCAAAGGCTTTTTGGACCCGGTTTCTGTCTGGCGTGTGGTTGCCGAACAGGCCGCGGAAAGCCGTTTCGAGGCAAGCCATCGCCGCACACTTTCCGATCTGATCGGCCGCGATCATGAACTTGGTTTAATGATGGAACGCTGGCAATGGGCGAAATCCGGGGAAGGCCAGGTGGTACTGCTGGCTGGCGAAGCGGGAATCGGCAAATCCCGTTTGCTGCAAGCCATGACCGACGAGATTTCGGCTGAACCGCATATCACACTGCTCTACCAATGTTCACCGTTTCACACAAATAGTGCCCTCTATCCGGTAAGCCGGCAATTGGAATGGGCGGCGCGGTTTAAGTCCGAAGACGACAATAACGCTAAACTCGACAAACTCGAAACCTTGCTCGCCCGAGCCGATGCCAACGACGTTGTCGAAGTCGCGCCGCTGTTTGCAAATCTGCTCTCGCTAGAGGGCGACGAGCGCTATGGGCGACGCCAACTGACGCCGCAACAGCAAATGGACCGCACATTGCGGGCGCTTGAAAATCAATTAACGTCACTGGCGGAAAAAAGCCCGGTGCTTTTCGTTTTTGAAGACGCCCATTGGATTGACCCCACCAGCCACGAACTGATTAGTCAAACCATCGGCAATATCGCCAAAGCGAACGTGCTCATGCTGATCACGCACAGGCCCGAATTCGACGCCGAATGGGCAAAGCTGCCGCATGTGACGCAATTGAACGTGAACCGCTTAAGCCGAGCCCAAAGCGAACAGCTGGCAAATGCTGCAGTAAGTGGCTTGCCGGCCGACCTAATCGCCCGGATCGTCGCCCGTACCGATGGGGTACCGCTGTTTGTCGAGGAATTAACTCAAGCGATCCGACAGACCGGCGGCGAGATTGCCGAAGGTGATATACCGGCAACTCTTCAGGCATCGCTGATGGCGCGACTCGACCGTCTCGGAAATGACGTCAAGGAAGTGGCGCAAATCGGAGCCGTAATCGGTCGAGATTATTCACACGCGCTAATGTCGGCAGTGGCGGAGCGAGAAGACACGCTACTGGCGGATGCACTCGGACAGCTCGAAGAATCTGGCTTGGTGTTCCGACAAGGAAAGCCCCCGGACGCCACCTACACTTTCAAGCATGCATTGGTGCAAGATGCCGCCTATGACAGTCTGCTGCGGCGGGATCGTCGTACGTATCACTTGAGAATAGCGGCGGCGTTAAAGCAACACGATCAAGCAGTAGAGAAGAGCACGCCGGAATTGCTCGCCTATCACTGCCAAGAAGGCGGCGACGCTGATGGCGCCCTAGTCTACTGGAAAAATGCAGGTGACCTCGCCACGCAAAAGTCGGCCGGACAAGAGGCAGTAAATCACTATCGCTCAGCATTGGCCGTTTTGCCCAATGTCGGCAACGATGATGACAGTCTTGAATGGGAAATGAAGCTTAATATCCAACTCGGCAACGCATTGATGTTAACCCAGGGATACGTACCAACGTCCACCAATCAGGCATGGGAAACGGCACGCCAGTTGGCATTGGACCTAGGACAACTGGATACGTATGTCGCAGCTTGTGCGGGAATGGCCCCAACAATGTTGGCAAAAGGCAAATACCGCGACACATACAAATTATTCCAATCAATTGACGTAGGAGAAATCTCGTCGATAGATTCGGTGACGAGAATTCATTTTTATACAATGCTTGGCATCACCAACTTCTGCCTAGGCAATTTTCCCGAGGCGTGGTTAGCATATGAATCGGCTCTACGGCTCGACAACGAAAATCCCTGCACACCTGAACATCCTATTGGCGGAGGAGATCCGGCAATTGTCATTCGTAGCTACGCAGGGACGCTTCTTTGCATGACAGGGCGTTCCGAACACGCAAAACGTCTCACAAATGAGGCTATTGAAATAGCAAAACTTTACGATCATCCGTTTTCAGATGTTTGGGCTCATTTGGCAGGTGCGCGCTTGTCCTTGTGCCTAGGTCAATATGAAGAATCTATAGCAACCGCCACAAATTTGATGGAAAAGGCCGAGCATTACGGATTCGAGATGCGTGTGTACAATGGTCTGATAGTACGTGGACAGGCAAAGATCGCCATCAACGAACCGGCCCACGGCTTAGAAGAACTTAGACGTGGCCTTGTCGGCTGGTCTGAAATTGGTGGTTTGCATCTCAGCCAATTTTACGCAGAAGTCGCAAATTCAACATTTCGAGCGGGATTGCTTGATGCGACCAGAGAAATGCTCAAGAAATCAGAACGTGTGAGCCGAGAAACAAGTGAGCTCACGTCAGTAGCCGAAATCAAACGGCTGCAAGGTTGGCTTTCGGTTATTGACGGTGACTTGTCCGCAGCAGAGAAGAAATTCAGATATGCTTTAGACCTTGCCTCTCGAAATGGGGCTATGTTGTTTGAGTTTCGAGCGGCAATCGACGCGGCACGCCTATACATGCTGTTGGACAAACCACAAGAAGCACAGGCGGTTTTGAGCCCGATCCATGCCCAGTTTACCGACGGTTTCGACACACCTGAGTTAGTTGATGCCCGGACAATTTTAGATGCGTTAGCGTGAGCGGCAGGAAATAGATCGCGGTTGTCGCTGCGGCGGACATGTTGAATAAGATCGCATTCCGTACTTCGCCTATCCGAAAAACCTCCCCGATTAGCTGCCGTTGAAACATTCCCTAAATCAGGTTCTCGCCCTTCATCATGAATTCCATGTGGATGACGGCGGTATCCAATCCGCCTTCGCCGTTGTCCCATTGCACTTCGCCGTCGCTGTCGAGGTCTTTGCCGGCACGCAATTGCCCGGCCACGGCAGCCATGTGCCGGACCATGGCGGCGACGGCGGCGACGTCGTTGTTGGACTGAATGTTGGAGACCAGCACGACGATTTCATTGGCCCGCAACACGGTGTTGGATGCCGCGGCGCCGACATGCTCGGCGTGGTGTTTGACGTTGTCGGACGCGTCCTCGGTGCGGGAGGCGAAGTCGATATGCTTCAGCACCCCTTCCGAGGCCCGGATCACGCCGTAGCCCAATCCCGGCCCAGACGAGATGCGGTCCGGCGCCACGGCATGCAGGACATGCCCCGCATGAGTCCGCATCCAGCTTAAATTGTCGAGTTTCTGGGCGGCGAAATCTGCGTGCTCACGCGCCACGTCGGCCTCAGCCAGCGCCGTCGGCAGCAGGCCGGCATTGTTCGGTGTGTCGTCCCAAGCGCTCATCACATGGCCGATATGGCCGTGCGCGGTTCCGGCCGCCGGTTTGGCCGCTTCCGGCTCCAGCAAGGTCGTAAAGCTACTCGAAACGCTCTTCGTAACTTCCTCGACCTGTTGGCAACCAGCCAGAAAGCCGAACGCAAGAGCCGTCATTATGATTGCCCGCATGCGTCTTCTCCCATCTCTGTCAATACGCCGAGCCCCGCCGGCATCGCCCCGAGATCCAGGCGGTCCACGAAAATCCGACGACCACCCACGCCAAACTATACGAGAACCTGCCGAGATCCGCCAAGCCGATTGAGTCAAGAAGCCGTGTCCTGGCCGAGCGTCAGGCCGTCGACCAGCTCGGCGATCGGACCATCGGTGCAAAGCGCGGCCTGGAAACCGTCCGGCGCCGACAGCACGCGCACTTGCCAATCGCCGGTGACGGTCGCCGGATCGGCAACTGTCACCTGAAAGCCACTGTCGTCCGCCGGCGCTATCGTAAAATCCGTGAGCGGCAGGCTGAGCCCGACTCCTTCAGCTTTGATAAAGGCCTCTTTCAGGCACCAATAACGGAAGAATTCTCGGCGCCGCTGGGCGCCTTTCCGACTGAGGATTGCTGCTTGTTCCGGACCGGCGAAAAACCGGCCGGCGATTGCGTCGACCTCGGTTTCCTGCCGAATCCGTTCGATGTCGATACCAACCCGGCGCCCGTGCGCCACGCCGAGCGCAGCAAGGCCACCGGCATGGGAAAGGTTGAAGGCAATCGCCGCCGACGGTGGAGTCAGAACCGGCTTGCCACGCGGTCCGAAGTCATAGACCAGATCACCGGGCGGCCGCCCGGAATAATGGCCCAACACCAGCCGCATCATGGCATGGGAATGGACATAGTCCGAGGCATCTGCCGGCCGGTGAAACCGCCCAGCGCGGTCACGCTCGGCCGCATCCAGCAGAACCCAAGGATCGCCAAGCACCGGGCACGGCGCTCTTAGGTCAAAGCGCCAAACATGCACCGCATCGGCCGCCAATGCCGGTACCTGGCCCACCCAGTCCGGTGACGCGTCTTTTGGAATCAGACCCTCCCGTCGACCCCCGGGCACGATAGTACCGGTGTTTTCCTTCGCTGCCGATGTTCCGGCCGCTCCGGTCGTCTGTTAAGCTCATAGCACCAACCGGAGGAAGCCGTCATGAAATTCGCCTTGCGCTATTGCAATCTCGGTCCCTACGTCGATCCGGCCCGGGCGCTCGAACTGGTACAAGCCGGCGAGGAGGCCGGTTTCGAAAGCGCCTGGACCGTCGAGCATACGGTCGTGCCCAAGGGCTATGCGTCGGCCTACCCCTACAGCCCGAGCGGGCGCATGTCGAAAACCGATGACTTGCCGATCCCGGATCCGCTGATCTGGCTGGCCTACGTCGCCGCCGGCACCAGCCGCATCAAGCTCGGCACGGCGATCCTGATCCTGCCGCAGCACAATCCGGTGATCACCGCCAAGCAGGTCGCGACCCTGGATCATCTTTCCGGCGGCCGCATGCTGCTCGGCATCGGCGTCGGCTGGATGAAGGAGGAATTCGACGCCATCGGTGCCGAGTTCGAGACCCGCGGCCGGCGCACCGACGAATATGTCGCCGCGATGCGCGAGCTCTGGTCGTCGGATGAACCGACCTTCGACGGCGAGTTCGTCAAATTCACTAGCGCCTATTGCCTGCCGCAACCGGTCAACAAACGGGTGCCGATCATCGTCGGTGGCGACAGCAAGGTCGCGGCGCGCCGGGCCGGCCGGCTCGGTGACGGATATTTCCCGGCCCGTGGCGCCCCGGACGAGCTCTTCTCCTTGGCCCGGCAAAGCGCCGCCGAGCACGACCGCGACCCCGACGATTTGGAATTGACCGCCAGCCTGCCCGAAGATCCGGACGACATCCCCCGCCTGGCCGCCATGGGCGTCAGCCGCATCACCGTGCCGGTTTCGGCCATGGTCGGTGCCGGCCAAGCGATCGACAGCCCCGAAGGCGCGCTCAAATGGCGCGACACCATCGAGAAATATGCCGATCTCTAAAGGATGTGCAGAACGATGAAATTCGGCATGATGTTCGCCAATGTGGGCGACTACGCGACACCGTCGGCGGCAATCGAGTTCGCGCAACTCTGTGAGGATATCGGCATCGAGAGCCTCTGGGCCGTGGAGCACACGGTGGTGCCAAAGAATTACGCCTCGACCTACCCGTATAGCGCCGACGGCAAGATGGCCGGCGGCCAGGATGATTTTGTTCTTCCTGACCCCCTGATTTGGCTCGCCTATGTCGCCGCGGCAACGACCAAGATCAAGCTGGCGACGGGTGTGTTGATCCTGCCGCAGCACAATCCCGTCATTACCGCCAAGCAGGTCGCCACCATCGATCATCTGTCCGGCGGACGCATGATGCTCGGGGTCGGCGTCGGTTGGATGAAAGAGGAATTCGACGCCATCGGCGCGCCGTTCGAAAAGCGCGGCAAGCGCACCGATGAGTATGTCGCAGCCATGCGCGAGCTTTGGTCGGCCAAGCAGCCGAGCTATGCTGGAGAATTCGTCAATTTCACCAACGCCTATTGCCTTCCGCAGCCCGTCGACAAGCGCGTGCCCATCGTCATTGGCGGCGACAGCGACGCCGCAGCGCGCCGCGCCGGCCGCCTCGGCGACGGCTATTTCCCGATCAAAAGCCTGCCAACGGAACGCATTGCCTTGATGCGAGAAACCGCTTTGGCGGAGGGCCGCGATCCGGATGCGATCGAGCTTTCGACTTTGCTCATGCCGAACAAGTTGGATCGGATTCCCGAACTCGCCGAACAGGGCATCAGCCGTGTGGTTTTACCGTCGGCGACCGGCGCCGGCACGTTGATCACCAGTGAAGCCGATGTCGCCCATTGGCGCGATGCCATCGCCCGCTACGCCGGAATCTAGCTGCGGCGCACGCAACCAACGGACGAATTGAATTGCAATACATTTGCGGAAATTTGCGGTAACCTGGTTGCCTGGCGGCGAGCCCGTCACGGCCGATCTTTCGGAGGGAGAACCGAGATGCGGGATCGGGTAGTTCTTAAGACGCTGCTTTGCCTTGCGGTCCTGTTGGTGTTTCCGGCAACGGCCGCCGAACTCGGCTCGGTACGCGGCATTTCAGAGGACGTTGACGAACTCGAACTCTATCTGAAACCCGATGACGAGGATCCCGCGGCCATGCTCGGCCGCGGCGCGCTCGGCGGACCGACACCGATCCTCGCCGTGTCGGAAAACGGCATGTATCGCATCCGCGTCAACGGCAAGGATTACTGGGTGATATCAGACGACGTCGTCGCCGACCGGACCCGCGCCGTCGATACCGCCTGCGAGCCCAAGATGGCCGGCAAGGTCATCGCCCACGGTAAGCGCGGCGCCGGAAAGGACTGCAAATGATCAGACCCGCCGCCGCCCTGCTCGCGCTTGCCGTCGGTTGCGCCGCCATCGCTGACAAAAGTGCACGGGCCGGCCTGTTCGATGACGTCAAAAATGTATTCGGCGGCGATGCCAAGGGGACCCATTTGCAGCAATTGCAGCCCGCTGCCGAAGACCAGGCCGCCTGTGGCGGCGACGGTCGCGAAAGCCAGTTGAATGCCCGCGTGGAACAAGGCCTCGGCGTGGTCAATGCGCCGGATTTGAGTGCCTATTTGAACGGTATCATGGGTCGCCTGGCCGCGGCGTCGCCGTTCCCGAAATGCCGTGTCATTGTCCGCGTTACCCCGCATGCTACCGTGCAAGCCGTGGCACTCGCTGACGGCGGCGTCCTGATCGCCATTGGCTTCCTGCGCAACCTCAAGAACGAGGACGAAGTCGCCGCCCTGCTGGCGCACGAACTGTCCCACATCTTGATGCGACATCACGCCAGCGACGCCTTCGTCGACGCCCAGGACAAAGTGCTGAAAGGTATGGACGCGGCCAACATCGCCGGCGGCGCGCTGCTGCGCCGCTATGACCCGAGCCTGCAGCGAAAGGTCGAATCCGTGACCGCCGCGGGCGACGCCGCCTATGGTGTCAGCGAAAGCATGATTGCACCCGCCTGGACCCGGGACCAGGAGGACGAGGCCGATTTTCTCGGCACCGATTTACTGGTCGCCGCCGGCTACAATCCCCGTGCCATGGCGGCGATTTTGCAAGTCGTCGCCGCCCACGAAGCCAATCACGCGGCGGTAGAGGCCGAACGCGAAGCGCTGACCAAACCGACGGTGCAACAGGCGCTATCGGACGCCGCCAACAAAACCAATCTCAGCGACGGCTGGTCGATCCTGGATTCGGTGACCAAGGTGGTCACCGCCACGGCAGATTCCGTCACCGATGCCACCAAGCAGTCGCACCGTCCGGCGGAAGAAAGAAAAAAGGCGGTCAACGACTACATCCGGCAATTTCACAAGAAACACCGCCGCCGCGCCTACAAGGAGGAGCCGTGGGCGAAGCTGCGGGCCACGGGATCGAGCGGCGAAACCTTCGACCGATACCGCAAAGCCTCTGAGGCACGCCGCCTCGCCAATACCGGCGGCGATCCGAAACAGGCACTATCCCTCGCCGAAGCGGGTATCAAGGGTCGGTTTTCCGACCAATCCTATTTCCGTCTCGCCTTCGCCGAGGTGCGCCTGCAGCAAGGCGACCGTAAAAAGGCCGAACGCAATCTGGAACTGGCGATGAACTTAACCGATCCGCCCTGGCATATCTTCCGGGCGCAAGTCGACATGCAATCGAATGCCGGCGACAAAGCCGGCGCCGCGGCCACGATCGAACGCGCCGACGCCTTGTTCGGCCAGCCCCTCGGCATCGCCCCTTACGCGATCCGGATCCATCAATCGGCCGGCAACACCGACAAAGTCTTGGCCTACGTCAAACGCTGCGACGACAGCGGCAAGCGCGCGCACCTCGCCGCCTGCCTCACCGCCGCCGGCCTGACCAACGAGCAATATCAGAAAAAGAAACTCAGCGGCGGTTAGGGGATTCTGCCTCCGGCCGAAGGCAAAACCCCTTATTTCGTTTCCGCGACGAAGACACCGTCCCAGTCGGCCGGCGGTGGGTTGTCATTGAAATGAATAATACGCTGTTCATATAAATCGAATAGCGTTTCAAGTCGCCACTCGGGACGGGCTGCCACTCGGCATTCGCCGATTAGCTTCTGTGCGGCCGGCCAGATTTGCGCTCGATAGGCTGCGAGCATTTTCGTATGTCCCTCTCGGAGTGCCTGAAATTCGGCGCTGTTGCCAAGCTCGGAATCTCCCATCAGGCCGAACACTCTTTCGCCACCCGTTCGTCCCTTCACAGCGATGATATCGAGTTCCAAGGTGGCGTATTCATCGGCTTCTTTGGCCATGCTCTCACCCATCAAAATAGTGAGGCCATAGGTCTTGGACTGGCCCTCCAGGCGCGAGGCAACGTTCACCGGATCGCCGAGCACGGAATAGTCGAAGCGTTTCTCGGAACCCATATTGCCGACCACACACGGCCCGGAATTGAGGCCGATGCCAATGGCCAGCGTGATCGGCGATCGGCTGTCCTTGGCCGCTTCCGCGGCCAAGTCCTGATTTAGTGCCGCCAAGGCATCGATCATCGCCAGTGCCGATCGGCGGGCATGGTCGATGTGATCGGGGTCATCTAGGGGCGCGTTCCAGAACGCCATGATGCAGTCACCCATATATTTGTCGATGGTGCCGCCATTGGCCATGATGATGTCGGTCATCGGCGTCAGAAACCGATTGATCAAACGGGTCAGGCCCACCGGATCCTTGCCAAAGGTTTCTGAAATGGCAGTGAAACCGCGCACGTCGCAAAACAGGAAGGACATTGTCCGGGTTTCGCCGCCAAGCCGGAGCCGATCCGGATCCGCCGCCAATTGCGTCACCATCGCCGGCGCCAAGTAGCGGGAGAAGGCATTGCGTACGACGCTGCGCTCTTTGCGCAAGTCGAAAACCAGCATAACCCGTTCGTACGTTACCGCCACGACAAGAGCGGCCACCGGCAATACCGGTTCGAACAACAAGGCATAGCCGGCAAATGCGAACCAAGAAATTGCGACCAGGCCGGCAACGGCGATCAGGGCAATGGACCAGGGCGGCACCCGCCGCCGGTTGAACCAAGCGGCCGCCAATACGAGCAGGCCCGAAATCAACAGGGTCATCGATTCCGCCAGGCCGGCCCAATCCGGACGACTGAGGAACCGGCCGGATAGGATTTGCTCGATGACCTGGGCATGCGTCTCCATGCCCGGCCCCCAGCCTTCGACCGGCGTCAACCGCAAATCGCCAAGGCCCTCGGCGCCGGTGCCGACGATGACGATGGCACCGGTCATGGCGCCGGCTTCGATACGGTCGGTCAGCACATCGGTCGCCGAAACATAGCGTGCCGGCACCGCACCGCTATCGAACAGACGCATCCGGCCATAACGATCGGTCGGAATTTCGCGGTCACCGACAATAAGGCCGAAAAGGCCTGGCTTCCGGGTCTGCGCCGTGATCGAGCCGCCGTCGAGCGCAGCGACGGTCGCGACGGCGAGCGCCGGCACCGTGCGTCCGGCGATTTTAAACAACAGCGGCAGGCGCCGGGTGACGCCGTCCGGATCGGCGATCATGTCGACGGCGCCGTTGGCGACGGCGGCCTGCTGCAGCCGCGGCAAGCTGGAGACCGCGCCGTCGTGGTGCGGCAGGTAACGTTGATCCTTGCGCCGTTCGAAGCGAACACGTGGCAGGTTCACAAGCGGACGATCGATGTCGGCGGCACCGTGGCCGGATTTCGAAACGCTAAGCCCAAGCACAACCGGCAGCCCGGCCATCGCCGTCGCCAAGATGCCGTCATTGTCCGGTTGGGCGGCAATTGCTGCCGGATCCATCGGTGGCGCATAATCCGGCAGATCGGCGCGCAGGTTCTTGAACACTTCCGACAACGAAGTCCGATCCGGTTCGGCGAATATGACGTCGAACACCACGGCGCGCACGCCGAGTTCGGCGAGTGTCGTGACCAAGCGCGCTATTCGGGTTCTGGGCCAAGGCCATTGGCCATGGGCCTCGAGGCTGCGGTCGTCAATATCGACAATGCGAACGCCGAGGCCCTGGTCGTGGGCACGCGGTGCAAGCGCCACCAGTCGATCCCAAACCTGTTCGCGAAACGCCAAAACAGGAACCGGTTCAAACCAGACCAGCGCCAGCCCGATGGCCAACAAAAGGGCCACCACGGTAATCCGCGCCAACCGTCGAGACAGCCAACGCGGCGTCAAAGCGCATCCTCCAACCAGCCAACCCGTCGTTGTGCGGCGTGTTTCGCTTCTTCAAAGCTGTCAAAGGTTTGATGCGCGTAGCCACCGATCGGAAACCAATCACGGGCGTCTTCAGGGTCCCTGCGGAATTCCTCAAACCCGAAGGTTCCGTTTGCGCGCATGAATATGTCGACGCAGATCTCGTTGCCGGGCATGTTAATCGACAGCATTACGACATCTTTTGTTGCGGTCATTTCGCCGCCGCCATCATATCTCAATCGTGCCACGCATGACAGGCACGCAGCGACCGGCGATCGTTACGCCTTCGACCCGACCGCCTAGTTTTTGGACGTCGACGATGATTTCACTCGGCCGGCCCATCTCGACGCCCTGTTCGATCACAATCCTCTGCTTCGCTTCCGCCCGTCGATCCAGGGCAAGCAGGAATGCGCCGAGTGCAGCACACGCGCTTCCCGTCGCCGGGTCCTCCACCGTTCCGCCCAGCGGTGAGAACATGCGGGCGCGAAGGCGATCAATGCCCTCGCCCATGCGGGCGTACAGAAATGTCGAAAGCCTACCACCGACATCCACATCGCCGTGCTGGTCGGCCGTCGCGGCAAACGCCGCCGCATCGGGCCGCGCATTCGACAAAGAGTCTAGATCTGTCTCGACGACGACAAACGGCAGGCCGACCGAGACCTGTGTCGGGGCATGCCGGTCCTCGACAAGGGCGTCGGCAGTCAACGACACGCAGTCGGCCATTGCCGCGACATCCACGGTTGGACCGATTTCCAAAGCCCGCGGCGCCTTGATGCCGGCACCAACGACCAACTCATCCTCTTCGACCAATTCGACGTCAACCAGTCCGGCCTGCTCCTCGAACCGCATGGTCCGGCCGGTGTCTTTGCCGAACACACTTTGTTGCCGGCCAAGCACAAATCCGGTCCCGACGTTAGGATGACCGGCAAAGGGAATTTCAGAGGCCCGGGTGAAGATGCGAACGCGTGCGGTGTTGGCGGGATCTTGCGGCGGCAGGACGAACGTCGATTCCGAATAATTGAACTCCGCGGCGATCCGCTGCATTTGCTGATCGGTCAAGCCCTGGGCATCCGGTATGACCGCGAGTGGGTTGCCGCCGAAACGGTCCGCCGTGAAGACATCGATCGTGACGTAGGCTATTTCGGACATCGGTTTGCTCCGTCTAGTTCAACAATTCCAACATGACTCTCTCGCCCCCGGCCAATCTTGCCAAATCGTAAGGTTGCCGCATTGCGAAATGGCTCGACCCTGCCGTCGGTTGCTATAAGATTTAGCGTATTCGGCTCCTTTAATCGATTGAGTTCAGTCATCGCCGTGCGCGCAGAGTTTTGTCTTCACCGCCGGTTGCCTGCCGCTGCCTGTGCCCTTGGGGATTCGCGGGGTTTGGTCACGTGAATAGCCTATATTCCGACGATTCCGCGGTCGCGCCAGAGGCGGATGCGCCGACTGTGGCGCGGGCCACGGTTTGGTCGACGCTCGACAATTGGGCGCGGCAGATCGTGCAGCTGGTTACATTCATGGTGATCGGCAATATCGTCGGCCCGACCGTCTTCGGCGTCATGGCATTGGCGATCCTGTACCTGATGATCGTCCGGGCATTCGTGGTCGACGGCCTGGCCGAGGCGGTCATTCAACGCACCAACGTCGAACGCGCCCATTTCGAATCCGTGTTTTGGGCTCTCGCGGCATTGGGCGTGGTCATCGCTTTGTTCACGTATGGCATTGGCGCACCGGCCGTGGCGGCGCTATTCGACCAACCGCAATTGACCGATATCATCCGTGCGCTCGCCGTCATTTTTCCGGTGATGGGCGCCTCCTCGCTAATGGAAAGCCGGCTCAGGCGATTGCTGAACTTCCGCGTTCTCGCCATCCGCACCGTGCTCGCCTACGGTTCGGCGGCCATTGTCGGCATCGCCGCGGCCGTCGGCGGCTACGGCATTTGGAGCATGGTCATTTATCAGGTCTGGCTTGGGCTCTATGATTTCTTGTCGTTGATCGTGCTGTCGCGCTGGCTTCCCCGCTTCGCCTTTTCCGGCCGCCATCTCCGCGACTTGATGGGGTTCGGCTTGAACAATGGCGGTGTCCGCGTGGTCACTTTTTTGTCGCGCTCGGTCGACCGCATCCTGATCGGTTACTTCCTCGACGTCCTGTCGCTCGGGCTGTTCGGAATGGCTCGGCGCATCGTCGAGGGCGCGAGCATGGCCTTGACCGGCATGATGCATGCCGTCGCCTTGCCGGCGTTCGCCAAGCTGCAGGACGACCAGCCGGCCTTGTGCCGGGCGGTCTATACGTCGACGGAACTCGCCAGCCTGGTGATACTGCCGGCTTATATCGGCCTTGCCATCGTCGCGCCCGACTTGATTGGCGCCCTACTCGGCCCGGCCTGGAGCGATGCCGCCCTGGTGCTACAGATTCTCTGCCTGGGCCAAGCTTTTCTGCAGACTTCGTATTTCTTCGGTATCGCCATCATGGCGGTCGGCCGGGCGGATTTATCGCTGAAACTTCAGGTCGGAACCTTTTTCCTGCGCATCGTGGTCATTTCGTTTGCGGTTCAGTACGGCTTAGTGGCGGTGACTTTGGCCGATCTGGTCGTGACGGTCTTGATCTACCCGGCTTGGGTGGTTGCAACACGGCGCATGATCGGACTTGATATTTGGCATTTTATTCGGCTTTTCCGGCCGGCTTTGGTGGCGACCGGTACGATGGCAGCAGCGGTTTTGGCAATCGGCACGTGGCCGCTGGAGAATGCGAGCGCGGAACTCCGCCTGGTGACCATGATTCCGGTCGGCGTTGCCGTTTATTGCAGCACGCTGTTCGTGGCCGGCCGTCGGAGCCTTGACCAGGCGCGCAAGGCGTTCCGCCGCGGTTCGGCATAACACGACAAATTCATCTCTAATTTTGCCGATAGCGGCCAACGCTGCTATACTGACGACAATCAGGGAACGGGCATAAGATGTCGCGGAGAAGAAGCGATGAGCCATGGGCGCCCCGTGGATACGACCACGACAAGCATTTTGCCGGTGCTTGTTCTTGCTGTTTGCCTGCCTGTACTGGGCGGCTGCGTCACCATGGACGAGGCGCAAACCAAGCTGACCCAGGTAACGCAATCGGTCTCGGTCTTCGCGCGTCAGGCGCAGGCCTCGACCGCAAGCGCCATTCAAAGCATCGCGGACCAGCTCAACGACCTCTATGACATGAATGGCGGCTTCCTGTCGGATCTGTTCGGAGACCCGGCCGACAACAAGGAATCATACGAAAAACTGGTGCAGAGCTGCCCGGAAGCCATCGGTCCGATCAAAAACGCCGCCGAAAAGACAGGCATTTCCGCGAACTATCTGCTGGCGCTCGCCAGGCAGGAAAGCGGCTGCAATTCACGGGCGAAATCCCGCACGTCGTCCGCCGCCGGCATGTTTCAGTTCGTCAAACAGACATGGCTAATCGCGGTCAATGACAACGGCGCCAAATACGGCCAGCCCGAGATGGCGGCGGCCATCTATATAGACAAAGGCGGTATCGCTAGGGTCAAGCGCTCGGCAAGCGAACGTGTGATCCTGAAAAAGCGCTTCGACGCGGATTTCTCAGCGCTCATGGCGGCCGAATTGGCGCGCGACAATCACGCCTACCTGACACGGCGGCGCAAACGTGACTTGACGGCGACCGACCTTTACATGGCGCATTTCCTGGGCGCCGGCGGGGCCAACAAGTTTCTGGCCGCCTTGGATAACCATCCTGATTCCTCGGCCGCGCAAATCTTCCCATCCGCCGCCAAGGTCAACCAGGCAGTCTTTTACAAAAGCGGCAGTCCGCGCACGGTACGCGAAGTTCACAGCTATTTCCGCCGCAAGATCGAAGCCGTATGATCCAAGACGGTTAGCGACCGCTATTACCTCTTGGACAGGAAATCCCCATGAAGATGGACAGAGATGACTGGCTCGCTTATACGACCGAAGAAACGTTTGAGCCGGAACTGGCCATTTGCGATCCCCATCACCACTTCTGGGACCGGCCCACCCATCGCTACGTGCTCGACGAACTGCGCGCTGACATCGAGAGCGGCCACAACGTGGTCAGCACGGTTTTCATCGAATGCCGCGCCAGCTATCGCGAAGATGGCCCCGAGGCGTTCAAGCCGATCGGCGAAACCGAATTCGTCCACGCAATAGCCGAGGCGGCCGCGGCGGACCCCGCCGTCGGCGCCCGGGTTGCCGCCGGTATCGTAGGTCTCGCCGATCTCACCCTCGGCGACGACGTGGCAGCCGTCTTGGAAGCACAGATCGCCGCGAGCCCCATGCGGTTTCGCGGCATTCGCCACGCCGCCGGGTTCGACGACAGCGACGATGTGCGCAACTCCCACACCAATCCAACCAAATATCTATTGGCCGAACCGAAATTTCGCGCAGGCTTCGCCCAGCTCGCGCCGCTGAACATGAGCTTCGAGGGCTGGCTCTATCACCGGCAAATTCCGGAACTCACCGACCTCGCCCGCGCTTTCCCCGAAACGACCATCATCCTCAACCATTTCGGTGGCCCCCTCGGCATCGGTCCCTATGCCGGCCGGCGCCAGGAAATCCTCGATCAATGGCGCCGTGACATTACTGAACTTGCGGCCTGCGAAAACGTCGTCGCCAAACTCGGCGGGCTGTTCATGCCGATTAACGGTTTCGGTTTCCATGAGCGGGAGCGACCGCCGAGTTCAGCCGAATTGGCCGAAGCCGGCCGGCCCTATCATATTCATGCGATCGAGCAATTCGGCGTCGATCGATGCATGTTCGAAAGCAATTTCCCCGTCGATCGCGCTTCGACTTCCTATAACGTGCTCTGGAACACGTTCAAGCGGCTCGCAGAAGGCTTTTCAGGCACCGAGAAAGCGGCGCTGTTCCACGACACCGCGGCACGGGTCTACCGGCTCGACACTTGAGCGACCGTCGGCCCCGTCCAGTCGATATCGAGCCGCTGTTTCAAGGCCCGGCTGCCGGCTTTGGTGACACCGACGGTGCGGGTGCGATCGACACGGGTGATCCAACCGTGGTCGAAGAAACACTCGGCGATAGCGCCACCCAAGGCGCCGGCGAGATGTGGCCGCCGTTCGCTCCAATCCAGGCACCGCCGGGTCAGCGGGCGGCTCTTTGACTGCAACGCCGACACGGAGATGCCGAATTCCGTGAACAGCGCCTCGCCGCTCGCGGTCACTGTGAACGCCAGATCGTCCAACTCAAGCGCGCCCATCCGGCGAAACGCATCGGTAACAGCAATGCCGAGATCGCCGGCCAGGTGGTCGTAACAAGTGCGCCCCCGCCGCATCGCCGGATCCCGCGGCCCGGTCCGACGCGGCCGCCGCGGTGGGCCGGCCGCCAGTTCAGAGAGCGCCTGCAACGCGTGCGCCACCGTCGGGCCGGCCAAGCGATAGAACCGGTGTCGTCCCTGGCGCTCCACGGCCAGCAATCCGCCCGCGGTCAGCTTGGCCAAATGGGCGCTCGCGGTCTGGGGCGTCACGCCGGCGGCATAAGCAAGCTCCGAGGCCGTCCGTGCCTTGCCGTCCGTCAACGCCGACAAAATGCCGGCACGGGCCGGATCGCCAATCAGTTGGGCGACACCGGCAATCATTGGTTCATTGGACATAGTTCGATGGTAGCCGAAGTATGCTTTTAAGACAAGGACGTTGTCTCCCGTCCTCAATCAGCTGCCGCGAACGCTGGCCGCCAAGCGCGCGAGCAACGCTGCCGCTTCGTAGACGTTGGCCTGGCCCTTGGCCGGGTCGTCGGCATCGATCAAGCGGACCTCGGCCTCTCCGCGATAGCGTGTGATGGGGTAGACGTAGCCGGCGCGGCTCGCGGCGGCGCGCGGATAATCGCGATACCGCGGATTGTCGCCGCCGAGCAGGATCGAGCCGCCGTTGGCGGAGCGATAGGCGGTTAGGCTTTCGCTATCCCGGCGCAGAACTTCGAAGCCATAGGCGCCGGCCTGATCGGCCAGTTCGGCAGCCCGGTAGAGCAGATAGAGTGTGACCCGATCGGCCGGCGTTTCGTAATTGCCGGCGACCGAGATCAAATAACGGCGGTCGTCGAGCGCGGTTTCCCGGTAGCCGAGCCCGTCGGTTCCGGCGGGTCCATAGGCGGTCGGGCCGCCACAGGCCGAGACCATCACCAACAACGCCAGCATCACCGGTCGCATGCCAATCCCTCCGCGAACGACCGGCCGAAGTATAGCCGCAAAAGCGGCAAAAGTCGCCGGCGCTTAAGCCGCTGATTTGGGTTTCGACAGGCGATAGGTAACGACGCCTTTGGCGATCAAGCGATTGTCGTCGTCGGTGACATCGACGTCGGCCACGGTGAGCGCGCCGCCGCGGCGGAGAACCTGTGCGGTCGCCGTCAAATCGGCATGGGCGGCGCCTTCGAGAAAGTTGATGTTCATGGCCGCTGTGGCGCCGCGGGCGCCTTTGCCAATGTCCGGATAGGACCACGCCGCCGCCGTGCCGGCCTTGTCGATCAACGCGGCGATGACGCCGCCATGCACCAGCTCGTCGCCGCGCCCAAGCTCGGGCCGAAACGGCAGCCGCAAAGTCACATGCCCCGGCGCCAGGCTGGTCATGCGTGCGCCCAAAACCTTGCCAAAGCCCTGATCCAACATGCGCGCCTCGAACGCTGCCATATCCAGTTCCGTCATCGACCATCCTCGTTCTTTATGTCGGGCTCAGAATAGTCAGGATCGGCGGGATTGGAAGGGCGGCGCGAAGCATGCCGGCCAAAGTCGGATTCGTCGTGAAATGCCCATCGTGCTACGGTCGCCGCTAACTGTCGCAAAGGAACCCCCATGTCGAACGAAGCATCGTTTCCGGTTCTGGATCCGGAGACCCTACCGGCACAGACCGCCACGACCTACCCGGAAGAGCTGAGGAGCGTCGTCGAAGGGCGCGAAGTCCGCGGTCTGGGCGACGCCCTGGGCTTGCGAAATTTCGGTGTTAATTTGATCACGCTTCGGCCGGGCGCGGCCTCGGCGCAGCGGCATTGGCACAGTCATGAAGATGAGTTCGTTTTGGTCGTCGACGGCACGCTGACGTTGGTCATGGACGCAGGTGAGCGGGAACTTGGGCCCGGCATGGTGGCGGGCTTCGTCGCCGGGACACCGGATGGCCATTGCTTCGTCAACCGCAGCGCCGAGCCGGCCAGCTTCCTGGTCGTTGGCGATCGATTGCCGCAAGACGATTGTCACTACCCCGACGTGGACCTGCACATGAAGCAGGGGCTGTCGGCAAAATTCACCCGCAAAGACGGTAGCGAATTCTAGAACGGCCGGTCGCCTTTCACGGTGACGCGGTAGCCGTGGCGAACCTCGGGATAATAATCCCACAAGGCATGGTGCTGGGTGCAGCGGTTATCCCAGAACGCCATCGAATTGGCTTTCCAGCTAAAGCGACAATGAAATTCCGGCGTCGCGATATGATGGAACAGGAAATCGAGAATGGCCCGACTTTCGCCGCGCGGCAGGTCTTTGATACGGGTCGTAAAACCGGAATTGACGTATAGTCCCTTGCGCCCGGTCACCGGGTGGGTGCGTACCATGGGATGGGTATTTTCCGGATAGTCCTCGTCGCGGAGCTTTTCGTTCAGCCCGTAGCGGCCACGATAGACGTGCTCGGATCCATGCACCGCCTCCATGCCGTCGAGATAGGTCTTCATGCGATCGGATAGGGCATCATAGGCGGCATACATGCTGGCGAACATGGTGTCGCCGCCGTTCAACGGCGGCACTTCCGTCAACCGCAGGATCGAGCCCATCGGCGGCTCCGCATCGCAAGAAACGTCCGTGTGCCAGCCATTACCCGCGACGCGACGGGAGTTTTCGTCGGCATGGATGACCAGGATTTCCGGATGGCCTTCGGGCTTCGGCGCCGCGGGATGGATATGAAGCTCGCCAAAGCGGCGGCCGAAATCCTTGTGCTGATCCAGGCTAAGGTCCTGATCACGGAAGAAGATGACCTGATGCGCCATTAACGCATCGTGGATTTCCTGGAAGGCCTGATTGCCCAGGGGCTCGGCCAAATCGACACCGGATATTTCCGCGCCAATGATCGGCGACAGGGGTTCTACGGTAATCGTCTCATAACTCATTATGGTGCTCCTTGATGCCGGTCCCTAATTATACCCGAACAACCAGCGCGACACACCGTCATGGATGTTGACCACGTCATGGCGGGCCTGGCGCGGAATAAAGGCTTCGTCGCCGGGCGACAGCGCCATCGCAACGCCGTCGACAGTGAGTTCGATGGTGCCGTCGACCACGGTCACCAGTTCGTCCGTCCGATGCACGAAATCGCGCCAGGCTTGGCCCGGCGGATCGACAAAAGTCTGGCAGGAATAACCGCGCCGACGCCAGTCATCGGCAACGGATGCCGGATCGACCGGCTTGGTGTATTTGTCTCGAACGACTCGATCCTCGACCATGCGCCAATTATGGCCGCCGGCTACCGGTTCGGTCAAACCGCCGCAAAATCCCAATAATTCCGACGTGGTCCACGTCAGCCGTCAACCATGAAGCCGCCACCGGATGCATCGACCAGGGCGCCGGAAATGAAGGATGCGGCATCGGACAGCAACCAGAGCACCGGCTCGGCTATTTCAGGCGGCGTCGCCACCCGTCCGAGCGGGATCGTTGCCTCGACCGCTTTCAGCTGCGCCGGGTCGGTGTCGAGCGCGGAGGTCATGTCGGTCCGGGTCATGCCCGGCCGCACGCCATTGACCCGAATGCCGTCGGCCGCCGCTTCTTTTGCCAAACCAATGGTGAAGGCATCGACCGCCGCCTTGGAAGCGGCGTAGGCGCTGTTGCCAGGTCGTCCGCCGATGGTCGCGGCCATCGAGGAGATATTGACGATGGCGCCGCCCGAACCGCCGCGTCTTGTTGACATGGCTCGCACCGCCTCCCGGCAACAAATCATGGTACCGGTCACATTGACGGCAAACAGCCGGGCCAGGTCGGCAGCCTCGAAGTCGGCAACCGCGCGCCGGCCGAAGCCGATGCCGGCGGAATTAACCAGCGCCGAAGGCGGTCCCATATCTCGGCGTACGTCGGCGAACAACCGGTCCACTTGGTCAGCGTCGGCGACATCGGCCTGAAGCGCCCGCGCCCGGCCGCCGGCGGCGGTGATATCGTCGACGACGCCATTGGCTGCCGTTTCGTCACGCCGGTAGGCGACGGCGACGTCAAACCCTCGGGCGCCGGCGGCGCGGGCCACGGCAGCGCCAATGCCACGCGAGCCGCCGGTGACGATCAACACTGTCATCGGCTCTGTTCGTCAAGCATCGTCGCGACCAAGTCATTCAACCGGTCGAGGCCGGCGCCGAGATAGTCCGGCGGCAAGGCCGAGGAAATCCGGAAATGATTTTCCAGGCCGAAGCAGTCGCCGGGTATCACCAATACGCTTTGCTCCGCGCGCAGGCGCAAGACGAAGTCCCGCGAAGCGATCGGCAAGTCATAGCGAACGAAGGACATTGCCGACGCTTCCGGCGGCACCACGGCGAATATGCCGGGATGATGGCCGAGGCGATCGCGCAACAGATCGAAGCCATCGCGGATCAGGCGCCGGGTGCGCGCGATCAATTGCGCCCGAACCGACGGCTCAAGGGCGATCGCCGCCAATTTGTTGGCCAGCATGGTGGCGCTGATGGTGGCATATTCATGGCGCCGCCACAGCGCGGTGATCAGCGCCGGCGGCGCCACGACCCAGCCGCAGCGCAATCCCGGCAGGCCGTAGGCCTTGCTCAAGCTATTGACGGCGACGGTGCGCTCGTAGCGGCCCCAGAAAGACGGCGTCGGCCGGTTGCGCCGGCGTTCGGCGCCGCCATAGACCTCATCGGCCAAAACCCAGGCGCCGACCCGATCGGCCGCTTCGACGATCGCCGACATCGCCTCCTCGCTTAGGATGCTGCCCGTCGGGTTGTGCGGATTGACAACGGAAACGACCTTGGTCGCCGGCCCGATTGCCGCCGTCAGCCGATCAATGTCGAGCGCCCAGCCCGCCTCCTCAACCAACGGCACGGATTTCACGTCGGCACCCATATTGCGCGCGTTGCCCGCGAACTGAAGGTAGGTCGGTGCCATGGCGACGACCTCGTCGCCCGGCTCCAACAAAGCGGCGGCAATCAAGCCGTTGGCCTCCGACGCACCGACGGTGACCAGCACGTTATCGGCTTCAGCGCCGTCATAGAGGTCGGCGATGCGTTGGCGCAGCGCATGCTCGCCGTTCACTTCGGGATAATTCAACGACACGTCGCTCAGCGCGTCGGGCGGCAAGCCCGCCAACCCGAAAAGCTCGCCGAGGCGCACCGGTTCGACGCCGCTTTCAGAAAAATTGTAGTCAACGCCCTGTTCGTTCTCCGACAGGAATTGTTCGACCGCGAACGGATGAAACGGCATGGCCTTGATTTCCAATAGTTTATTTTGGTGCACCAACGGCAGATGCTAGAGCAAATTTCGATCATACGGGACCGTTTGACCGGGATTATTTTGCGTTGTGGCAAGGAGCGCGTCGCCATGCGATGTGGGGCACCGGATAAGACGCGCGACGCCGCCACAATGCAAAAGAACCCGGCCTTCGGTGGGGCAAATCGGCTTTTCGGGTGCGTTGCGATGCTAGCCCGATGAACCACATCGCGCTGCGCAGCGCGCCTGCCCGAAAAGTCGATTTGCATCCATCAAACGATTCCGTATGGTCGAAAATTGCTCTAGCATCACCGCGCGGCGAATCGCCAGGAAGCGATTTGGCTGAAACCGGGAACGAGGCGACCATGACTGACATCGCGTTCCGATCCGCGACACAACTTCTGGCAGCGCTGAAAGTCGGTGAAATTAGCGCGGTCGAGATGCTGGAGCATTATTTGGCGCGCGTCGAACGCTATGACGGCGCCTTGAACGCGGTGGTCGTGAAAGACGTTGAACGCGCCAAGGCACGGGCCGCTGCACTGGACACCGAGCGTCTCCGCGGCGACCGAATCCGGCCCTTGCACGGCCTGCCGATGACGATCAAGGAAAGCTTCAATATCGCCGGCCTGCCGACCTGTTGGGGCGTGCCCGATGCCGCCGACAAACTGGCCACGGCGGACTCCGTCGTCGTCAGCCGGCTCACCCGCGCGGGCGCCAACATATTCGGCAAGACCAACGTTCCGGTCATGTTGGGTGATTGGCAGTCCTACAACCCGGTCTACGGCACCACCAACAATCCATGGAACACCGCACACAGCCCGGGCGGCTCTTCCGGCGGATCCGCAGCAGCCCTCGCCGCCGGCCTCACGGGTTTGGAATTCGGCAGCGATATCGGCGGCTCGATCCGGGTGCCGGCGCATTTTTGCGGTGTCTACGGGCTGAAGCCGACCCAACATCTCATCCCCGCTCGTGGCCAGACCCTATTCGACAGCGTCGACGAAGAGGATCTCAACGTCGTCGGCCCCTTGGCCCGCGATGTTGAGGATTTGGAACTGGCGTTGGATTTGACGGCCGGGCCCGATCTCTTGGACGCCGATGCCTGGACCTTGTCCTTGCCGGCGGAGGACCGCCGTTCGCTGGCCGAGTACAAAGTCGCCGTATGGAACGATTCCGCCATTGCACCGGTCGACGGCGCCGTCGGCGCCGCCCTGCAGTCGGTTGTCGACCAACTGGCAAGCCGCGGCGCGGTCGTTGACGACCGTGCCCGTCCCGACGTCTCGGATGCGGACTTGTATCGCCTCTACATTGATCTGTTGCAGCCGATCGTCACCATGGGCGCGCCAGAGGCGGAGGTCGGCATGGCCAAGGCCGGGGTCGGCGACCTCGACCCGCAGGACATGAGCCGGCAAGCGATGCGCATGCGGGCTCTTACCATGACGCATCAAGACTGGATCTCCCGGAACGAGGCGCGACAGAAGCTCCGCTATCAGTGGCATGACTTTTTTGGCTCCTACGATGTCGTGCTGGCGCCGGTGATGGGGGTGGCCGCCTTCCCGCATGACCAATCCGAAGATCGCGGCGCCCGCGAACTCACCGTCAATGGCACCCAGCTCTATTACGGCGCCCAAATCTTTTGGCCGGGCATCTGCAACACGGCTGGGCTGCCGGCGGTGGCGGTGCCGATCGGCCAAACGCCGGACGGCTTGCCGGTCGGTATGCAGATCATCGCGCCCCATTGGCACGAAAAGCGCGCCATTCAGTTTGCCCGCCTGGTCAAGAGTGAAGTCGGCGGCTTCCAGCCGCCGCCCGGCTTCGGCACATGAGCCGATTGCGGCCTGCCCGCACCGCGGAACTGCCGCATTTAAGCGGCCTCTGCTTCCGATCGAAGGCGGTTTGGGGTTATGACGCGGCGTTCATGGAGGCCTGCCGCGCGGAGCTCACGCTCACCGGCCAGGACTTGGACCAGACCTGTGTTCAAGTCGCCGAAGATGAAGACGGCGTCATCGGAGTGGTACAGGTCGTCATCGACGACGACATCGCCGAACTGGAAAAACTGTTTATCGAGCCGAACCGGATACGCACCGGCGCCGGCCGCCGGCTGTTCGACTGGGCGATCGAAGCGGCCCGAGCCGGCGGCGCCAAGCAACTGATGATCGACGCCGATCCGGACGCCGCCGATTTCTATCGCCGGGTGGGCGCACACAACGCCGGAACATCGGCGTCGGTCTCGATCCCCGATCGTCACTTGCCACGGCTTAAGCTCGACCTCTGATAGACACCCGCGATCCGCGGCAATACAATCCGACGCCGATGACAGCTCCGATAAAACAGCAGCCCCATGGCCAGTAAATCTGCACAGCGCCGCCTTGCCGCCATTCTTTCGGCCGATGTCGTTGGATATTCACGCCTGATGGAGCGCGATGAAGCCGGCACGTTGGATCGGTTGAAGGCGTTGCGGAAGTCCGTGATCGATCCCGCGACCGCAAACCATGGCGGGCGCATCGTCAAGACCATGGGCGACGGCATTTTGGTCGAGTTCCCGAGCGCGGTGGCGGCTGTCGACTATGCCATCGCGTTCCAGTCGGCGATCGCCGACGTCGGCACCGGCGTCGACGAGGATCAACAAATCCGGTTCCGTGTCGGCATCAATCTCGGCGACGTCATTATCGATGGCGACGACATTTTCGGCGACGGCGTCAATGTGGCGGCCCGCCTCGAGGCGCTTTGCGATCCCGGATCGCTGTACATATCAGGAAGCGTGCACGAACAAATCGTCGGTAAGGTCGATGCAGCCTTCGATGATTTGGGCGAACAAACAGTGAAAAATTTGGTGCGGCCTGTCCGCGTCTACCGTCTTGCCGGCGAAGCCGACGCCGAAAGGAACTCGGTTCTCAGTCTGCCGGACAAACCATCCATCGCCGTCCTGCCGTTCGACAATTTGAGCGGCGATGCGACCCAAGACTATTTTTCAGACGGCATCACCGAAGACCTCATCACCGCCCTCTCCCACATTGGCTGGTTTTTCGTCATCGCTCGCAACTCTTGCTTTGCCTATAAGGGGCAGAATATCGATGTTCGCGCCGTCGCAAAAGAACTAGGCGTGCGGTATGTCGTCGAGGGCAGCGTGCGCAAAGCCGGCGACCGCATACGCTTGACGGCCCAGCTTATTGACGGCCAGACCGGCAATCACGTATGGGCCACCCGCTACGACCGCAACCTGGAGGATATCTTCGCCGTCCAGGATGAGCTGACGGAGACCATGGTCGGCGCCATCGAGCCCGAGCTTAGCAAGGCGGAACAGGAACGCGCGCGCCTCAAGAAGCCCGGCTCACTCGATATGTGGGACCTCTATCAGCGCGGCATGGCGGCACTAAACGCCTTGACCGCGGACGGCCTCGTCGAAGCCGAGGCGATCTTCGATAAAGTAATCGCGCTCGATTCGACTTTCGCCGCTGCCTTGGCGGGCCTCGCGGAGATCCACTACTATTATGTCGTGCTCGGCCTCGCCGACGATCCGGATGCGTCCCGGCATTCGGCTTTGGATCATGCCCGGCGAGCGGCAGCGTTGGATCGGGAAGACGCGCGGACGCTTTGCAGCCTCGGCCGCGCCCATCTGGTCAATCGAAACTTCGCCGAAGCCGTCGAAGAGTTCCGAGCCGCTCTCAAGATTAACCCAAGCCACGCCCTCGCCCATTACGGCATCGGCGCCGCCGGCGTGTTCGGCGGAATTTCGGAAATCAGCCTGCCGCACTTGGAACAGGCGATTCGCTTGAGCCCGCAGGATGCCCATATGGGCTCTTTCCTGGTCCGCCGCGCTCAGGCGCATCTCTATCTCGGCAATTTCGAAACGGCGGCGGATTGCGCCCGGCAAGCCCTGCGCTTGCCGAATTTCCAATGGTCACGCCATATGATTTTGGCGTCGGCGCTGGGCCATATGGGCGAGACCGAAGCCGCCCGTGCGGCACTCGCTCCGCTGCTGGAAAAAATCCCGCACTTCTCCGCCCGTTATGCCCTGGATTTCTCGCCGATAAGCGACAACGACGATTTCAAACGCATGTTCGAAGGGCTCGAAAAAGCCGGGCTACGGCAGATCGGTTAAACTTCTTTGAGTCCGGCGACCAAACCCGCCAAGGCGGCACGCTCCGCATCCGACCGGACGGCAATAGAAAACTCGACACCGGTCACAACGCCGCCATAGCGATCCGCCAGTTTTGCGCCAATCTCCTCATAGGTGCCGATGGTGACGAACGTATGCAATACATCGCCGGGTATCCGCGCCGGCATCTCTTCCCAACGTTGTTGTTTGGACAATTGGCTCATCTCAATAGCCAAATCCTGCAAACCGTGAATCGCAAAGGCGCGGCGATAGGCCGGCGTCGAAGCATAAAAAGCGATCCGCGCCCGCGCATCCTGCACCCGCGTCTGCAAACTGTCCTCGTCCGCCGCCGTCGCCACCAAAGGCTTCATCGCAATCTCGAAGCTTTCCAATGAACGACCGGTTTGTGCTGCGCCGGCGGCCGCGGCGGGCATCATGACGTCGGTAATGAACTTCGGCGTGCAAACCGGATGCGGGCGCATACCATCGGCGACGGCACCAGCCGTTTCGCACATGCGCGGACCGATGGCGGCCAGATGAATGGGGATTGTCGGGTGCTCGATAGGGCCAGGATTGAACAGCGGCACCATCAGATCGAGCGTGTAGTGCTGGCTTTCAAAATCGAGGCGCGTGCCGTTCTGCCAACAATCCCAAATTGCCCGCAAGGCGCCGATATAGTCGCGCATCCAAGGCCCGGGCGCCGACCAGCTCATGCCATATCGGCGCTGGATGTGACCACGCACTTGCGGACCGAGCCCTAAGTGAAATCGTCCTTTCGACAATTTCTGAATGGTCCACGCCGACATCGCCGTTATCGCCGGACTGCGTGGAAAAGCGATGGCGACGGAGGTGCCAAGGCCGAGCGTCTCGGTTGCCGCCGCGGCCAGTCCCATCACCACGAACGGGTCGTCCTTGGTTTCTTCTACGACCATGCGATCATAGCCAAGCGCTTCGACCAATCTTGCATCGTCGCCGACCTGATCAATGGCCAGTGGCTGTTCGCTGGCGCGCAGGCCCGGATCGACTTTGCCAAGCGGCAGCAGCGTTTCAAGTAGCATGGGTTATGATCGCCGACGCCATTAAGCGACGGAAGAAAAAGCGGTCGGCTGCAGAATCTGATTGCTGAGCGAAGCGACGATCGCGCCGTCTTTCTCGGTTTCGGCGCGCTTCTCATGCCACTCCGGATCGCTCGCGAACGCATCCCACTTTTGCTCACGTTCAGCAAGCGATTCCCATGCCAGCATGTAATAGAGGGTCTGGTTCGATTCACCGATCGCCGTGGTCCAGAAGCCGGCCTGGCGAATGCCGTGTTTCTCCCACAGTTTCAACGTAATGGTCTCAAACCTGTTCAACAGAGCCGGCAGCCGGCCCGATACACAATGATAGATGCGTAATTCATAGAGCATGATCAGATCACTCCTTTATTTTCTGTGATATCCGCGTCAGCGGCGTTCACGCCTTGGCGGCTTGCGCCTCGATTTCGATGAGCATGTCTGGTGAGGCGAGCCCGTCGATGATCAACAGCGTCGATGCCGGCAAGGTGGCATCGCCGATGACTTTCTTGCGAGCCGCGCGATAGGCTTCGATGTGGCGTGTATCGGTCAGGAAAACGGTGAATTTCACCACATCCTTTTTGGCCATGCCGTTTTCCTTCAGACACGCCAGGATGTTGCGAAACGCCTGCTCGGCCTGTTTACGAATGCCGTCAACGATCTGGCCTTTCGGGTTGACGCCCACCTGGCCCGAAATGACCAGCCACGTGGCATTTGCCGGTACCTTCACACAATGAGAATAGGCGCCGCCCGGTTTGTGCGAGGCCTTCGGGTTCATGAACTCATTCATCGTAATGTCCTCCGTTTGTTTTCAACGTTGTGCCTCAAAAGCACGGCAACGCGCACGTGGCCCTTTTGTAAACGCTATGAAGCAGGTAACTCGCGCCAAGGAATACCGGCTTCGCTTTCGATCCAATCGTTGTCGTCCGACACGTATACCGATACACGACAGGGCAAAATTTGATCCAGTACCGACTCCACAGCGGTTCGTTATCGCTCGGTGTAAGACATTCTGTTCAATGCCGCATCGCCGCGTCAACCACTGGCAGCCGTCGCCGGCACGACACACCGTAAAACCAAGGTTGGCCGGAACAGCGCGACATCCTGTTCGGCCGGCGGGCTCAACGACGCTCGCGTTGCCTGGGCGGGAACGGTCAATGAGGCATTCATGTAACCGGTCGGGCCGTGCGGCAAGGCGCCACGGCCGGCGGCGGTCAGGGTCGCTGCAGTTTGCCCACCGCGCGCGGCGCATTGCTGGGCGAGCTTGGCCGCCGCATCAAGGAAACTTCCTGGCAGCACGGCGAGGCCGCTACTGACATCGGCATCCGGCGCCAGCACTTCGATGACGCCGTCGATGCCGAGTTCGGAAGACGCAACGATGACGCTGTCCCCATCGGCAATCAGGTTCTCGGCAACGATCGTTATGTTGCCGCCATTGCCGCCAAAGGCATTCGCCTCGATCCGCGAGTTCTGCAGGATAACGAATTCCGGATCAATACTGACATTGCCGCCATTGCCGGCACCGCCGGCAACGCTCGTGGTGATCGCGGCATCCACCAGCTGGAGAATCTGGACAGCCTCCAACGTGATGGAGCCGCCGTCGGATTGGGTGGTCGAGGTGCCGATCGTCGAATTCGAACTGAAGATGCTCTCACCGGCTTTGATCGTGATGTTGCCCGCCCTGCCGGTGCCTGTACTCAAAGCCACGATAACCGCATTGCCGGTCAGCGTAAGAGTCCGATCCGCGTTTAGAAAAATAGTCCCGCCGTCGCCGGGTCCCTCGGTTTCCGTCGTTATGACGCCGCCATTGGACAGCGCGATTGCCGAAGCGTTAACGCGGACAACGCCGCCGAAACCGCTTCCCAAGGCGTTGCCGGCAATAACGCCGCCATTGTCGATCGTGACGTCTTGGGCGGTGATGGTGATCCCACCGGCGTTGCCGGTCGCGGCGACCTGCGATTGATTGGTGATACCGGTTATCTCGGACGTCAGCGGCGCCTCTCCGACGATCGACAACCGAACCGCCGAGACGGTAACATCGCCGGCATCGCCGCTCGAAAATGTCGATGCCGATATCTCGCCACCGTCGAGGATTTGAATGCCATCGGCCAGCACCGTCACGGCGCCGGCCTTGCCCGTCGACCCTTGACCGGCGGTACTTAGTATACCGGTGGGAAAATCAGAACCCAAGCCGTTGATCAACAGCTCCGTAGTTTGAACGGTGACGATCCCGGCATCCCCAGCCGCAAAGGTAGAGCTTGATATCTCGGCGCCATCCAATACTTGGAGTTCGTCGGCGGTTACGGATACGTCGCCGGCCGCACCCGACGACCCGCTGTTCGCCACGCTCGAAATTCCGGTAAACGCGGCATCGTTCGATCCGATGATGACGATCTTACCGGCATCGACCACGACCGATCCGCCATTGCCGCCGGCACTTGTACCGCTGGTGATATCGCCGCCCGGCCGGATGGTCAGTTCGCCCGCGGTTACCGCAATGGTGCCGGCGTTGCCGGTCGAAGCGGCTCGGTTCGTGACGCCGGTAAACTGCCCCGAAGCCAGCGCATCGATGGTCATGCGATCGGCGTTGATGACCACCGAACCGCCTCGGCCGTTCGCAAAAGTGCTGACAGAAATCTCGCCGCCACTGAGAATTTCAAGTTCGCCGGCAGCCACGGTCACAGTGCCGGCATCGCCTGTCGAAATCTGTTCGGCCGTACTGCTTATCCCGGTGAATATCTGGGCGCCCAACCCGTTGATCGTCAAGCGACCGGCATCGATCGTGACGCTGCCGGCGTTGCCGTTCGCAAAGGTACTGCTTGATATGTTGCCGCCGCTCAATATTTCCGCGGCACCGGCGGTGATCCTCACATTGCCGGCAGCACCTGTGCCGGCCGCCCTGGACTGATTGACAATTCTTGTCGGCGACGTGGCTCCGGACCCGTCAACCACCAACCGGTCGGCAACCACGGTGACGTCGCCCGCGTCGCCGTCGGCGGAAGCGGCGGCAATGATCTCGCCGCCGGTAACGATTTGCAACGTGCCCGCGGTTACGGTGATATCGCCGCCGCGGCCACCGGCCACGGAGTTACTGGTTATCTGCGTGTTGTTTTCCAGCACGACGTCGGCACCGTTGATCGTGATATTGGAGGCTTTGCCGGCAGCGAAGGTATTGGCGCGAATCAAGCTCCCCGTGAACCGTGCCTCGCCGCGCGCGCGAATGTCGATCTCGCCGCTTTCCAGGGCGCCAAACGTATCCGTAACGATGACAGTCGTATCAGCGATAATTTGCCCTGCTTCGATCCGTACCGAGCCGCCGCCACCACCCCGGGTCGACAAAAACGCAAAGTCCGACAGGCTGATGCTGCCCAAGCGGTCAAACGATGCCGGCGCAATAGACGAACCCGCGATTTCAACCCGCCCGGGCGAGGCAACGCTCATCAGGTCGATCGTACCGTCCGGCACGGACACGAAACCGAAAGCGCCTCCGGTGATGCTGATGTCGCCGCCGGCGAGGGCGAACGTGGTACCGGGCCGCATATCCAATTCACTCTCTTGGATCGCGATCGACCCTGGGTTGTCGCTTAAGAAACCGAATGCCTCGGGCGCGGCGACGCTCAACACCGTGTTGGTGGGGTCGGTCGCACTAAAGCGGCCGCCGTCGGGAAACTCGATCTGGTCCGCGGTCGAGAGGTGGAACGAGCCGTCGACGTCCAGGAATGCATTGGGCCCGAAGACCACACCCGACGGATTAATGAAAAAGAAGTCGGCGTTCGGGATAGCCGAGCCCAGGAAGCCATCGATAGTAGACGGCGATCCGCCAGTCACGCGCGATATCACGGTGTCGATGTCGGCCGCGCCGGTGAACACGGCGCCTTCGCCAGTATTGATGTTAAAAGTCGCAAAGCTCTGGAACAGGTTGCCACCGGCCCGCGCCCCCAGCGCCTCGTCTATGACAAATCCGGGACCAACGAGTGTCACCGCCGGGCCGACGGAACCGTCCGTCACTATTTGCGCGTCGGCCGGTTGGCTGGAAATACAGAACAGAGAGAAGAGCACCGGCAGCGCCAAGGCCCAATGCAGGCGAAAACATCCCGCGAAGCCGCTCACAGCTGTGAAATGAGCCATCGTGGAGCGGTCAGATTGTTTTTACGCAAATACATATAGAGCCTGATCGGAAAAGTGTTAGGTGGCATTAGCCAAGGCAATTTGAGCAGAAGCGCCGGTACTAGGCAAGCGCCACCGACGACTATAGCGCCCTATTAGGCCGCGCAGCGGAGCGTGATTATTGTCAAAGAGCCTGTCGCCGCGATGTCCGAACTCGCGGCCTTGTCACCCAACCCCACCACCGCCGGTGCGGCAACGAAGTAGTTGGCGTCTTGCACGGTGTTGGGATTGGCCGGCAGGGCGCCGCGGCCGGCGGCGGTTAAGGTCGCCGCCGTTTGGCCGCCGCGGGCCGCGCATTGCTGTGCCAATTGGGACGCGGCGTTCAGAAAATCACCATTGAGCGCGCTTAGGGCGGCGGTGACATCGGTGTCGGGTGCCTCGATGAGGACGGTTCCGGCGATACCGAGAGCCGACGACGCCGAAACGATGCTGGCGCCATCGATCAGCAAATTATCGGCGGTGAGTTGGATGTTGCCACCGGCGCCGGCGAAGGCATTGGCGATGATGCTGCTGTCGACCAGCACGATGAATATCGGGTCGACGTCGATATTGCCGCCGTTGCCGATGCTGTTGAGTACCGTGGTGGTGATCTTGGCCCCGCGCAGCTCGACGAGATTGCCGACTTCGATGGTGATGTTGCCGCCGTTGCCTTCGAAAGCCTCCGCCGTGATCTCACCGCCGTGCAGCAACAGTTTGTCGCTGGCCCGAATCAACAGGCTGCCGGCGAAGCCGCTGCCCCGGCTTGACGAGCCGATACGGCCGGCATCGGCCACGAGAATGGATTCCGCATCAACTGTAATATTACCGCCACCGCCATCGACCGTGGTCGCTGTGATGGCGCCGTTTTCGCTGACAACAAGATACCGCGCGGCAAGGTCAATGGCGCCGGCGTTCGCCGTCGTGCTGCTGCCGTCGGCACGGGCGCGCTGGTCGGCGGTGATCAGGGCGTTGCCGGTGACTGTCGCCGTGTCCGTTGCCCGAATAGTGATATCGCCGCCATCGCCGGCACCGGTTGTAATCGCGGCAATTTCACTGTTGTCCAGCATGGTGAGGTCTTGGACATCCAAAGTGACGGTGCCGCCGGCACCGGCGCCTTCCAGCATCGAGCCGGAAATCGATCCGTCATCGGTCAGCTCCAGCGCGCCGGCGGCGTGGATCCGGATATCTCCGGCGTCCTGATCGGTCGCCGATGCGGTAATAGCACCGCCTAAGCCGACCGTCGCACCGTCGACGTGGATCGCGATCGCCCCGCCGCGCCCGGCGCCGGCGGATTCCGTGCCGATCAAACCGCCGGCCAGACGCAGCGTTTGTGCGGTGAGCGAGATTGCGCCGGCATTGCCGGTCGATCCGGGCGCGGTTCGACTGGTTATCTTAGGGGTGGCATCGCCGCTCAAGACCACGGACCGCGCCGCCTTGACGGTGATGCTGCCGGCGGCGCCGGCGCCGAAAGTATCGGTTGAGATTTCACTCGGCCCGGACAGGGCCAAATCGTCAACGTCGACGGTGACCGAGCCGCCGGCGCCGGTGGCAAAGGACGTCGCGCTAATGAAACCACCGGTCATGGCAAGATGCGGCGCCGCGACCGAAATTCTGCCGGCGGCCGCACCGGTGAAGGATAGGGTCGTGGTGGTGATGGCGGCGTCATCGGCGATCGAGATCGATTCCGACGCGTTGACGGTGATGTCGCCGGCAGCGCCGGGGCCGAAGGTCGAACTATCGATCTTGGCGAGGTTCCGCATCGACAGTTTGCCGACATCGATATCCACCTGCCCGCCTTGGCCGACGCCGGAGGTCGACGAGAATATCAATCCGCCTGCCATGTCGAGGCTCGATGCCTTCAAGGTCACGCGCCCGGCGGCACCGCTTGAAAACGGAAATGCCGTGCTGGTAATGGTGAAACTGTCGGCAATGGAAATCGACCCGGCGGCCGTGAGTTCGCCGCCTGCCGCGGAGACAATAACCGCGCCGGCATCGCCCTCGGCAAAAGTGCCGGCGGCAATGGAGCCGTCAAGACTGCCGACCAGGTTGCCGACATCGAGGCGAACGATCCCGCCCTGGCCAAAGCCGCGGGTATTGGTGCTGATGCCGCCGCCCGGCATCTCCAGGACCGGTGTCGTCACCGTGATCAATCCGGCATTGCCGGTCGAGCCGAAATCGGCGTCGCTTGCCAGGAAAGCCTGGTCGATGCGGGCCTTGTTCGTGGCCGAGATCGAGATATTGCCGGCGTTGCCGTCGGCGAAGGTGACGGTGTCGAGGGTCGAGTCACCGTCGATCAGGAAATCCTTGGTCTCAACGACAATGTCGCCGGAGGCCGCGGCAGAGAAGTTTCCCGATAGTACGGAGGACTGGTTTTGGATCGCCACGGAGTCGCGACCGGCGATGCGGACGCCGCTACCGCTTTCCACCACACTGCCAGAGAAAATCCTATCGGCAAAAATCACCGTATCCCTGATGTGCACCCGGCCACTTTGGATGGTGACGGCTTCGCCGCCCGCGCCACTGACGTCGATCAGACTGCTCGCCATGGAGACGGCGCCATCAAAACCCTCGGCCGCAGCAGTTTGGGCAACACCGCCGAGCGGCGTGGTGCCCAACGGCCCGACGCCTAGAAAATTTACCGTGCCATTGAATACGTCAAGCGTCGCGAAGTTGGTGGCGATTTCTTGGCTGGCAAACGTCATGGTCGCGTCGACCGGCAGACTCAAAGCGCTGCCGAAGAGGCCAAGCACACCGCTGTTGCCGTCGAGAAACCCGAAGGCCGCCGGTGCTGCAGTGGAAAACGTACTGCCGCCGAGATCAACGGCCGAATAAATGGCACCGTCCGCGAAACCGATGTGATCGGCACTGGCCGCATGGAAAGAGCCGTCGACGTCGAGTGCCGCGTCGGGACCGAATATCAGGCCATGCGGATTGATCAGGAACAGATCCGCTTCAGGGATGGCCAACCGGAGCGTGCCGTCGATGAACGACGGATCGGCGCCGGTTACCCGGGATATCACGGCGCGCAGGTCGTCGGGTCCGCTAAACGTCGCACTGCCGCCGGTCGCAATATTGAATTGACTAAAACTGTGGAACAGGTTGTCGCCGGCCCGGCGGCCCAGATCGGCGGTAATCGCGTGGTCCGGCCCGGCGATCGTCCGTGCCGGCCCAACCGTCCCATCGGTTGCGATTTGAGCGTGGACCGCCGTCGCCGCCGCTAGGAGGCAAGCGGCTTGCATTATTGACCACAAGGAAACCTTCGTCATCATCATGACCCTTGGCTCCCGATCGGCGCACCGCATAGCAAAATACGCCATAGGTGAAATCAATGGTGTCACAGAATCCGTGTCATGAACAGCCACGGGGCTTTCGACAATTGTGATCGGGCAAAGGCCGTGTCACCATGCCGGGCGGAACGCAAGGGAGGACCCGATGACCGAACAAGCCGGCGAGACCGCGACGATTACCGCGGTGATCCGCGACTATCTGGATGGCATGGTGTTCGCCGACGCGGCCAAATTGCGCCGAGCGTTTGATCCCCGATCGTTCGTCATCGGCTATTACGGAAGCGTGCTTGAATGGTCGTCGCGCGAGGAATTCATCACCATGGTCGAAAAACAGGGATCTGCGCCGAAAGGCGAGAAATATTACTCCGACATCGTCAGCATCGACATCGTCGGCGATATAGCCTCCGCCAAGGTCGTCGACGATTATCGGGGCGACCGGTACACCGATTATCTGTCGTTTCTCAAGCAAGACGGCGAATGGGTCATCGTCAACAAGACCTATTACAGGCATCCCAAGACCTAATCCGTTTGGGTCACTACGAATTTCTTAATGCTCACGCCATAACCTGCCCTCCGTTGTCCATGCAACGGAGGTGGCGTGATGGCTTCGACCAAGCTGAACATTGGCGACCGGCGGACCACGTCGGTGTATTGCGTCCTGGCCGTCGGCGCATTGCTGCTGAGCGCCTGTGTGAACCAGATCGGCCAACAGGCAACCACAGGAAATTACTCCGGCATATCTCAACAGTCGAAAAAGACCGACTACGCGTCTTTGTCGGCGGAAACCCATTATAACGTTTGCCAAGCGTTGTTGGCGACGCAGCAGATGTCGAAGCTCGATGACTGCCTGGCACCGTTATGGAACCGCGCGGATAGCGAAACCTTCACCTTCAGGGGCGTCGGCACACTCTCCAAGGACTATGTCCTGATCTATTTGCACGACCTGGAAACGCAAAAATATCTCGAGCTCGGCGACCTCGATCAAGCCTATTACCATGCCGAAAAGGCCATGGAAGCGGCCCGGGGCAACCCGAAAATCGTCCTCAATCAGGCACTTTCAATCTTTACCAGCATCACCACCCTCGGCCTGAACAACCCGAGCGCCGACGACAGCTTTACGTCGCGCAAAACCCGCGAGCAGGCGGTAATCGAGCCCCTGGGGCTGATGGCGATCGTCCAGACGTTGCGCGGTAATCCCGATGAAGCGGAAAAATTCCGCGCCAAGCTCCACGAGAGCTACGCCAAGGCCGGCAAACTGAACCTGGAAAAAGAAACGTCCCTCATCCGTCGTTGGCTCGCCGAGGCCTATTACGTCGCCGGCGATTATGAACAAGCCTATCTGATCTCGACGCGCGACGACCGAACCGGTGCTCAAAAAGCCTTCGACGCGGTCTCCAGCCTAACCCTGTTTGTGGCCAAGCCGTTGATGGAGCCATTGAGCTTTGCCATGGCCGGCACGAACTTTGACGACTTGCGTTTCGTTGAGGAATTTCCCAAACAAATAATGCTCTACCGGAGCGCCTTCAAATCAGGCCGGCTCGACATCGCCCGCGCCGGCTATGACGAATTGCTGGCCAACGAACGGCTGCCCAATTTCGCCCGCTTCCATTTCAGGCTGCTGCATGAACGCGCCAAATTGGCACTTGCCGAGCGCGACGATGCCGCGGCCGAAGCGCTGATGCGCCAAGCCATTGGTTTGTTGGAAAGTCAGCGCGCCAAAATGAAGACAGAAAGCTACAAGATCGGCTTCGTTGGCGACAAGCTCGCGATCTATGGTGACATGGCGTCCCTGCTGATCCGCCGCGGCCGCACCGCCGAGGCCTTCGAGTTCGCCGAACGGGCAAAAGCCCGTGCCCTCGTCGATTTGCTGGCTTCCCGGCAGACCTTTGCCGCCCGCGGCAACGCGGCCGACACCAAGAAGCTGTTGTCGGAGCTTCGGGCTCTCGACCAGCGCTCCCTGGCGGTCGGCGCGAAAGCCGGCTCAAAAGGCAAGACCCGATCCGCGTCCTACGAACGGATCGGCGAGCGACTGCGCTCGGCGGCACCGGAACTGGCGTCCCTGGTTACCGTCGACAAGGTCAGCGTCGCGGATATCCAGTCCCGGCTCGCCGCTGATGACGCTTTGGTCGAGTATTTCCTTTCTGGCGACGCCTTGGTCGCCTTCGTTGTCACGCGCAATGCCGTTTCCTCGGTGTCGCTCGACAGTGCCGATCTGGTGAACGTCGTGGCACGGTTTCGTCGTGACGTGCAGTCTGTCCGCTCACGCCGCTATGTTCGTTCCGGCAAGGTCCTGCACGACCGCCTGATCGAACCATTGGCGCCGCTGTTGGACGCGAAACGGCTGACCATCGTGCCGCACGGCGCCTTGCACTACGTGCCGTTCGCAGCGCTCTATGACGGTGAACGATTCCTGATCGATCGCTTTGACATTCGCCTGTTGCCGAGCGCCTCCGTGCTCGCCTATTTGGGCAAGAGCACGGCGCCCGACGATCGGCTGTTGGCTTTGGCCAATCCGGATCTTGGTGATCCGGCAATGGATCTGCCCGGCGCTCAAGAGGAGACCCGGGTGATTTCGTCGAGCTGGGCCGATTCCAGCATCCTGCTGCGCCGGAACGCGACCGAGGCGAACTTCAAGAAATACGCACCGACAGCGCGGTTCCTGCATCTGGCGAGCCATGGCAAGTTCGATGCCGACGATCCCTTGAAGTCACGCATGCTGTTGGCGCCGGGCGGCGGCGAGGACGGCAATTTGACCACCGACGAACTCTATGACTTGCAGCTCAATGCCGAGCTGGTGACGCTTTCGGCCTGTGAGACCGCGATGGGCGATGTCGCCAATGGAGACGACGTCATCGGCCTGACCCGGGGCTTTCTCTATGCCGGCGCCGATTCCATCGTCGCCAGCCTATGGCCGGTATCCGACGAGGCGACGGCCTATCTGATGCAGCGATTCTACGGAAATCTGAAAACAATGGACCGGGCCAAAGCCTTGCGCTCGGCCGGTGTCGCCACCAAAGCCAAATATCCCCATCCCTATTATTGGTCGGCATTCCAGATCACCGGCTCAGCCGGCTAAGACATTTTTAATCCTGCGTTACCCGTTTGCTCACAGCGCCCCGCCGCGGAGGGCTACGCTCGGGCCACGATGGTACTCGCCGGCAACTAATTTCTGAGGCCTGTTTGACGGCGATGGCCTTAGGCCTTAGCGTTTCAAGACTTAGTCACCACCGTACCTAGCGTAACCGAACCGTCGACGGCTTGTCGGCCCGGAGATCGGTTGGCGCCAAAGCCCCCCGTATCCCTTGGCCAACAGCCATGTCTAATCGCTCGGGCATCGCTGACACGTCGCCCTGCCCGAAAGCATGGAGGGAGGAAGACCAATTCATGGGACATTATCTCACTGACGACGAATTCAAACGCTTGAAACCTGCCGAAGACGCGGCCTATCGATCCCCGGTTCCGACCCAAATCATATCCAATGGCGAATTCAGCCCGCTGCCGCAAACCGAGCAGCAGCGCCAGGTCGAGGGCCGGCTACAAGAGCTCGCCGACCAATTCGGCAAGCCGCACGGCATGGATCGCCGACGGTTCCTAGCGACCGGCTCCGGCATGGCGGCCGCGTTCCTGGCGATGAACGAAGTGTTCGGGCCGTTGTTCGATGTCAGCCGGGCAGAAGCCGCCCAGCCAGAGGTCGCGCAGGCACGCGCCGAGATGTACAGCAACCAGTTCATACTCGACGACCAAACCCACTTCGTGCATGACGGCTTCGCACAAGAAGGCCTCTTGGGCCTCGGCGTGTTTGCCTCGGAGAACTGGAATCCGGCGCTGACCAAAGAACAGCTGACGCTCTCTTACTACAAGTTCGAGAACTATGTGCGTCAGATTTTCTTCAACAGCGACACCAAGGTCGCCCTGTTGAGCGGCGCGCCGTTCGACGACCCGTCATGGACGTTGCTGCCCAACGACCAGATCAAGGAAGCGGTCGACACCATCAACCGCATTGCCGGTTCGCGCCGGATGCTCGGTCACTTTGTATTTACGCCGGGCCAGGACGGTTGGATGGAGGAGGTCGACCGCGCCATCGCCGAGGTCCGCCCCGACGCCTGGAAGGGCTATACGATCGGCGATCCATTGTCGGCGGCGACCAAGCATCCTTGGCGGCTCGACGATGAAAAACTGGTCTACCCGATGTACGAAAAGATCGTGAAGGCCGGCATCAACACCATTTGCATCCACAAAGGCCTGATGCCGGCGGACTACGAGAAGAGCTGGCCAGGGGTTTGGGAGCACCAGACGCCGCGGGACATCGTCAAGGCGGCCAAGGACTGGCCGCAGATCAACTTCGTCATTTATCACGGCTGCCTCAGGCCTTTCCTGGAGCCGCCGGAACAGGTGATGGCGCATTTCGAGGCGACCGGCGAGATCGAGTGGTCGAGTGAACTGGCCAGGCTTCCCGGCGAGCACGGCGTCAGCAACGTTTACGCCGAACTCGGCACCAGCTTTGCCTTTTCCGCGACCAGCAATCCGCGCTTTGCCGCGGCACTGCTCGGCACTTTTATTAAAGGCATGGGCGCCGACCATGTGGTATGGGGCACGGATTCGCTCTGGTACGGTTCGCCGCAATGGCAGATCGAGGCGCTGCGCCGCCTGGAGATCCCCGAGGACATGCAAAAGAAACACGGCTTCGCCCCGCTTGGCGCCGCCGACGGCATGGTCAAGAACGCGATCTTCGGCTACAACTCCGCCAGCCTCTATAACCTCAATCTGCGGGCCGATTACGGGCCGATGGATACGGACAAATTCGCGGCGATCAAGCGCGAACACGAACGCGTCGGCGGCCTCCGCGACAACGCGACATACGGCTACGTCAATGTCGGTTAATCATTCCAATATGAGTGACGAATAGCGATAAAGGCCAGGGGCTACCGCCCTTGGCCTTTTATTCTTGGTAGCGGCCGTAAGTTTTCAAATATGCGATGACCTTGCGCCGCTTCGGTTGCTTGACCCTCGAAAACATGTAACTGCCCCGAATCATGTCCTGGGTACTGGTCAGCCAACGGTCGAGATTTTCTTCGTTCCAGACGATGTCCTTGGCAACCTGCTTGAAGGCGTTGGAATAGCGATAGCCGGCATAGGTACCGGCCGGCCGGCCGAACACACCGGTGAGATTGGGGCCGAGTGGCGACGTGATCACCGGCACCAAATAATTTCGCTTCCACTGGCTGACCTGCCGCTCGGTAATCTGGCCATGGCATTTCGAACAAATCTTGATGTAAAGCTCACGGCCCTCTTCCGCCTCACCGGCATGGGCGCCGGCACCAGTCCAGCCAACGAGCAAGAGAACGACGGCCAAGCCAAACCATAGTCGTTGCGATCGATAGTACATGGATGTCCTCCGTGAATTGCCGCCTGATCAATCCCCACCCGCCGGCCCGAGCCATTCGATGTTCGCATGGGCGCCACGCACGGCCACGGCGTCGACTTCGACCAGCATCTCCGGCAAGGCTAGGCCGGCGATGCGGCAGCCCATGGAGACCGGGCGGCTATCTTTGAACCAGGCCGGGCCTTCGCCGTAGGCACGGTTCTGTTCGGCGGCGGCGACCGTGAAGCTGCGCCGGCGGATGATGTCGTCGAGCGTGAGGCCGGCCTCGCCCAACGCCCGGCCGATGGCTTCGTGACAGAGGTCGTACTGCGCAGCCCAGTCGCCCGAGGCCTGGACGACACCATCCGGACCCATGGAAGTACAGCCGCTCACATGCACGACGTCGTCGACTTGGACGGCGCGCGCATAACCGCGCGGACGCTCCGATTCGTTGCCCGAATAGATGTCGCGCCGGCTCTTAGCGGCGCCGACGATCGCCTCGGCCTCTATTTCAACCAGCATCTCCGGCATGATCAAAGCAGGAATGCCGAGCAGGGTCGCTGTCGGACGGGTCTCGCCCAAGATGTCGACTTTAGCGCGTGTCTGGTCGCCGGCGTTGGTGAGATCGGTCACGAAGGTCTTGGTATAGACCAAATCCTCGCGGCTGCCGCCGGCCTCTTCGACGGCCGCGATGATCGCATCCCAGGTGTCCCGGCTCTGACCGTAGAGATCGCCTTGTGACGTGACCTGACCCTGGTCGTTGAGTGCGGTGGTGCCGGAAACGAAGATCGTATCATCGACGCGCACGGCGCGGGAATAGCCGAACAGCTCCTCGGTCGGGCGGCCCGATGAGATGCGCACCGCGCGTTCCTTGGCACCGTCGATGGCGTCGAATTCTATCTCGATCAACTGCGCCGGGCGTGCCAGCCGCGACACTTCAACCATGGTCGCGGCCGGACGAATGTCGCCGAAATACTTTCCGAGCGCGAGACCCGCCTGTTCGGACAGACTGGCATCGGTCACATAGATACGGGAGCGCACGATATCCTCGATGCGGCCGCCCGCCTGCCCCATTGTGGTCTCGGCGATCGCCATGATGGCGTCGACTTGGGCGGCAATATCGCCTTCGCCGATCACATTGCCCTCGGTGTCAATCGCCGTGGTGCCCGACTGCAAGACCTGGTCGCCGACCCGGAGCGCCCGGGAATAATGCGCCAAATGCTCCAACGGCCGGCCCGAACCAACGTTTATTCTTTTCAAAGACGCCATCGCCGCGCTCCCCTTCTCTCATCAACCCTGACGGTGCAGTCTACGCGACACCCGTCGGATCGGGAATACCAGGCTCTCGCCCCATGGCGAACGACCCCGCGATTTGCTAGCCTTCAAAAAAAGGGTGCACCCATGCAAGACACTGTCGCGGGCTGGCTGGCGGAATTGGGTCTCGATACCTATGTCGAGATGTTCGCCGGGAACGATATCGATATATCCATTCTGCCGAGCCTGACGGGCGAGGATTTGAAGGATATCGGGGTTTCCTCGGTCGGCCACAGGCGCAAGCTGTTGGACGCCATTGCAGCCCTATCGGCAGAAGAGGCTCCTGCAGCGGCAAAATCTGATGAGCAGCCGGCGCACTCAGGCGAAGCGGATCGCCGGCAACTGACCGTTCTGTTCTGCGATCTGGTCGGCTCCACGGCGCTCTCCCGGCAACTTGACCCGGAAGACCTGCGCCGGGTCATGCGGCGCTACCAAGACGCGGTCTCGGTCGCGGTCGGTCGCTATGGCGGTCATGTCGCCAAGTATCTGGGCGATGGCGTGCTGGTCTATTTCGGCTGGCCGCAAGCCCAAGAAGATCAGGCCGAACGGGCGGTGCGCACCGGCCTGGACGCGGTCCAAGCGGTCGCCGCGATCGACATCAGCGACATCGATCCGGGCCAGGTGCTTGGCGCCCGCGTCGGTATCGCCACCGGTCAGGTGGTGGTCGGCGACCTGGTCGGCGAAAGCGGCCGGGACGCCGAGGCGGTCAGCGGCGAGACACCGAACCTGGCCGCCCGGCTGCAGCAGATCGCCGAGCCCGGCCAGGTGGTGATCGGCGAAACCACACATCGACTGCTCGGCCAGGCGTTTACCGTGGCGGATCTTGGCGGCACCACACTCAAAGGCTTCGACGATCCTATCCAGGCTTGGCGGGTCGAGGCGGAACGCCAGTCGGAGAGCCGCTTCGATGCCGCCCACGGGCACCGCGTGTCGCCCTTGGTCGGCCGCGAAACCGAACTCCGCCTGCTGCTCGACCGCTGGACACTGGCCCGGGCCGGCGAAGGCCAGCTCGTGTTCATTTCCGGCGAAGCGGGTATCGGAAAATCCCGCCTCATGCAGGCCTTGCGCGACACCGTCGCACAGGAGGATCACTACCGGGTACGCTATCAATGCTCGCCTTATCACACTAACAGCGCGCTTTATCCGGCCGTCCAACAATTGCAGCATTCGGCGGGTTTTTTGGCCGACGACAGTGACGATGAAAAACTCGACAAACTCGAAGAGGTCTTAAGGCAGGCCAGCGCCGACGTGGACGAAACCGCGCCAATCATGGCACACCTGTTGTCGCTCCCCTACGAAGACCGCTACGGCGCGTTCGACCTGACACCACAACAAATCAAGGACCGCACACTCAGCGCCTTGATCGGCCAGTTGACCGGCTTGTCGGTTGCGGCACCCGTGGTTTTTCTGATCGAAGATGTGCATTGGATCGACCCTACCAGCCACGAGCTCTTAGAGCGGGCCTTTGCACCGCTCCGCGACAAGCGGGTCCTGGTGGCCGTGACACACCGGCCGGAATGGCAGCCGACGGCCACCGGCCACGGCCACGTGACGACCTTACAGTTGAACCGGCTCGGCCGCAGTCGCGGCGCCGACCTGGTGCGATCGGTCGCCGGCGACCTACCGGAAGCCATCATCGAACGCATTATCGAGCGCACCGACGGGGTGCCGCTGTTTGTCGAGGAACTGACCAAATCCTTGCTCGAAAGCGGCTTGAAAGCGGCCGATACCGATATCCCGGAAACGTTGCAATCGTCGCTGTTGGCAAGGCTCGACCGTCTCGGGCAAGAAGCCAAAAACATTGCCCAGACCGGCGCGGTCGTCGGCCGTGATTTTGGCCATGATGTGCTGGCCGCGGCCATGGCCGAATCCAACTTCGATATCTCGATCGGCCTGGAGGCGTTGGGGCGGTCTGGTCTGGTGCTTCGCAGTGGCACGCCCCCGGACGCCAACTATCGCTTCAAGCATGCCCTAGTGCAGGATGCCGCCTACGACAGCATGCTGCGCGATGTGCGCCAGGCCCGCCACGGCCGGATTGCCGAGGTCTTGGCGGAACAATTCCCCGATGTCGCCCAGAACGAGCCGGAATTGCTGGCGCATCATTTTGCAGAGGCCGGGCAAAACGTCGTCGCGGCCGACTACTGGCATATGGCCGGGCGACGGTCGGCGGAACGCTCCGCCAACGCCGAGGCCGTAGTGCAGCTCGAAAAAGGCATCGAAGTATTGCATCGGGAGACGGACAGCCTCGATCTTTCACAGAGAGAGTTGGCCATGCAAATCGACGCGGCGGGACCGTTGATCGCCAATTTCGGTTATGGGTCGCCGCGGCTCGAAGACTGCTTCACCCGTGCCATGACGCTGTATGAAGAGACCGGTGAAGCGCGTGGCATCTTTCCCATCCTTTATGGGCGTTGGATATTTCATACGGTCACTGGCAACGTCACACGTGGCCAACAGCTCGCAACCGAGTTTCTGCGTGCGGCGGAACGACAGAACCATCGGGAACCGGTGATGCTCGGCCATCGCGTACTGGGCACAACGTTGCTTTTGACAGGAAAACCGACAGAGGCGGCGGGACATTTGGAAATCGCCGCCTCATACGATGATCTGGAGGAAGACCGCTCACCCGCATTCACCTACGGCCAAGACGTCGAAGCCGCCGCCAACGCCAATCTTGCCATGACTCGGATGCTTCAAGGATTTGGCGATCAAAGTTTGGCGGCCATCGACAAAGCAGTTGAACGGGCGCGAAAATTGGATCATCCAAACACCACGGGGTATGTGCTGACGCACTGCGGCATTCTGTTAAACTGGCTACGGTTGGAAGATAGGCTCGAAGAAACGCTCGGTGCCTTGCAGGCATTGAACGCCGAACACACCCTGCCGATTTGGGCCTCGAGTGAACACTTCTTGCAGGCCTGTCTCCGCATACTGAAGAGGGACTATGACCAGGCAATCTCGACCTTCGACATAAGCCTGGCCGACTATCGAGATCAGTTTAAGATGGAATACATGGTACCCGGCATGCTTAGCTGGCAGGCCCATGCCTGCGCTCATGTCGGCAATCTCGACCGTTGCTTCGAATTGATCGAGACCGGCCTGGCAATCGAAGAATCATCCGGCGAAATTTGGATGCACGCTGAAATTTTGCGGATAAAGGCCCTGGCGTTAGGCATGGCGGGTGCCGATGACGAGGCCATTGTCGACGCTTACGCGGACGCCTTGCAGACCGCGCGAACGAACGAGTCCAAACATAGCGAGATCCGGGTCGCCACCGACTTCGCCCGGTTTCTCCAGGGTCGCGATCAGACCGTCGAAGCGGCCGCCCTGCTCGCGCCGATCTACGCCTGGTTCACGGAAGGCCACGACCTGCCTGACTTAGTGGACGCTCGGACTTTGCTCGGTGAACTCAGTTAGCCATTCGAAAGCGCCCATGCGTTGCACTCTCGACCGCGCCGCAGAGCCGCGGTGTTTGCCGACCTGGCGGTACCATGGTGTGCTTTCGTAACTGAATCCAGCCAATTGATAGAAGCCACGAACTTCTGCTACGCTCACACTACAACTAGGGAGGAACGTGATGCAGGCGAGCAACCCGCGCCCATTGTTGATCCATGGCGGCCCAATTCACGCGCAGGATGGCACCGGACTCCGCCATGCCGCATTGGTCGTGCGGGACGGGCGCATCGCCGGTGTCGGCAGCATGGACGACATGTCGGCGCTTGCTGGTGCGGACGCGCAAAGCCTCGATCTCGCCGGCGCGACGGTCATGCCGGGCCTGGTCGACACGCACCCGCACTTGCTGCATTTCGCCGCTCGACGCGCGCAGTTGGTGGATCTGTCCGACGCGGCCAGTCACGGCGACATTGTCGCCCGCATCGCTGCCCGCGCCAAGGAAACACCGAAGGGCCAATGGATCGTCACCACGCCGGTCGGCGAACCCTTCTATTTCATCCGGCGGTCCTGGCGCGACCTGCCGGAGGGGCGGCTGCCGGATCGCCGGGAGCTGGACCAGGCAACACCAGACCATCCGGTTTTCATTTCGGCCTATGGGCCGGTGACGCCCAATCTCTGCGTCTTTAACAGCGCCGGGCTCGCCGCCGTCGGCATCACCAGCCTGATTCCGGACCGGGTGTGCGATGTGTGGATCGACAAAGACGACCGCGGCCGGCCGACCGGGATCCTGCGCGGCTCGGTAAACAACTATTACAGCTTCGATCCATTTTGGACCCAGATCCTGGCCCGGCTGCCGGGCATGGCCGGCGTCGATGTCGCGGCCACGACCCGACAGGCGATGGCCGACTATAACGCGCTGGGGGTGACCTCGATCTACGAGGGCCACAACATGACAAGCGGCCATGTCGGCGTCTATCAGGACCTGCATGCTCGGGCGGAGTTGACCGTGCGGGTGATGGCGGCGATGGAAACACAGATAAATTCCTTCGCACCGTTCGAGTGGATGGACCTGGATGAATACGTCTCCAGCCTGGCATTGGCGCGCTCACTGTGTCGGCCCGGCGACGATTGGCTGCGGATCGAAGGCGCGACACTAGCGGCAGGTGGTCCGGCCTGGCCCGGCCTGCTGCGCATGCATGAGCCCTATAATGACCCTTATGGCCGGCCGACCACTGGCATCACGTTCGCCGGTCCGGAAATCCACGACGCCTTCGTGACGTTTTGTGCCGAGCACGGCCTGCGGGCCAATTTCTGCAATGCCGGCGACCGCGATCACGATGACGTTCTAGCGGCGCTGTCGCGCACCGGCGTCGACGCGCGCGACCGGCATTGGCTGATCCAGCACGCCATTGTGATCCGTCAATCGCAGGTCGACCGGCTGGCCGAGCAGGGCTTTGATTTTACCACGTCGATGAGTTTTCTATGGGGCAAGGGCGATATGTACGGCGAACGGCTCGGCAAGCAGATCTGGCGCGACATGGTGCCACTCAATCGATTGGTGAAATCCGGCAGACGCGTCGGCTGCGGTTCCGATTGGGGACCGAAGAACCTGTTCGAGCACATCCTGCTCGCCGAGACCCAGGAATTCGCCGGCAGCGGCCATCGTATCGACGACGAAGATCACGCCGTGAACCGGGCGACGTCGATCGCGCTTTGGACCGACCGTGCGGCCGAGGTGCTTGGATGGCCCGAGCTCGGCAACCTGCGGCCAGGCCACCATGCCGACCTTGTCGTACTCGACCGCGACCCCTTCAGCTGCAGCCAAGACGATCTGCCCGGCACGGCGGTGCAGAAGACAATGCTCGCCGGGAACTGGGTGTATGAGGGACCTTCACAATAGCCCTGGCGGAAGCGCTCACGCGCTGCATTTCAATGCCAGGATCACCGGCTGGCGGATGACGCCATGCGCCGACATCGCCATTGCTGTGAACTTCTCCGGATCGACCGGAGCGCCGGCGAAGTAGTGCCCGGTCTGCACGTTGTTTGGCCCGTCCGGCAGGGCGCCGCGGCCGGCCGCGCTCAAGGTCGCCGTCGACTGACCGCCGCGGGCAGCGCATTGTTGCGCCAGCAAGGCGGCGGCATTCAGGAACTCCGAGTTCAACAAGGTTAGTGCGCCTGTGACGTCGGCCTCTGCCGCATCGATCGCCACCGTGCCTTCGATGCCAAGTGCCGAGGAGGCGCGGATGACGCTGTCGCCGTCGGCGAGAATGGTATCCGCGACGATCGTGATGTTGCCGCCGTTGCCGCCGAAAGCGTTGGCCTCGATTTCGCTGTCGAACAGGACCACGAACTCCGGGTCGATATCGATGTTGCCGCCGTTGCCGACGCCGCTCGCGACCGAAGTCTCGATGCGGCTGCCGTCGAGCCGGATCAGTTCGCCGACGATTAGCGTGATGTTGCCGCCGTCGCCTTGCTGGGCCTCGGCCAGGATGGCGCTGTTCTGCATGACCGCGCGCACGCTCGCCTCGACCACGATGTTTCCGGCGACGCCGTCGCCGGCGCTGGAGGAGCGGATTTCCGCGTTGTTGGTCATGGCAAGCGTCGTCGATTTGACCGACAATTCGCCGCCGTCACCGTCGACGCTGGTCACCGACAAGATGCCGCCATCCATAACGACATTCCGCGCGTTGGCAGTGACCCGGCCGGCGTCGCCGGCAATGATCGGCTCGGGCTGGAAGACGCTGATTTCGAACGTGTCTTCGGCGGCGGAGCGGGCGCCGATGGTGCCGCCATTGGCGAGGGTCAAGGTATCGCGAACAGTGAGCGTGACGTCGCCGGAATTGCCGTCGGCCGTGGCCGCACTGGTCATGGTCGCGCCGTCGGTCACAGTCAATCGGTCGGCGGCGATACCAATTTCGCCCGCATTACTTGGGCCGAAGGAATCGGCGGAGACCACGGAATCGGATATGACGATATCCGGCGCGATCATGATGACTTCACCGCCACGGCCTTGTCGTTCGACTTGCCGCTGGTCCAAGAAAGGCACGGCCCGCGAGGTAACCTGCGCCTTGTTCAGGATGTCGATGCGCTCGCTCGCCACCAGGCGCAGCTCGCCGCCGTCGGTCTCCCGCAAGGTATCGCCGCTGATCGACGCGCTGTCGATTATGATGCGCTGGCCGCGCAGGGTGATGGAATTTTTCTCATCCGGATCGATGATCGGCACACCGTCTTCGCCAAAGGTGATGGCCAGAATGCCGCCGGAGGCGTTGCTGATGAGACCGCCTTCGAGCAAGATTTCCGGCGCTTCGATGACGATCGGCGCGGACGCTGCGCCGCCGCCTGCCCCGGCCGACACTTCCGTAAATTGGAAATTGACCGGATCCTGGTCCTGGCGGTTTCCTTGCATATGAAATTTTTCGGTCGCGACGATAAGGATATCGCCGGCCGCGCCACCGCTGAAGACCGTGTTGGCCGTGGTCGTGATTGTCGTGCCCGGCAACAAGGTGACGCGATCGCCACGGATGGTCAGCTTGCCGGCCGTGCTGCCGAGATCGCCGCCGGCGCGGACGAACACTTGCCCGAACGCTACGTCCGGTGCCTCGAACGTCATGTCGCCGCCGATCGAACTCTCTCCCACCGGGTCGTTGGAAATCTGTGACTGCAGCCCGACGGTGCTTCCACGAATTTCCAGACTGTTCGTCGCCGTCATCGTAATCGCGCCGGATTTCCGTTGATTGGCGCCGGTGGTGAACACTTGAAAGAAGCCGCCGAGGCGGATGGTATCGCCGCTGACGGTGAGCGATCCGGCATCGTCGTCGAAGGTGTCCGTACGGATCAGGAAATTTTCCATGTCGACGATCGGCGCGCGGATATCGACGGCGCCGGTCTTTCCGGCATTGCTGGCGGATCCGGTGGTGATGGAGTTTCTGATACCGTCGCTGCGGGCAATCAGCGACTCCGTTGCGTTGAGCGTGATGGTGCCGGTCTGGCGCGGGCCGCCGATCGTGCTGACCCGATTGAAGATCGCGCTTTCGGTCATGACGATCCGATCAGCGTCGAGGTTGAGCGTGCCCGCCGAACCGCCACCATTGGCAACCGAGGCGATGGTGGCGCCTTGCAAGGTGATAACCGGCGCCTTCAATTTAACCGAAGCGCTATCGCCGGTCGCGTTCGCGCGGGAAAATATACCGACGGTGAACGGTGCGTCCGTGCCGGCAAGGATATTAAGCGACTCGTTCGCTGTTACCGACAGGGCACCCGCGGTACCGCTAAAGAAACCATCGGTCAGGATCGTTGAGCCGCCGGTTAGGGAAATGGTGTTGGCCGTCACCATGACATCGCTGCCGCTGCCGGTGCTGACATCGGAAGCGCGGATGAAGCCGCCGGTTTTGAATTCGAGTGGCCCGTCGATGGTCAAAACGATCGGCGCCATTTGTTGCGCCGCCCGGTTGATCGAGCGAAGGGAAGAACCGCCGGCCACCGCCGCCGCGGCAGCGGTGATAGTGACGCCGTCCGACAGGCCGGCGAAACTGGCGCCGGCGGTGACGGAGGCAGCGGTGTCGAAGTCGACGCGTTCGCCGCGAATGTCGATGGCTCCGACCCGGCCGGCGAACACCGAATTTGTAAACAGGACGGCACCGTCACGGATCGTAACAGTCGATCCGCCATCGACCCGAAGGCCCGGACTTGAATTGGGATTGAAGCCGTTGTTGAAAACACCCAAGGTGCCGCCGGCGATATCGATCGTGCCGCCGGAGAGCCTGATCCCCTCGCCGCCCGTACCGGCCGCATTCAAATTCGACCCGGAAACCGTCAGGCTACCGCCCAGCGCCGCCGGCGAAACGGCGGAAAGCAATACGTCATCGCCCGCGCCGGCCGCATCGATCCGCAAGACGCCGTTCGAAACGGTCAACGCCGCTTGATCGATCGCCACATTGCCGCCGGCAAGCTGCAAATCGTTGCCGCGGGATGTGCTGAGCGTACTGTTGCTCACCGTCAGACTGGCCGGATTGACTGACAAAAATCCAAAGCGTTCCGGCGCCGCGACGGACAATGTCGAGCCGTTGGCCGTCGTCGCCGAAAACCGCCCACCGTCGGCAAAATCGATGTGATCGGCAGTGGCACCATGGAACGAGCCATCGATGTCGAGCGCCGCATTTGGCCCGAACATCAGGCCCGCCGGATTGATCAGGTAGAAGTCGGCGCCGGCAATGGTGGACCGCAAAGTCCCATCGATCTCCGACCGAGCACCGCCGGTCACCCGCGAGATCACGTTGCGGATCGCATCGGGACCGCTGAAAGTCGCGACTTCGCCAGTCGCCAGGCCAAACCGTTCGAAGCTCTGGAACAGATTGTCACCGGCGCGGCGACCAAGATCCGCGGTAATAGCGAAATTCGGCCCGGAAAGCACCGACGCCGGCCCCAGGCTGCCGTCGGTCGCAATCTGGGCGTGGGCGGTGGCCGCAAAGGCGCCAAGGGAAGCCAACACCGCGCCAAAAGTCCAAATATTCGTGTTCTTTGCCAACGCCACTGAACGTCCTCGACAACCGATGGACCACGACGAACCGTCTTATGGTGCCACACTCCGCGATCAAGCAACAGCGGTCGGTCAACAGACCGCGTCAGTTCCCGCAAACTTGATCGGCGGCCTCGAACTTGATGTTGAGTTTATTCATGTATTTTTTTATTTCACGCACGCTGTAAGCATAGTTGTAATGCTGACCGGGTTCGGCCTTACCGCCAAATGAGGCCAAAGCGTGAATGCCGACCACTTCACCGCACAAATTGACCACTGCCGACCCACTGTTGCCCTTGGCGGTTTGCGCGCTGTGCTGAATGACTTCGTAGCCACTGATATTCGGATAGGCGCCTTGCAGCTTGCCAAAAGAGAACTTCAACGCCGGCGCCATTTTGGACGAATAAGATACAGCCTGGCCGTAAGCCACGCGTACTAGGAAATTTGTGAGATTGTCGTAGCCCTTGTCGTTGCGGTTGGCGATACCGGGATAGCCGGCGATAACCAAATCCTGGAGGACGGAGAATTGCGTTGAAAATTTCAGAAATTTGCTCGCTTTGTAGCCTTTCACACGAACAAGGGCCACATCCAGCCCCGCACCGCCGGTCAGCCCGGTTCCGGTGATATAGTCCGCACGCTTCCAACCGATATGGGAACCGAATAGATAAATGCTTTTGGTTCGTTGCGGCACCACATGCTGATTGGTCATGATTATATCGGGACCAACAAAGAAACCCGTGCCCGAACTCCAGCGCGCGCCTTTTTCGGTTTTCTGCAGTCCGACGATCAGCAGCACCGTCGACGCTTTGAGGAGTTCGACCAGCTCTGTTTTGTCTTGTCCGGCGCTGTACTTCGGCTCGGCTAGCGCCGCGCGCCGTTTGACCTCTTCTGGAACCGGCACGCCGAGCAAGGACGCCGCGTAGACCCGCCATTGATCGACCGAAATCGGCTGCCGGCGGGCGGCGTCGCCTTGCTCGATGCCGACATAGAGATTTTGGCCAGGCAGTGCCTCCAGAATTTTCAGACCGACGTGCGAATAGGCTTTGTCAGATTGCAGGATCTTCACCACTTGCAGGCGCTCTGTCGCCTCACCCGTTTTGGCCCGGCCAAAGGCCGCAACCTGATGGCCCTTGGCATCCAAGCCGCAAACGAACGAACGCCAGGAAAGCGTCCCGTCTGCACCCAGTATCTTCGCCGTCGGCGCGTCGCCGATGATGCTGACCCGGGCAACGGCCTGGTCGCAGATTTCAACGAGCATGGCCTCAGCGCGGGCTTTCGCACCGTCGGCGTACGCCGTCCAATCCGCAAAGGCGTCTGCGCGTTTGACGTAGTGCTGGGCCAGTCGCCGTAGTTCCGCGACGTTGGCCCGTGTCGGTTCGAGAGCAGCCAGTTTATTGTTCGCCGCCGTGAGATTCTGTCGCAAGAGCTCTACCGCACGCTCGCGCGCGGCCGACCGGATCGCCTGAGCCAAAGGATTTTGGCCACGTGCCTCAAATGGCGCCGCCAGTTTTTCGCCTTCAGCAACCACCATTGCCAAATCGCTGGGCGTCCGGCCAGACCGTGCAAGCGTCACCAAGGCTTGGTCGGCGATGCCTTGTAGGATTACCGTCCGACGTTGATCGATTGTCATCCGATAGTCCGCCAGTCCGGACAGAGCCGGCTGATGGGCGCCGATTTCCCGATTGATCTCGTCAAGCGCGCCGAGCCCGGACCATGTGACATCGACCGCACTCGTCGTTCTCGCGAATTCCCCTTTATTCTCCGACAACACCTTATTGGCATGGGCCGTCAGGCGTTGGCCGGCATCACGCGCTTGCCCGGCAATCGCGGTGTCGGCGAAGGCGGCTTCGATTTTGCCGGCTTCCGCCGCCGCCGCTAGGGCGTCTTTCCAGGATTTCATCGCATTTTCGGCAGCCGCGGCTGTCGTGCTTAGAACTGAGACCAGAAAATCAGTCAGTGCCGTGTCGACCGACACCTTGAGGTCTTTGACTTGGGCCGGCGGCATTGCCGTCAAGGTTTGGTTGATCGCCGCACGTTCCCGCAACCCCGCGTCGACGCCCGTTAGGTTCCGGGGCCGTTGGCTCAAAGCTTCGCGGTAGTGCCGTAAACTTTGCGCCGAGATTTCCCCGGCGCGACGAGCGACGGCCGTCTGAAAAGATGCGATCGATTCCATCGGCACGCTGTCCGCCACTTGCGCCAACAGCGTGGCTTCCAGGTCATAAAGCTTTTTCAAGCCTGCAAAACTGGCCGGGATGCTGCCAAGCCCGTCTTCGGCCCGCGTGAGCGTGGTTCGATGGACCGCCAACCGGTGTGCTTCGGCAGTGTCACGAATTTCGGCTAGCGCCTCGGCAAACTGGCCGGCGTAAGGAAAGGCGACGAGATCCGCTTCGATGGCGTCGATAACCTTCAATGCCGCGGTTTCCGGTGGCAGCGCCGCCAACACAGAGCGACTGATGGTGATGCGGCGTGCCGATGCGGTGACGGTGAGTTCCCGCAGCATATCGTCCGACAGGGCGGGCTTGGCAGCGGCGGCCTGTTTCAGCCAACCATCGATTTGCCGGAAACCGGCGATGGCGGCCGGCGTAGTATCAATGGCGCGCGCATGGATATCCCGAATCAGGCCGCGGGCACGATCTTGCAGGCGGGCCACGTCATCCGGCGCGCGTGCCGCCAGGCCGTAACGCTGTTCGGCGGTGTTGATGAGGCTTTCGAGTTCACCGAGGCTCGACGGTGAAACCGCGAGCCGCGTCAGCGCGGCGTCAAATATCGCCAGTCGCCGCCGGTCGGCGCGCGTCTCAAGCTCGGCCAACATCGGCGGCGGCAAGGGTCGCGCATCGGACAGGGCTTCGTCAAGCAAACGGTCGATGGTCGCGAGTTCCAATGGATCCTCAGGCGTCCCATCAATGGCCTGGCCATACGCCGCCAAGATGGCACGCATCCCGGTTTCATCGACGGTATTGGCGGCCTCCGGCAGGGCCGCATGTAAGTCATAGCGGTCGAGGATGGCGAGCGCTTCCAATAACTCGTCCAAGCGATCGAAGGAAGGCGCCGCACTTTCGATCATCCGGCGGGCCGTGCTCAAGCGCTTTTCATCGGCCGCCGCCTTGACCGCTGCCGCGCGTTCACGGTGCGCGCCGATGGCGCGCTGGCCGACGGCCACCAGCCGCCGCTCGATTTCCGCGAGACTAGCCGGCACCGCCGGCAAATCGTCGATGGCCTTCATCGTTGCGGCCAAGGCGACGTCGCTCGATTTGGCCACCAATGCTTGGCCTATGGCGTTGCGCTCGCTCGGCCAAAGATTAGCCCCGTGTCTGCGGCCTTCGGCCACCAAAGTATCGAGCCGGCCCAGGCTTTCGTCCTCCGGCGGCAACTGGGCTGTTGCCGACTTGGCCGCGTCAAGCCAGCGCGCTGCCGCGCGCAAGGCCGGCAACCGCTTGGACGCGAAGTCGGTCTTGCGCGGCCCGAAGGCGCGGCGCGGCCAAAACATCAAACGGGTAAATACCTGCCGGTCAGGGTTCACGAGAGCGCGGGAGCAATACCACTGAAGGTCTACGATCTGCTTGCCGCTGGCGTCGTCGAGCCCATCGTAAGGTCGGCCGAACAGCGGCACAAACGCCGCGTCCCCAAACAATAGCCCGAAGGCGCCGATGCTACTCCGGCGGCGCTGATCAATACCGGGAAATTCCGCCTCGACCCGATTCAGCCAATCCACCATAACCCGGCATTGATCCGCGATCGACTTTGCCCGGCCCAGGGCCCCGACCGCGTCCGCTGTCACCGCCGGCTCGATGAAGCGACTGACGGCGGAAACGATGAACGGTGCGCTGGCCTCAATGATCCTGTCGCGTCCGACCAGCAATCGCACTTCATAGACGCCTGGCATCAACCCGGAGAACTGATGCTGGCCGTCACGCCGGCCCTTGGTGTGCGTGAAACGACCGCGTTTATCCGGTGGCGCGCTCTGTTCGACGATGGCAATGGTATCCTGCTTGGTACCGGACAAATTGGCGAACACTACGATCACCGGTTCTTTCGGCGCATAAACCGGCTTCTCCGGTCGCACCAATCGCACTGCTGTCGTGCGGGCATCCGCGACCGTGAATGCCTGGCGCGCGACCACGGAAAAGCCGCCTTTCAAGAAAAGCCGCACCTCATAGCTGCCTGGCAACAGCGGCTGAAAGGCGTGGACGCCGTCCTTGGCGCCGCGCAGATAGGCCATCGCCTCAAATTGCTTCGGGCGGGCACCGGTCTTGGCGAGCGCGATCCAGTCGTGCTGATTGCCCGGCAGATTGGCAAAGCGCACATCAATCGCCTCGCCCGGTGCAAATTTGTCTTTGGCGAGCCCTATGGAGGGACGCTCTCCCTCGCCGACATCGGCGGACGATGCCTTTGAAGGTTCGCCGACGGTGAACAGGTGACGCGCGGCAATCTCCGTTCGCGATCCGGCGACGAACAACCGGACTTCATAGGCGCCGGGTTGGAGCCCGCGAAATCCGTGCGAGCCTTCTGTCTTACCCTTTAGGTAGGTCCATTGGCGGCGATGTTTGGTCGCCATGCCCTGGGGCACAACGGTGATCCAATCGTTGCGGTTCCCCGGAACATCCTGGAAGCGAACAACGATTTTTTCCTTGGGCGCATAGCGGTCTTTGTCGGTCGAAAGCCGCGGCGCTTCGGCGCCGGTGGCCTGCAAGCAGACCGCAAATGTCAGGAAAGCCAGAATCAGACCAGTGGGTCGTCCCAAACGCGCCACCTTCGAACGCCTCCCAAGACTTGGACCGTTCTTGCCCCAACTCCCCCGAGAATAATCAATTCAGACTGAGCGGGCCAACGCTCTAACGGTCATCATTCAACGACGCGACCACCGCCGCGTAGGTCGCATCGGTTTCTCCGGCGGCTGTTTCTTCCTGGCCGGCGCGCACGATCCACAATACGCGGTCGAGTAAGGCGGCGCGAGCCGCTTCTCGCTTGGCCTCCAAGTCAGCGTCGGGCACGAATTGCTCGACCGCGCCGGCCTGAAGTCCACCCGACTGCACCAACAGATGCTCCAAGGTATCGGCGCGTTCCCGCAGCACCGAAACCTCGGCGGCCAAGGCCAGCACCATCGACGTCAGCCGATCGACGGTTTCGTCTTCGTCAAAGGCCGGCCGCTTGCCTTTCGCCTTGCGTGTCATGCCGTCGGTGTTGCTTGTTTGCGGGCGCCGAGGATTTCCCAATTCTTGCGGCCGCCGGAATCCCGGTTGTCGGAAAACACGTGGTCGGCCACCGCGGTGCGCGATATGTGCCCGGAAGTCACATCCTCGGCCGCAAAACCCGCCGCAGTGATCAGGTCCGTCGGGTCGAGCATGCGGAAGACGGACCAGAAGGGTTCGTTGTTATGGCGGGTGTCCCAATCCAGCATGAAAGCATCGAACGGATCCATGCCGCTGTAGAGCGAAAGATCGACGTGAACCATCAGCCCGCCGGGACGAAGCAAACGGAAGCATTCGGCCATGATGCGCCGGATCGCCTTGGCCGAGGTTTCGTGCAGCAAGATGTGGGATACCACCAAGTCAAAGTGGCCATCCGGATAAGGAGTCGCTTCGGCATTGGCCTGGCGGAAATGCACCGCCTTGCCCATAGCGTTGGCGCGGCCGAAGGCGTAGCGCAGCATCGGTTGGGCGACATCGATGGCATGCAGTTCGGCATCGGGAAAGGCATCCACGTAAGGCAACGTGCCATGGCCGACGCCGCAGCCGAGATCCAGGATCCGCGCCGGCGCCAGATCACCAAAACGTTGCTTGATGAAGCCGGCCACCGTCCGGCCCATGACTCCGTTATCGGGCTCCCAACCGCCCATGGCATAGATATAGCCGCCCCGGTCGTAAAGCGCGCCGGCGGTGACGTCGCCGTCGAAAGCCTGGCCGCCGTAGCCGCCGGGCATGCAATGAATATCGAGCGCAGACAGGTAGCGCGGCATGGCAAGATCCGGGTCGAGTTCGAGGGAGCCGAGCGTGCCCTCGGTCATGGCCGGTCGCGTCGCTAAGTCGTCGGTCTGACGTTCGATCGAATCCAAGACCGCGTTCCAGCACATTTCCTGACTACAGCGCTGCAGCGACCCCCAAAGCCGGTAGAACGGCTCGTCGGCCATGGCGGCCGCGATGGCCCGACGATCCGCCGGCGCCTGGCCGTTCTCGCGCTCTAGGGCCGGACGCACCCGTTGCTCATAGGTTTCGCGGTTGCCTTGCACCACCTTGGTCGCCAAGTGCACTTTCAGGCTCTGCACGAAGGCTTGACGTGCCCGTTCGTCGTGGTTGGCCTTGGGCAACATGGCGTGTGCAAATTGCTGTTGCATGTCGGTTTCCTCCTCTTCAGGCGGCTGCGGCGGCGTAGCTAACCAATTTCAAAGGAACACTCCTCGCTCAAACACAAGATTCTAACACTTGGTCGCGGCCTTGACTAACCCGGCCTTTCCGCATTCTGGGTGCCCTCGCCCGGGGTCACGAACAGCATGGTGGTGCGCGATCGCGACCGAGCCGTATGTCAGACGCCTTGCGGCACGACCACGTAAGAACCCGGTTGATCGACGCGGACGACCTCTTCAGCGCCGTCGACCCAAAGCACGAAATCGATATCGCCGGACAACAGATAAACGAATTCGTCCGCCTTGGGGTGCATTTCCCAGGTCGACCACGGTTCTTCGAACGTATGTTGGGCGACCAGGGAGAGGCCACCGAAGGACGGGAATTCGTCGTCCGGTTCCGCGTAGAAATCGGGCGTGACCGGCTTCGGCGTAGCGCTGCCGGCGGGGCTCATGATCAGGCGGGTGTCGGTCAGGACGAAGGGTCCCGGATTGATGGCCATGGCGCGCTCCTTATCCTCACGAAATAATGCCGCAAGACGGTTTGGCGACCAAGCTCGGACCGAAGAATTTTCGAGCCCCGTTGTTGATCTCGATTTGGGCGGTTACACTTCCCGGAGGCGTGAAGAAATACCGTCATTCGCCGACAGATTGAGTTCGCTTAAACCCTTACGGAGGCAACGAAATGAAACGCGCATTGAAGATGGGCGCCCTTGCCGCGGTCTTGCCGTTTATGATGGCAACCGGCGCGGCCAAGGCCGACAACACCCTTCGCGTGGTCATGCATTCGGATCTGAAGATCGTCGATCCGATCTGGACCACCGCCTATATGTCCCGC